>Ga0007880_1000233_pt1 | contig 10793 bp, 7 predicted proteins | sample CryBogCBH29Jun09_FD_54999 | JGI IMG/M metagenome (GOLD analysis project Ga0007880, IMG submission 54999) | Freshwater microbial communities from Crystal Bog, Wisconsin, USA - CBH29Jun09 | ecosystem: Environmental > Aquatic > Freshwater > Lake | place: Crystal Bog, Wisconsin, USA | collected... | reverse complement strand
GAAAGCAACTTTTGTAACGAGTTGGAGATTGGCAAGAAAGTTTCTGGATTGCTTGGATCGCCAATTTCTAGGGCGATATCTCCGATACCGGCATCCAGCAGAAAGGCTGCTTGATTGGTGAGGTAGACGTCATCAACATTCTCTGCAAGTGCGCTTCTGGCAATCTGTGCCCACTCCACGTGGGTTGTTAAGTCGCATAAGCCAGGTAAATAAAAAGGATCTTGAATAGCATGATGACGATGATGGGCCATCAGAGTGCCTTCAATTCTTTGTGGGTGGTAGTACTCGCTCTCTGGAAAGCCATAATCGAAGGTGAGAAATAAACCAGCATCTAATTGTTTGGCAATCTGGCGAATCCAAGCATTTGCTTGTGGGTGTAATTCGGTGACATAGCCTTCTGAGAAATTTCCACTCAGAAGACTCTCTGGCAGCAAGGCCTGCTCAACGGGCTTACCAGTTTTCCAAAAGAATTTATCTTCGGCAAAGCTCACTCCATACCAATACCAAAAGCCATTTTGGTAAATGATGGCGTCACAGGGAATTGCATCAATCACTTCATTGGCGAGAATGACGCCTTTAAAGTTCTCTGTTAGGGAGCTCAACCAAGAGCATTTTGTGGAGAGCTCAAGTTCTGCTGCAAGCTTATGAAGTCGTTCCTGCTGTCTTTGGGTTAGATCTGGTGAGATCTCAATAATGTCGTAGCCATCTAGCTGGAAACCAAGGTCGTTTAGTCGAGTCAGAATGGACTCGGCCAATTTGCCGGTGCCTGCGCCAAACTCTAGAATCTTAGCGGGAACGCCTTGAGCCTTGAGCCCCTCGAGGACTGGCAGGATAGTGGAAACAATTGCAGCCCCGAACAGAGGGCTGAGCTCAGGGGCTGTTATGAAATCTCCGCCTGCTCCAAGTTTGTGGGCCCCGGCACTGTAATACCCCATTCCCGGCTCATATAAGGCCATTTCCATATAACGAGAAAAGGCGATCCAGCCGCCTTGGGATGCAATTTCAGTGGCAATTTTGCTGCCTAGGAGCTTGCTATGCTCCATTTCAAGGCTGGTCAAGGTAATATCCATAGCTCGCTAGTCTAAGAGAATTTAATTGAACCCTAGTTCAACTTCCCCATCCAAGCAAAATAAAGCGGTTTTAGTGACCGGTGCAGCTAAGCGCCTGGGTCGTGAAATTGCTTTGCAGTTTGCCCGTCAAGGGTGGGATGTTGCTATTCATTATGGGCGATCTGAGGCTGAAGCCCAGGAGACAGTAGCCCAGATTCAGAAGCTAGGGCGGACGGCGCAAGCATTTCAGGCAAATTTGGCAAATGAAGCAGAAGTCACAGTACTCTTTGCTGCAGTGGCGAGTCAATTTTCTGGCCTGCATTGTGTAGTGAATAACGCTTCGATTTTTGAGTATGACCGCGCTAACTCCGATTCCAAATTGACCAGTAAAAGCTTGCAAGAACATATGCAGGTGAATGTAGTCACGCCAATTCTATTGGCCCAATTAATGTTCGAAACGCAAAAAAATAATGTAAAAAATAGCGATGATGAATCACTGCCCTCCGTCATCCAATTACTCGATCAGAAACTCATTAATCTCAATCCCGATTATTTTTCATACACCTTATCTAAGGCGGCATTGTTGACCTCGGTCGAAGTCTTGGCCATGGACTTTGCTCCTTACTTACGTGTAGTCGGTTTAGCCCCAGGAATTTCTCTGCCATCGGGCGACCAAACACAAGCGGGGTTTTCTAAGGCGCATCAGATGACGCCTTTAGGAAAATCATCTACACCGGTTGATATTGCAAAGGCTGCTGTATTTTTAGCGGAGGCAAGCGCAATTACCGGCACCACTTTGTATGTCGATGGCGGTCAGCATCTTTTATCTTCATCACGCGATGTGATGTTTAAAACACCCTAATAAAGCAACTATTTATGCACGCTATTCTTTCTCATCCTGCTTTAGTTGATTGTCGCCGTTTGTTCTTGCGCGACTATGAGATCTACATCAATATCGGTGTACATGATTTTGAGAAGAAGGCAGAACAACGCGTGATTCTGAATGTCGATTTATATATTCCACTGGCAATGAATACCCCAAGCCAGGATCAGTTGGATGAAGTGGTTGATTATGACTTTATGCGTGAAACCATTAAGGCGCGGGCCTCGCAGGGGCATATTCATTTACAAGAAACCTTTTGCGATGATATCGTGACGGCAATGTTGGTCCATCCAAAAGTGTTGGCTGCGCGCGTCAGCACTGCCAAGCCCGATGTATATCCTGATTGCCATTCAGTCGGCGTTGAAGTATTTCGAATGAAACCAATTTAATTTTTTATGACTGATACTCGCAAAACCGTCTTCGAAGAAAACAAGCTCGAGAAGAAATTGTGTCGCTTAGTTGGTCAAGCTATTGGTGACTTTGGCATGATCGAGGATGGCGACAAAGTCATGGTCTGTGTATCGGGTGGTAAAGATAGTTACGCCATGCTCGACATCCTCTTGAAGTTACGTGAGCGTGCGCCAATCCATTTTGAAATCGTTGCCGTCAATTTAGATCAGAAGCAACCAAACTTTCCTGCAGAAATTTTGCCTAACTATTTAAAGAATTTGGGTGTGCAGTTTCATATTGAGAACCAGGATACTTATAGCATTGTGAAGCGTGTTATTCCAGAAGGTAAAACTACTTGTGGATTATGTTCACGTTTGCGTCGTGGCATCTTGTATCGCGTCGCTGACGAATTAGGAGCAACCAAGATTGCATTGGGCCATCATCGCGACGACATCTTAGAAACGCTACTGTTAAACATGTTCTATGCTGGCAAGTTAAAAGCCATGCCACCTAAATTGCGTTCTGATGATGGCAAACATATCGTCATCCGTCCCCTGGCTTACGTACCAGAAAAATTGCTTGAGCGTTATGCCGCTGATATGAACTTCCCTATTATTCCGTGTGATTTGTGTGGCAGTCAGCCCAATTTACAGCGTGGCGCTATGAAGCAAATGCTACGTGAGTGGGAAAAGAAATATCCAGGGCGGGTCGAAAATCTATTCCGCTCCATGCATCACATCGTGCCTTCCCATCTCATGGATGGCGAGGCCTTTGATTTCCAAAATTTGGAGATCTCGACCGAGTTATCTGGTATTGCTGCTAGATCATCTGGTGATAAGGCAATTGATGAAGCCCAATTAGATGAATTAGCCTGCGGCACCATGATTCAAGGGATTTATAATTCCACCCTATGAACATCGTCATTTTGGCTGCGGGGCAAGGCAAGCGGATGAAATCCGCTTTGCCCAAAGTGCTTCAAACTCTAGCTGGGAAGCCTCTTCTACAGCATGTACTGACCACCGCATTATTCTTGCAGGGCAAGCAGGCTAAAACAGGGCCTATCGTTGTTGTTGGGCATGGCGCAGCTGATGTAAAAGAATTTATAGCAAATGCCAGCCAAGAAGACCCTAGCTTTGGCAAAGTGGCGACCGTGTTACAAGCCGAGCAAAAGGGAACCGGCCATGCTTTATTGCAGGCTTTGTCCAAATTAGATGTGCAAGAGCCAACTTTGGTTCTATACGGCGATGTCCCCCTCACTAGCAAAAAGACTTTAGCGAAGCTAGCCAAACTGGCTGATGGTGTACGTGGTCAAGATTCTGCATTGGCTCTACTAACACAAGATCTCGCCAATCCTACTGGCTATGGTCGCATCGTGCGTGATGCTGATGGCTCAGTACGGGAGATTGTGGAGGAGAAGGACGCAACTCCCGCACAGAAGGCTATCAAAGAAATTAATACCGGCATCATGGTGTTGCCAACTAACGCATTGAAAAGGTGGCTCAAGGCATTACGTTCCAGTAATGCTCAAGGCGAGTATTACTTAACTGATGTGATTGCGATGGCGGTTAAAGATGGTGTGCCCATTCGTACAATGCAAGCAGATTATGAGTTTGAAACCATCGGCGTTAATAGTCGTGATCAGCTCGCAAGCTTGGAGCGCACCCATCAGCTCAACATCGCCAATCAATTAATGGATGCCGGCGTATCCCTAGCCGATCCTGCCCGTATTGATGTCCGCGGCACGCTGGAGTGCGGCACGGATGTCTTTATTGATGTGGGTTGCGTATTCGAAGGTTGTGTGACTTTAGCGGTTGGAACCAAGATTGGTCCTTACTGTGTCATCCGTAATAGCGTGATTGGTAAAAATGTTTCCATCAATGCATTCAGTCATCTGGATGGTGCGAAGGTTGGCAATCATTCTGTGGTTGGTCCTTACGCGCGCTTACGTCCAGGTGCTGATTTGGCGAATGATGTACATATCGGCAACTTCGTCGAAGTGAAGAACAGCAAGATCGCTGCTAATAGCAAAGCCAATCATTTAGCGTATGTTGGGGATTCGATAGTTGGCTCTAGGGTCAATATTGGCGCTGGCACGATTACGTGTAATTACGATGGTGTAAATAAGCATCAAACTATTATTGAAGATGATGTCTTTATTGGTTCCGATACTCAGCTGGTTGCACCAGTGCGGGTTGGGCGTGGAGCAACATTGGGGGCTGGTACAACGCTTACCAAAGATGCTCCACCAAATCAATTAACAGTTTCTAGAGCAAAACAAATTTCTATACCGTGGCAACGCCCCGTGAAGCAAGAAAAAAAAGTGGCAGCAAAAAAGACGGCAACTAAGAGAGCCGTGGCTAAGAAAGCCGCAAAGGGTAAAAAATAATGTGCGGAATTGTTGGCGCTGTCTCCATAAAAATATTGTGGATGTTTTAGTTGAGGGCTTACGTCGCCTCGAGTACCGCGGTTACGATTCTTGTGGTTTTGCAGTAATCAATAGTGATGATGCTCAGCATCCCATTGAAAGAGCCCGCACTACAGCGCGTGTTGCAGAACTAGCGGAGCAGGGCAAAGATTTTCATGGGACGCTTGGAATTGCCCATACTCGTTGGGCTACACATGGCAAGCCTGACACCCAAAATGCCCATCCCCATATTTCTAATGGCTTAATTGCTGTGGTTCACAACGGCATCATTGAGAACTACGAGTCACTTCGTGCGGCGTTAAAAGCAGCTGGGTATGTATTTACCTCAGAGACCGATACAGAAGTCATTGCCCATTTAGTGCATCAACAATATGTAGCAAGTGGTCAAAAAGATTTGGCGGCATCTGTAAAGGCTGTGCTGCCTAAGTTGCATGGTGCATATGCCATCGGGGTGATTGCACAAGATAGTCCCGACTTATTGGTTGGTGCTCGGGCGGGCTCTCCTTTAGTAGTGGCGCTAGGCGATCAAGAAAACTTCTTAGCTTCTGATGCTCTTGCATTGGCAGGCAGGGCCCATGCCATGATGTATTTGGAGGAGGGTGATATTGCCATCCTTAAAGCAGGTTCAGTAGAAGTGATTGATCAAGCTGGTAAAACTGTACAGCGCGAGAGTAAGACTATGCCAGCTCAATCTGAAGCCGTTGATCTGGGCCCATATCAGCACTACATGCAAAAAGAAATCTTTGAGCAGCCTAGAGCGATTGGTGACACCCTTGCGAATATTGCTGAATTTGGTCCTGCACTCTTTGCTGCCAATCCAGAAGATTGGAAATCGTTTGATCAGATTTTGATTTTGGCTTGTGGTACTAGCTATTACTCTGCCTGCGTTGCTAAGTACTGGCTCGAAGATATAGCCGGCATTCCTACTCAAGTTGAGATTGCTAGCGAGTATCGCTATCGCAATACTGTTTCAAATCCAAACACACTCATCGTAGTAGTCTCTCAGTCGGGCGAAACTGCAGATACCCTGGCGGCATTGCGGCACGCTAAGAGCATGGGACATCGCTTTACTTTAGCTATTTGTAATGTGGCTAGTAGCGCAATGGTCCGTGAAACGGATTGGCACTTTTTGACTAAGGCGGGTGCTGAGATTGGTGTTGCATCTACCAAGGCATTCACTACTCAATTACTGGCCCTTTACCTCTTGGCAGTTTCTATTGCCAAGCGTGCTGGCAGGATTTCTGCTGAAAAAGAAAAAGAGCTCTTGCGCGAGTTGCGTCATCTACCAAAAGCACTTCATGCGGTTTTAGCCCTAGAGCCACAGATCATTGCTTGGAGTGAGNCCTTCTCTAAATGCGAAAACGCTTTATTCCTCGGGCGTGGACTGCACTACCCGATTGCATTAGAAGGTGCCCTTAAACTCAAAGAGATTTCATATATTCATGCCGAAGCTTATCCTGCTGGAGAGTTGAAACATGGCCCGCTCGCATTGGTGACAGAGAAGATGCCGGTAGTGACTGTTGCTCCAAATGACGTCTTATTGGAAAAACTTAAATCCAATATGCAAGAAGTGAAGGCGCGCGGCGGTAAGCTCTATGTCTTTGCTGATCAAGATACGGAGATCGTCAGCAGCGAAGGCATCAACGTGATTCGTTTACCAGAGCACTACGGCAACCTTTCTCCAATCTTGCACGTGGTGCCACTGCAATTGTTGGCCTATCACACAGCCTGCGCTAGGGGAACTGATGTAGACAAGCCAAGAAACTTGGCTAAGAGCGTTACAGTCGAATAAATCTACTCTTTTGAAGTTGACTTCTCAAAGAAGTTGTGGACAAATTTAAGTAGATAAATCAGGGCTTTACGAAACCCCCTCGTTAATTTTGTGTTCAAATAACTCTTGTACAAGAGGATATTTGTTGCAATTCATGTTTCCCCAAAATGTTCTATCGAAATCTCGCTGGCTTGCATTGGTTTTTGCAGGCTGTCTTTCTGCATGCGCAGTGGGGCCGGATTTCAAACAGCCTGAGGCACCCAAGACCTCTTCTTATACCGAAACCACCTTATCTAAAAAACTCACCACAGCTCCTGGCGTCCCTGGCGGAACAGAGCAGGAGTTTATAGAAGGTGCTGATATTGAAGCTGGATGGTGGGAATTGTATAAATCTCCCGAGCTCGATGTTCTCATTAAAAAGGCTTTACAACAAAACCCCAATTTAGGTGCTGCGGATGCCGCATTGCGGGCTGCGCAGGAGAATGTCAGCGCACAAGTTGGTGGCCAATATTTCCCAGCGATTAGTGCGGGGGGNGGCCTGACAAGGCAGCTTCAGCCCTCAGCAATCTATGGCCTTCCGTATGGCTCGGATACATACAACTTGTACAACACCTCAGTAAATGTCACTTATAAGTTGGATGTGTTTGGTGGAGCGCGTCGTGCGGTTGAGGGCGCTAGAGCACAAGCTGAAGTGGCGCAGTTCCAACTAGAGGGAGCATATTTATCCTTAACTTCCAATATTGTTACTGGTGCCATTCAAGAGGCTGCGCTCAGAGANCAGATGCAGGCTACNGAAGAAATCTTGAAAGCCCAAACCAATTTGGCAGAGGTTACTGAAAAGCAGTTNGTNATTGGTACTGTTTCAAAGGTNGACGTTACCTCGCAGCGAACTTTGGTTTCCAATTCTCAAGTGGATCTATTCAATTACGAGAGAAACTTGGCTTTTGCGCGTAATCAGTTGGCCGTCCTGACTGGAGAGGTGCCGAGTAACGCGAGCATCACCAAGTTTGATTTAAGTAAATTGCACTTACCGGAAAAATTGCCACTCTCCGTGCCGTCAAACCTCATTCGACAGCGCCCGGATGTCCGGGCCGCAGAAGCGCAACTCAAGGCGCAGAATGCGTTTGTAGGTGTTGCCACTGCCAACTTGTTGCCGCAATTTAACATCACCGGTTCGATTGGCTCTGCGGCCTTAACATCTGCTAATTTATTCGGCCCGAATTCTTCTTTATGGTCTATTGGCGGCGGCATATTGCAACCACTGTTCCAAGGCGGTCAGTTATTAGCTCAACGTCGTGGAGCAATTGCCAATTATGAACAGGCAGCTTTCCAGTATGAAGCTACTGTCCTCAAAGCTTTTCAGGAAGTTGCTAATGCTCTCCGAGCCTTAGAGACTGGCGCTCAAGCCTTAAAAGCAGCTTCCGATGCTGAGCGTTATGCCTATGAAACCTTAGACTTAGTTCAGCAGCAATATAAGTTAGGTACAGCCAGTTATCTCGCAGTTTTGTATTACCAAAATCAATATCAACTTGCTAAGGTCAAATCAGTTTCGGCTCAAGCGACTCGATTTTCTGATACAGCAGCTTTATTTGTAGCATTAGGTGGCGGTTGGTGGAATCGTACTGGCCCCGCTTTTCAACCAAAAGACATAGCGAACAAAGATCAAAATGAAACTTCTGGAAACAATTAAGACTAAGGTCATGACTGCTGCATGTGCAGTATGGACCTGGATGCTCGCCAAGGCGGAAGCGTGGAAGCTGCGCGAGAAGTGCATCGCCTTTTGGGAAAAAGCAAAAGCCTTGTGGGCTCGGCTAGGTCAAAAGTGGCGCAATACAAAAGCCCATGAAAAGCTGATGGCTATGGAGCCTTTGCAGCGTCGCATGATCATCATGCTATGTGGAGTATTTTTATTGCTTGGTCTGATCTTTGCTTTCAATCAGTTCAAGACTTTCATGATTAAACATTTCATTTCAGGTATGGGATTGCCGCCTGCAACCGTTTCAACCATGGTCATTGCTGCAGAACCATGGCAACCAAAACTAACGAGTGTTGGCAATATCCGCGCCTTTAGGGGTGTTGATCTCAGCACTGAGATTGGCGGTTTAGTGCTAACCGTGCCAATTAAGTCTGGCATGGATGTTAAAGAGGGCGATCTACTGATTAAGCTGAATGATGCTTCTGATGTAGCCCAGCTAAATTCATTGAAAGCGATGGCTGATCTCGCCAAAGTCATTAATGAGCGAGATAAACAGCAATTGGCAATTCAAGCGATTAGTAAAAATGTATTTGATACCAGCAAAGCAGATGCCAAATCTAAACAAGCGCAAGTAGAAGCTCAGATCGCACTAGTGGCCAAGAAAAACCTCAAAGCACCATTTAGTGGGCGCGTCGGTATTGTGTCTATTAACCCAGGGCAGTTCGTTAACCCCGGCGATAAGTTACTGACTTTGCAAACCCTCGACCCCATCTTTGTGGATTTTAATTTGCCACAAAGTAATGCAGAGCAAATTCAGGTAGGGCAAGAAATTGTTGTCACCACCGATGCATTTAAAGATGCGAGCTTTACTGGAAAGATCACTGCGGTAAGTCCAAAGGTCGATACCAATACGCGCAATATTCAGGTTGAAGCACAAATTGCCAATCCTGATAAGAAAGTCCTACCTGGCATGTTCGCCAATGTGAATATCAAGCTTGGTGATGAAGTGAAGTTATTAACCTTGCCTCAAACTGCTGTGACCTACAACCCTTATGGCTCTACAGTATTTATTGCCAAACCTACAGGCAAGAAAGATAAACAAGGTAATCCAGCTTTAGAGGCTCAGCAAGTCTTTGTTACTACTGGCGCTGCTCGTGGCGATCAGGTCTCAATCCTTAAGGGTCTTGATGAAGGCGCAACGGTTGTGACTAGCGGTCAGCTAAAGATAAAGAATGGTACGCCGCTCATTATTAATAACAAGGTGCAGCCATCAAACTCACCAGATCCTAAGCCACAGGAATAAGCAGTAGATGAATTGGACTGACATATTCATCCGTAGGCCAGTGCTATCACTGGTTGTGAGTGCGCTCGTGTTGGTATTTGGATTGAAGGCTTTAGGTTCCTTACCAGTCAATCAGTACCCACAAACCCAGAATGCGATTGTCACGATTACAACCGCATACTACGGCGCAGATCCAGAAACCATTGCTGGTTTTATTACTCAGCCATTAGAAGCTTCGGTTGCTCAGGCGCAGGGCATTGATTACTTGTCCTCTACTAGTGTGAGTGGCGTTTCAACCATCATTGCTACTTTGAAGTTGAACTATGACTCTAATGCGGCACTTACTCAGATCCAAACCCAAATCAGTGCAGTTAAGAATCAACTGCCACCACAAGCTCAGCAGCCCGTATTAACAGTGCAAGTGGGTCAGTCCACGGCAGCTATGTATATGGGTTTTTATAGTGACGATATTCCTAATAATGCGATCACTGATTATTTGCTCCGGGTGGTTAAGCCTAAGCTAGACTCTGTTGAAGGTGTACAGAACGCTGAAATTACTGGTGGTAGGAAATTTGCTTTACGCGCTTGGTTGGATCGCGAAAAGATGGCCGGACTAGGTGTTGGTGCAGATGATGTTTATAGCGCAATGTCTGCTAATAACTATTTATCAGCGGTAGGGAGTACTAAGGGTGACATGGTTGCGGTTGACCTGGTTGCTGGCACTGACTTGCATACCTTAGATGAGTTTCGTAAGCTAGTTGTTAAAAAAGATGGCGTAAATATCGTTTATCTAGACCAAGTAGCCACAGTCACTTTGGGTTCGGAGGACTACAACACTAATGTAGCGTTTAGCGGTAAGAAGTCTGTCTTTATTGCGATTAAGGTAGCTCCTCAAGCCAATCTATTGGACGTTGCTCAGCGCGTGCGAGATGCGGTTCCAGATATTCAGAAGCAACTGCCAGTTGGGATGACTGGTAAGGTTGTATATGACTCAACCATGTTTATTACCAGCTCTATTGATGAGGTAGTGTCGACCTTATTGGAGGCATTATTAATTGTGACCGTGGTGATCTACTTATTCTTGGGTAGCTATCGCGCTGTTGCAGTTCCGGTGATTGCAATGCCTCTTTCTCTTATCGGCACCTTCTTCTTAATGCAAGTCTTGGGTTACTCCATCAATCTTCTCACTCTGTTGGCATTAGTATTGGCAATCGGATTAGTAGTGGATGACGCCATCATTGTGGTGGAGAACGTCGACCGCCATATGAAAGAAGGCAAGTCACCGCTTGAGGCTTCT
>Ga0007880_1000231_pt1 | contig 10825 bp, 9 predicted proteins | sample CryBogCBH29Jun09_FD_54999 | JGI IMG/M metagenome (GOLD analysis project Ga0007880, IMG submission 54999) | Freshwater microbial communities from Crystal Bog, Wisconsin, USA - CBH29Jun09 | ecosystem: Environmental > Aquatic > Freshwater > Lake | place: Crystal Bog, Wisconsin, USA | collected... | reverse complement strand
TCAGCACCAGCAGCGCTACACGCAGGCGATACCTTTTTTGTTCAGTGCACTAATGGTGATGGTAGTCATCGTATGGCTTATCACGCTTGGGGCGACCCAAGCAATCCAAAAGTATTACTTTGTGTACATGGCCTTACCAGACGCGGTAGTGATTTCAATACCTTGGCACAAGCGATGTCCAAGGATTATTACGTTGTCTGTCCAGATGTAGTTGGTCGGGGTGACTCTGATCGTCTCCAGAACCCCATGATGTATGCCGTTCCTCAGTATGTTGCTGATATGGCTAGCTTGGTAAAGCATTTGGGCGTAGCGCATGTGGATTGGTTGGGCACCTCGATGGGTGGTTTGATTGGTATGGTCTTCGCTTCAATGCCAAACTCACCTATTCGCCGTATGTTGATCAATGATGTGGGTCCGCGCATTGAACCTGAAGCGATTAAGCGATTAGGTTCTTATGTTGGNCAAACCTTTTCTTTTGCAAACCGCGCAGATGCACTTGAGCGTTTGAATGCCATTTGCGCTAGCTTTGGTGAGCACACACCACAAGAGTGGGAGATTTATAACGGACCCATGCTGATCCAGAAGAATGGCCTATGGGAAATGCATTACGACCCAGATATTTCAGTGCCCTTTGCTTCTGTGAATCCGATTATGGCTAAGGCGGGTGAGATGGCGATGTGGCATGCGTTTAAGCAAATTCATATTCCGATGCTAATCGTGCGCGGTGGTAATTCAGATCTCCTGTCTGCTAAAACAGTTGCGGAGATGTGTAAAGTTAATCCGTATGCAAGAAGTATTGAGATTCCAAATGTAGGTCATGCGCCAGCGTTTGTGAAGGCTGAGCAAATTGCTTTGGCAAAAGAATTCTTTAGCTAAGCAATTCTTCATGTTTGTGTACTCACACAGCAACCCCCACAGTCTGTAAAAACTCTGCATCGCGTCATGGCACATTCACCCGAGAAATTTAAAATCATTGATGGCTGGTATGGTGAGCCAGCAGAAAGTCATGCTTCTGGCGTTTCGCAGATTTTGCAAATGCTCCATCTCGATGAAGCGACTTTAACCGCAGCTGCCAATATTGCACGCACCCACGGCAAAGAAGCGCTCACCAAATTGATTGGAGATGAGTCGGCAAAATTGCTGATTGGATATCGAGGTCTACGGCAGGCACAAGCAAAACTGGTGCGTGATGATGGTGGTTTGAGTGTTTCTGGCCAAGAAGAGATGTTGCGCAAAATGCTCTTGGCCTTTGGTGACGATTTGCGAGTGGTCTTGATTTATCTTGCATCTCGTTTGCAAACGCTACGATGGGTCACCCAAGAAAAGATCCAAATGCCTGCAGCTTGGGCACAAGAGATTCTCGATATTGATGCTTCATTAGCAAACCGCCTGGGTATTTGGCAGATGAAGTGGGAGATGGAAGATTTAGCCTTCCGTACTTTGTCCCCACAAACATATCGCGACATCGCCAAAATGTTAGATGCCAAACGCATTGAACGCGAGTCTTTTATCGATCAAATTGTCCTGCGCTTAACGCAAGAGTTACAAGCTGCTGGTGTCGAGGGTGAAGTATTGGGTAGACCCAAACACATCTATAGTATTTGGAAAAAAATGCAGGGCAAGTCTTTAGACTTCGCCAATCTCTACGACGTTAGAGCATTTCGGGTATTGGTTGCCGATATCAAATCTTGTTATGCCATTTTGGGTTTGGCGCACAACATATGGCAACCTGTGCCTCGTGAGTTTGATGACTACATTGCCAGACCTAAACCCAATGGCTATCAATCTTTGCATACCGTGGTCATGGATGAGCATGGCACAGCCTTTGAGATTCAGGTACGCACTCAAGAAATGCATCAACAGGCGGAGTACGGTTTGGCTGCGCACTGGCGTTACAAAGAGGGTGCATATACAGGCGCTGCTACGCCACCTAAGAATGCTCCAGCCAACCCAAGCCATCAAACTGGCACACACAGCGCTGCAGTCGCCTATGAAAGACAGATTGCCTGGGCAAGACAGCTCATCTCATGGAAGGAAGATGCTTGGGATCAACTCAAACATCATGAGATTGACGATCATATTTATGTGCTGACCCCTTTAGGGAAAGTAATCTCCCTTGAGAAGGGTTCATCGCCCATTGATTTTGCTTATGCAGTCCACACCGACTTAGGGCATCGTTGTCGTGGTGCACGGGTTGATGGTGCGATGGTGACTTTGGATACTCCGCTGCAGAATGGTCAAACAGTCGAAATCATCACCGTGAAGCATGGTGGACCTTCACGAGATTGGATTAGTCCTGATCGCAACTATCTGCGCTCACAAAGAGCGCGTACTCGCGTGCGTGCCTGGTTCAACGCCTTAGACGATGAAGAGACTGCGGCTCATACCAAGACTGTTGAGGCGAAGGTAGAGCAGAAGCCTGAACCCAAGACTGCGGCCACGCCGGAAATTATTCTTCGCCCAAGCACTCGCAAGCAAGGTCAGGGTAGTGATGTGCTCGTGGTTGGGGTTGACTCTTTACTTACACAGTTGGCGCGTTGCTGCCGCCCAGTACCGCCTGATGTGATCGCAGGCTTTGTGACGCAAGGTCGTGGTGTATCGATTCATCGACGCTCTTGCAAGACCTTCAGAGGTCTTTTAGAAAGAGCTCCAGAAAGAGTCATTCAGACAGCATGGAATGAAGCCGGTGGGGTGCTTAATCCCAAAGACGAGTCTAAGCGGGTCTTTCCGGCGGATTTGGCGGTCAGCGCTTTGGATCGTCCGGAATTGATGCGAGAGTTATTTGAGGTGCTAACAAGGCAGGGCGTGCACGTGATTGATTTACGCAAATCCGCCAAAAAAGGTGTCGCCCAGATCCTGTTGACTGTAGAAATCAAGGACTCAGAAGCACTGCGCCTAGTGCAAAACAGCCTTGAGGAGCTCAAAGGCGTTACTCAAGTACGCCGCCGGTGATAAACTCTTGGTCTTAATAGGCTCGTAGCTCAGCTGGTTAGAGCACCACCTTGACATGGTGGGGGTCGTTGGTTCGAGTCCAATCGAGCCTACCAACGAATAAAGACCCAAAAGTGCGCGGTTGCCTAAAGCTTCCGCGCTTTCTTTTTAGTGGATGTCGTGCTGTACTGATGCAAATGTTGCCGTATATAAACAAGATGGAGTGGTCATGCTAGTAGTAACTCTGCCAGATGGATCAAAACGTGAATTTGAGGCTCCCGTTCGCGTAGCTGACGTTGCCCAAAGCATCGGCAGTGGGCTTGCTAAAGCCGCCTTGGGTGGCATTGTTGACGGCAAGATGGTTGATACGAGTTTTGTGATCGACAAAGATAGTCAGCTCGCCATCATTACCGATAAGAGTCCTGAGGCGCTAGAAATTGTGCGTCACTCCACTGCACATTTACTGGCATACGCCGTAAAAGAATTATTTCCAGAAGCGCAAGTCACCATCGGTCCAGTAGTGGATAACGGTTTTTACTATGACTTCTCTTACCATCGCCCCTTTACGCCCGATGACTTAGTTGCTCTAGAAAAGAAAATGACTGAGTTGGCTAAGAAAGATGAGCCAGTGACGCGTAGCGTATTGCCCCGTGATGAGGCGATCAAATTCTTCAAAGATCAGGGCGAGCATTACAAGGCTGAGCTGATTGCTAGCATTCCACAAGGTGAAGATGTTTCACTCTATGCAGAAGGTAAGTTCACTGACTTATGTCGTGGCCCCCATGTACCGTCAACTGGCAAGCTCAAAGTATTTAAGCTCATGAAGCTTGCTGGTGCTTACTGGCGTGGCGATAGTAAGAATGAGATGTTGCAGCGNATCTATGGCACTGCTTGGTTGAAAAAAGAAGATCAAGANGCTTACCTGCATATGCTGGAAGANGCAGAGAAGCGTGACCACCGCCGTTTAGGTAAGACTTTAGATTTATTCCATTTNCAAGAAGAAGCCCCAGGCCTCATTTTCTGGCATCCAAAGGGCTGGTCGATTTGGCAAGAAGTTGAGCAATACATGCGCCGCGTTTATCAAAACGAAGGCTACCAAGAAGTCAAAGCGCCACAAATTTTGGATCGCGGGCTTTGGGAAAAATCAGGCCACTGGGATAACTACAAAGAAAACATGTTCACGACGGAGTCGGAGAACCGTGCTTATGCATTGAAGCCGATGAACTGCCCTGGCCACATACAGATTTTCAATTCTGGATTGCATAGCTATCGNGAGTTGCCATTGCGTTACGGCGAGTTTGGTCAATGCCACCGCAATGAACCATCGGGTGCCTTGCATGGTTTGATGCGCGTACGTGGTTTTACTCAAGATGATGGCCATATTTTCTGTACAGAAGATCAGATTCAGTCAGAAGTAGCTGCTTTTGATAAAGCGGTGCGTGCGGTATATCAAGATTTTGGCTTTACCGAGGTTGCAGTTAAGTTGGCCTTGCGCCCAGTCAAACGTGTCGGTGATGATGCGATTTGGGATAAAGCGGAAGCGGCCCTTCGTGGAGCCCTCAAAGCTTCCGGCCAAGAATGGGAAGAATTGCCAGGCGAGGGTGCTTTTTATGGCCCTAAGATCGAATATCACCTCAAAGACTCCATTGGGCGTACTTGGCAGTGCGGCACCATTCAGGTAGATTTCTCCATGCCTGAGCGCTTAGGCGCTGAATATGTCACCGAAGAAAACACCCGCAAGGCCCCAGTGATGCTTCATAGGGCAATTGTGGGTTCTTTAGAGCGTTTTATCGGTATTTTGATCGAAAACCATGCTGGAAACATGCCGGCTTGGCTTGCTCCTACCCAGGCCGTTGTCCTCAATATCTCCGATAATTCTGCTGCATATGCACAACAAGTCCAGCAATCGTTGAAAAAACAAGGGTTTAGAGTCGAATCCGATTTGCGAAATGAGAAAATTACGTATAAAATACGCGAGCACGCATTACAGAAGATCCCATTTTTGCTAGTTGTTGGTGATAAAGAGTCTGAAAGTAATACTGTGGCCGTTCGTGCCCGTGGCGGAGTGGATTTAGGTGTAATGCCTCTTGAAGCCTTCGTTGCCCGACTCCAGCAGGATATATCCCAGAAGGTCGGACCCGAGCAAAGCTAGGGGTGGATGGCTTTTATTGTTAATTTATAAGGAATTAGAAGATCGCTACTGATAAATCGCAGCGCATTAACCGGGAAATTACTGCTCCTGAAGTGCGTCTGATTGGACTGGATGGTGAACCCATCGGTGTAGTTAAGTTGAGTGAAGCCCTGGCTTTAGCCGAAGAGAAAGAGACCGATCTGGTTGAAATTGCTCCGACAGCTGTGCCACCTGTAGTCCGGATCATGGACTTTGGCAAATTCAAGTACCAAGAAGCTAAGCGTATGCATGAAGCTAAGCTGAAGCAAAAGGTGATTCAGGTGAAGGAAGTTAAATTCCGTCCCGGCACTGATGATGGTGACTATGGTGTGAAACTACGCAATCTAATCCGCTTTTTGGAAGATGGCGATAAGACAAAGATTACGCTGCGGTTTCGGGGTCGTGAAATGGCCCATCAAGAAATCGGAGTCAGAATGTTGGAGCGTTTGAAGTTGGACCTTGTTGAACATGGCCAAGTCGAACAGTTTCCAAAAATGGAAGGCCGCCAGATGGTGATGGTATTGGCCCCCATTCGTAAGGCTAAGTAACAAGACAATTCTCTGGAGTTAGATTGTTGTTTATGTAGGGAGTCGCAAGACTCTGGTTTTTAGAAGTGCTTCTAGGTACAGGAAGAGTGACCGTCGGTTGCCACCTATGTTGCACAAGTAGATGAAGGGGTGCTTTATGCCCAAGATGAAGAGCAAGAGTAGCGCTAAAAAGCGCTTTACGGTTCGCGCAGGCGGAACGATTAAACGAGGTCAGGCTTTCAAACGCCACATCCTCACCAAGAAGACCACAAAGAACAAGCGTCATTTGCGTGGTACCACCGAAGTTGCGAAGGCAGACGTTAAGTCAATTCGCTCCATGCTTCCTTACGCTTAACCTCAGACTAAATTAGGAGAATTAAATGCCAAGAGTCAAACGTGGGGTTACAGCAAGAGCCCGTCATAAAAAAATCACCGATGCCGCAACAGGTTACCGCGGTCGTCGTAAGAACGTATTCCGTATTGCTAAGCAAGCGGTTATGCGTGCTGGTCAATATGCATATCGTGACCGTCGCAATAAGAAACGTGTATTCCGCGCTTTGTGGATTGCTCGTATCAACGCGGCAGTACGTCAGCATGACATGACCTATAGCGTATTCATGAATGGTATGAAGAAAGCTGCGATCGAACTTGACCGCAAAGTACTTTCTGATATGGCCATTGCTGACAAAGCAGCTTTTGCCGCTTTGGTTACTCGGATCAAATCCGTAGTAAGCGCTGCAGCTTAATTCTTAGTTACTAAAAAACTAAGCTGCAATGGTTTCTCTCGACCACATTGTCGAGGATGCTAAACGTGATTTCCTCGGAGCTGCCGATGCGGCAGCTCTAGAGGATGCCAAAGCCAAGTACCTCGGTAAATCAGGTGTTCTCACCGAGCGTCTCAAGGCGCTTGGTGGAATGTCGCCTGACGAGCGCAAAAGTGCTGGCGCCCAAATTAATCAAGTCAAAACAGCAGTAGAGGCGGCTCTCCAAGAGCGTCGCCAAGCTTTGGCTGATGCCGTATTGCTGCAACGTCTCGCAGCTGAATCCATTGATGTATCCCTTCCGGGTCGTGGTCAAGCAGTTGGTAGCTTACATCCCGTGATGCGCACTTGGGAGCGCGTTGAAGAAATCTTCCGCTCCATTGGGTTTGATGTTGCTGACGGCCCTGAAATTGAAACCGATTGGTTTAATTTCACAGCCTTAAATAGCCCTGAGAATCATCCCGCCCGTTCGATGCAGGATACTTTTTATATTGATGGCAAAGATTCTCAACAGAAGCCTTTGTTATTGCGTACGCATACCAGTCCNATTCAGGTTCGTTATGCCAGTGAGCACGTTAAGAAATANGCTCATGCCGATGTCATGCCGCCAATCAAGGTGATTGCGCCTGGCAGAACCTACCGCGTGGATAGTGATGCAACGCACTCGCCGATGTTTCATCAAGTTGAAGGCTTGTGGATTGCCGAGACNGTCTCATTTGCAGACCTTAAGGGCGTTTATACAGATTTCTTAAGAACTTTTTTTGAAACGAATGCATTACAGGTTCGCTTTCGCCCATCGTATTTCCCATTCACAGAACCCTCTGCTGAAATTGATATGGCCTTTGGTGGCGGCAAGTTAGCCGGCCGTTGGTTGGAGATTTCTGGAGCAGGGCAGGTGCATCCAAATGTATTGCGNAATATGGGTATTGATCCAGAACGCTATACCGGATTTGCTTTTGGTTCTGGCTTAGAGCGCTTAACCATGTTGCGTTATGGCATTGATGATTTGCGACTCTTCTTCGAGAATGATTTACGTTTCTTAGCGCAATTTCCAGCTTAAGCAGAACGGTAAAGATAAGGCTATGCAATTTTCAGAATCTTGGCTCCGTCAGTATGTAAACCCAGCGCTTGATAGCGATGCATTAGGTCATGCCATGACCATGGCAGGTCTTGAAGTAGAAGAGCAGCATTCAGTAGCCCCCGCATTTACGAAGATTGTGATTGCACAAATTCTGTCTGCCGAGCAACATCCCGACGCTGATCGTTTACGCGTTTGCAAAGTAGACGCTGGTACTGGTCAAGAATTGCAAATCGTTTGTGGTGCCCCGAATGCACGTGCTGGGATCAAAATTCCTTGTGCCATGGTTGGTGCAGAGCTCCCACCGGCAGAAGCTGGTGGCAAGCCGTTCATGATCAAAGTAGGCAAGCTGCGCGGTGTAGAGAGTCAAGGTATGTTGTGCTCTGGTCGCGAGCTAGGTTTAGGCGATGACCACGAAGGTATTTTGGAATTGCCTGCCGATGCGCCAGTAGGTCAAGACATCCGCGAGTACCTCGATCTAGATGATCAAATTTTTGTGATTAAGTTAACGCCTAATAAGGCTGATTGCTTGTCATTAATTGGGATGGCTCGTGAAGTCTCTGCCATTACTGGCGCTGCTTTATGTACTCCAAAATGGAATACGCCAACTGCAGCCATTCAAGACAAAGTCAAAGTGACTGTTGAGAATAAAGACTTGTGCGGTCGTTTTGCTGGTCGCATGATCCGCGGCGTTAATCCAAAAGCTAAAACGCCGAGCCATATAGTGCAGCGTTTAGCTCGCGCCGGTCAGAGAAGTATTTCTGCTTTAGTCGATTTATCCAATTACGTCATGTTAGAAATGGGTCAACCCACCCACGTGTTTGATATCGATAAGTTATCTGGTGACATCACTGTGCGTTGGGCCAAGGCTGGCGAAACCCTCGAATTACTCAACGGCCAAACAGTTACTCTGCTTGGTCCTGATTCTTCAGGAAAAACACAGGATGCGGGTGTTGTTGCCGACCAAACTGGTCCGGTCGCCCTAGCCGGCATCATGGGTGGCAATCATTGCGCCGTCAGCGATGACACTCAAAATATCTATGTAGAGGCAGCTTATTGGTTGCCATCTGCGATTCAAGGCCGTGCCCGTCGCTTTAATTTCAGTACCGATGCAGCGCATCGTTTTGAACGTGGTGTAGATCCACAAGCTACTGTTATTTGCTTAGAGTATTTAAGCTCTCTCATTCTTGANGTGTGCGGTGGTCAAGCTGGNCCTGTTGANGATCAAATTCTCAATGTGCCAGAACGCAAACCAGTACGTATGCGTTTAGCGCGTGCGATGAAAGTCATCGGCATTCCNCTNACCAATGACATTGTGGCAGACGTATTTAAGCGCCTTGGCTTTGAGTTCAAACAAGATGCGAATGATGTTTTTGTTGTGACGCCACCAAGCTATCGCTTTGATATTGAAATTGAAGAAGATTTGATTGAAGAAGTTGCGCGTATGTACGGCTTCGAGAATATTCCAGATCAACCTCCGGTTGCCTCGTTAAAAATGAGTGCTAAAGCCGAAGCAAAGCGGGGCGTTCATTTATTGCGCCAGCGTTTTGCCTTGCAAGGCTATCAAGAGGCNGTGAATTTTGGCTTTACCGATCAAGAAAGCGAACAGCGTCTTGCCGGGGTAGCNGAAAAAGACCTCATTAAGGTATTAAATCCGATTGCCAGTCAGTATGGCGTNATGCGTAGCAATCTTTGGGGTGGCTTATTGGGTAATCTCAAAGCTAANCTCAATAGGGGTGCNAGCCGTGTNCGCCTATTTGAAACTGGTCGTGTATTTAAGCGTGATACCAGTATTGCTGAAGAAGCTGGCAAAGTAGCAGGGTTTGCACAGCCTCAACGGATTGGCGGTTTAGCTTATGGTGCATTTGTGCCGGAGCAGTGGGGAAGTGCAAATCGCGCAGTCGATTTCTTTGATGTCAAAGGCGATTTAGAGCGAGTCTTAGATCCACTCCATTTCGTTACTCAAACTGCTGTGCATCCAGCATTGCATCCTGGTCGTTCAGCTAATATTGTGTTGCAGACACCAGAGGGCATGTTAAATGTTGGCTGGATTGGTGAATTACATCCTGGCTTGCAGCAATCCTACGAACTACCCCAAGCCCCCATCCTTTTTGAATTAGATTTAGAAGCCATTCGTGAGTTGGGCTTGCCCGCGCCAGAAGAGTTAAGTAAATTTCCTGCAGTGCAGCGAGATTTAGCGGTAGTCGTCAAACAGAATGTCTCGGCACAATCTTTGCTCGATGTTATGACGGCTAGTAAGCAGAATTTTGTGCGCTCGATAGAGCTTTTTGATGAATTCAAGCCCAAGACTGGTTCTAGCAGTATGGCTGACGATGAGAAGAGTTTAGCGTTCCGTGTGACTCTGCTAAACCCTAATGAAACTTTGCAAGATCCCCAAATTGATGCAGTTATGGCATCTTTGTTGGGCGCTGTTGAGAAAAAGTGCGCCGCTCGTCTGCGCTAGGTTTAGTATTAGTCAAATATCATATAAATAGCAATATAAGAGACTGGCAATGAGCGAAATAATTACCAACGACACCGTTACAAAAAATGAACTATCTGAAGCGCTCTTTGACCAAGTTGGGCTAAACAAGCGTGAAGCAAAAGATATGATCGACGCTTTTTTTGATCGTATTGGTGAATCACTNCAGGCTGGTGTTGAGGTCAAGATCTCCGGTTTTGGTAATTTTCAGTTGCGCAATAAATCAGCTCGTCCAGGNCGCAATCCAAAAACAGGTCAAATGATTCCGATTGCAGCTCGCCGTGTAGTNACTTTTCACGCTAGTCAAAAGCTTAAGGACGTAGTTGAGTCTCATGCTCGAGAAAACAGCATTTGATTCTGGCGCAGCACTGCATAGTTCGCAGTTGCCGCCGATACCCGCCAAGCGTTACTTCACTATTGGTGAGGTTGCAGACTTGTGCGGAGTACGCTCACATGTTTTGCGTTACTGGGAACAAGAATTCTCACAGCTAAGCCCTCAAAAACGACGCGGTAACCGCCGTTACTATCAACATCACGAAGTCGTATTGATTCGTAAAATTCGATCTCTTCTCTATGAAGAGGGTTTCACGATTAGCGGTGCCAGAAATCGCTTAGATGAAGCGCGTGGCGAGCTACGCTTGCGCGATGAGTTGCAAGCAGTGCTGCAGATTCTCGCTAAATAGTTACTGATACAATTTTGTTTTCCGTCGGGGCGTAGCGCAGCCTGGTAGCGTACATGCATGGGGTGCATGTGGTCGGAGGTTCAAATCCTCTCGCCCCGACCATTTAGATCAGACATTTGCCAAATAACTAGTTGCTTATCTTGGCCTGAGCTCTCTATGGAAGTTGAGCTCACAGTTGTATCGGCCTTCGGGG
>Ga0007880_1000227_pt1 | contig 11031 bp, 10 predicted proteins | sample CryBogCBH29Jun09_FD_54999 | JGI IMG/M metagenome (GOLD analysis project Ga0007880, IMG submission 54999) | Freshwater microbial communities from Crystal Bog, Wisconsin, USA - CBH29Jun09 | ecosystem: Environmental > Aquatic > Freshwater > Lake | place: Crystal Bog, Wisconsin, USA | collected... | reverse complement strand
ATTGCCATCGTGGCTGGCCTCGTCTTGAGTTTCAGCCTCATCACTGCGCTCGGATCCCAGATCTTGAGCGCGCTGCATCTCCCTGATGCCGTATTGCACGACCTCGGGATCGCCACCTTGGTGCTCTTCGGGGCATCCCTCCTCATTCCTCAACTGGAAGCCCTCCTTGAGCGACCCTTCGCTCGATTCGCTCGCCGGGGACCTGCAGGCTCTCGTTCGGGATTCGCTCTTGGACTCGGCCTTGGCCTCGTGTTCGTTCCCTGCGCTGGGCCTGTTCTCGCCACCGTTGCCGTCCTCGGTGCTCGCCACAAGGCCAGCGTCGAGAGCGTGGCGCTGAGCTTCGCCTTCGGCATTGGAGTCGCCATTCCCCTTCTCGTCATCGCACTCGCCGGNGATCGCATCATCGAGCGGAAGAAGTGGCTGACCAACCGCGGCTCTAAGTTCCGCAAGATCGCTGGCGTCGCCCTCTTGTTGATGGCCGTGGCGATTGCCACCAATTTGGCAGCCCCCCTCCAGCGAGACCTCCCTGGCTACACCCAGGCCCTGCAGAACGCGATCGAGGGCAACCACCAGACGACCGCAGCGCTGCGCACCCTTCAGGGTGCATCGAATGCGGGCAACCTCGCCAACTGCGAGATCACCGCGGCCAACGGCTTCGCTCCGGATCTGAGCCACTGTGGGGTGGCCCCGGAGTTCACGGGGATCACCGGGTGGCGCAACACCAAGGGGAATGCGCCGCTCACCTTGGCCAGCTTGCGTGGTCACGTGGTCCTCGTCGACTTCTGGACCTACACCTGCATCAACTGCCAACGCACGATTCCCCACGTCGAAGGCTGGTACCAGCGCTATCAGAAGGACGGCCTCGTGGTCATCGGCGTTGCCGCTCCAGAATTCGCGTTCGAGAAGGTTCCCTCCAACATCGCTGCTGGTGCCAAGAGCCTCGGCATCACCTACCCCATTGCCATCGACGACAACCTCGCCACCTGGTCGGCCTACGGCAACGAGTACTGGCCAGCGGAGTACTTGATCGACGCCACCGGGGTCATCCGGCACGTCGACTACGGCGAAGGTGACTACGGCACCTCCGAAGGGTTCATCCGGACGCTGCTCCAAGCAGCCCACCTAGGGGTCCACCTTCCACCACCGACGAACCTGCCCGACACCACGCCGACTGAGGCTCTCTCTCCGGAGACCTACCTCGGGGCCTCGCGCTCGGCCTACCTCTACAACGGCACGGCCTCGACGGGAACTTCAACCTACGCCCTGCCGAGCGACGTCCAGTCCGGCTTCTACGGCCTCGGTGGCACCTGGACGACGAGCGATGAAGCCATCACCGCAGGAGCCGGAGCGGCGCTCGATCTCAACTTCCAAGCCAAGGACGTCTACCTCGTCCTCTCGGGCCACGGAACGGTCACTGAGACCCTGAACGGCCAGCCGATCGGCACCGTCTCGGTGCACGGGTTCCCGACGCTCTACACGTTGGTCCGTGCGGCCTCAGTCCAGAACGGACTCTTGCACCTAGCCTTCACTCCAGGAGTCTCGGCCTTCGACTTCACGTTCGGGTAGCGCAGATCGCGTGGCAGCGCTCCGCGTGCTCTCGAGCGTGGTGCTCAGTTCGTGGGTGCTGCTTGAGGGAGCAGGGTAACGGTGGCACTCGGAGCTGCGAGTGCATTGGTGATGCCACGACGAAGCTTCGCGTTGTACCACCGCTCCACTCGTCGCAGTGTCCACCGGGCGACGGCGGACAGCTCGGTGCGCTCGCCAGGTGCGAGGTAGCCGTAGGTGGCGAGGAGGTCTCGACAGAACACGGTGATGAGTCGCCGCTGGAGCGGGTTGAGATCTGGACGAGCCTTCGTGCCGTCGCCGACATCTGGGGGATCGATGGGGTCTCGATCACCCATGAGTTCTCGGCCTGCCGCTGAGGTCAACCACATGTGCGCCTCATCGAATTCGCTGCTCACGGTGTGCCCAATTGCCGTGAGCGCCTGGTCGAGTGCTGCCGATGGGTCGACGCGGACGTCTTCGTAGCGGACCGTGGTCATCGCCGCCCGCCCCGCAGCAGAGGCGGATCCGAGCACGTGGATTCGCCACATCATGACGCCAACGACCGTCGACCGAGGTGCCCACCTCCCAGCCCAGGTCTTGCTCACCGCCCGGTAGCTGCGAATCACGTCGAAGGGGGACCGCNCCACGTGGACGAAGCTCGCCTCGGGAAAGACCGAAATGATGTCGTCGACGTAGAGCGAGTCCGAGGGCGTCTTGAGGACGAGGAGCGACAGCGGGACTTCGCTGGCTTGCCCTCGAGCGATGAGGGCCTCAATGGGCGCTCGAAGGGCACTCAGGAATTCTGCTTCTTCGAGGGCTGCCGGGAGGAAGACGAGTTTGTCCGAAGTCGTTCCGTTCGTTGCGAATTCTCGTTGCCGCTTCGCAACGTGCTCCTGGTGCGCCGACCAACGACGCAGCGCGGGTGCAACGTAGTGCGCGAGGTAGTGCAATTCGGTTGTCGTGCCGACCCCGCTGCGTCGGGCGATCTCTTGCTGGACGAACGTCGTTCCAGATCGTGGCGCCCCGAGGATGAACACGATGGGAACAGGGGTTCGTTCGCCGGGCGTGGTCACCACCCCAATGTATCCGAGCAGGTCAGCGGCGCTTTCTCGCAATTCCCTATCGAATCTCGTGCAATGGACGGTGCAACGCCGGAGATCCGTGCACGGCGATTCACCGATGAACGACCACTCGGCAATACGCGCATGAGGGCGTCTTCCTCCCGGAGTGGACGCGACCTGGCGGGTAGGGGATGGCTGCGGTCCCATCACGTGCGTCCCGATCTTCGCAGAAGAGAATGCTGTGAAGGGCCGTGGACGCTTACGGATCTGCATCCTATAGTGAGAGCACTATGACGACGCTCCGCAGTCGACTTTCGCTCATCGCGGTGGTGGCCCTCGTGTGCACCCTCACGGCGGTTGCCCCAGGAGCGAGAGCCAGCGAGCCACGCACGCAGAACGCCAGAGCCGCACTCGCCGCCAAACCAAAGCCTCCGGTGATTGCCGCCGTGACCGCGACGCCAGGGTCGGTCTCGGCTCAAGGTGGGAGCGTCGTCCTCGCCGTTCACGTCAGCGGTGCGACCACGTGCACCGTCTCGGTGCTCCCGAAGGTCAGTGGGATCGTGGATGCTCCCCGGTGTGCTGCGGGCACGTTCACCGAATCCCTGTCCATTCCGGCGAATCCGTCGAAGGCGCCGAAGTCGTACTCGATCACCATCACCGCGAAGAGTGCCGGCGGGACGGTGAAACGACTCGCGGCCGTGGACCAAGCAGGTCTCCGTCCACCACAGGTGCAAGGGTTCACGGCATCGCCGAGCGCGGTGGGGAACGTCGGAGGTGGAGCAACGCTCCAGGCTCAAGTCACCGGGGCGACGACGTGCAGCTTGTCCTTCCAGCCCAAGGTCACGGGAGCACCGGCTTCATCGCCGTGTGCGACGGGCACGCTCGCAGCGCTCGTGGTCTTCCCACAGAACACCACGGCCAACNCAGTGACCTACGCGGTGACCCTCACCGCAAAGAATGGAGCAGGTTCGACCACGGCAGCAACGACCGTGACCGTGCTGGCGGTCCCCGCACCATCGGTGACCTCGGTTGGGACCTCGGCGGGACCCACCAGCGTGCTCGGTGGAACCGTCACCGTGACGGCTGCGGTTGCGAATGCATCGACGTGCTCGATTTCGGTGAGTCCATCGCTTCCGGGATTCCCCGCAACGCCATCGTGCGGCGGTGGGACGGTGACCCAAAGGGTCACCCTTCCGGCGAACGCCGGCACGTCCAACGCCACCTACCGCTTCACGTTGACGGCAACCAACAGCGCCAAGGTATCGGTGACCGCACAGACCACGGCAACGGTGCCTGCCGTGTACCCGTCGATCGCCTTCGCCGCACCGACCACCCTGATCGATGCGCACGGCAACCCCTCGGCACTCAGTTGCGCCTCGGCAACCGCCTGCATGGCCGTTGATCTCAGTGGTGCAGCACTTGCGTACTCAGCGAGTGGCTGGTCCGCGCCGCAAACCGTCGACATCGCGCCGCTGACTGCGCTGAGCTGTCCGAGTGCGACGCTCTGTTTCGCTGGCGATGCATCTGGCGCCGTGCTCAGGTGGTCGGGTTCGACGTGGAGTGCGCCGGTCAGCGTCGCGAGCGCAGCGCTCACGTCACTGTCGTGCTCAACTTCCTCTTCGTGCGTCGCAGTGGGCATCGATGGTGATGCGGCGGTGTGGGATGGGACGCAGTGGTCGACTCCCGAAGCGGTGAGCACGAATCCACTCACCGCCGTGAGCTGCCCCACGACGACGTTCTGCGCCGCGGTCGACGCCGCCGGTGCTGCGTTCACCTTCGATGGAACAGCGTGGTCGAGCGCGACTCCAGCCTCGACCGACGCCCTCGATGCGGTGAGCTGCCCGACCTCGTCGTTCTGCCTCGCCGCGGGGACTGCGAGCCAAGGGAGCAACGTCGTTTCGTTCAACGGAACCTCGTGGTCGAGCGCAGGCCTCCTCGGAGCGTCGAGCACCGTGACGGCGCTGTCGTGTCCGTCGACGACGTTCTGCGTCGCTGCCGATGACAGCGGTGCGGTCTACCTCGACGAGAGTGGGAACTGGAGCACGGGAACGAGCGTTGCCGCAGGCGATGTGATGACCGCGGTGTCGTGCAGTTCGGCGTCGTCGTGTCGGGCAACTGCGTTCTCGGGGACCGATGCTTCGTGGTCTGGTGGGTCGGCCTCGTCATGGACGACGAGCGAAGTGGACCCGATCTCGGGCACGCTCGTTGCGGTGTCGTGTTGGTCGGCGGGGAACTGCATGGGGCTCGACAGCGTCGGCAACGCCTATCTCCAGACTGCTGGCGCGTGGTCGACGGCCACAGCCACCGGCCTCACCACGCCGAGTGGCGTGTCGTGTGTGTCAGCGTCGTTCTGCTTGGCCGTAAGTCTCGAAGGTCGAGTGGCTAAGTTCACGGGAGCGTCGTGGTCTGCTGCGCCGAACCTCGCTGGAGCGCTCCCGCTCACCGCGGTGTCGTGCGTGTCGGCGACGTTCTGTCTGGTGGTGAGCGCAGGCGGCGACGCGGTGGCCTACGAGGGAACGTCCTGGTCGGCGACGTCCACCACGAGCGAGGGCCAATCCCTCAACGCCGTGTCCTGCGTCTCGGCGACGTTCTGTGCGGCCATTGCGCAGACGGGTCAAGTGGTGTTCTGGACTGGGACCTTGTCGAGTTCCACGGTGGTCTTCGCACAGAGCGTTCCTGGTCTCGCGATCTCGTGTTCGTCAACCTCGTTCTGCGTGGCAGCGAGTCAAGACGGGCGAACAGCCACCTGGAGCGGATCAACCTGGCAACTCGCCACGGTGTCGGATCACGGGCTCGTTGGGGTGTCGTGCATCCTTGGAACCCGTGCCTGCCTCGCGCTCGATTCGTCGGGATCGGTCGCGACCAGTGTGGGTGGAACGTCGTGGTCAGGGTTGTCGGTCGCTGATCCTTCGGGCGGGGCATCTGGGCTCGCCTGTTGGTCGACGGGTGGCTGTGCGATGTTCGATCCCACCACGGTGATCGCGAGCGCATCGTGACCACCGCACGTTCCAGATTGGTCCATGAGCGCAGTGGTCGGTTCGTTGGCGAGAGAGGTGTTGGAGTGCAGCGAGAGATGAAGACCTTCGCCAGCAGGAGTCGGTTGGTGCTCGCCACGGTGGTGCTGAGCGCCGTCGTCGCGCTGATCGCTCCCGTTCGGATGCCTGCCGCCACCGCAGCGTCTGCGACACCGGCCATCAGTCTCGGTGTCGATGTGGAGCTGTTCCCGGAATTTGGGACCCACAGTGCCAACCTCGTCGCAGCGCAGCGGTTGTTCGGCTACCTCCACTCCTTGCACGCCAATGCCGTCGCCCTCTGCATCGAGTTCTACCCGAGCGTTGCACCGGGTGGGGATCCCACGAACGCGAACGCGGTGAGCGCGGGTCCAGCAACACCGAGTCCCTCCTACCTCGGACAGTTCATCGACCTCGCGCACGCCTCGGGGTTGACCGTGCAGGTCCGCCCCTTGATGAACGAGGATCTCCTCCACGGAGTTGGCTCATGGCGAGGGGGCATCCACCCCACGAACGTGGCGCAGTGGTTCGCCAGTTACAGCAACTTCCTCGCGCCGTACTTCGTCGCCGCCCGACAGCACCACGCTGAGGCCTTCTCCATTGGCGCCGAGCTCACGAGCATGGCCCCCTACGACCGCTACTGGGTCCCGCTCGTGGCGACCGCCAAGCGCGTGACGCGCGCTGAGGTGATCTTCGAGGCCAACTGGAACGGACGAGCAAGTATTCCGGGCGCGACCTACGGCTACGACGACTACCAGCCGATCTCTGGCATTTCGACGATCGCCGATGCAACTGCCGCCGCCTTCACGACCAAGATGGAAGCGAATCTGCTCTCGGGCGCGAACTCGGGGGGCCTCCCCGTCGCCCCCTCCGACGCCCAGTTCTCTGAAGTAGGGATTGCGGCGCTCAATCAATCGTGGCTCGCTCCGTGGGTGACGAGCTACAACCCGACCACGCAGACCGTCGTGCGTTCGGTCCAAGCGAACTGGTTCACCGCTGCGTGCAACGCGGTGCACGACCTGCATCTGCGCGGCATCTACTTCTGGTCGTTGATCTTCAACGTGGACTTCGATCCGGCGGCGAGCGCAGACTCGGCGGATCCCACGCTCGCGCAGCCCTACGGCTGGCAGAACACCGCGAGCTCCACTGCCATTCAGGCCTGCTTCGCTCGCCTGAGTTGAGCGGAGCACCTCGCCACTCCTCTGAGCGAACCCTGTGCTGAGCAGGGGAGTTCTCAGGATTTCCTCGGGCAGGCGTTGGTGGATTCAGTATGATGACCCAATGGATGACGGTGGAGCGCAGGGGACGGTTGCCCCGCTCACGGTCTCGGTCGTGATCTGCACCTACGACCGAACGCGCTTCGAGAGCCTCACGGACGCAGTCCATCGCATCCGCGCCCAGGTGCGGTGTCCGACTGAAATCGTGGTGGTCGTCAACGGGAATGAGGCGTTGGCTCGCGAAGTCAATTCGACCTTCGCTGGGGTCACCGTGGTCGAGAGTGCTCACGTTGGAGTGTCCGTCGCTCGAGAGCTCGGCGTGCAGACCGCGAGCGGCGACATCGTGGCCTTCATCGACGACGATGCGCTCCCAGCGCCGTCATGGCTCGCCAACCTCATCGAGCCCTTTGCGGCCGCGAACGTGATGATGACCTCAGGCCACATCGATCCCCTCTGGATCACCGAGCGCCCATCCTGGTTCCCTGATGAGTTCCTCTGGGTGGTGGGGTGTTCCTACCGCGGTCTGCCCGGAAACGGTGGGGTGCTGCGCAATCCCATCGGGGCGTCGATGGCGATTCGCCGATCGGTGATCGAGGCGGTGGGGACCTTCGAGTCTCGACTCGGTCGCGTGAGCACCGACGGCAACGGCTGTGAAGAGACCGAGTACGCCATTCGTGCCCATCACGCCCTCCCTGATGGCGTGGTGGTCCTCGCCGGAGACTCAACCGTGCAGCACCTCGTCCCACGAGCGCGGACGACCTTCTCCTACTTCGTGAAGCGGTGCTGGCGTGAAGGTCGATCCAAGGCGATCTTGGTGGAGATCGCTGGTCGTCGAGAGAGCCTCAGTGCCGAGCGGGCCTACGTGCGTTCGGTCTTGCCACGCGGGGTGCTGCGGAATCTGAAGACGCCATCGACCTGGGCCCAAGCAGCTGCGATCGTCGCAGGCGTGGGGACGACGGCGCTCGGGTTCATCGTGTTCCGCATCTGGCTCGACCTGCAGAAGCTCCTCAACCGCTGAGGCGCTGCGTCGAGTCAGTCGGCGGTTCGGAACTCGTCGAGGCTGAAGGGTCGAACGGTCACTCCAAGGTCAGCGAGGACCTCCGGGTTCGGGACCGTTGGCGCCGGTCGCACGAGGCCGAGGAGTGAGTCGGCTCGCAGTGGCAGTGGGAGGTGGAGTACCTCGCCGAGCCGCATGACGGCGTAGAGGGCGCGCCAGGGAATGGGGAAGAACCGGGGCGAGCGCCCTGTTGCTGAGTGGCCAATCTCGGTGAGGAGGGCACGAAACGGCACCGGTGTTGGATGCGCGAGGCCGATGGGCACCGAGGGAGGTGCGCTCTCGGCAACGGCGAGGAGCCCACTGGCGAGGTCGTCTTCGTGGACCGTGAACTGATGGGTCCTCCCTCCGACGAGGGGAACGATCGGGAGCGACGCCAGGGTCCTGAGGGAGCCAACGGTGCCGCCCCAGCGCGGGCCGTAGACGAGGCCGGGTCGCACGACTGTTGCTCCAATTGCCACGGCGTCGAGTTCGCTGGCGAGCTTGGCTCGGCCGTAGAGCTGGCGCGTCCCGGCGTAGGCCGACATGGAGGAGATGAGGATCACCCGTCGCACCGAAGCAGCACGCGCGGCGTCGAGGAGGGCTCGAGTTCCGACCACGTTGGCCGACCAGATGCCACGACGTGATCGTGGGGCGAAGTCGTAGGCGCAGTGGATGAGCACGTCGACCCCGTCGAGTGCCCCTGCATCGCAACCGCCATCGAGGGAGAACCCTCGGTCGCCACGACCGAACTCTGGACGACGGACCAAGCGACGGACCTCGTACCCAGCGCCAGCGAACGCATCGCAGCACACGCCTCCGAGGTAGCCGTTGGCGCCCGTGATGGCGACGACTGGGCGGCCGTCCACGACTCAGGCCTCCCCGTCGAGTGCACGTGCTTCGGTGGCGATGCGGTGCGCGTTGGCCATCACCGTCAAGGTGAAGGTGGTGGCAGGAACGGACGGGAACACCGAGCCGTCGATCAGGTGGATGTTGCTCCAGCGATCGAGGCGTCCGAGCCGGTCACTCCGGTAACCGCCCGAGGTTGCTGCGTGGGGGAACGTGCCGCCGAAGTGGTAGCTCTTGGTCGCGGCCGATACCGACACCATGGGGAGTACTGGCCACAGGTCGAGTGAGGGCGCGGCCTTACTCATCGCACCGAGGAATCGGCGCAGCATCGGTGGTGGGAGTTTGGGATTTGCCCGCTCGAGCGTGATGGACGGCAACGCGTCGGCCCCGGCGCGCTGGGCGGACAGGGTGATGATGGGCGACGCCCAACTCGGGAGGTAGCCCAACCCGACGCTCAACCTCCGCAGGGCGGTCCGGCGAATCCCCGCCATGCTCGGATGCTGGACGAGTGCGGGAAAGGCCCGTTCCATGGCGGGGTTGTTCGGGTAGAAGTGGACCTGGACGAGGTCGAGACCGGTTCCCGTGTCGTCGTAGACCATGTTGAACTGATTGAGCGTGAAATCCCGGTCGGCTTTCAGGTCCCCAGCACCACGGAGCGAGACCGCGGGGAGGAGGAACTGCACGCTCTCTAAGAGTTCGAGGCGATGGGTTGCCGGAGGGAGCGATCCGAGCACGAGGCGCGTGGTGCCGAGGCCGCCGCAGCCAATGAAGATTCGATCGGCGCGCAGGTGCTCGGTGGCCCCGGTTCGGGTGTCGCGCACGACGGCCACGGGGCCCTGGTCGTCTTCATCGACCCGGAGCGCCATGAGACCGGAGCGGTAGTGCACCGTTCCGTTCTCGATGAGACGCGAGAAGGTTTGGGACGAGGAGTAGATCAGTTGATCAGGACACCCGGTCATGCACAGCCCGCATCGGCTGCACGACGGTGCGTTGAGCGCGAGTCGAGCATGGCCGACGGTGATACCGAGCGACTCGACCTCGGCCCGGCGCTTGGCGAACCCGTCGAGCACTGCGGTCGTGCGCGCAGAAACCGGAGGCAGCGGTGCGAGCGGTGCGAGGTGTGGGAAGAGCGTGTCGAGGGCATCGTGGACCCCGGCAACCTTCATCTCGGTGAGCGCCGTGACGTAGTGCGGCGTCATGGCGTCGAAGCTGATCGGCCATGCGTCGAAGGTGGAGCGTGAGAACGGCATGGTCTGGGCACCCCAGACATTGGAGAAGCCTCCGAATGCCCCCGAGACGACCGGAGCGGTCGCACCGTCAACGGTTGGGAGACCGTCTTGTTGCCCAACGTTGCGGAACGGGAAGTCTGAGCCGTAGGTCCGTTTCTGGGGCAATTTGCTCCCCCCAACGGCCACCGGCTGGTGCTGGATGAGGTCGAGGTCACTTGCGTCCCAAGCGGCTTCGGGAGATCCGGCGAGGCGATCTCGAGCAGCGAGGTGGTCTGCTTCGAGGGTCACGCCGAGGTCGACCACGGTGATCGTCACATCGGGAGTGCCCGCGTAGGCCAACGCTGCACCAGCGGCACTGGGACCTGAGCCAATGATCAAGATCGTCGTCACTGGGTGTGCTCCTCGGTCGCGGCGCAAGACCAAAGTGTAGAGCGCATGCTCAGCGTTGACGGGAGTGCTGGTGCACGAAGCGTTCGCTCGTCGAGTTCGCCGTCATCGGGCACGTCGGTTGTCGAGTTGGCCAACGGTGAACCCAATCGCAGCAGTGCCAATCCCGATGAGGAGGACGACGAATCGGACGATGCCGAAGAAGTCACCGTGGACCACATCTCGCCCAGCGCCGCGTAGGCCGCGACCAATTGCCCGGAGGACGAAGGAGCGATCCTCGGTCGTGTCCCCGGCATTGCCGAGCCGGTGGAGTTCTCGCGCCTTGCTCCGGTTGACCTTGAAGCACCGGTTCCAGAAGTAGGACCAGGTCACTCGAGCGGCCACCACGTTGTGTCGGACGATGGCGCGGGGCTCGAAGAGCACGACGCCGTCGGGGAACGCCATCGCGAGTTGGTGGCACATGACCATGTCGTCATGGTCATCGGAGTGGAAGCCGTCAATGGCTGCGAGCGAGCTCCTCCGCACCGACATCGACGCTCCGATGAGTCGGGTCGTCGGTGCGAGCTTCGCCGGCAAGCCGTCGTAGGCGCAGCCGAACACCCAGTTCATCTGGTCGGGCAGCCACCGAGGCCGCTTCGTCTCGTAAACCGGAAGGGGTGCGCCACCAACGGCGTGGACGGCGCCATCGCGGTAGGGGGC
>Ga0007880_1000226_pt1 | contig 11049 bp, 10 predicted proteins | sample CryBogCBH29Jun09_FD_54999 | JGI IMG/M metagenome (GOLD analysis project Ga0007880, IMG submission 54999) | Freshwater microbial communities from Crystal Bog, Wisconsin, USA - CBH29Jun09 | ecosystem: Environmental > Aquatic > Freshwater > Lake | place: Crystal Bog, Wisconsin, USA | collected... | reverse complement strand
TTAGTGGGAACCATCCTTGGCCTTAACCGATGGCTCCACCATAAATCTGCTGGGATCCGAACGCATAGCCTTGTTGCCATTGGTTCAGCCACAGCCATCATGCTGATCAGCGACTTTGTAAAAGACGATGCTCAAGCGGTTAGTCGGGTATTGCAGGGACTAATTACTGGACTTGGATTTCTAGGTGCTGGGGTCATTATTCGGGAGCGAAGCTCCCAAAAGATACATGGTTTAACCACTGCCGCCAGCCTCTGGTCATGCGCATTGATCGGGGCGGCATTTGGGGGTGGGCAGTTTGTCCTTGGCGGCCTAGCACTGGCGACCATCTTGCTCACCCTAGTGATTGGGGGGCCTCTAGAGCGGCTGGCCTCCAAACTCACTGGGATTAAGCAGGAATCCGAGGTTTCAACAGATCAAGACCAGTAAACCCAGGATGCGGGCAAAAAGTACTTTTGTCATATTAGTTTGGTAGCATTCCCAAAATCAGCAATCTAAATAGATAAAGTCATGAGCAAATATCAGTACGAAGACGCCGTTAAGCAACTCCAGGATTCTGGGAGTATTGGCTTGCAAGACTTTAAAAATCTTTCCTATGAAGATTTGAATGAACTTTTAGAAGAAATCAAAGTCTGGTGTCTCTACGCAAACGGCAAAGCAGACAAGCTGCCTAAAGAATCTAAAAAGAAAAAGAAAAAGAAAAAAGATTGAGGGTAAAGCGCTGCGGCTAATGCTTATTCGCTAACCCGCTCTTTAGGGAAGCGCAGAGTAAAGGTACTACCCTTTCCAGCCGTACTTTCAATGACAAGTTGAGCTTGATGACGATTGGCAATATGTTTGACAATCGCCAAACCAAGTCCAGTGCCACCAGTATCCCTAGAGCGGCTTCTGTCTACTCTATAAAATCTTTCCGTCAAGCGCGGCAAATGCTCTGAAGAAATGCCTGGCCCCGTATCAGCTACAGAAAACTCTCCCTGTCCCTGTGGGTTCACGCTCCACTTGGCGCTGATCGATCCAACATCCGGTGTATACCGGATGGCATTGGATACTAGGTTGCTAAAGGCCGATAAGAGTTCACGCTCATCGCCCATTACTTTACAAGGAGTGGTGGTTTCAAAATTGAGCGCATGTCTTCCGTGCGACAAAGCTTCAGCATCATTTTTTAATAAAGCCATCATCGTGGGGATTTGCACGACCTGCATAGGCGCCGGCAAGGTATTAGACTCTAGATTTGCTAGGGTTAGCAGGTCCTCAACTAAGCTTTTCATACGCTGGGCTTGCGACATCATCATGTCGAAATACTGATCTCTCTGTGACTTTTCTAACTCAAGAGACTGGACGGTTTCTAAAAAACCCATCAATACTGTAATTGGCGTTCTCATTTCGTGAGAAACATTTGCCACGAAGTCACGCCGCATGGCATCTGCTTTTTGTAAATCGGTGACATCTTGCACTAATAACAGGTGACGCTTATCGCCAAAAGGAAAAGCCTGGATCATCAGGCTTAAATTCGAATCCGAACCCATTCTTTCGAGCAACAAAGGATCTTCAAATTGGCGTTTGTTTAAATACTGCACAAACTCAGGGCGACGAATTAAAAAATTAATTCTTTGCATGGCATCGAGCTTAAAGTTCAAACCAAAGAAGCGTTCAGCAATAGCATTGCACCATTCAATTTGATCTTGATCGTCCAGCATGACGATACCGTTTGGTGAAGCTTGAAAAGCTTCGATAAATCGATCATGCTGTTGTTCGGTGACTCTAATTTGCTGCTTCAGATTGCGCACCAGGCGCTGCAATCTGAAAAACACCTCTTCCCAAAATCCACTAGGCAGCGGCATCGACTCGACGGTGTCTGCTAGCACGTACTTGCGTAAGCGGGCCAGATTAATGTAGGAGTAAACCAGTGGAATGGACAAAACAGCAATTCCAGCGGCAATGGCGATATTTTCACCCCAGTTGATCAGGGCGACGTAGGCGACAATAAATGCCAGGCAAACAATGAAGATAAATCTACTTAAAGCGGATAGCATTCCGCAATCTTAGAGCATTTGGGGCTTAAATGGAAAAAGCTCAAAAAGAGCTTAGGTCTGTGTGGGAGTCTTGGTAATACGATAACCACTCCCGCGAACTGTCTCAATATAACGATCGCAATCCATGGGGGCTAAGGCAGCCCTCAATCTCTTGATATGAACGTCAACAGTGCGCTCTTCAATATAGACCTCATTGCCCCAAATCTTATCCAAGAGATTGGCCCGGGAATGAACGCGTTCTGGATTTGCCATGAAAAATTGCAAGATCCGATATTCAGTGGGGCCAAGGGGAATTGGTTTGGGCTCCACATTCGGCCAAACGGCCAATACACGATGCGAGACAGGGTCTAGCTGTAATGGGCCGATAGCAAGAGGGCCGGTTTCCTCTACNGGCGTTTGGCGGCGTAATAAAGCCTTTACTCTAGCAACCAACTCTTTAGGGGAAAAAGGTTTGGTGACGTAATCATCAGCCCCCGAATCCAANCCCAGAACTTTATCGGACTCTTCNCTTTTNGCTGTGAGCATCAGGATGGGTAAAAACCGNGTGCGCTCGTTGGCACGCANCTCTTTGGCAAACTGCACGCCAGACTTACCTGGAAGCATCCAATCCAAAATCAATAAATTNGGAAGCTCATCGCGCATCATATTCAGCGCAACATCTGTTTGCATTGCCTTCTCAACCTCAAATCCAGCATGAGTAAGATTAATGGCGATTAATTCTGCGATCGAAGGCTCATCNTCNACAACCANTATGCGATGGGTCATTATTAAGCCCCAATAATCACTTATTTGCCTCGCGAACTAAATCCTCATGGGGGATNTGTCGAACATCAGCACCCTTGGCAATATAGATTACAAACTCGGCAATNTTTTTTGCATGATCGCCAATGCGCTCAATCGCCTTGGCAATGGTCAACATATCCAATCCAGTGGTGATGGTGTGNGGATCTTCCATCATGTANGAAATCAATTTACGAACGAAGGCACGGAACTCTTCGTCAATTTGGCGATCTTCCTCAACCACAGCTGCTGCAGCGATTGTATCTAGTCGAGCAAAGGCATCAAGACTTCGACGTAGAAGTGAAATGGCCATTTGACCAGACAAACGAATCTCCGCCACGTTGATATTGTGTGGAGCGCCTGACTCAATCAAACGCTTCGTTCTTTTGGCAACGCGCTCTGCCTCGTCACCCGCTCTTTCAAGATTGGTGATCGCCTTAGAGACAGCCATAACCAGACGCAAGTCACGAGCTGTAGGCTGACGACGCGCAATGACCTCAGTACAGGCTAGGTCAATTTGAATCTCAAGGTCATTCACTAGCTTTTCGTTTTGAATAACGACATTACAAGTTTCTAAGTCCATTTGCGTGAAAGCGCGCATAGCAGTAGAAATCTGTGATTCAACTAAGCCGCCCATTTCTAGCAAACGGCTAGAAAGTGAGTTCAAATCGGCATCAAATTGTGAAGAAAGGTGTTTATCTGGCATTACTATCTCCAATTAACCAAAGCGGCCGGTAATGTAATCTTCAGTTTCTTTGCGCTGAGGCTTAATGAAAATTTCATCTGTTTTGCCATACTCAATCAAGCTACCAAGATACATATACGCAGTGTAATCGGATACACGGGCAGCTTGTTGCATATTGTGCGTCACAATGGCAATCGTATATTCATGTTTTAACTCGTTAATCAACTCTTCAATCTTTCCCGTAGAGATAGGATCAAGAGCAGAAGTTGGCTCATCCAACAAAATAACAGAAGGTTTAACTGCTACACCACGGGCAATACAGAGGCGCTGTTGCTGACCACCAGAGAGTGATAAACCACTTTGATTGAGCTTATCTTTGGACTCATTCCACAATGCGGCTTTATTTAAAGCCCACTCTACTCGCTCATCCATTTCAGAGCGAGAAAGGTTTTCATATAGACGAACACCAAACGCGATGTTCTCGTAGATTGACATAGGGAACGGTGTTGGCTTCTGAAAGACCATGCCGATTCGTGAGCGAAGCAAGTTTAAATCCTGCCCTGACTCCAAAATATTTTGGCCATAAAAATTAATTTCACCTTCTGCACGCTGACCAGGATAGAGGTCATACATACGATTCAAAGTACGCAATAAGGTCGACTTGCCACATCCTGAAGGTCCGATAAACGCAGTGACCTTACCCTCTTCGATATCCAAGTTAATATTTTTTAGGCCCTGGAAGGATCCGTAGAAAAAGTTTAAGTCACGCACCTCAATTGCGTTCTTAGCAGCTATCGGCTGCCCATTAGTTGCGACGTTCACACTACCCCCTTGACTATCGATCTGATTTAAGTCAAACATTGTTTTCATATTGGCCATCATGCCTGTACCTTTTCGCGGAACACTACTCGAGCTAAAATATTTAAGCCCAATACAGCAAATGTAATCAATAACGAAGCACCCCACGCCAAACTGACCCAATTATCGTAAGGGCTCATAGCAAACTGGAAAATAGTCACTGGCAAATTTGCCATTGGCGCATTCATATTAGTTGAAAAGAACTGGTTATTTAAGGCGGTAAATAGCAATGGCGCTGTCTCACCGCTAATACGGGCTAAGGCCAACAAGATGCCAGTCATAATGCCGCTCTGTGCCGCTCTTAAGGTAATCATAAAGGCTACCTTCCACTTTGGTGCACCCAATGCATAAGCTGCTTCGCGCAAACTACCTGGAACTAGACGCAACATATTTTCAGTTGTTCGAACTACTACCGGTACTGCAATTAAAGCCAAAGCAATAGTTCCCGCCCAACCTGAAAAATGCTTTACTTGTGCAACAAAAAGCGCATAGACAAATAAGCCAATCACAATAGAAGGCGCGGACAACATAATATCGGTCACAAATCGTGTGACCCCAGCTATCCGACTTCTATCGCCATATTCTGATAGATATAAGCCAGCCAAAACTCCAACTGGAGTACTAATTAATGTACAACTAAGAATCAACATCAAGCTACCAACTATTGCATTTGCTAAACCACCGCCCTCTGTGCCTGGTGCAGGAGTGCTTTGCGTAAACATATTGAGATTAATAGCCGAGAAGCCCTTAATAAACAACACGGATAAAATCCAAATCAGGAAAACCATGCCCAATACCATCGCGAACGAGGAAAGAATAAGGCCAATTTTATTGGTGCTTTTACGTTTAGCAAACACTGCTTGATCAATATTAACTATCTGACTCATGTCTTAACTCCCTGACTCTTCTCCATCCGAATCAGCATCCATTTTGCTAAAGCCAAAACAACAAATGTAATAAAAAACAGCGCCAAGCCTAAGGCAAATAATGAGGAGAAGTGGAGGCCAACCTCAGCCTCGCCAAATTGATTGGCCAAAGTAGAGGCAATCGAACTGCCAGGGGCAAATAAGGATGGTGAAATTCTGCTGGCGTTGCCGATCACAAAAGTTACAGCCATCGTTTCACCCAAGGCTCTACCCAATCCTAGCATTACGCCACCAATCACACCAGTCTTGGTGTATGGCAGCACAATATTACTAACCACCTCCCAAGTAGTGCAGCCGATGCCATAGGCTGACTCTTTTAAAACAGGGGGAACAATCTCAAATACATCGCGCATGACGGAGGCAATGAACGGGAGAATCATCATTGCCAGAATTAAACCGGCACACAACATACCGATGCCGTTAGTGGGGCCAGAAAATAAAATACCTAAAAAGGGAATTTTTCCTAAAGTTACCTGAAGTGCTGGCTCAATATAGTCACCAAAAATGGGTGCAAACACAAAAAGGCCAAACATGCCATAAATGATGGATGGCACAGCTGCCAATAATTCAATCGCCGTGCCCAAGGGGCGCTTCAAATACCCAGGGCAAATCTCCGTTAGAAATACTGCAATGCCAAAACTGAGAGGAACTGCAATGACCAATGCAATCACAGAGGAAAGCAAGGTTCCATAAATTGCAATCAGACCGCCAAACTTGCCATTAATAATGTCCCATTCATTGTCAAAGAAAAATCCAATGCCAAACTCATTGAAAGCAGGACCAGCATTGATAAACAATGAAACAATGATTCCCATCAGAGCAAAGAGCACTAACAGTGAGAAGAATTGCGTAACCGCATGAAACAGAAAATCTTGAATACGCTGCTTGCGAGCAATTCTGATTGCCTTGGCACTTGACAGATTCAGAGAGGCCGAAGAGTTCATAATCACTTTTACGAAAAATTAAGAAAAAAGGCCCCAAAAATATTTGGGGCCAGCTTTGAAGAATTCAGGATTACTTAGCCTGCACTTGCGACCAGACACTCTTGCGAATGAAATCAGTCGTTTTATCAGGCATTGCTACATAATCTAAATCTGCAGCCATTTTCTTGCCGTCCTTGAAACCATAATCAAAGAATTTTAATACTTCAGCAGCATTTGCTTTGTTCTCTGGCTTTTTGTAAACAACAACGAATGTAGCGCCAGTGATAGGCCAAGAGTTAGCACCAGGAGCATTAGTAATAAAAGTATTCATGCCTGGGAACTTAGCCCAATCTGTACCAGCAGAAGCCGCAGCGAATGAAGCGGCTGATGGCTCAACAAACTTCTCTTCAGCATTCTTCATCATGGTATAGCTCATATTGTTTTTCTTAGCATATGCATACTCTACATAACCAATGGAATTCTTGATGCGTGTTACGTTAGCTGAAACGCCTTCATTACCTTTGCCGCTAACAGTAGAGGCAGCCGGCCACTTTACAGCAGCACCAAAACCTACTGCATCTTTCCAGCTCTTATTTACTTTAGAGAGATAATTCGTAAAGATAGCTGTTGTACCAGAACCATCAGCACGAGTAACCACAGTAATATCGCCCGCAGGAATCTGCAAACCTGGATTCAACAAGGCAATGCGCTTGTCATTCCAGTTAGTCAGGGTGCCTTGGAAAATATCTGACAAAACATCACTAGATAGTTTTAACTGGCCTGGCTTGATGCCATCAATATTCACTACTGGCACTACACCGCCAATAATTGCTGGAAACTGAACCATGCCGCCAGCTTCTAACTCTTCAAAACTCAATGGGGCATCAGTCGCACCAAAATCGACTGTTTTTGCTTTAATTTGCTTAATACCACCGCCAGAGCCAATAGACTGATAGTTCAAGCTATTGCCTGATTTGGCTTTATAGGCCTCAGCCCATTTAGCTAAAACTGGGTAAATAAATGAGGAGCCAGCACCAGTCATCTCGGCTGCCATTGCGCCTGTTGATAACGACACCGCCACTGCACTTGCGAGTAAAACTTGTTTGATTACGAGTTTCATATATGAGTCCTTGTAGGTATGCCAAATGAATGCAATACCAAGACAATACGATTCGTATGTGACCCTTTTATGACAGTCTAGTTAAAGTTTATAAAATTCAATCCATTCAATAACTTAGGAATTATTTTTAGTGCGCTGTTGGGACTAAATCAGCGATGCTCTTAGCTGCTTTCATGGCAGCATCAGCGTCTTTTGTTTCCACCATCACCCGCAGGACGGGCTCTGTGCCAGATGTCCTAATGAGGACCCTGCCAACATCTTTAAGCTCTGATTCAACTTTGGCGATCTGCTTATTGAGGGCTTCGTCAGACTTCCAGTCGTAACCAGCCTTAAATTTGATATTGAGCAGCACTTGNGGAAAGATTTTGACTGAATCGAGTAATTGGGCCAGACTTTGCTTGTTTTGACTCATGGCAGCTAAGACCTGAAGTGCTGCAATCGTGCCATCGCCAGTGGAGTGTTGATCTAGGCATAACAAGTGGCCGGATCCTTCGCCGCCAATGATCCAACCTTTTTGTTTGAGCACTTCCAATACATAACGGTCACCCACCTTGGCACGCTCAAATCCGATACCCAAGCCCTTAATGGCGTTCTCTACAGCTAAATTCGTCATCAGGGTACCCACNACTCCNCCCAATGCTTGACCNCGAGCAATGCGGTCCTTGGCGAGAACATAGAGGAGCTCATCACCATTNAATAATCTGCCAGTGGCATCTACCATTTGCAGGCGATCAGCATCACCATCCAAAGCGATACCGAGATCAGCCCCAACTTCTTTGACTTTAGCAATCAGCGCAGCCGGTGCNGTCGCGCCGCAGCCATCNTTAATATTGCGACCNTCTGGGCTCACACCAATGGAAATCACTTCGGCACCCAACTCATGAAATACCGGAGGCGCAGTGTGATACGCGGCACCATTGGCACAGTCGACTACCAACTTCAAACCTTTAAGATTGAGATCTCCAGGAAAAGTGGATTTACAAAACTCAATATAGCGACCAGCCGCATCATCCAGACGAAACGCCTTACCCAACTCTTTTGAGCTCACGCAACCCATCGGCTTTTCTAGTTCAGCTTCAATGGCTAACTCAAAATCATCCGATAACTTATCACCATTGGCTGAGAAAAACTTGATACCGTTATCTTGATAAGGATTGTGCGAAGCTGAAATCACCAAGCCAGCAGATAAACGTAAAGCCTTCGTGAGATATGCAACACCTGGCGTTGGAATAGGGCCGCACAGCATGACATCTACACCAGCAGCAGCAAAGCCAGCCTCTAAGGCAGCCTCCAATAAATATCCTGAAACACGAGTATCTTTGCCAATCAGAATCTTGCAACGCTCACCAGGTTTCGCGTCACGCGTTAATACTTTTCCAGCAGCATAACCAAGACGGGTCATGAACTCCGGAACAATCGGAAACTGCCCTACTTCCCCGCGGATACCATCAGTGCCAAAGTATTGTTTTTTCATGGGTTAATTATAAAACTTGTGAGTATTTAGTTGGCGATGTTGGTTTTGACTCTTAAAACTGAATCGCTTCCCAGAGCTTTAAGGCATCTACTGTCTCAGACACGTCATGCGCTCTGACAATCTTGGCGCCACGATCGGCCGCCATCACGGCAGCCGCAATACTGGCAGCAACACGCTCATTGGTTTCTTTTCCGGTGACTTTGCCCAACATCGACTTTCGTGAAACCCCCGCCAAGACTGGATAGTTGAGTTTTAAGAATAAGTCAAAATGGGCGAGCATTTGCAGGTTATGTTCGAGACTTTTACCAAACCCAAAACCAGGATCGATCGCAATACGATCTTTATCTATACCCACATCCATCAGACTGTCGGTTCGCTCTTGCAAAAAGGCAATCACTTCAGTCACGACATCTTTGTATTCAGGATTAAATTGCATTGTCACGGGATCACGTTGCATATGCATGAGAACGATACCGCAATCACTACTTTCCAAAACTGAGTTGATGGCACCCTCTTGGCGCAGTGCCCAAATATCATTGACNCAATCAACACCAGNTCTTAAAGCTTGNCGCATTGTCTCTGCTTTATAGGTATCGATGGATAAAGCCACTCCGCAATGTTTGAGCGCTTCAATCACTGGCAACACNCGATCTAACTCTTCTTGCAGGGCAACGGGTGTTGCTCCGGGCCGCGTTGATTCACCACCAATATCAATTATGTCGGCACCGCTCTTGATCATCAATTCTGCTTGAGCGATTGCATCTGTTGCTGTTCTGAATTTACCGCCATCAGAAAATGAATCTGGTGTGGCATTGAGAATACCCATCACTAATGGGCGCTTGCGTTTACTAAAATCAAAAAGAAAACGCCCGCAACGCCATGTTGCGGGCAGATTTGTATTCACCATACCAAGAGACTGGGTTTAGGCAGTCGCTGGTGCACTACCTGCCGCTGGACCTGGGGTACCGGCAGAGTTACCAAACTGCGTTGCAGGTGGTGGTGGCGGTATGCGTGGCGGNCGACCTTCCATGATGTCGGTGATCTGCCCTGCATCAATGGTTTCCCATTCCAGTAAAGCAGCCACCATNGCCTCAACCTTGTCACGATTCTGTTCCAGGATAGATCTAGCCAANGCGTACTGACTATCAATCAANGAACGAATTTCAGCGTCNACTTTTTGCTGAGTCAACTCAGAAACAGTCTTAGTGCTGTTGCGACCGAAGATACTTTCTGATTCGGTATCAACATAGACCATCGTTCCCAAGCTATCACTCATACCGTAACGTGTCACCATGTCACGAGCCATTTTTGTAGCGCGCTCAAAGTCATTGGATGCACCAGTACTCATGGAATGCAAGAACAACTCCTCAGCAGCACGACCACCAAACAAAATGGCCAACTCTTCCAACATGCGATCTTTGTAGAGGTTCACGCGATCAAATTCNGGAAGCTGCCANGTAACGCCCAATGCCATACCGCGCGGCATGATGGTCACTTTATGAACGGGATCAGCNTTAGGTAAGACNTTTGCCACAACCGCATGGCCAGACTCGTGATACGCCGTATTACGACGCTCTTCTTCACGCATCACTGCAGACTTACGCTCAGGACCCATATAGATCTTGTCTTTTGCGTCTTCAAAGTCTTTCATATCGACTGCGCGTTTATTGCGACGAGCAGCAAACAAAGCGGATTCATTAACGAGGTTAGCTAAGTCAGCGCCCGAGAAACCTGGAGTACCGCGTGCCAGTACTGCTGCATCTACATCAGGATCAATAGGCACTTTGCGCATATGCACTTGCAGAATCTGCTCACGACCACGAATGTCTGGCAAACCTACGTGTACTTGACGGTCAAAACGACCTGGGCGTAACAAGGCTTTATCCAAGACATCTGAACGGTTGGTTGCAGCAACAACGATGACGCCGCTATTGCTTTCAAAACCATCCATCTCCACCAACATTTGATTCAGAGTTTGTTCGCGCTCATCATTACCGCCGCCCATACCGGCGCCACGATGACGACCNACTGCATCGATCTCATCAATAAAGATGATGCAAGGTGAATTTTTCTTGGCNTTCTCAAACATATCGCGTACGCGAGATGCACCGACACCAACAAACATTTCTACGAAATCAGAACCGGAGATTGAGAAGAAAGGCACTTTAGCTTCGCCAGCAATCGCCTTGGCAATCAAAGTCTTACCGGTACCTGGAGGGCCTACGAGTAATACGCCGTGTGGAATGCGTCCAC
>Ga0007880_1000211_pt1 | contig 11546 bp, 9 predicted proteins | sample CryBogCBH29Jun09_FD_54999 | JGI IMG/M metagenome (GOLD analysis project Ga0007880, IMG submission 54999) | Freshwater microbial communities from Crystal Bog, Wisconsin, USA - CBH29Jun09 | ecosystem: Environmental > Aquatic > Freshwater > Lake | place: Crystal Bog, Wisconsin, USA | collected... | reverse complement strand
CTATAGCTCTGATGAAAAGATTGTGGTGCCGCCTTTACATGGAGCTCTGCTGAAGAACGAACAAGATGTTCACCTCTTTTGAACGATTAGTCATGATGAATCGCAATCATCGCTAATCGCTAGATCATCCAATCATTTAGATGCTGATTCAATTTTTCCTCAATTTGAAGGATGCCAAAGTGCCGGTGTCAGTAAGAGAATTTTTGATGCTACTTGAGGCGCTCAAGTCTGGTGTGATTGAGCCTTCCATTGATGATTTTTACCAATTGGCCAAAATGACTCTGGTCAAGGATGAACAGTACTTTGATCGCTTTGATCAAGTCTTTGGCGCCTACTTCAATGGTATCGAGCAAATTATTGCGCTCCAGCCAGATATTCCACTCGACTGGTTAGAGAAAAAACTCCAACGCGTATTGACCGATGAAGAAAAAGCAGCCCTAAAGAAGCTGGGCGGAGCAGAGGCGCTGCAAAAACGTCTTGAAGAGCTCATGAAAGAGCAAAAAGAATGGCATGGTGGTGGCAAAAAGTGGATTGGCGCAGGCGGCTCGTCCCCCTTTGGTCATAGTGGCTATCACCCTGAAGGCATTCGGATTGGCGGAGAAAGTGCTGGCAATCGCACCGCAATCAAAGTCTGGGAAGCACGAGAATTTAAAGACTATGACAGCGATCTCGCCTTGGGTACACGCAATATCAAATTGGCATTACGCAGACTCAGACGCTTTGCTAGAGAAGGCTCTCATCTAGAGTTGGACTTAGATAAAACGATACATTCAACCGCTGCCAATGCTGGCATGCTTGATATTCAAATGCGGCCTGAGCGTCACAACCAAGTAAAAGTATTATTGCTAATGGATGTGGGTGGTTCGATGGATGATCACATTCAAAGGATTGCAGAGCTCTTCTCTGCTGCCAAAACAGAATTTAAACACCTTGAGCATTATTANTTTCATAACTGCGTGTACGAGAATTTGTGGCAGAGCAATCGTCGACGTCGTGATCAAGTTACAAAAACTCAAGACATCATCAATAAATATGGNCCTGAATACAANCTTATTTTTGTGGGAGACGCCACGATGTCNCCCTATGAAATTTTGAGCCCAAACGGTTCCGTTGAATACAACAACCCAGAAGCNGGGGCAACCTGGGTNAATCGCCTGATTGATCACTTCCCTCATTTTGCTTGGCTTAACCCCGAACCTGAATCGGTCTGGCAATATCGTCAATCGATCGATATTATGCAAAAACTCATGAAAGATAGGATGTATCCAGTTACATTGAATGGCTTAGAAAGTGCCATGCGCCAACTTTCAAAGTAAGATCAAGTCATTCATTTCAAACGTATATTTATCCCTAGAGAAACCATATGACTACCAATATTAGCGATCGCTTAAAATCCCTTGGAATTGACCTGCCACCACCAGGACCGCCTGCTGCTGCCTATGTTATGGCTGCTACCACAGGCAACACGGTATTTTTATCCGGTCATATTGCTAAGCGAGACGGCAAGCCATGGGTTGGAAAATTGGGCGTGGACATGAATACTGAAACTGGTAAAGCTGCAGCCAGATCTATCGCAATTGATTTGATCTCCACATTGCAGAGTCATCTTGGTTCACTAGACAAAGTAAAGCGCATTGTCAAAGTCATGGGGCTCGTGAACTCGACATCNGAATACACCGAGCAACACTTAGTTATTAATGGCTGCTCAGAGTTACTTTTTGAAGTCTTTGGTGATGCTGGTAAGCATGCACGCAGTGCCTTTGGTGTAGCGCAAATTCCTTTGGGGGCTTGCGTTGAAATTGAGTTGATTGCTGAGATTTAGAAATCAGCTCAATGTGAGCTTTTCTCGTTGGATGTCTTCAAAGGTGTCGACATCCAGCACAAATCCTTGAAGCTCTGTTTGCATTAACCTCAGTAGTTCTGGGTGCTTGTCCATGTATGGGCGGCATACCATGTCTGGAATAGCCAAAATATCGTTGATAGCGGCATAGGAAAATAAAACAGGATTACCTCTCCTGTTATCAACGGTTGGCAAAATCACTTCCTGATCTTTCTCTTTATGAGAATACTCATCAAGCAAGGCTTGCACTTCTGGTGATCCAATCCCAGGTTGATCAGATAGTGCCACCAACAGCACATCGTATTGACCTTGCAAGGATTCAAGGCCCAAACGCACGGATGTTGCCTGACCATCTTTTGAGGATAAATTTCTAACGACGGTAATGNGAAATGGTGAGACTTGTTGGATGGAATCAATCTCATTCTCAATGAGGTCCGCATGAAAGCCTGTCACCACAACAAATTGAACCGGCTCAAATGTCACCAAGGCAGTGCAAAACCGCCTTAAAAGCGACTGGCCATCTCTTTTAAGAAGCGCTTTAGGATGAGATCCCAAGCGGCTACCCTCGCCAGCCGCAAGCAATAAGACTGCTAAACGAATCGATGCGTTGGGGGATATTCCTAGTGTGTTCATTAGGGTGATAATAAATAGATATTTCAAAAACAAAAGATAAAGCATGAACAGCACCGATTTAAGCGTTCTCAAGTCCGCGGTTGACTGGCTTAAGGCCGGTCATCCAGTAGCGATTGCCACGGTTGTACAAACCTGGGGCTCCGCACCAAGGCCGGTGGGTTCTTGGCTAGCCATTCGTCAAGACGGGCAAGTTGCAGGATCAGTATCTGGCGGTTGCGTTGAGGATGATCTTATCCGCCGCGTACAGACGGAGATTCTGACGCGTAACATACCTGAAATGGTTGTTTATGGCGTCAGTCAACAAGAGGCAGCTCGTTTTGGCATTCCTTGTGGCGGCACCCTCAGATTACTCATAGAACCAAAACCTGAGCTGGCGGTTTTAGAAAAGCTTCTCAATGCCATCTCATCACAGCAAATTACCCTGCGNAGCGTTGATCTTTTAACTGGCAAGTCCACATTGGAAGATGGTGATCGAAACGATCTTTTCTTCTGCAATGAGAAGGTCATGCGCACTACCTATGGACCACGCTGGCGCATGGTACTGATTGGTGCTGGTCAGCTATCACTGTATACAGCAGACTTTGCATTAGCCTCAGACTTTGAGGTGATAGTGATTGATCCGCGTGAGGAGTATGCCGAAGGTATTGCACGAAATGATGTCGCCTTTATTAAAGGCATGCCTGACGATGTCTTGCTTGATCTGGGTATCGACGCCCATACCGCTGTCATAGCCCTCACACATGACCCCAAACTCGATGACATGGCGCTCATGGAAGCTCTCAAGTCCCCTGCTTTTTATGTTGGTGCCTTGGGTAGCAAGATCAACACCCAGAAACGTAAAGAACGTCTCTTGGAATTTGATGTTACTAAAGCGCAAGTAGATAAATTACATGGTCCTGTTGGGCTCCACATTGGCGCACTAACCCCACCAGAAATTGCTGTGTCGATCATGGCTGAGGTGATTGCTGTGAAGTACGGTATCGCCAGTCCAAAGTAAGTAAGCTAACAATGAAAAAACCCGGCAGTGTGAACTGACCGGGTTTCTTTGTTAATACAGAGGATAAGAAGAATTAGTTTGCTTTAAGCTTGCCATCCTTCAGGCGAGGCTCAACAAAATGGCCCTTGCGAGCACGATTGCCAGCGAATGACTTCAAGGTTTTAGCGTCCAAAGAGAGTTCTGTTGGCTTACCGGCGCGACCCGCACCAGAATATGTGGCGCCATCAGGACCAACAGCGATCGCTGAAGCTAACTTCTCTGCTCCATCTAAGCCCATCAAGATCACACCCTTGCCGCCTGTTGGCAAGCGTTTTAACTCATCTAATGGGAAGACCAATAACTTAGAGGCTTCAGATAGGCAGGCAACCTGTTTCATGCCAAGCTTCACTTTAGCTGCGCCTAAAGGTGCATCGCCACCAGGGAACTTGGCATCGATACCAACGAAGGATTTGCCCGCCTTATTGCGTGTTGTCATATCCGCGACATTGGCCAGGAAGCCATTGCCCGATCTGGTCGAAATCAAGACAAGATCATCTGGTTGACCAGCGTAATAAGCCACCATCTGCGAACCAGGGGCTAGATTGACATAGCTGGTTAATGGCGAGCCATCACCACGAGCGCCTGGCAGCTCACTCACGGGCACGGTGTAGACGCGACCATCACTACCAAATCCTTGCATGACATCTACCGTGCGGCATTCAAAGGTGGAATACATCGCATCACCGGCCTTGAAGCCAAACTGGGTAGCATCGTGCTCATGACCTTGCCGAACGCGTACCCAACCTTTTTGGGAAACAATCACCGTAACAGGCTCATCAATCACTTTAGTCTCTGCAACCGCGCGCTTATCTTCCTGAATCAAGGTGCGACGATCATCGCCATAATCCTTCATATCAGATTCGATTTCTTTGATGATGCGCTTACGCAAAACAGTATCACTTTGGAGTAAGCCTTCTAATTCATCGCGTTCAGCTTTCAACTCTTTGAGCTCTTGCTCGATCTTGATACCCTCAAGGCGAGCTAACTGACGCAAACGAATATCAAGAATATCTTCAGCTTGACGATCGCTGAGTTTGAACTCTTTGATTAAGTCGGCTTTAGGCTCATCGCTATTGCGAATGATCTTAATCACCTTATCAATGTTCAGAAGAACGGTTAAACGCCCTTCCAAAATATGCATACGGTCTTTGACTTTACCGAGGCGATATTGGGTGCGCCGCGTAACAGTAGCAACCCGGAATGCAATCCACTCGGAAATAATTTCTTTTAGACCTTTTTGACGTGGTCGACCATCATTGCCAATCATCACCAAGTTCATTGGCGCATTGGACTCTAAAGAGGTGTGTGCTAGCAAGAGATTGACGAACTCATTCACGTCAATGTTTTTGCTCTTCGGTTCAAAAACCAAGCGTACAGCTGCGTCCTTGCTAGATTCATCACGAACACCGTCCAACACATTCAGAATGGTGGATTTGAGATTATTTTGCTCGGGCGTTAAGGATTTCTTGCCGACTCTGACTTTTGGATTGGTAATCTCCTCAATCTCTTGCAGCACCCGTTGTGATGAGGTTGCTGGAGGAAGTTCATTCACTACAATCTGCCACTGACCGCGAGCAAGCTCTTCAACTGACCAACGCGCACGAACTTTCAGGCTACCGCGACCAGCTTCATAAATCTGAGCAATGTCTGCTGGCGTTGAAATAATTTGGCCACCGCCTGGGAAGTCTGGTCCAGGAATAATCTCCAGCAATTCAGCTGTAGAAAGTTTAGGGGTCTTCATTAAAGCAATTGCTGCTGCAGCTACTTCACGCAAGTTATGCGATGGAATCTCGGTTGCCATACCAACAGCAATCCCTGAAGCGCCGTTNAGCAAAACAAATGGTAAACGCGCTGGCAATAACTTAGGCTCTTGGAATGAACCNTCATAGTTCGCCGTGAAATCGACCGTACCCTCGTCAATCTCGCTTAGTAGTAAGTTNGCAATCTTGGTTAAGCGNGCNTCNGTNTAACGCATTGCAGCAGCGCCATCACCATCGCGTGAGCCAAAGTTACCTTGACCATCAATTAAGGGGTATCGCAGAGAAAAACTTTGTGCCAAACGTACTAATGCGTCATATGCAGATTGGTCGCCATGCGGATGAAACTTACCGAGCACATCACCCACAACGCGGGCGCTCTTGACGGGTTTCGCATCGGCACGCAGNCCCATCTCGCTCATCGAGAACAAAATACGGCGCTGGACAGGTTTTTGACCATCCGCCACATCAGGCAATGCCCGACCCTTCACAACGCTAATGGCGTAATCCAAGTAGGCGCGCTCGGCATAAACAGCCAGCGTCAAACTATCTTTGTCGTCTTCGTTTAATTCCACAACCTTTGGATCATGTGGATCTTTAGGTCCACCAGCAGATGCTACTTTTGCGGTGGACTTCGGAATCTCAACAATATTTATCTCGTCAACGCCAGAAAATAAATCAGCCTGATCCAGATCGGATGTGCCAGGTGTTTTTTTAGTAACCATTAAATATCTGCCTCAACTTCATTACCGCGCTCTTCTAACCAATCGCGACGCGCACCGGATTCTGATTTACCCATCAACATGTCCATAGTCTTGATTGTTTCATCTTGTGTCCATGCACCTAAAGTCACTGGTAATAAACGGCGGGTATCTGGATTTAGGGTGGTATCCCATAATTGTTCGGCACTCATCTCACCCAAGCCTTTGAAACGAGAGATTTGCCAAGCAGATTCTTTAACACCGTCTTTACGCAGCTTATCTTCAATCGCGGTTAGCTCGCTTGCATCCAGTGCATAGATTTTCTGCGCAGGTTTCTTGCCGCGTGCTGGTGCATCAACCCTAAACAAAGGCGGGCGGGAAATATAGATATGCCCTAAATCAATCAATTTAGGAAAATGCTTATAGAACAGGGTTAATAACAGAACTTGAATGTGCGCACCATCAACGTCCGCATCGGACAAAATACAAACCTTGCCGTAACGAAGGTTTGATAAATCAGGAGTGTCATTAGCGCCATGGGGATCAACGCCAATCGCTACGGCGATATCGTGAACTTCATTATTGGCAAATAGGCGGTCGCGCTCGGCTTCCCAAGTATTGAGAACCTTGCCGCGTAAAGGCAGAATGGCTTGATATTCTTTATTGCGACCCATCTTCGCTGAACCACCGGCGGAATCTCCCTCAACTAAGAAGATTTCATTCATGCCGATGTCTTGGCTCTCACAATCGGTGAGCTTGCCGGGCAGAACAGCTACACCAGAAGATTTTTTCTTTTCTACCTTCTGGCCGGCTCGTGTTCTTGCTTGGGCTTGCTTAATCACCAAATCAGCCAACTTGCGACCGTAATCGACGTGCTCATTTAGCCAAAGCTCTAAAGCAGATTTTGTATAGCCAGAAACCAGGCGAACGGCATCACGTGAATTTAAGCGCTCTTTAATCTGACCTTGAAACTGCGGATCTAAGACCTTGCTGACAAAATAAAGGAAGCGCGTGCAAATACGTCCTCAGGCATAAGTTTCACACCTTTGGGTTGCAGCGCATGCATCTCGATAAAACCTTTTACCGCGTTAAATAAACCTTCACGCAAGCCGCTTTCATGCGTGCCGCCTGCAGGTGTTGGAATTAAATTGACGTAACTTTCACGCACTGGCGGACCATCTTCAGTCCAGGCGACAACCCAAGCAGCTCCCTCGCCCTCAGCGAATGAATCATCATCGCCATTGCCAGTTGCGTATTGCTCAGCTTCAAATGGTGGAATCACTTCAGCACCATGACCAGCTTGCGCTATAGCTTCATTCAAGTAACCGCGTAAACCTTGGGCGTATTGCCAAGTTTGGCTATCACCAGATTTTTCTTGAATCAAAGTCACTTTGACGCCTGGCAGCAATACCGCCTTTGATCTCAGTAGACGAATTAACTCGGGCATCGGAATTGCCGAGTTATCAAAATATTTACCGTCAGGCCAGGCACGAACTCGCGTACCGTGCGACTTGTCGTCCTTACCTGAAGCGCGTGTTTTTAGCTTCTCGATGACTCTGCCGTCTGCAAAAGTCAGTGTTGATACTTGGCCTTCACGCCATACGGTCACTTCTAAGCGCTTGGATAAGGCATTTGTAACAGATACACCAACGCCATGCAAACCGCCAGAGAAGGCATAAGCACCGCCGCTACCTTTTTCAAACTTACCACCTGCATGTAACTGGGTGAAGACAATCTCCACGACCGGCAATTTCTCAGTCGGATGCATTCCCACCGGAATACCACGGCCATCATCCTCAACACTCACACTGCTATCAGTGTGCAAAGTAACGGTAATGTGCTTACCAAAACCACCAAGGGCTTCGTCAGAAGCGTTATCCAGGACTTCCTGGATCACATGTAGATTGTCGGTGCGTGTGTACATTCCAGGCCGCTGACGGACTGGTTCCAGTCCTTTTAGGACTTGGATTGATGATTCGCTGTATTCAGAGGTTTTACGGGTAGCCATGCGCGCAAATTGTAGTCATGTCTGAGGCAAAGTCGGAACTTTTCCCGAATTACCCCATCATCCATGCCAAAATTAGAGTATGGGAGCCTTAAGTCATATACGTGTTTTAGATCTAAGCCGGGTGCTAGCTGGCCCTTGGTGTGCGCAAAACCTCGCCGACCTTGGTGCCGACGTGATCAAGGTCGAGCGGCCAGGAGCTGGGGACGACACTCGCCACTGGGGGCCTCCCTTTGCGAAAGACGCCCAAGGCAAAGATACCGAAGAAACCGCCTATTTCATCGCGATTAACCGCAATAAACAGTCGATTACGGTCGATATTAGCCAGCCTGACGGCCAAGAAATCATCCGCAAGTTGACCGCTGAATCGGATATCGTCATTGAAAACTACAAAGTCGATCAGCTCAAAAAGTATGGTTTGGACTACGAGAGCCTTAAAAAGGTCAAATCTGACCTAATCTACTGTTCCATAACGGGATTTGGTCAAACAGGCCCTTATGCCCATCGCCCAGGGTATGACTTCATCGTCCAAGGTATGGGTGGCTTTATGAGCGTGACCGGCGAGGAGCATGAATTTACTGGGGCAAGCCCCCAAAAAGCCGGCGTTGCCATTGCCGATATCTTTACTGGCATGTATGCCAGCACAGCCATTTTGGCTGCCGTGGTGCATCGTGATCGCACTGGAGAAGGTCAATATATCGACATGGCACTCCTAGATACTCAGATTGCGGTGATGGCCAATGTGGCAAGTGCTTATTTGTGCTCTGATGAAGTCCCATTACGCTGGGGCAATGCTTCTCCAACCATCGTTCCTTACCAAACCCTCCCGACAGCGGACGGCTGGATCATTGTTGCCGCTGGGAATAACGGTCAATTTAAACATTTCGTCACTGCGGGGGGCGAAGCCCATCTCGCAGACAATCCGCTCTATTGTGAAAACCCCCTGCGTGTTCAACATCGCAAGCAATTGGTTCCTTTGCTAGAAGAAATGACTCGCAAGAAAACCAAAGCAGAATGGATTACCTTGCTTGAAACAGCACGCGTACCTTGTGGACCTATTAACAATTTCAAGGAAGTTTTTGAGAACGAGCAAGTTAAAGCGCGTGAGATTGAGCTCCATGTACCTCACCCCACCACTGGCCAAATGAAGCTAGTCGCCAGTCCAATGCGTCTCTCCAAAACGCCAGTGGAGCTGCGGATGCCACCGCCAACCTTAGGTCAGCATACCGATGCGATATTGCATGAGCGNCTCAAGCTTGANACTCAAGCGATAGAGCAGCTGCGCAAAAAAGGAGTTATCTAAACCCAATGTCTGATAACAAGCCAGCAAACTCACTATCTCTCAAACAAGTATTGATATTTGGCGGCCTCATGGTGACGCTATCCATGGGTATCCGCCATGGCTTTGGCTTATTCAACCTACCTATCACCTCTGCTAATGGCTGGGGTAGAGAAACCTTTGCTCTGACTATTGCGTTGCAAAATCTCATTTGGGGCGCCTTTCAACCGATCACTGGGGCGCTAGCGGATCGCTATGGTGCGTTCAAAATCATGATTGCCGGTGGTATTTTGTATGCGCTCGGATTGGCTGGAATGGCTCTCTCGAGCGATGTATTGAACTTTACCTTTGCTGGCGGTCTACTCATTGGTCTTGCACAAACAGCAACGACTTATAGCGTGATCTACGGCATCTTAGGACGCAACGTCTCTGCAGATAAGCGTGTTTGGGCAATGGGTATTGCAGCAGCAGCAGGATCATTCGGGCAATTCCTGATGATTCCAACAGAGCAAGGCTTGTTAAGTAATTTTGGCTCGCAAGATGCGCTCCTGATACTTGCCTTGATGGCCAGTCTGATGATCCCAATTGCCTTTATGTTGCGTGAAAAGAATTTTGTTCATACACATAATCTCGGCGATCAAACGATCAAAGAGGCCTTGCGAGAGGCCATTAAAAATCCAAGCTTTAGATTCCTGACTTTGGGTTATTTTGTTTGCGGCTTTCAGGTGGTCTTTATTGCCGTTCACCTTGCCCCTTACCTGAAGGATTTATCCAAGATTTATCCTGATGTTGGTGCACCTGCCGTTGCAACAACTGCTTTAGCTTTAATTGGGCTGTTCAATATCTTTGGTACCTATGCCGCAGGCATGTTAGGCCAACACTTCCCTAAGCGTTACTTACTGTCTGGCATCTATTTGGGAAGATCTATAGCCATCATTGGCTTCCTATGGCTACCACTAAGCCCCATGACTACCTACATCTTTGCTTCGATTATGGGTTTCCTCTGGCTTTCTACCATCCCCCTCACCAATGGGATTGTTGCCCAGATCTTCGGTGTTAAATACCTCACCATGCTTTCTGGTTTAATTTTCTTTTCACACCAACTGGGCAGCTTTTGCGGCGCATACTTGGGTGGCTATCTATTCGATAAGACCGGCTCTACTTAATTGTTTGGGAAATTGCCATTGCCTTGGGCGTTTTTGCTTTCATGATCAATCTACCCGTCAAAGAACGTGCAATCCACCGACCTGCTACAGCCTAAAAGAAAGAAGAGTCTCATGCGGTGGACTCTTTACATTGCTGCCTTGTTCATTTTGGCGGCAGTATTTTCAAGTTACTTTGCACCCACTATGATGGTTGCCTTAACAAACCAGGTTTGGGCTCTTTGTGGTTGGTAATAGTTTCAATACCATATTTTTCAGCTCGCCGTAGCACAATGGATAGTGCACATGCCTCCTAAGCGTGGGATACAGGTTCGATTCCTGTCGGCGGGACCAAAACTTATCCACAGCTTTTGTGGATAAATCGACAAAAGTTTTCGTAAGTCACCGATTTGTATAGACAGACCTGTCTTGCCTAAATATTAGGCACTACTTACCAGTAAAGAAATAATCGTTTACATTGTGTATAAGCCAATACTTGATATAGCTAAAGAATATAAAGACGGAGACAGAAATGAAAAAGATTCACCATGGATGTGCAAGCGCAGCAAGTTTCATTGCTGCCACTATTGTGTGTTGCGCATCAATCACACTCAGTGCATACGCACAAAGTACATTTCCGAATAAGCCAATTCGTTTAGTTGTTCCGTTTCCTGCTGGTGGCGCAACTGATAACATTGCGCGCCCCATTCAGAATGAATTACTTTCTACAGCGAAGTGGACTGTTGTCATCGATAACAAACCAGGTGCCGGTGGAAATATTGGCGCTGAAGCGGTAGCAAAATCTCCGCCTGATGGATATACCTGGCTCATGGCGTCAGTTGGCACGCACGGAATTAACCTTCCTTTGTATACCCAAGGTGGTGGCAAATTACCTTTTGATCCGATTAAAGATTTCACACCGATTACGCTTGCTGCTGAGCTGCCAAACGTGATTGTGCTCAACCCAGAATTTGCAGCAAAGAACAATATCAATTCCGTCAATGACTTGATCCGCTACGCTAAGGCCAATCCAGGAAAAATCAATATGGCCTCTAGTGGTAATGGGACCTCAACCCATATGGCCGGAGAACTATTTAAGTCCATGACAAAGACATTCATGACCCACCTGCCTTATAAGGGCAGTCCGCCGGCC
>Ga0007880_1000202_pt1 | contig 11707 bp, 13 predicted proteins | sample CryBogCBH29Jun09_FD_54999 | JGI IMG/M metagenome (GOLD analysis project Ga0007880, IMG submission 54999) | Freshwater microbial communities from Crystal Bog, Wisconsin, USA - CBH29Jun09 | ecosystem: Environmental > Aquatic > Freshwater > Lake | place: Crystal Bog, Wisconsin, USA | collected... | reverse complement strand
TTTTGGGTGGCTAGGTCAATCATGGCTCTATTCATAATATGCAATTATGCTAAGAAATAGATCTCTGAGCAACAGATATGCTGCAAACAGGGGTACTAGTTGAAGTTTTTGGCCTGCCCAGCACGATTCGAACGTGCGACCTACGCCTTAGAAGGGCGTTGCTCTATCCAGCTGAGCTATGGGCAGATAAATGCTGGATTTGAAGCTACTATCTAGAACTAAATAGAGTTGGTGGTCGGAGTACAAGGATTCGAACCTTGGACCCCCTGCTCCCAAAGCAGGTGCGCTACCAGGCTGCGCTACACTCCGACGGAACCGATATTCTACACTGCAATGCCCTTTTAAGGCAAATCCTGTAAGATCCTGCCCAATGAGAGCCTTTTTCCACCGTCAGATANGCCAGCAATTNCGAAGTGTTTTCGTCGTTGGATTGCTGCTGGTTTGCCTGCTCGGAACTCACTGGCTGGGGTTCTCTCATGGCATTTCTCATAGCGGTCTAGGGNCCCCATCCCAAATCTTGGGTGCAGGCAGTCAAAGCTGTGATGAAAACGCTGCGATTACCCATAGCTCAGCAAGCTGCCATTTATTTGATGCTTTAACTTTAGCGAGTTTTGTATCGACAGATAGTTTGGTCTTGATTGCGTTGTCTGCCTATATAGAGATAAATTCTTCTTCAGCCAAAACGGCTGACTATCAAACGGCTGAATCACCCTACCAGTCTCAAGCCCCTCCTCGCCTCATCCTTTAAAACTGCTTGGGGATGCGCTAGCGCTCCCTTGTTTTGAACAACCACCTTTTTAGTGGTTTGCCTGGATGAAATATGAAACGCCTCTTTGCTTTCTACCTCTGTAGAGTTTTTTGTCTCATTGGATTACTTCTAATGAATAACACTTGGTCTCAAACCCAAGCTGAGGCATTGCCGCAACTCGATGTTAGTGGCGTTAATGAACAAGGGCTATTAAGCCCCAATAAAATACTCGCTGGCGATGAGTTACAAAATAAATTGGCCGGCACCCTTGGTGCCACCCTCGCAAATGAATTAGGAGTATCTGCCACCGGTTATGGTGCCGGTGCATCCAGACCAGTGATGCGCGGACTTGAAGGTGCGCGCGTACAGATTTTGCAAAATGGTTTATCAGTTGGCGATGTATCGAGTATCTCTGCAGATCATGCAGTAGCCAACCCCATTCAGAACGCCCACCAAATTGAGATCCTACGGGGTGCTAGTGCTTTGGTATATGGCTCCGGCTCTAGCGGCGGCTTAGTCAACGTCGTCAATGACCGCATTGTGACTTCTATGCCCGATATGGTGTCTGGTGCAATNAATACNAGCTATGAAACCGTCAACCAGGGCAAGACTGCCAACATTGAAGTAGATGCACCGGCNGGGCCGCTAGCGCTTCACTTTGATTCTGCAGTGAGCAATAGTAATAACTATCAAATACCGGGGTATGCCGAACAAGGCGGTCCAAACGCTAATTGGTCAATTAATCCTAATCAACCGGTCAACGTTCCCTATAGCGGCAAACTACCCTTCTCCTATAGCAATCAGAATAGTCTTGGCTTGGGCGCTACTTACATTCGAACAGACGGCTATACCGGCGTTTCTCTCGAGCGCATGAACCATAACTACGGCATCCCCACTTATGACGGTGGCTTTATTCAGCAATCACAAAATCGTTACGACTTTAGCCATCAAACCAATGATCCTTTTGATGGCTTCTCATCCATCAAAGTCAGTGCTGCCAATACCAACTATCAACATACCGAATTTACCAACACTGGGGTTGCAGCCACCCAATGGAATAACACTGCTACTGAAGCCCGTGTAGAAATGATGCATAAAGAGTTTCTGGGCTCCAAGGGTGTAATTGGTGCACAAGTAAATGGTGCCACATTAAATGCTACAGATCTGTCTAGCAATAATTACGCCATTGTTCCGCAAACGAAGTCCAATTCCTCCGCGCTCTTCTGGGTTGAGGAAGGTCGATATGGTCCAGTCAAAACAAGTTTGGCGCACGCTATAGCTATGCTGGTCAAAATCCCAACTTGGCGACACAGTTTCCCAGCCCAAGTAGCCAAGGAGTGCCATCTTCTTATGGGCCACCAACACTGCAAAACCGTCAATTTAATTTAATGTCGTATTCAGCGGGTGGCATGCTCGATGTTGCTCGTGGTTATGGCTTAGGTTTGAGTTACACGGTTTCGCAAAGAGCGCCAACACCACAAGAGCTCTACTCTTATGGGCCACATGATTCGACGGCGACGTTTGATATTGGTAACGCTAACTTAGCAACCGAGACTTCACATAACGTGGAGCTCAGCTTCCAAAAAACACTAGGGCTATTTCGTAGTAAGGCAAGCCTGTACCGCAATCAATTTAGTAACTACATCTATGGCTTTTACACGGGGGCTTACAGTTCAGTCAATAACTTCTCGGTTGTGCAAGCATCTCAAGCCAGCGCAAACATTAAAGGCGCTGAAGGAGAGCTCACTTACAACTGGAATCAAAATGGTGTTGGTGGCAGAGTCTTTGGTGATATCTCTCAAGGATCTTTTAACGCTGGCGGCAATCTACCCTTGCAGCCTGCCCCACGACTTGGCAGTGAACTGGCCTATCAACGCGATGGTTGGTTAACGAGTGCAACTTATATTTATAGCTACCAACAAAACAGATTGGCCACTTGGGAAGTTGGGCCAACCCCCAGCTATAACTTAGTCAATGCCAACCTGTCTTACACAGAAAGAGTAGGCAAGATTAATTGGACCGGCTATGTGATGTTGAAAAATCTACTCAATGAAGAGATTCGGTATGCCACTTCACCGATGGCCGTCAGGCTCTATGCACCGCAACCTGGCAGAAGTTTGATGGTCGGTGTCAGAGCTGCGTTTTAAATCTGCTGCTTATCCAAGATATTTAATGAGGATCGCCCCAATCATTCCGGATCCCAGGATGACAAAGACTGGATTAATTTTGGTTCTCAGAATGAGATAAAGCGTAACAAGAGCTAAAGCAAGCGTGATGGGGCTAACGATCGATGCCTTAGCTACCGCATACACTCCAGAAGCCATCAGGCCAATAGAGATAGGCTCCAAAGCATTCTGAATAGAGCGACGCCAAGGGCTATCGCCAAAACGATTCCATACTCGCCCCACATAAAAACACAAAATGCTGGATGGCAAAAAGAATGCCAGTAAAACCACTCCTGCGCCAACAAGTCCTGCAACCTGAAATCCAATCACCAAGACCATCAGCATATTTGGGCCAGGGGCAACTTGACCCATACTATAAATATGCACGAATTGCGTATGGCTAATACCAAACTGATGGGCTAATAAGGTCTGCATTTCTGGCAAGACTGCTGTNCCNCCCCCTACCGCCAAAATTGATAAGAGTGCAAAGCTAAGTGCTAATTGAACATACAGACTCATGACTTAGCGCTCGGACGATAAAGATAAAGACATACTGGGGCCATGATGAGTAAAACCAATGGCAGTGACAGCTTGACAATACTCATCAAGCAAAAGGTGGTGACAATAATGACCAGAGACTTCAAATGCCGCCAGTGATCCTCGCCAATGCGATAGGTAATGGCAGCCAACAATCCGCAGGCAGCAGCAGCTATGCCAGCCAAAATGAGATTGGCTAAGGGGTGGTCGGTATTTTTGGCATAGGCTATGCCAATGGCTAAAACAAATAGAGAGCCAGGAAGAATCAAACCGAGGGCAGCACTAATGGCGCCGCGCACTCCTCGTAGGTGATCACCAGCCAGAACGGCTAAATTAACAGAATTGAGCCCAGGCATGGTCTGACTAATAGCCAGATAACCCATGAATGCATCGGAAGATAGCCACTTGCGTTTCTCTACCAGCAATATGCGCTCATAGGCAATAATCCCCCCGCCAAAACTAATCGCCCCGATGATGAAAAACTGCATGAATATGTCATGCAAGCCCGGGGGATTTAATTGAGGAGATACTTCCTGTAATTCAGAGCTCACTCAGGCTTTCCATAAATTAAGGCCGTTTTGGTGCTGCCGATCTCCAGCCAATCGGCCAATTCAATTTGTAGTTGCTTAAAAAATTTATCAGCTCGCTTATGTGCTTTTGCTTGCCCACGATTTTCATCATTCACACGGTAAGAAAAAGCCAGCTCACCAACAATAGGGTCCCCAACACTCTTCATCCAAATCGCTATCTCGCAATGGGCTTGCACGCCGTCACCAAATACCAAGTTTCCTAAGGGTAAGCAAGCCTCTAAAATTTTATTGGTATTACCACCGACGATACGCATTGGAGATTTTTTATCAATCCCTAGGTTGGCAACACCTGGAAAGAACTTAGCAACACTGCTAAGCGTTCTATCAAAGATATTATCAATTGGAATAGCATCTAAAATGGCATTGTTAGAGTAAATGCTGCGCTTAGATCCAAGCTCATCCCCACGCAAGATCTCTTCCTTAAAGCGGATGCGAGATTTAATGCTCTTCTTGGGGGTGGGATTAAATTTTGCTGACTCGCCGATATCGTGCGTGCGACATTTGAGAGTTACCTCACAAAAATCATCTACCCAAACATTCTGACGAGATTCTCGCACGCGCAAAATTACGTTATTACGTCGAAAGTCTTCGCCAGGCGTATCGTAAAAATAAATATTCCGTAAGCCTGTTGTAGCNTTATCTAAGTGGAAAAACTCTACTTTGTTCTTTTTACAGAATTTCAGTATTTGATCACTCAGCGCAGTNATGCGACTACGTCGATCNAAACCCTTGGGCTTNATGAGTAATTTAAATTCTCGATTTGTGACGGATGGATGCAACTTCATCTAAATACCCCCTTGTTACCAAGAGGTTATCACCATCTAGAAAATCTTAATAGACTTCTGGGACGTACATCTCAGGGGGTACCGGTCCGCGGAGATAGTCTGGGTTGTGAACCCTGGCCGGCAATGTAATGACCGGGTGCTCAATCTCTTTATAGGGAATTTGATCTAGCAAATGGGTGATGCAGTTAAGGCGCGCCTTCTTTTTATCATTGGCTGCCACAACCCACCATGGCGCCTCAGGAATATGAGTCCGTTCGAGCATGGTTTCTTTGGCCTTGGTATAGGCCTCCCATAATCGACGGGCCTCTAAATCCATGGGGCTGAGTTTCCACTGCTTTAGCGGATCATGTATGCGCATCATGAAGCGGTTGTACTGCTCATCATCAGAGATTGAGAACCAGTACTTGATCAAAATAACGCCCGAACTAATCATCATGCGCTCAAGATCTGGCACTGTTCTTAAGAACTCTTCATACTCGTAATCACTACAAAAACCCATGACTCTTTCTACGCCGGCACGGTTGTACCAACTGCGGTCAAATAAAACAATTTCTCCGCCAGCTGGCAGATGTTGAATATATCTTTGGAAATACCACTGAGTCTTCTCGCGCTCATTGGGTGCTGGCAGGGCAACGACCTTACAGACCCGGGGATTCAAGCGCTGGGTAATCCGCTTGATTGCGCCACCCTTACCTGCGGAATCGCGACCCTCAAACAAGACAGCCACTTTTAATTTTTTCTCGACAACCCAGTCCTGCAGCTTGACCAATTCACCCTGAAGACGAAACAACTCCTTGAAGTACAGTTGGCGCGGTATGGAAGACCCGCTGTCGCCATCTTGTGAAAGACGATCATCATCCAGCTCCATTTCGAGCTCTTCGTCCATGCTATCCAGAATCTCTTCTTGAGCACGGCGATACCACTCGGCCATTTCTTTATGTTTCGTTGTCATCTTCGTTTACGCTCGTGATCTTGGATCTAGGATTATCCATTTTTTACTAGAACGTAATGACACTTTTATTACATTAATGGCTTTTGAGTGCTTTGGAAATGGACTCTTCAGCGTGTAGTGCCAATTGCTTACGGTCGATAATATCCCCTGGCGTTTGGTGTAGTTGTGGCAAAAAGCAGAGCTCCACCCCTAAATGGCGGTTTTGAACGACGTTTGCCATAGACCCCAGAAGACCCATATCCCCAATAAATGCTGGGGAATAGCTTCTTTTTCCGGTGATGGTGGAAAAATACTGGATAGCTAAAGGAAAGGTAGGGACGCCAGCCTCTAAAGCAGACTCAAATAAGTTTGGCTTAAATGGCAACACCGCATCCCCTACTGTAGAAGTGCCTTCTGGGAATATGCAAATCGATTCCGTTTTCAAAACCCCTGCCACCTGCCCGACAACCAGCCTTGCATGTCTAGAACTATCTCGCCGAATAAACACGGTTCGTAACTGCTTAGCCATCCAGCCAAACACTGGCCAGCTAGCTACTTCAGACTTGGCTACGAATCGAACCGGTCGAAAAGCATTGATCACATGGATATCAAGCCAAGAAATATGATTTGAAGCCAATAAATAAGGAGAATTTGGCAAGAGCTCCGCACCTCGAATCTTGAGTTCAATCTTAAAGATGGTGAGCAATTTTTTAGACCAGCGTTGGATATGCTCTTGTTTTTTTTGATCGTCAATAAAGGGAAAAAAGAAAGATAGGGTCAAGACTCCACGCATTACATGCAGAAAAATCAGCGCCCACACCCCGAAGCGCGTTAGAAACGGCGCTTTAGACTCGGTTGTTCGTGTTTGGATATTCATAAAGTTCTATCAATATAAATCAAGTCATAAAACTGTCTTGAAAGTGTCATGAGGATTACATAGACGGCAGGCTTAATGCTTACTCATGATGCATTACAGAGCTATCTGGATTTCAGACGTACACCTAGGAACATCAGGGTGTCAGGCAAACTACCTCCTCGATTTTCTGAAACACAATGAAGCCGATAAGTTTTACTTGGTAGGAGACATCATTGACGGGTGGAGACTTAAAAAATCATTCTACTGGCCCCAAGCCCACAATGACGTAGTACAAAAACTCTTGCGTAAAGCACGTAAAGGTACAGAAGTAATCTACGTACCCGGAAACCACGACGAGAGTGCACGACAATTCTTTGGCATGTCCTTTGGCGAGGTCAAAGTAGTTGAGGAAGTAATTCATACAACGCTTGATGGCAGAAAACTCTGGGTAACCCATGGCGATCTGTTCGATGGCGTCATGCAATATGCCAAATGGTTAGCCTATGTTGGCGATACCTTGTATACCTTCATTCTCTATATCAACCGCTACTTCAACATGATCCGCATGCGAATGGGTTTGCAGTACTGGTCTTTATCCCAATACTTAAAACACCAAGTCAAGAATGCAGTCAGCTANATCGCAGACTTCGAACACATCATGGCCCGAGAGGCTCGCTTAAAGGGTTGTGANGGNGTGGTTTGTGGTCACATTCACAAAGCTGAAATCCGTGAAATTGATGGCCTGCTCTATTGCAATGATGGTGACTGGGTAGAAAGNCTTTCTGCNCTTGTCGAAACCATGCAAGGCGAACTCAAAATTATTTACTGGACCCAAATCAGAGGCGAACCAGTAAACGCAACTCCNGAAATTACCTTCCAACCTGCTNTTGAAGNACTCATCAAAGAGGCTGNNCTATGAAAATTATGATCATCACCGATGCATGGGATCCACAGGTTAATGGCGTTGTTAGNACCCTTAAGCAAACCCGTGAAGAGCTCATTGGCATGGGTCACGAGGTGGAAATGATTACGCCAAGTGGATTTAAATCTATCCCTTGCCCAACCTACCCAGATATTGCCCTCTCCCTCTTTCCTGGGAAGGAAGTTTCTCGAAGAATTAAAGAATTTGCACCTGATGCGATGCATATCGCCACTGAAGGTCCTTTGGGACTTTCTGCACGCTCGTATGCAGTAAAAAATAAATTGCCGTTCTCTACTGCTTATCACACCCGTTTTCCAGAATACGTTAAGGCCAGAATTGGTATGCCTTTAGCCATTACCTATGCCTTTATACGCTGGTTCCATGGACCATCTATGGCAGTAATGGCGCCCACGATTGTTGTGAAGGATGACCTTGAGAAATTTGGCCTGACNAANGTTGTCCTNTGGTCNAGGGGTGTTGATCTGGACATCTTTAAGATGCAAGAGTCCAAAAGACTGAATACTGCTCACCCAATCTTTCTGTATGTAGGCCGTGTCGCCGTGGAAAAGAACATCAACGCTTTCTTGGAAATTGATCTGCCTGGTTCCAAATGGGTGGTTGGTGATGGCCCAGCAATGGCCAGCATTAAAGAAAAATACCCTGAAGTGAATTACCTGGGCGTATTACAGCAACATGAATTAGCTAAAGTCTATGCAGCAGCAGATGTGTTTGTTTTCCCAAGCAAAACGGATACTTTTGGCCTAGTTCTTTTAGAGGCCATGGCGTGTGGCACCCCAGTAGCCGCCTATCCGGTTACAGGCCCGATTGATGTACTCGGTAACTCGGCTGCCGGTGCGATGAATGAGGACTTGCGTGAGGCCTGCCTCCAGGCCCTCAAGATTCCGCGTGACGTTGCCCGTGCCCATGCAGAGAAGTTCTCTTGGCGCGCTGCCTCTGAGCAGTTTGCCAATCATCTTAAGCCGGTACCTTCGACTGAAGTTCATATTGCAGCACTTGCATAGGCTTATCCATTTTGACAGCACCTTATAACATTAGCGACAACCCCCACAAAGGGAACCGCGGGCTCACCCGTGCATGGCATGCAGCAAAAAACTCTTGGTGTGGAATGGTCTATGCCTTTAATGAAGAAAGCGCTTTCAGGCAAGAGCTCACACTTCTAGTCATCCTTGTGCCGACCGCCCTATTCTTNCCAGTAAGCCATCTAGTCAAAGCGATTCTGATTTCATCTCTGATCTTGGTGCTAGTGGTTGAGTTATTAAATTCCAGTGTTGAGGCTGCGATTGATCGCATTTCTTTTGATCATCATGATCTATCCAAAAGAGCAAAAGATTTTGGCTCTGCCGCTGTCATGCTGGCATTACTGATCTCCGCATTGCTTTGGCTCACCGTCTGCATCCCCCTTGTCTTTAATTTGTAATAAATGCTCGCTACGATTAGCTATATATAAATAAGGTTAACCATGTCCGATATTCCAAACCCATTCGCAGCGCTTGATATGTTTGGCCCGCGCTTAAAAGACAAGCCGAAGAACAGTAAATTAAGCCCCTTCAAGAAGCTCTTGCCTAAAAAACTGGCAAAGAAACTATTCGGCAAAAAGTTTGCCACTAAGACTCGTAATCAACTCATTTCAGTTGAAGAAGTTGCACCAACCGTTGCCATTGTCAAAGCTAAGAAGCCTGGCTTCCAAATTACTTGGGCTAGTAATTCCAGTGAAATTAAAGAAGCGCAGCGCTTACGCTACAAGGTATTTGCTGAAGAAATGGGTGCTAATTTAGCCGCCAGCTCTGAAGGTCTAGATGTAGATGAGTTTGATGCCTACTGTGATCACCTACTCATTCGTGATCAAGAAACTTTAAAGGTTGTTGGAACCTATCGCGTTCTGCCTCCACATAAAGCGCAAGAAATTGGTCGCCTGTACTCAGATTCTGAATTTGATTTAACCCGCTTAAATCACCTCAGGCCAAAAATGGTTGAGCTGGGTAGATCTTGTGTTCACGCAGACTATCGTTCTGGCGCGGTCATCATGGCCCTCTGGAGCGGTCTTGCCCAGTACATGCAAAAGCACGAATATGAAATCATGCTCGGTTGCGCAAGTATTCCGATGGGCGATGGTGGTCACTTTGCAGCTAGCCTCTATAACTCCTTAAGCAACGATCAAATGGCGCCAGTAGAAAACCATGCGTTTCCAAAGTTGCCATTGCCGCTAGACAAGCTTAATGGTGGCCTTCAAGTAGATCTTCCTCCACTCATCAAAGGTTATCTCAAGATAGGCGCCAAGATTTGTAGTGCTCCTGCTTGGGATCCTGATTTCAATACCGCAGATTTGTTAACGATGATGCGCTTGTCAGATATCAATCCACGCTATGCCAAGCACTTCTTAGGACAATAAAGAAAGGGCTTATTTCAAGCCCACTTTATAAGAGCGGCCGATGCGTTCCCATTCGGCCGCTTCTTTTTGTAGACTAAATTCTGTTAATGGGTGTTCATTAGCCCAATCTTTCGATAAGCTCACCGCATACGAACCATCGTGTTCCGAGATCTTGACCTTAGGAAGATCGCCATCACTTCTGCCACGGCATAAGACTTGAGCTAGTCGCAAACAAAATAGCATGCGCCAGTCATGAAAGCTGGCATTGTTTGCCAACTTTCCGAGTTTGCCAGCATGTCCAATGAGTAATGCCGCCAAGCGTGCTTGATCATTTTTTGAGAATCCCGGCATATCCGCATTGCCAGCAATATAAGCAGAGTGCTTGTGATAGCCATTATGAGAAATCGATAATCCAATCTCATGCAGATTTGCAGCCCATTGCAATAAAGCAATATTGTCTGAACGGCTCTCGAATTCAGATTTAGGTAGTTGCGCTAAAAATTCACCAGCAAGATTGCCCACACGATGCGCCTGCTCGCGATCAACGTCGTAGCGCTGCATAAATTGCTCAACAGTGACATAGCGCATGTCATGGTGTTGCGACCTGCCTAGTAAGTCATACAAGACGCCAATACGCAAAGCGGCGTCCGTCACCTCCATGGACTCAATGCCTAGCTCATCAAATACGGCAATCATGATTGCTAAGCCGCCGGGCCAAACTGCCCTTCGTTCGTCCTTCAGACCTGGCAACTCAACCTGATTCACATGTTCGTATTTAAGCAGGTGCTTTTTCATGGCTCGTAAGCCATCCCGCGTGATCAAGCCACCTGTGCCATTTGCCCGACTCTCGGGGTTAAAATTATTTTCCGCAATGAGATCGGCCAATGCTCTAGCTGTACCCGATGATCCAATGACTTGTTTCCAGCCACTCTTGAGATAAGCTCCCGAGATCACCTGAATTTCTCTACGAGCGGCTAATTCAGCTTCTTTGAAAGCATGAGCATCAATATTGCCCTTCGGAAAGAAGCGCATGCTATGAGAAACGCAGCCAATATAAAGACTCTCCATCAGCCTAGGCTCGTAACTCTTACCAATAATCAGTTCAGTAGAGCCGCCGCCAATATCCACCACCAAACGGTTACCGTGAACAGCAGGCACCTCATGCGCTGCGCCAATGTAAATTAAGCGAGCCTCCTCTACCCCAGCGATAATCTCAATCGGAAAGCCTAAAGCCTCTTCCGCATCCTTGATGAACTGCGGCGCATTTTTAGCCACCCGTAATGTGTTGGTAGCAACTGCGCGCACCCTCGTGGGATCAAACCCCCGAATGCGCTCACCAAAGCGGCGTATGGCTGTTAATCCACGCTGGTAAGCGTCATTACCTAATAACTTGTTGTCTGTGAGACCTGCGGCAATACGCACCGTTTCACGCAAAGTGTCGATCGGACGTATCTGAGTACCTGAAGGTGTATTGACCACTTGCGCCACCAGCATCCGAAAGCTATTCGAGCCAAGATCCACTGCTGCAACAAGATCTGAATCATTAGACCGAAGATCGACTGGATTGGCTGCCAAAATATTCCCTGTGGAAAGATACGCTTAATTGAATATGTCTATTTTATGTAAGAAGCATGACAAATTCATGAAATTACTGCGTAGTCTACTGGGGAAAGGGTTTAGGCGGCTAAATTTTGCTCGGAACTTGAACAATCTACATTGCCATAGCTACAGAAAATGCAACAATCGCCTGACTTGGTTTTCAGAATGCCGCTACAAGATGGGCA
>Ga0007880_1000199_pt1 | contig 11818 bp, 7 predicted proteins | sample CryBogCBH29Jun09_FD_54999 | JGI IMG/M metagenome (GOLD analysis project Ga0007880, IMG submission 54999) | Freshwater microbial communities from Crystal Bog, Wisconsin, USA - CBH29Jun09 | ecosystem: Environmental > Aquatic > Freshwater > Lake | place: Crystal Bog, Wisconsin, USA | collected... | reverse complement strand
TCGCTGAGGAAGCGTCCGGCAGGCGATTTATCCTTGATGGCGCCGGCGGGCGAAATGTGATCCGTGGTGACGGAATCCCCGAAGATGCCGAGTGCACGGGCGCCGGAGATCGGCGTGATGGTTCCTGCCTCCATGCCGAAGTCCTCAAAGAACGGGGGCTCCTGGATGTAGGTGCTCTTGGTGTCCCACTGATAGATCGCTCCGGTGGGGGCGCTGATTTCATTCCACTTGGGATTCTGTCCCGCAAAATCACCGTAAAGGGTGGAGAACATCTCCGGGGTGAGGGCGCTGCGCAAGGTGTCGCGGACCTCGGCGAGGCTGGGCCAAATATCCTTGAGGAAGATCTCCTTCCCATCCTTGCCCTTGCCGATGGGTTCCTTTGCGAAGTCTATGTCAACGCGGCCCGCGAGCGCGAAGGCGACGACAAGCGGGGGGGACATCAGGAAGTTGGCCTTGATGTTCTGGTGGATGCGGGCCTCGAAGTTGCGGTTGCCGGAGAGGACGGCGGCGGCAACGAGATCGTTGTCGGTGATCGCCTTTTCCACTTCGGGATTGAGCGGGCCGGAATTACCGATGCAGGTGGTGCAACCGTAGCCGACGGTCTGGAAACCGAGTTTGTCGAAGTACGGTGTGAGGCCTGTCTTGTCCAGGTAGGCGGTGACGACCCGAGATCCCGGGGCCAGGGAGGTCTTGACGGTCGGATCCATGACAAGTCCTGCCTCGACCGCTTTTTTTGCAAGCAGACCGGCGGCCAGCATGACGCTGGGGTTGCTGGTATTCGTGCAACTGGTGATCGCCGCGATGAGGACGCTTCCATTGCGAAGTGTCGTCTTTCCTAGATGCCCATTATGATAAGGGGACTCCGGCATCTGGGAGAGCGCATCGGGAGTCGGACGATCACTGATCATCTCCTGCTCATCAGCGGGAATGGTGGGGTTGCGTCGGGAGACAAGAGCTTTCGCGCTCAAGGCTTTTCCATCCTTGCCGTAGCCGCCCTCGGCGACCGGCTTGGCGAGGAGTTCGTGGAAGAGGGGTTTAAGTTGTGGAAGGTCGATCCGGTCTTGGGGACGCTTCGGGCCGGCGACGCTGGGGACGACCGTGGAGAGGTCAAGTTCGAGATCGACGCTGTAATCGATCTGACCCTTGCGGGGCATGCCGTACATTCCCTGGGCCTTGAAGTAGTTCTCGAAGGCATTGCACTCCGCCTCGGTACGGCCTGTTGCACGAAGGAAGGCGACTGATTCCGAATCGACGGGGAAGAGGCCCATGGTTGCACCATACTCGGGGGCCATGTTGGCAATGGTCGCGCGGTCGGGGAGTGGAAGCGACTCGGCACCCTCGCCGTAGAACTCGACGAATTTGCCGACGACCTTTGCCGCGCGGAGCATCTCGGTGACGCGAAGGGCAAGATCGGTGGCGGTGACTCCTTCGCTGAGCTTTCCGGTGAGATGGACACCGACGACCTCGGGCGTGAGGAAGTAGACGGGTTGACCTAGCATGCCGGCTTCCGCCTCAATGCCGCCGACACCCCAACCGACAACGCCAAGACCATTGATCATGGTCGTGTGGGAGTCCGTTCCGACAAGGCTGTCAGGATAGTAGACTCCACCCGAATGAAGAACTCCACGTGCCAGATATTCCAGGTTCACCTGGTGAACGATGCCGATGCCGGGAGGCACGACACCAAAGGTTTCGAAGGCCTGCTGACCCCACTTCAGAAACTCGTAGCGCTCGCGGTTGCGCTTGAACTCCATGTCGAGGTTCAGCTTCATCGCGTCGGCCCAGCCGTAATAGTCGACCTGCACGGAGTGATCGACGACAAGGTCAACCGGAACCAAGGGCTCGATGATGCCGGGCTTCCCGCCCAAGCGGGCCACCGCACTGCGCATGGCGGCCAGATCCACCAGCAAGGGAACTCCCGTGAAGTCCTGCAGAACGATGCGGGCAACAACGAAAGGAATTTCCTCGGGAGCGGGAGCCTTGGCATTCCATGCCGCAAGAGCCTTCACATCCTTGTCGTGGACTTTCTTGCCGTCGCAGTTACGCAAGACCGACTCCAACACCACGCGGATAGAAAAGGGAAGGCGCGAGATTTTTCCAAGACCCTGTTCCTCAAGTGCAGGAAGGGAATAGTAATTTGCAGTGGTTCCCTTTGATGGCTCGAAGCTACGGAGTGTCTTGAAGGTGTCGTTGGATGGCATGGGAATGGTGGCGGTGGATGAAACGTGAGACTTAAAACCTGAAAGGCTGATAACCGAAAAGCTATTTCAACTCGGCAAGCTTGGTCTGGATCTTTGCAAAGTCGGGGAGTTGCTTGGGATCGTCGTTCGACTCGGCGTACTGAATGATGCCGGAGCGGTCGATAAGGAATGCGGAGCGCTTGGCAACTCCACCCATGCCGAGTCCGATCTGGGGTAGGAAACTTTCGTAGGCAATGCCAAAGCTCTTGGCAACAGTGTGCTCGTAATCGCTCAGGAGCGGGATGGTGATGCCCTCCTTTTGGGCCCAAGCCTGCTGGGCGAAGGGGTTGTCTCCACTGATTCCGTAGACGGTGCAATCAAGCGTGTCATAGGCACCGATGCCCTTGCTGATTTCGCAAAGCTCCGTCGTGCAGACACCTGTAAAAGCCATGGGAACAAAGAGGAGCAGGATGTTCTTTTTCCCGATTTCCGAGGAGAGGGTGATCTGCTTGGGGCCCTCGGAAGTTGCAGTCGAGAGCGTGAAGTCGGGGGCCTTTGTGCCGATGGTAAGCATATTAGGAAATGATGAAGGGTGTGGGTTGATGGATGAAGACTGGTTAAAGGTGGCAAACTTACAGGATTGGTGTGGGAGAGGGAAGACTGGAGGTGGATGGGGTAGTGGCAGGATTTGTCCCACTAGACGGAGTGGAACTAGACGGTATGGAATCAGTGGGTGAGGGAGTTGGAAGTGGTGTTGGTGTCGGCCAAGGCTGCTCAAGGGATGTCCATTCGTGCCAGGAAGCAGTGTCACTGCCGCCGAATTCTTTCCAGAGTGCATGGCAGCGCTCCGACCAGTGGGCGTAATCCGGCGCAGTAAACGGCTTTTCAGCAGTTCCCGGAAAAATCAGATAGACAACCTCAGGGCTACTGACAGGACGCCGGTCGGCACCGCTCTGAGCTTCAATCTCCCGACAGATTCTAAGCGAGGCCTCGCCTATCTTTGAGTTAGGACCCAGGTCACCAAGGATTGCGGGGTAGAGGGTCCCTTTGGCGATCACGACGGCGTAGTCACCGATACCTGGCTGATTCGAAGTTTTCCCCGCCATGAAGGAGGGTAGAACAATAAAAGGATCAGCTGTTCCAACAAGAAAGCTCCAGCGCTTCAATTCCGCGATTGTGGCTTTCGCGGTTGAGGATCGAGCCTCCAGGGAGGTTTTTTCCACAGCGGTGATGGTGCCATTTCCGAGTTCCGCCTCGGTCAGTGCGAGTTGGGAGAGTGCGTCCCGAAGGCATGGGTTCGGTCGATCGGTTTTCTTGCCCCATCGATAATTTGTCTGCGGCTGAAAAGTCGGCGAGAAGTGATCAATTGTAAGATTCCTATCGCCGTCGGATCCATCTGTATTCACGTTCATGATCGCCTGCACAAATAATGCCCGGCGTGAGGTCTGCGGGTTCCTTAGATCAAGGATTGTCTGGCAGTCGAAAAGCGAGTCGCGGTAGGGAAGGTGCTGTAGTTGTCCCAAGTTGTTACGAAGGGACTTTTCCTTATGATTAAGGAGAAGCGCAAAATCAGGCGAGGGGACGGCATTGGTAAGATAGGTATCCAAGGAGGGTAGCAATCCCAAAATATCGGGAGTTGCAGCTTGCAGTTCGCCTGTCGTTGTTGCCGCCTTGGGCCACTGGATATGCAGATTGATGTCCATCTTATAAGAGTTGCTGTCAGCAACGGCTTCCATCGCTGTCTCTTGGGAAGGGGATCCTTCCACACTGCTCTTGATGATAATCCCACTGAAAAGCTTGGAGGTGTCATAGTTCTTTCGAGAAAGAACGGGAACGGGGGTGGGATGTCCGACTTCTTGTTTAGTAGGCTGCTTTTTCGAACACCCCTGAGTGGTCAGGGTCATTATTAAGCTCAACACCAAGCCTCCCCGCATCAGTGATACCTTGAGAAGGGATGCTGGCTTCTGCATGGAGCGCTTAAGTGTATGCCAAGAAGGCACTCATCACGTCACCGGGGATATCCAGCATTTTATAATCCGTCGAGGAGACGAACAGAAGACTTTGGCTCCCTTTGCCGAGCATGTTTCCCATGGAATCATAAATTTCATGCTCAAGGGTGACGAATTTCCGGTTGTGACCCGCCACACGGATCTTCACGCTGACGGTTTCAAATTCGCGGGTTTCCCTGACAAATTTGTGCTCAAAGGAACGGGTCAGGATGTAAAAGGGTGTCTCCTTAAGATTGAACTTGGGCATCACTCGGTTGAAAAAGAGTTCCCGGGTCTTGCCCACCCACATCGCGTACATTCCGAAATAGACGTTACCGACCGAGTTAGTGTCCGCGTAGGTAGCGATGAAGGAGTGGACAAACCACTTGTCCTCGAAATGTCCCCCGATGTCATGAGTGCCGGTCGATGCAGGGGTAAGAACGGTTCCAACAGGAGTTAGCGGCACAACGGAGGCCGTGGAAGGCTCTTCCAATCCTTCGGAGTCGATGGTGAAATCCTCACCGGTGAAAGGCTTCACCATCAGCCAGATCACATATCCAAGGGGGAGCAGGGAGGCCAGGATCTGGAAAATCGGTTCATGCAGGAAATACCCGTAGGCGAAAATCACGACGGCCAGTGAACCGATGCAGAACATCTTGATCTGCGGGATGACATTGACGGGGCCGTTCATGAAGGCGCGTCCGATTGCAAGCGCGGAGTACCCCACGAAGAATGTCGCAAAGAAAATCATGAAATATTCCAACTCGATTCCAATGGCCGCTCCGACAACCGCAATGAACGCGCAGAGGATGAATGTCGGGATCGGCGAGGTGATGAGTCGCTGCGGAATCAGGGCAAAGATCGGATTTTTGCTCTTACTTGCGTTACTTTTGAAAAACCATTCAAGGGCAATGTAACCGCTGTCGAGTGTCGTCAGGATGCATCCGCCAAGAAAAACGAGATAGGCACCGAGCAACCATGCATTCACCGGCACCTGGCTAAAGACGCGGGTAAGGAGTGATTCGGCATATGGGTAACCGGCGAGTCCTTTCTGGATAAAGGATGCCCCGCCACCCTCCATCGCCCAGAGGGCAAGGATTCCGTGGAAAAGAAGGATGGCGCCGAAGAGTGTGGCCCCGACGGCATAGGAGGCTGTTATCGAGGTATTTTCCCGTCGCATCTGGATCGCCCTCTGCCACTGCTGAAGATCAAGCCAAGGTCCGACCAGGAATCCGATGCAGATAGGAATCACGTACCCCCAGAAATTCCAGTCATGTGACGGAAGGAGGCTCGGACGATGAAGTCCCCTCAGGTATGGGGAGCCGAGTTCCGAGATGATCACAACGATGCAGACAATTATCAGCGCAAGAAAGACTGCGTGGCTGTACTTGATACGGCGGATGGAAAACTCCTCGCCGAAAAGAATGCCGGCCGCCAGGATAATCAGCGCCGTGAGCGGGAGATAAAGGGAGTCCGGCTTTAGTCCAAGCGGTTGCCACCCGTAGCGTATGAGGGCAAAGATCGTGAGCGAGAGGGCGATGATTTGGTATAGGAAGAAAACCAGACGAAAGGGGCGTGCCCAATTGCTGAAAAATGCAGCGAGGCTTTCCGAGCCTGCGTGCCGTTTGGCTATGTGATCCGCGACGGCGCCGAAAAGAAAAAGACCGAGACAGTTCGGTATCAGGAAAGTGAGCAGTCCGGTAAGTCCGAACTCCACGGTGAACTGCACCGAGAAGAACAGCCCCAGCCCCCATACCCAGGAGAGAGCAACGGTATTGCCCCAAAGAAGGATGTTCAGAAAACCAAATCTTGGAGAGGAGAGGACTGGAGTTGCCATGAAAGAGCAAAATCCTAGACACTGGTGACGCAGTCATCAATCCGAATGCTGATGGACTTGAGGATACCTGGGTAACTCACCAGAGCCCCCTTTTCTTGCATTCGAGACAAGGGAGGGGCAAAATTAAACACTTCCCTACATTCTATTTGAGGGGAGTATCATTCCAGCAATTCTTGAAAATACTCGATCGCTACCTGTTGACGGCTCTTGGTGTGGCAACCCTCATGGGTGTTGCCTTGCTGAGTCTGGTGCTGGTTCTTGGTAATGTCTTCAAGGAGATGCTGGATCTGCTGATCAACCACAGTGTACCCCTTGAAACAGTTCTGGGATTTGTCGCCTTCGTGCTGCCATTCTCGATGACGTTCACGATCCCCTGGGGATTTCTGACGGCAGTCCTTCTGGTTTTTGGTCGTCTTTCGGCTGACAATGAAATCATCGCGCTACGTGCCAACGGTGTGAGTTTTCCGAGGGTGTTTTTTCCGGTTCTGGCAATGGCCCTTCTGCTGGTTGGAGTCTGTCTTTGGATCAATATTGATGTCGCTCCCCGAGCCCAGTACTCGATGCTAACTTCGCTCTTCAGGATCGCCACCAGTAATCCGGTATCGATGTTTCAACCGGATGAGGTGGTGGACCAGTTTCCGGACCGCCGTATCTTCGTGGGAGGGCGTGATGGTGATAAGATGAAAAATCTCGTTGTTGTGGAACTCAATGATCAGGGGGATCCTTCTAAGGTTGTTTTTTCAAAGACTGGCTCGCTCACCATGGATAGTGACAATCACCGGTTGCTGCTGAGAGTTCAGGACGCGAACTTCGAGCAACGCGATGAAAGGGATCCTAGTAATGTAGGGTTGATCCGTCAGGGAATCACGATGAAGGAAGGTGTCTTCCCGATGTCACTTCAAAAGCTGATCGATCAGAAGAAGAGGGGGAAGCCCCTTAGTTCCCATACCCTCAGCGAGTTGTTCGAGGCAATTTCCCGGCCAGATTGCCCGCGACGACTTGCTTACCAAGTCGAGGTGAGTAAGCGTTTCTCCCTCTCCCTGGCGGCACTCTCTTTCGCTCTCATCGCCGTTCCTTTGGGAATCACGGCTCATCGCAAGGAGACGTCCGTCGGTTTTGCTCTGAGTCTTATAATCGCGTTCGGGTATTTCTTCCTCATCATCATCGCCGACACGCTCCATGAAAATGCACATGCGTTTCCCGTGCTGCTGGTCTGGCTCCCCAACCTGATCTTCACCGGTGTCGGAATTTGGCTCTTCTCACGCCTTGCCCGACGCTAAAAACACCAACAAGCAGACTTTCTTTCATCGCCATGACATCATCCCAAGATCCTTCCAAAAACGACCCGGAGACCAAGGAGATCGTCCGTAAACTGGTGGCCGGAATCGCGAAGGGCCGTCGTGCCGACTTCCTGAACGACATGATGGATACGGTCATCCGTTTCGGGTTGGACGACATCTCGATCAATGACCTGAAGTTGGTCAGTCGATCGATGCGCGAGATGCGCTATGCGGCGACTGTGTTTCAGAAATACAACACGGTCAGGAAGGTTGCTGTTTTCGGCTCAGCTCGGACGCGTGCAGATGAGCCCGACTTCCAACTGGCTAGGGAATTTTCCCGCAGGATCGTCGAGGAGAATTTCATGATCATCACCGGCGGTGGCGATGGAATCATGGGAGCCGCTCAGCAGGGGGCGGGTGCCGAAAAGAGCTTCGGTCTGAATATCAGGCTTCCGTTCGAACAGAGCGCGAATCCCGTGATTGCGGGTGATCCGAAGCTGATCAACTTCAATTACTTCTTTGCCCGCAAGTTGAGTTTCGTGAAGGAAACGAGTGCCTTTGTACTCTTTCCGGGTGGTTTTGGAACCCTTGACGAAGGATTTGAAGTGCTGACCCTGTTGCAGACAGGCAAGACCTCCATCGTGCCGATTATCCTCATGGATCGTCCCAATGGATTTTACTGGGAGACTTGGCGCCGTTTTCTGGACAATGATCTTCTCGAACTCGGATTGATCTCCCGCTCCGATTTCCACCTCTTTACCATTACCCACGACGTCGACCGCGCGGTGAATGAGATCAAAAACTTCTACAAGGTTTTTCATTCCTATCGCTGGGTTCGAGACGAGATGGTCATCAGGATCAACAGCAAGTTGACCCCGGCTGCCCTCGAAAACCTGAACCAGCAGTTCGATCACCTCATTTCCACGGGGCATATCGTCCAACGAGAAGCGCTTCCGGAGGAGGCGGACGATCGGGCCTCAATCCACCTGCCGCGTCTTGTCCTTACCCCACACAAACGTGAGTTCGGCATGCTCCGACTGTTGATCAATGCGATCAATGACTCCAAGGTTGTGGCCAATAACGTTGATCAGGCCGCGGGGATCTAATTCTGCAAAAGGTCACTATCATGCCAACGATGCCAAAAGTTTCCCTTTATGATACCACGCTGCGGGACGGTACCCAGGGTGAGGGGATCTCCTTCAGCCTTTTGGATAAAATCCGCATTGCCGAGAAACTCGCCGCCTTTGGCATGGATTACATTGAGGGCGGGTGGCCCGGATCGAACCCTAAGGACCTGGCGTTTTTCGCGGAAGCCAGGAAACACAATTTCGGGAAGACCAAGCTGGCTGCCTTCGGGAGCACCCGAAGGGCGGGTGTAAAAGCCGTTGATGATCCGCAGATAGCCCAGTTGTTGGAGGCGGGCACCCCGGTGGTGACGATCTTCGGAAAGAGTTGGAAACTTCAGGTGGAGAAAGTTCTCGGGGTTCCTCATGAAGAGAATCTGGAAATGATCCGCGATAGTGTTTCTTACCTCAAATCCCAGGGGAGGGAGGTGTTTTACGATGCCGAGCACTTCTTCGACGGGTACAAGGACAATGCTGATTTTGCGATGGCAACAATTGCCGCCGCAGCCCAGGGAGGTGCCTCGATTCTAGTCCTGTGCGACACGAACGGGGGCACGATGCCCGACGAGATCCAGAAGATCACGGCCGTTGTCGAGAAGCGTTTCCCCGGCTTGGTTGGAATCCACACCCACAACGACTGTGGCATGGGTGCCGCAAATGCTCTTGCTGCCGTGCGCGCCGGGGCCGTGCAGATCCAAGGCACGATGAACGGTTACGGCGAGCGGACGGGAAACTGCAACCTCACCACCGTGATCCCGTGTCTTCAGCTCAAGATGGGAATGGTTGTGGTTCCAGATTTGACCCGACTTCGTGAGGTGTCGCTGTTCGTGGATGAATTGGCCAACTGTCACCCTGACGTCCGTGCCCCATTCGTTGGCAGCACAGCCTTTGCCCACAAGGGGGGGATGCACGTGAATGCGGTTGCCAAAACCGCCGAGGCATACGAGCACATCGAACCCGCGTCCGTGGGCAATCAGCAGAACATACTTGTTTCCGAACTTTCCGGTCGCAGCAACATCCTCCTCAAGTCAGAGGAACTGGGGCTGAAACTTTCCAAGAGTGACCCTGCGGTGTTGAGTGTTCTTGAAAAGATCAAGGCTCTTGAGTCCAAGGGTTTTGAGTTTGAGGCTGCCGATGCATCGCTCGATCTGCTGATCCGGAAAGAGCTTGGTCTTCACACCCCGCTCTTTGAGTTACTTGGATATCATTGCAGTTTCCGACGTGATGCTGCCGGATCCTCCACCACCTGCGAGGCCATGGTCACTGTCCGTGACGGGGATAAGGAACTTGCGGTGACTGCCGAGGGTGACGGTCCCGTGAATGCTCTCGATGCTGCGCTGCGAAAAGCGCTTCAGCAGCTTCATCCATGGATCGCAGGGATCAGTCTCTCGGATTATAAGGTTCGCATTGTGGATGGCGGACGAGGAACGGCCGCACGCACCCGTGTTCATATTCTCTCGAGTGAAGGGGCGGATTCCTGGGGGACCGTCGGTGTTTCCGATAACATTATTGAGGCGAGTTGGATGGCGCTGGTCGACTCCCTTGAATATCGCGCTTCGAGAAGACATTGATCCCTGGGGGACAATACCGGGACTTATCCCGCCACTCTACTGACGGTTTTTTAATTCCGTGGAGCCTGCGGGGGAACCGTGGTGCTTGTGTTTTTTCTTCGTGCGGTGGGTTGTTCCGGCGGAAGAATCCGAGTGATGTGAGTGTGATGATTTTGAGGGGCTTTTTTTCTTCTGCGGGTGAAAGAAGAGGCGATGGAAAGACCAGGGGTTTTCGCGGGTCGGTAGCAGGAAGTGAGCCGCGGGGGTGGGGACATTGCGTCCTCCGCCATGAAGTTTCCGATGCTCCATGATAAAGTCGGTGGGTACCCAGTAACTTAATAGGTCGCGGGTGCCTCCGGCATGATTAACTCCGATCGTGAGATCCTTGTGCATCTCGAAGTGAAGGTGAGGGGGATACATTCCGTGATTGTTTCCGATCGTGCCGATCTGTTGACCTCGAGCCACATGCTGCCCCTCCTTGACCAGGATCCTGTCGAGATGCCCGTAGAGCGAGTCGGTGAAGTGGATCTTCCTGTTTTCAATCCAGGCATGACGGATCACCACGACGTTTCCCCAGTCGGCACGGATATCGCGCCCCAAAACAACAATGCCATTGGCGATGGAATGCACGGAATGTCCAAACGCCTGCCCTTTTCCTCCAGCAATAACCCAGTCCTCCCCTAGATGACCATGAGCCCGGAAGCCCCGCGACTTGCAAAATCCGGTGCCGTCTGGAGGCGAGACCGGAAAATCGAATCCATCGGCCGTGATGGCTGAAGTCTCGGGCAAGATTTCCAACGAGGGGAAGGAGTGGAATAAGCGCGCGAAAAATCCCTCGGGTGCAATGGCCGATTCATCGGCGCGTCCCTGCGCCGGCACGATTGCAAAAAGCAACGCCGTCAGCAGGGAGTAAATGTATGGGGTTTTATTCGACACGAAACGGTCACCTTAGAAAGGAAGCGCTGGGCGGGCAATCCCTTGATGTAATCTCAAGTGGTAATCTGATTGCACCAAGCATCGGTGCGTGGTGTGATATTCAGGTTTCTTTTACATTCATGTCCATTTCCTCCACTCAATCTCCCGCAATTCTGGCCCTTGAAGATGGTCGCGTGTTTCATGGAGTTTCCATCGGTGCCAGCGGGAATGCGGTTGGAGAAATCTGTTTCAATACTTCCATGAGCGGGTATCAGGAGGTTCTTACCGATCCCTCCTACCGAGGTCAGATCGTGACGATGACTTATCCCCTGATCGGCAATTATGGGACAGGCGAAGAGGACGGGGAGAGTTCACATCCACAGGTGAATGGATTTGTGATTGAGGAACTCTCGAGGGTTGAGAGTAACTGGCGCGCTTCCGAAGAGTTACAGGTCTATCTTCGACGTCATGGAATTCCCGCGATTTCGGGCATTGATACCCGATCACTGACCCGACATCTTCGGACTCAGGGGGCGATGAGGGCTTGCCTGAGCACGGACGGATCAGGAAGCCAGGAGGCTGTTCAACGAGCTAAGAATTCCCCCGGACTCGAGCAGATGGATCTTGTCGGCGAGGTATCCACCCGTGAAATCTATGAATGGGACCCCGAATGCAAGGAGAGCATCCAGTTTGGAATGACCCGCCGTCAGGTTGGTGGTAGCGAGCCATTGGTTGTTCTCTACGATTTCGGTGTAAAGCGTAATATCCTCCGATTGCTTCGTTCTCACGGGGTGCGCGTGATGGTCGTTCCCTCCGCGACTTCAGCCGAGGAGGCGCTGGCGTTGAATCCACAGGGGATCTTTCTTTCCAACGGCCCCGGGGATCCGGCTGTGCTGACGCAGGCCCATGAGACGGCGCGCCAGCTAGCAGAGGTAAAACCGGTT
>Ga0007880_1000195_pt1 | contig 11916 bp, 12 predicted proteins | sample CryBogCBH29Jun09_FD_54999 | JGI IMG/M metagenome (GOLD analysis project Ga0007880, IMG submission 54999) | Freshwater microbial communities from Crystal Bog, Wisconsin, USA - CBH29Jun09 | ecosystem: Environmental > Aquatic > Freshwater > Lake | place: Crystal Bog, Wisconsin, USA | collected... | reverse complement strand
GAAGTCAGTACGAATGTGCAAATGGCCATCATCAGCCTCGAAATAGCGAGCTGAAGCCTCTAAGTCACCTAAATCATCCAATTCAGGCAAAAGTACACCAAATGCCTCTTTAATCCAGATAAGCTCTTCCTCTTCGGGATCGACAACGTCAATCCAGATAGGGTTTGAATATTGCAACAATTCATTGCGATCTTCGACTTGCTCTTGAGAGAGGCGGCCATTTTGCAGGACGAACAAGTTGATCATGGTGAACTCCTAAGGAATGTGCGCTAGTTTATCCTATAGACCATGACAGTTTCACTAAAATAAGCTCAAATCCAATGAACTCCAGTCCAAATACCTTTACCCAGCAACTCCAGTCTGCATGGGCTTCCCAAGGCAGCATGCTGTGCATTGGGTTGGATCCAGATCCGAAGCGCTTACCCCCATCGCTACAAGGGAAACCAGAGGGCATTTTTGAGTTCTGCCGAGAAATCGCTGATGCCACAGCAGACTTAGCTTGTTCCTTTAAGCCCCAATTTGCTTACTTTGCATCTCAGGGCGCCGAAGCTCAACTAGAAAAACTCATAGTGCACCTGAAGCATAAATACCCCAAGATCCCTGTGATTCTGGACTCTAAACGTGGAGATATCGGCAGTACAGCCGAGCACTACGCCATGGAAGCCTTTGAGCGCTATGGCGCCGATGCTGTCACTGTTAGCCCCTATATGGGCTTTGATTCGGTTGAGCCTTACCTGCGACACGCTGGCAAAGGGGTCATTATTTTGTGCCGCACCTCTAATCCCGGTGGGTCAGATTTGCAATTTTTAAATGTTGCTCCTGGTGGCGAACCACTCTATCTTCATGTGGCTAAATTAGCAGCCCAAAAATGGAATAGCTCCGGTCAAATCAGCTTGGTGGTCGGCGCTACCTTTCCAGAAGAGATTGCTAAGGTCCGGGCCGTCGTTGGCGAAATGCCACTACTGATTCCGGGGATCGGTGCGCAAGGTGGTGATATTGACGCCACCGTCAAAGCAGGCAGTATTGCCAATAAGCCAGGGATGGGAATGATGATCAACTCATCTCGAGCAATTTTGTATGCCAGCTCTGGATCTGATTTTGCAGAAGCCGCCAGAAAGGTAGCGCAAAGTACTCGAGATGCCTTACGCTCTGCAGCCACAAAATAAAACTAGCGGGACCCACTCTTTGGGATTGGCGTCAAAGCGACCCTGTCCATATTCTCCAGGATAAATTCTTGACGAGTTGGAAAGTGAATATTGGCTTTACGGCAGTACTGGGCTTTATCAAAACACTTAGGTGCAGGCAAAGCCGATGCTAATGCTGCAGCCTGTTCGCGATCTAATGCGGCAGGCGTAGTCACAAAATAATGTTGGGAGGCTGCACCCACACCAAAAATGCCCTCACCCCACTCCACAGAATTGAGATAAATCTCAAATAGTCTTTGCTTGGAAAGCATCAACTCTAGCAAGCCAGTCACAACAAGCTCTTGACCTTTGCGAAAATAATTTTGCTCTGAAGACAGGAATAAATTTTTTGCTAGTTGCTGGGTAATAGTAGAACCACCCCTCAATGCCACCTTGGAGTTAGCGTTAAATTGATGATGTTGTTGATTCTTTTCCCAAGCCTTTTGCATATCCTCAACACGAACACCCTTGTGCTGGAAGAAGATGTCATCTTCACTCACCAATACAGCCCGCTTTAAGTTTGCCGAAATTTTGTCGTANGGCACCCAATGAGACTGAATAGAGCAAGACCAATGCCAGCTACATAAACGCCAGCGTTCAGCCCTCTGAAAAGCGGTACCACTNGGATTAAGGCTGGACCATAGGCCAATCTGCAGCGCAAAGTAGATCTGCATCGCAATGAAGCCGCACAGCAAGCACTTTACAAAATAACTGAGCCAACGCATTAGAAATAAATTTGGCTAAATAGGATTAGGTGCGCAACTCGGATAAAACAGAACGTGGATCAATCGATGCATCTGCGCCACGCCATATCAGAAATGCATCAGCGGCTTGTTCCACCAACATACCCAAGCCATCACTAACCCGAGCACCTCGGTGCAAAGCTTGCTGCATAAAGGCCGTCGTTTTGCCGTACACCATATCGTAAGCAAATGAACTCGGCACAAAAACATGACTTACTGCCTGNGCTGTCAACGGGGATTGGTCNCTCAAGCCAGCAGCAGTCGCATTAATAACGAGATCAAAAGCTAGCGGAGTTTTTATTTGGTCTTCCAGATCGAGCAATGCGCGTGACTCAAGCTGAGCATGATGATTGTTTGCAAAATCATGAAATAAACCAACCAGCTCATCTGCCTTAGCGCTGGAGCGATTAGCAACGATCAGTTGGGCTGGCTCTTGCTCAAGCAAAGGTCCCATCACGCCACGAGCAGCGCCACCCGCGCCCAAGAGCAAAATACGTGCCCCCCGAATCTGAATACCCTGCGCTACAAGATCCCGCACCAAGCCCGCACCATCAGTGTTATCACCGTAAATCTTGCCCTCTTTAATCCACAGGGTATTTACAGCGCCAGCCAGCTTTGCTCGCGGCGTTAAAACATCTGCCAAGACTTGTGCATCTAATTTAAACGGAACGGTGACGTTCATGCCCTTGCCACCAGCAGCAAAAAAGGATTTAGCAACTTTGGCAAACTCACCAATAGCTGGCTGCAGGCGCCCATAGTAGATTGCTTGCTTCGATTGCTCAGCAAAGCGTTGATGAATAGCAGGCGACTTGCTATGGCTAATGGGATTCCCGGCGACAGCATAGACATCCAAGCCAGGAAAGCGACTAGGGTCAGCATGAAGATCGTTAGCGGGAATAGAGCTCATAGTGCCTACAGAATAAGCGAATTTCTTGAGGGGTTTCTTTAAATTGTATTAACGTCGCAACTCTAGGCGGTCAGATCCATCGCGCGTGAACTCAAAAGTGGAAATCCAATCGAGCACGTCAATCTGCTGATGCATCTCACTTGGAAACGCCCCAAAAGGTGCTGACGCTCGAACAATAGCTAAGGCCTGTCGATCCAACTCGGGATTACCGGAACTCCGCCCAATACTTAAGCCATCCTTACCCTGAGCGTTATTAGCGATACGACCCTGCGCATCCACNCTCACCACNATTACCAAACTGCCATACAAAGGCCTGCCATTNGCACGAGGGAAAAAGGTACTCCCATAAGTCTCAATTTTTTGGCGCATAGCATCGTAGTACTGCGCAAATGCTACTGCTTTAGTGCTTGAGCCCGTCAACACTTTACGACGGGGCTCGCGCCCATCCACCTGTAAGCGTTTAGACAACTCGGCTTCCAGGGAATTTAACTGAGAAACCAAGCGCTGCTCATCCCCACTCTTTCGACCACCGGAGCGCGCCTTGTCAGCATCCATTTTTGCCAGCATCTGCTTTTGCTGTTTTTCCAAAACTTCGAGTTGGGCTTGTGCGCCCAGTCTCGCNCGATGGACCGCTGTTGCATCTTGATCAACGCTNTTTCCGCCGCCCTGTAAATCAGCCTGCGCTAATTTAGTCGCCTGCTTTGGTGGGCTTGGATTGCTCGCATTAACCAAAACCACACTCAAAGGCGTATTGAGTCGCCGATTCTGAATCTCACCAATACCCCAACGAAAGGATAAAAAAATCACATGAATTAATAGAGAGATACAAAGTGCTAGACGAAAAGGGTGGCGACGCCAAGCATTTAACAAATAGTCTTGAATCTTCACAAGGCGATTTGATTGCAGGAATTTAGGTAGCGCTTGCATCATCGTCAGGCGCTTCTGCAACAGATTCAGTAGACTCTTCAGCCGGCTTTACAGGTAGCTCAATTTGCAAGATCCTGACCCCTGCAGTTAATTGCAATAGATCGACATCCGAAATAATCACCTCAGCACGCGTCATGCGAGGATGGGTAGCCAACTCAGGAATAGGCAAATGCAGTGGAATCAGTTCCACTCTGGACATGCCTTCTTTCAGGTGGCGAACGAAGAGTTTCTTGGGTTCGCTATCTTGAGCAATCCAACGAAGGCACCAATATTTTTCCAAACGGTCTTGGTATTCGGCATACGCTTGATAGCAAGACTCAAAATCTGCTGCGATACCCATCAAGTTCGCATCCCTAGGTGGAAANGGTGCCACCATCTTGGCAGTCACACCATGCTTAGCCAAAGCGATGAGCTGCCATTGATTAACCAAGTCTGAATAGCGACGCAGTGGTGAAGTACTCCAAGCGTAATAATCGAGTCCCAAACCTTCATGAGGTCCTGGAGTGGTTTGCATACGAGTGCGTAATGGGCCCCAACCTTTTTGCGTCCGAAATAGTGCAGGCAAGCCATGGTCCGCCAATAAGCGTCCCGAAGCGCTGTTGCAATAAATCATCCACTCAGCAACGATGGTGTCTAGGATCGAACCGCGTTGTCGTGGCGTAATTTCTACCCGCTCCACGCCATCGACCTCTTTAATCTGAAAATGAAAATCTCTTGCCAAAGCGTTGGGATCAATCACCCCCAACTGCTCAGCACGCAAGCCATTAGCAATGCGCTTCTCTTGACGTTGTGCGTGCAGATGTTTTGCAGCGCCCCACAAGATCGCTAATTCTTGGCGATAGGGATAGTCGCTTGACTCATCCCCCAAGCTAGCTTCGCTAACCTTGTCTTCAAGATTCTCGAGGCGCAAGTTGGCTCCAATCGGCACCAACTCAGCACGCATCTGGAGTGAACCTTCAAGAATCTGACCTTGTGCATCAATATCCACATAAATCGATAAGGCTGGGCAAGGCTTACCCTCATCCAAAGAGAATTGAGCAATCACCGAATCCGGTAGCATCGTGATCTTATCGCCAGGAAAATACACGGTAGACATGCGGTTACGCGCAAGCTGATCTAAAGCATCATCTCGATTAATGACCAGACCCGGAGCGGCGATGTGCACACCAATACGGTGAACTCCATCAGAAAGCGCCGTTACTGATAAAGCATCATCGATTTCTGTCGTACCAGAATCGTCAATGGAAAAAGCGCTCACCTCAGCCAATGGCAATTCAGCAACGACTGCATCATAAGCAGCGGTATCGACCACATGGCTTTCATGGTGAGCGGCGCCACTAGGGAAATGCGCCTTGAGGAACATGCCTTGGTGATAATCCAAAGGTGAGCTAATTGCTCCACAGCGGATCATCAACTGAGCTGGCGATTCACCCGTTTGCGTACAAGCTGCAATCAAGGCTTTGTAAGCAGAAGTATTTTTATCTGGGGAGAACAGTAATTGCTTCGCTTGAGACTTTAGGGCTTCAGGAAATGCGCCGGCGATTAATTCTTGTTGCCAGATACCTTGTTGATCGAGTTCTTTTTGCTTACGCTCTAAAGCGGCCAATCCAGCTTGTAATTGTTCCAGAGGCGCTCTCTGAAAACGGCCGCGCCTTTGCGCCGAAAAAAGACGGGGGCGCTTTGCAAAGCAATCGCTAGAGATACTTGCTGAGGAATCGCCGCTTGATCTCCAAAATATTCTTTCGAAACATCTATAAGACCAAACTCTTCTTCTGGAGCGCAATCCCATAGGAATTGCAAATCAATTTCCTTAGATAAGGCAGAAGCTTGATCCATTACAGCTTGAGCTTCGGGCTTTTCAAAACGCAGCCAAACTTCTTTGGCTTTTAGCTTGATTTTTTTTCCAGACAGGCTAGTTGCCTGCCATGACTCAGCATCCCCTGCACCAGATGCAGACTGGACCGTGGCAATCTTAATGTCGCCACCTTCCTCATATAAAAGATACATGCTTACAGTGAAATCCCGCCGCTGGCCTCAAGTGCAACACCATTCACATAGCTTGCTTCATCACTCGCCAAGAACAAATACACATTCGCCATCTCTTCTGGCGTACCTAGACGGCCAAGCCAACAACGTCTTTCAATATCTTGCAGAATATTTTCCGGCATGGCCTTGACCATTTCGGTGGCAATAAATCCTGGACATACCGCATTGACCCGAATGCCTTTCGGGCCCAGTTCACGCGCCCAAGTCTTGGTAAATCCAATCACCCCAAATTTGGTTGCAGAATAATTTGTTTGCCCAAAATTACCATACAGACCGACCACACTTGAAGCGTTCACAATCGCTCCAGAGCCAGCTTCAAGCATATGCGGTACCACGAGTTGTGTGCAGTTGAAAACACCTTTGAGATTCACGTCAATCACTGAATCGAATTGCGCTTCGGTCATTTTGACTAAACGTGCATCTTGTGTAATGCCAGCGTTATTCACCAAAATATCAATACGGCCATGCTGCTGCATGATGTGATCTACCACCGCCTGAATGCTGGCACGGTCGGTGACATTCATAGCATAGGCCTCAGCGCCTGCTATCTGCGCAGCCGCAGCTTTGACAGCATCTAGATTGATATCAGCAATGATCACCTTAGCGCCCTCTTGTGCAAAGCGCTGTGCTGTTGCAAAACCAATGCCTTTAGCCGCACCCGTAATGATGGCTACTTTATCTTGTAATCTCTTGCTCATTTTTTACCTTCTAGTGCTTTTAATATTTTTTGATGGACACCGCCGAAACCACCATTACTCATCACGAGTATGTGGTCGCCTGGTTTAGCTTCTTCAGCAACAGCAAGAACCAAAGCATCTAACTCATCAAATGCTTTTGCCTTATTAAGCTCTTTAGCATTCAGGGGAGACAGTACCTCATTAAGATCCCAGCCCAAAGATTCTTTGCCAGAGCTGGCGCCAAAGGCAAAAACTTTGTCAGCCGCTTGCAAGCTATTTGGTAACTGAGCCTTCATCACACCGAGCTTCATCGTGTTAGAACGTGGCTCTAAGACAGCCAGAATACGAGCTGCCCCCACCCGACGACGTAAACCATCCACCGTAGTAGTGATAGCGGTTGGGTGATGTGCAAAGTCGTCGTAAACAGTGATGTCATTTGCCATACCGATTGTTTCTAGGCGACGCTTCACATTCTTAAATTCCGCCAAGGCGCGTGCTGCATCCACCGGAGCTATACCAACGTGATGTGCTGATGCAATTGCTGCCAAGGCATTGAGTTGATTGTGTGTGCCCATCACGCCTGAGTCAGGAGCCCAGGTGACAGTCGCCACTTCTTTGCCACTCTTAACCACCACAAAACCATCAGCTGCTTGAGAAATAAAAGACCATTCATTTTTAGCGTCTTGGCCAAAGCGCTCTATTGGGGCCCAAGCACCACGAGTGATCACCGTCTCTAGCGCAGGCTCCTCGCCATTCACCACTAATAGACCATCGCTAGGAACGGTACGCACGAGATGGTGGAACTGGGTTTCAATGGCCGCAAGATCGGCAAAAATATCTGCGTGATCAAATTCCAAATTATTTAATAAGGCAGTGCGCGGTCGGTAATGAACAAACTTACTGCGCTTATCAAAAAAAGCTGTGTCGTATTCATCTGCCTCGATTACAAAATATTGNCTCTCACCTAANCGGGCTGACACCGTGAAATTGAGTGGCACTCCACCAATTAAATACCCNGGCTTATANCCATTGAATTCTAAAATCCAAGTAAGCATCGCNGAGGTAGTTGTCTTGCCATGCGTTCCNGCTACTGCCAAAACATGTCTGCCAAATAAGACTTGCTCACCCAACCATTGAGGACCAGATGTATATGGCAAGCCTTGATTCAGAATGGCTTCCATTAATNGATTCCCACGAGAAACCACATTGCCGATCACAAATAAATCAGGCATGGACTCAAACTGTAATAATTGATCGGGCGAATACCCCTCGATGAGCTCAATCCCTTGAGATTCAAGCTGCGTGCTCATTGGTGGATACACGTTGGCGTCGCAACCAGTAACGCGATGTCCAGCCTGACGAGCGATTGCGGCAATGCCGCCCATGAATGTGCCGCAAATGCCTAAGATATGAATATGCATTGGCGAATTTTAGCGAAGGACTTGCAGTGAACCGAAGACAATGGATTGTGATCAGCGGAATTAGCCTCTTAGCGCTTCTAGCAGGTATCTTTAGTTCGCCCTGGATTTCCAAAACAGGATTGGTGAGCGAGCCCGGAGTAAAGGCTTTTTTTGCTAACGAATGGCAATCACCAGACGGAAAAGTGCTCGATAGCAAAGATTGGCAAGGAAAAGTCCTTGTGGTGAACTTTTGGGGGTCCTGGTGCCCTCCTTGCGTTGAAGAAATGCCTGAATTAGAGAAACTTCAATGGGAATTTTCTAATAAAAATGTCTTATTTGTCGGCATCGCCATCGATTCTCCATCTAACGTACGCGAATTTCTGAAAAAGACCCCCGTTTCTTACCCTATTGCTATGGGCGGAATGAATGGCAGTCAAATGTATAAAGCCCTGGGCAATACTCAGTCTGCCCTGCCTTACACAGTTTTGCTATCACCCTCTGGCAAAGTGCTATTTAGTAAATTAGGCAGAATTAACGAAGAAGAGCTCAGAAATAGCATTAAATCTGCTTTATAAGAACTTTTATCGTCATTTAATAAAAGATAGTGGGTATTGGAATCCTCCAATCCGCTTAAAAATGAAGCAGATTTTTTACCAAGCTCAGCTTTTGAGGCTACTAATTTCCTTAAATTAGGGTATTTAATCATCCTTTTCGGACTTTTAAAGCTCCTAGAAAGGTATACTTCCCTTGTGTTTGATGGGGTGTCATTTTCATCAAGCAAGCAGTTGTAGCCCAAAAGCCTAATTCACTTACTGAACCTAACTGCCTCTAAAAATATCGATCTATGTCGAAAAATACTTCAATTCTCGTAATTCAAGGTCCTAATCTCAATCTCTTGGGAAGTCGTGAGCCAGAGGTTTATGGCAAAACAACCATGGATGACATCCACCAAAAGCTTGGTGAGATCGCCAAAGCTCACGCAGTCGACCTGAATACCTATCAAAGCAACCATGAAGGCGAGTTAATTGACCGCATTCAGAAGGCTAAACAGGATGGGGTTGATTTCATCATCATTAACCCAGGCGCCTTTACCCACACCAGNGTTGCCCTGCGCGACGTACTTGCTGGCGTAGCAATNCCCTTTACGGAAGTGCACNTGTCCAACATTCACCAACGTGAAGAGTTCCGTAAGCATTCCTATTTGTCAGACATAGCGACCGGCGTCATTTGCGGTCTTGGTGCTATCGGCTATGAATTAGCCCTGCAAGCAGCTATTACACGTTTACAAAAATAATTTCAGCATCATAAGAGAGGAAGTACTTCCATGGATCTTAGAAAACTCAAAACCCTGATTGATCTCGTTTCTGAATCAGGCATTTCTGAACTCGAAGTCAATGAAGGCGAAGATCGTGTTCGCATCGTGAACGCTGGCTCAGGCGCTCAAGGCATGGGTCAAGTTGTTTACGCGAATCCAACTCACAGCATTCAGGCTGCAGCTCCAGCTAGCGCCGCTCCAGNACAAGCNGCCTCTGNTCCCGACGCNCCGCCTGCTGAAACCGGTTTTGTGGCGCGCTCACCTATGGTGGGCACCTTCTATCGTGCGCCCAACCCAGAATCCCCTGACTTTGTAAAAATTGGCGACACCGTAGCTGTGGGACAAACACTTTGCATTATTGAGGCAATGAAACTTCTCAATGAAATCGAAGCTGAACAAGCGGGTGTCATTAAACAAATTCTGTGTGAAAACGGTCAAGGTATTGAATTTGATCAACCACTTTTCATCATTGCGTAATGCTGACTCCACGCATTCGCCCATTTACCTTTACCTAACTCAGAGCCGATATGTTCGATAAGATTCTGATTGCCAATCGGGGAGAAATTGCTCTCCGCATCCAACGAGCGTGCCGCGAGTTGGGGATTAAAACCGTTGTGGTGTATTCGACAGCAGATAAGGAAGCCAAATACGTCAAGCTGGCTGATGAAGCTGTTTGCATCGGGCCAGCACCTTCTCCACTGAGTTATTTGAATATGCCCGCCATTATTTCAGCGGCTGAAGTCACTGATGCTGAAGCCATCCATCCTGGTTATGGCTTCCTCTCTGAAAATGCTGACTTTGCTGAACGTGTAGAAAAATCAGGTTTCGCATTCATTGGACCTACGGCAGCATCCATTCGAATCATGGGCGATAAAGTTTCTGCGAAACGCGCCATGATTAAAGCTGGGGTGCCTTGTGTTCCAGGATCTGAAGGTGCTTTACCGGATGATCCAAAAGAAATCATTGCCACCGCCAAGAAGGTTGGTTATCCAGTCATCATCAAAGCTGCAGGTGGTGGTGGTGGACGCGGTATGCGCGTTGTCCACACTGAAGCGGCTTTAATTAACGCCGTAAACATGACCAAGGAAGAAGCTGGTCGCGCCTTTGGTAATCCAGAGGTGTACATGGAGAAGTTTCTTGAAAAACCTCGCCACGTAGAGATTCAAATCTTAGCTGACACCCATGGCAATGCGATTTGGTTAGGTGAGCGCGACTGCTCTATGCAGCGTCGTCACCAAAAAGTGATTGAGGAAGCACCAGCCCCTGGCATTGATCGTCGTTTGATCGCCAAAATTGGTGAGCGTTGTGCGGAAGCCTGTAGAAAAATTGGTTATCGCGGCGCCGGTACATTCGAATTTCTATATGAAAACGGTGAGTTCTTTTTCATTGAAATGAATACTCGCGTACAGGTTGAGCATCCCGTCACCGAAATGATCACTGGGGTAGATATCGTTCAAGAGCAAATTCGCATTGCTGCAGGCCTCAAGCTGGCATACCGACAAAAAGACATCGTCTTCCGCGGTCACGCCATTGAATGTCGTCTGAATGCTGAAGATCCATTCAAGTTCACTCCTAGCCCTGGCCGAATTGGTTCATGGCATATGCCTGGTGGCCCCGGTATCCGTGTTGATTCGCATGCCTACAGTGGCTATATGGTTCCACCAAACTATGATTCTATGATCGGAAAGTTGATTGCTTACGGCAATACTCGCGAACAAGCGATTCGCCGTATGCAAATTGCCCTTTCTGAGATGGTGATTGATGGCATCACAACCAATGTACCTCTACACCGCGAACTCATGTTCGATCCAAACTTCATAGAAGGCGGCACCAACATTCATTACCTAGAGCATCGCCTAGAAGAACAAGCCGCCAGTCGCGGCAAGTCTTAAGGCACTTCAGATCCATATGGGATGCACATGTCTTACCGTGAACTAGTTTTCACGGTCCCTGCTGAAATTGCAGAACCCTTGGGTGATGTACTGCTCGAGCTCGGCGCGCTTTCCGTAACAGTTGAGGATGATGCTGCTGGTGGCTATGATGAGAACCCGCTTTACGGCGAACCCGGCCTATCTCCAGAAGTACAAGCCTGGGATCGCTCGTCTGTAACAGCCTTGTTCAATCCAGAGATTGATGATTCAGGCGCTACAGAGTTCATTCCCAATCTGCTTGCATCTCTGGAGGATGCTGGCTTCAAACTTGCCATTCCTCAAGAAAAGCAGGTTGAAGATCAAGATTGGGTGCGCTTAACGCAAAGTCAATTTGCGCCAATACAGATTGGCAAACGCATTTGGGTGGTGCCCTCTTGGCATGATGCTCCGAGCGACCCCAATGCAATCTGCTTAGCAGTAGACCCAGGATTAGCATTTGGCACCGGCAGCCATCCAACGACGCATCTTTGTTTGCTCTGGTTAGAAGAACACAAAAATCTTCAGAGCCAAAGCTTGCTCGATTACGGNTGTGGATCAGGTATTTTGGCCATTGCTGCTGCAAAACTCGGTTGTGCTCCCGTTGTTGGNACAGATATTGATCCTCAAGCGATGGTAGCTGCCCGCAGNAATNCCGAAATTAATCACACTNTCATCAGCTTCGTTTTGCCCAACGAAAATGCGACGGAACTAGCNGCAGAAGCTAAATACGACATCGTGATGGCGAATATTTTGGCNAATCCACTACAAGTTCTTGCACCTGCACTGGTAAATAAGATGCGTCCAGGC
>Ga0007880_1000185_pt1 | contig 12260 bp, 11 predicted proteins | sample CryBogCBH29Jun09_FD_54999 | JGI IMG/M metagenome (GOLD analysis project Ga0007880, IMG submission 54999) | Freshwater microbial communities from Crystal Bog, Wisconsin, USA - CBH29Jun09 | ecosystem: Environmental > Aquatic > Freshwater > Lake | place: Crystal Bog, Wisconsin, USA | collected... | reverse complement strand
ATTACTTGTACCGATTGCCAAAGCGAAAAATTTGAATTTGAATTTTAAATACCAAAATATGAACGCGTATGGCGATTTGGCATTGCTCACTCAGATTCTGATGAATATTATTTCCAATGCTATCCAGTACACAGAGTCTGGAAGTATTGATGTTTTATTCACCCAAGACACCCAGGGGCTTGTAGTCCAGATCCGTGATACGGGCTTGGGCATGAGCAAGGAAGATCTAAATTCAATATACAAAGAGTTTTACCGTGGTCAACATACCCGCGCTCTGCATGATGGCCTAGGGCTTGGTCTTTCCATCGTAAATCGCATCATCAAACTCATTGGCGCTACGCTTTCCGTTGAATCAGATCTGGGAAGGGGGTCCGTCTTCACACTAAAAACCTATTTTGCCACTATAGAACCCGAAGCCCTTTTAGATAACACTGCTGCAGCCAATCAAGTGCTGGGTGACGATTGTTCTGCCTTTACATTGGAAGATTCTCAGTGTTTACATTTAGGTCATTTAGCAATAATTGAAGATGACGATGTTTTACTAAATGCCTATTATCAGTTTTTTACGGCAGCTGGATTTGTCGTGCATCTCATTCCATTGAATGCTGGTGAATTTTATTCTGAGCTAGAAAAAATATCTCACTTGGATTTTATCTTGAGTGACTACAGATTGGGATTTGACAATGGAGCTTCTTATATTCAGAAAATTCGCGAACAATTTAATGCCGATATTCCAGCAATCATCGTTACGGCAGACACCTCACCTGAACACCTCAAAATGTTTGATGATTTGAGTATCAAGGCACTGTATAAACCAATTGAACCCAGTGAAATTCTTAAACATATTAAAAAGTAATTTTCTTGATGCACCATAATTAAGTATTGATTAATAATAAGAATAGTAGGAGACAAATAATGAATTACAAGATACCTTTAATAGGTTTTTTGTCGTATTTTTCAATGGTCAGCATCAGCGGCGCGCAAACCAAATCCAATGCTTGGGAAGGCGCTTATGGCCAAGTGGCAATAGGCTATGAAAGCTATATCCCAAAAGCCACTGCTGCTACAACCACAACAACACCTGGTGGTGCTCATGTTATCCCCACATACTCAACCGCTACCCACGCAAATGGACCAACCGGCAGTTTTGGTGCTGGTTATAACTTTGCATTTAACGATACCTATCTACTTGGCATCGGCGTTGCTATAAGTCCTGGGGCCTCAAGTTCTGCGACTACAACTGCGACCGCTTCTGGTAGTTCGGCCTACGGTGTTTACAACGTTAACAATGCTTACAGCATCTCTCTTATTCCAGGGTATGCGATTGATGCTAACCGTTTGGTATATGCCAAACTTGGATATGCTGCGGCTACTACACATGCTAGTGCCTCAGCGAACACCCCCGCACTCAATTATCCCCAACAATCCGTGAAAGTGAATGGCACTCTTTATGGCCTTGGCTATAAGCAAATGGTTACAGACGCCATTTACCTCCTTGGAGAGGCTAACTATGCAGTGAATAGAGAGAAGCAGGTCTCTGTTCTAACTAATGGGGGATATTTAATTAACTCCCCATCTAATGCCGTAGGCTTTGATTTAGTTGTTGGTATTGGCTACCGCTTTTAATTCCTAGGCTTATGCACTAGTTTTCAGTCATCAGTATTTTTACTTCATTTGAAGTCCTTCTGGAATCTTGCGAATAGCCCCTTGTTGCCGATTTGAGCCATCTGATTTAATTTGAGAAATTGGGTGCTTTCCAAGCCAAAGCCGCCATAGAGTAAGCAAAGAAAAACCACCCGAAGGTGGTTTTTTAGATCAGACATGGCAGGTCATCAAATGAAGAGTTGTTAGCTTTTTGGGCACCCATTTGCAAGTGGTTTATTGGCAAAGCGATCTTTAACCCAAGGCAAGAAGGTTTGCTGCGCTTCTACGGGGCTAGTGAAGTGGGTTGCCCCGTCAAGTTCAATATGCTTCACATTGGCACCTAATTTGCACATCTGAGCTTCGTAGATATCGACCATTGGTTTGGGNACAGCATCTTTTGTTCCGCGAAACACGAGCACCGGTACTGTGGGCGCCTTNTTTGGTACNCCACCAACAATCAAGGCATCGATCCATGCTTTGGTATTGCTTGGNGTTGTTTTGACTAAGGACTTGTAATTTTCACCATAGCTGTATGTCAATGAGTCACTTAAGACATGAAAACATTTATTGTTTGAGAGTACATCAAACACTTTGGCACCCTCAGGAGTGAACCAATCAGTCAGTTGCAGTTTTTCTGGGTATGCCGCCTGTAAGCCATACATCATTCCTGCTAAATGGCCCCACATAAAAATATTTTGTGACAAAGGGGCAGTGATTTTCTCCATCGCTTGCTCTGGAGTCTGACTGCTACTCAAGGCAAATTGCGCGACCCCTGATACGTTCACTGGAGACAGGGCTACAACGCCAACGAGTTCGATACCATCAAAGGCAGTCCCTTTTTTGGCTAGATAGTCTGGAGAGCCGCCAGCAGAAAGGACCGAGTAGCCACCCTCGGACCAGCCATAAAGTAGAGCCTTCTTACCAGCGCTCGCTTCCTTGATGGCGCCCGCTGCACGAATGGCATTGATTGCATCTCGACCTTGTGTTTGCCCAACGGCATATTGGTGCTTACCGCCGCCACCAAGCCCTTGATAATCAGTGGCTACGACAACATAACCTTGTTTGATAAATTCAGTTACGGAGAGGACGCCGTAATCCTCCCAAGAATTTCCATTCATGAGGTAGTACTCATTTAAAGGTACGGCTGGATTAATTTGTTGCGAAGGGCCGCAATTTTGCGCGCTACCTGTCGTACCGTGAGACCAGGAAACAATTGGGCGACCCTCCTTCGGAGCTGGACCCACTGGCGCAATCAATAGGCCGGTTGAGATTGTTTTGAGATCGTTTACATCTGAAGAAATGTAGGCAATGCGCCAAGCCTGAGCGCCCGATATCTCTGTCGCTACTTTTTCTTTCTTGACCACCTGCCCGAGTTTGCCCTCAGGTTTTATTTTGGAGGCTGCAACATAAAAGGGTGGGACCGCAGGGGCAGCCTCAGTAGCCAAAGGGAGAAGAGAGCTACAGGCAATGACCAGCAGTAGACGGCGCCCAAAACGGTTCATGACTAATCCTTTGAGATTGGTTAGGTCTCAGTATATTCAAGTCATTAATGCGGTGCTTAGTTTTTGAAAAAACTGTCTTAGGGCTACTTAGATCTCTAAGTTATCAATAAGGCGGGTTTTGCCCAGTTTGGCTGCGGTAAGGATCACCAAAGGTTCACCGGCTTGTAGATTTTCATTGTTGGATGGTGCTAAGTCACCCTGTTGACGAATAGCAATGTAATCGGGCTCCCAACCGCGACCAGCTAATTGCGCGACAGCCTTCTTTTCAATGGCAGATAGTGCTTCAATATTGCGTTCTTTTAAGTCCAAGACTTGATTGCGCACTTCATTGAGTAATCTTTGTAGCTCAGGAGCCTCAGCCCGCTCCGCTGTAGAGAGATAGCCATTGCGTGAGGAGAGCGCTAGGCCATCTTCTGCGCGAATGGTTTCAGCGGGAATGATGTCAACGGGTAGAGCAAATTGTTTTGCCATCTGACGAATGATCATCAGCTGCTGATAATCTTTTTTGCCAAACACAGCAACCTTTGGCTGTACGCAAGAAAAGAGTTTGAGGACAACGGTACAAACGCCTTTAAAGAAGCCGGGGCGAAATTCACCTTCAAGGATATCGCCCAGTTGTTGTGGCGGATCTACGCGGTATTCTTGGGGTTGCGGGTACAGATCGCGCTCAGTAGGCGCAAACAGAATGTAGACACCTTCTTTTTCCAGCTTGTCGATGTCTGCCTGCATGGTGCGGGGGTAGCTATCAAAATCTTCATTTGGCCCAAACTGCAAGCGGTTCACAAAGATACTGGCTACAACCGGGTCGCCATGTTGTCTGGCAAGGCGCATTAAGGAGAGATGACCCTCGTGCAAGTTGCCCATTGTTGGTACAAAGGAGGCGCGGGTTTGACCACGCAAGTGGTCACGCAATTCATTAATATCGCTAATGATTTTCATGCAACAGGGGTGTAAGCAAGGCGCACATAAATTGGTGCGTAGGGCTCGGCTTGGGTAATTTCAACCAGGGCTTCGCGCGAAAGTTCAAGCATCGCAATGAAGTTCACAATGACTACTGCCACGCCACCGCCNGAATGAATCGCCTCTTCGAATAATTCTCCGAACTCAACAAAGCGTGTGCTTTGCAAGCGACGCAAAATACGTGTCATAAAGTCTCGCACTGATAAAGCTTCGCGAGTAATAGTGTGATGTTGGTTGAGTGTGGCGCGGTGCAAAACATCACGCCAAGCCATTTGCAAGTCATCTACATTTACTTCAGGCCAAGTAACGGCAACCGTAGTATCGACATAGCCATGCGCTATTTGGAAGTCACGACCATGTTGTGGAATCTGATCAATCTCTTGAGCAGCAAGCTTCATACGCTCATATTCAAGTAAGCGACGCACCAGTTCTGCGCGTGGGTCATCTACTTCCTCATCGCTATCTGCTTTTTTCATGGGCAGTAGCATGCGCGATTTAATTTCAATCAGCATCGCCGCCATTAAAAGATATTCAGCNGCGAGTTCTAAATTGGTATGGCGAATTTGGTCGATATAGCTCAGGTACTGTTGGGTCACCTGCGCCATCGGAATATCGAGCACGTTGAAGTTTTGCTTGCGGATCAAATACAGCAGGAGATCGAGCGGACCTTCAAATGCTTCTAAGAAAATTTCCAGCGCATCAGGTGGAATATAAAGATCGGTAGGNAGCTTAAATANTGGCTCGCCATAAAGCTTTGCGAAAGCAGCNGACATCCCATCCGTTACGGACGGGGTGCTNTCTAGTAAATCTGATATTGGCTGTGTACTCGGTTCAGTCATTCGAATAAACGTAAGCGCGTTGCTTCAACTTCGCTGCTTTTGCGCGACGTAAATCTTCNGTGCTTAGTGGCTCTTTATCCCAGAGGAGTGAGCGACCAGCTTGCTGATCTGCCTCGAGGTGTGGTTTCTCGGATTTGAGTTCATTTAAGAACTGTGTGAATTCGGATTGATAACGTGCCATCATATTTCCTAAAATTCTGAATTAATTCAATAACTTATAAAAGTTACCCCAAGACTACAACGGGGCTAGAACTACCATTATTAACGATTTTTCATCCAACTCAGTCGACTTTTCCTCTGCCCGACTGAAATAGGTGGTTTTTAGAGGTTTGCAGCTAGCAAAGCCTCAATTTGAGGGGCCTCTACGCGGGTCATGAGGTGTTTGTAGGCATTGATNGGATTTTTGCTGGAAAGAGGCGTATTCACGGCATTCCAGTCCATCGTTGGCAAGGATAAGAACGCCTCAACGCCAGCTACAACTTGCGGCAAGACTGGCTTCAAATACAGACTCAGCATTCTGAAGGCCTCTAATGTAACGCTGCAGACACTTTGAAGATCCGCTTCGCGTGCCAGATCTTTGGCAATTTCCCAAGGTTTATTGCCATCAACAAAAGCATTGACCTTATCAGCGAGTTCCATGATGGTGCGCAATGCCTTGGCATATTCGCGACCTTCATACAGGGCTGCGATTTTTTCACTTGCGCTTCTAATCTCAGTTAGCAAAGGATGATTCATTGCTTCATCAGAAACCACGCCACCAAAACGCTTCACTAAAAATCCAGCGCTACGACTAGCAATATTGATGTACTTACCAAGTAAGTCGCTATTCACTCTTGCAACAAAATCTTGAAGATTTAAATCTAAATCTTCCATGCTGTCATTAAGCTTAGTGGCAAAGTAATAACGGAACCATTCAGGATTAAAGCCACACTCAATCACACTATGGGCAGAGATGAGCGTGCCACGTGACTTACTCATCTTTTCACCATCAACAGTTAAGAAGCCGTGAGCAAATACATTGGTAGGTGTGCGATAGCCAGCAAACTGTAAAGTTGCAGGCCAGAAGAGGGTGTGGAAATACAAAATATCTTTGCCGATGAAATGGTATTGCTCGGTAGTAGTATCTGGCTTCACCCACTCAGCAAAGTCTAGGCCCTTAGCCTGGCAGTAATTGAGGAAGCTGGCGTAGTAGCCAATTGGGGCGTCAAGCCATACATAGAAGTACTTGCCGGGCGCATCGGGAATCTCAAAGCCAAAATAAGGGGCGTCGCGGGAGATGTCCCAGTCGCTTAGCTTGCTTTCACCTGGTTGGCCAACCCACTCTTTCATCTTGTTGCGAGCTTCAGGCTGCAAAGGTGTTTTGACTTGGGTCCATTCGCGCAAGAAAGTCTCGCAACGCGGATCAGAAAGTTTGAAAAAATAGTGATCAGATACTTTTTTGATTGGTGTTGCACCACTCACTACCGAGAAAGGATTTTTTAGATCAGTAGGGGAGTAAGTTGCGCCACACTTTTCACAAGAGTCACCGTATTGGTCTTTAGCTCCGCACTTAGGGCACTCACCTTTAATGAAGCGATCTGGTAAGAACATTTCTTTAACGGGATCGTAGGCTTGCTCAATCGAGCGCATCTCAATGAGACCAGCATCGCGTAGCTTCAGATAAATGCTTTGGGCTAACTTTTCGTTCTCTGGACTATCGGTGGTGTAGTAGTTGTCAAATGAAATTAAAAAGTCATCAAAGTCGCGCTTATGTTCTTTCCAAACGTTGGCGATGAGCTCTTTGGGAGTAATNCCTTCTTTTTCAGCGCGCAGCATGATTGGTGTGCCATGGGTGTCATCGGCNCCAACGTAGTGCACCTCATGACCNCGCATTCTTTGGTAGCGCACCCAAATATCGGTTTGTACGTATTCCACCAAATGCCCAATATGGATTTGACCATTGGCATACGGCAAGGCGGAGGTAACAAGAAGGCGGCGGTTTGGGCTACTCATGTAAAGCTAACTTAAAAATTAAATATGACAAGAATGAAATCGATAAACTGAAGACAAGATTATGGTGCTTAGGGTTTACTTGAGCACCAATTTTAGTCTGCGGTTAAAGTGAATACCGATTTGAAACCAATTTAAGAGATGTTTTATGGCTTTGCCCCACAAAATCCAGATGTCCAACGCCTCCGTGCCCCTAGTGCATGAGGTGGAGATATTGGATGAAGCGGGGCGCCTCAAAACCACCCATGTCCCTGGGGAGCGCCCTTTAACCATTTATTTGGATAAGCGTGAGGTTGTTACCTTAATGACGCTGGGGAGCGCTCCTGAGGCCTTGGTACTGGGTTACTTGCGTAATCAACGCTTAGTGGAGTCGATTGACGATATTGAGAGTATTCAGGTGGACTGGGAGACGGATTCCGCCGCCGTGAAGACGCGACGCAGTTCGGTCGATATTGACGCCCTCACCAGCAAACGGGTAGTCACCACCGGTGCGGCCAGGGCACCATGTTTGGCGGTCTGATGGAGGATATGGCCCAGATTCGTTTGCCCGATGGCCCTAAGCTTGCTCAAGAGGCGATCAGCGAGTTGGTCGATGCCATCCGCATACACGACACCATTTACAAGAAGTCTGGCTCGGTCCATGCCTGCGCTGTCTTTGAGCGCTCTGGAGAAAACCACGTTCGCTTACTCCATTTTATTGAGGATGTGGGGCGCCACAACGCGGTGGACTCTATTTCTGGTCTGATGTGGCTGGACAATAAGCCGGGTCGAGATTTGGTTTTCTTTACAACTGGGCGCTTGACCTCGGAGATGGTGATTAAGGGGGTTCAGATGGAAATCCCTTTCTTGCTAACCCGGTCCGGGGTAACGCTGATGGGGCTCGAACTAGCCCGCAAAACCAATCTGACGCTCCTATCGCGCTGCTCTGGTAAGCACTTCGAGATCTATAACGCCCCTGAGCGGGTCATTTTTAGCAAGGCTAGCTAGTCCTCATCCCTACAAATTGGTGGGCATTGGCAGTCTAAGGTTTTACAATTCCGCCATGACTATTAAATCAGACCACTGGATCCGCCGTATGGGCGAGCAAGGCATGATCAGCCCATTTGAACCTGGACAAGTTCGCCTAGATGACGCCGGCAACAAAATCGTTAGTTATGGCACTTCAAGCTATGGCTATGACATTCGTTGCGCAGATGAATTCAAGATCTTTACCAATATCAACAGTACGATTGTTGACCCTAAGAATTTCGATGACAAATCCTTTGTCGATTTCAAAGGTCCGGTGTGCATCATTCCACCAAACTCATTCGCTTTGGCAAGAACTGTGGAGTATTTCAAGATCCCGCGTAGTGTGCTGACGGTTTGTGTTGGTAAGAGCACTTATGCACGTTGCGGCATTATTGTGAACGTCACCCCCTTTGAACCAGAGTGGGAAGGCTATGTCACTTTAGAGTTTTCCAACACGACGCCATTACCAGCAAAGATTTACGCAGGTGAAGGTTGCGCTCAAGTGTTGTTCTTTGAGAGTGATGAGATTTGCGGCACATCCTATAAGGATCGTGGCGGCAAGTATCAAGGCCAGCGGGGCGTGACCCTGCCCAAGACTTAATTTTTTACTGTATTCAAACTCTAGTTCGCAAACCTAAAGGGTCGTCATGAAATTTCGTTTCCCAATCATCATTATTGATGAGGACTTTCGTTCTGAGAATATTTCGGGATCGGGTATTCGTGACTTAGCGGAAGCGATTGAAACCGAGGGCATGGAAGTGATTGGCCTGACGAGTTATGGTGACTTGACTTCCTTTGCGCAACAAGCCTCGCGCGCCTCTTGTTTTATCGTTTCGATTGATGATGAAGAGTTCATCTCTGATTCAGAAGATCATGATTTGCCTGCCTTGAATAATTTACGTGCCTTCATTACTGAAGTACGCAAACGCAATGAAGATATTCCAATCTTCTTATACGGCGAGACTCGTACTTCACGCCATATGCCCAATGACATCTTGCGTGAGTTGCATGGCTTCATTCACATGAATGAAGACACCCCAGAATTCGTTGCGCGTCACATCATTCGTGAGGCAAAGGTGTACTTGGATTCATTAGCGCCACCATTCTTCCGTGCCTTAACCAATTACGCCTCTGAAGGCTCTTACTCTTGGCATTGTCCTGGCCACTCCGGTGGTGTCGCTTTCTTGAAGAGCCCTGTGGGGCGGATGTTCCACCAGTTCTTTGGCGAAAACATGCTGCGTGCAGACGTCTGTAATGCCGTAGAAGAATTAGGTCAACTGCTTGATCACACTGGTCCCGTCTTACAAAGCGAGCGCAATGCTGCCCGTATTTTCAATGCGGATCATTTGTTCTTTGTAACGAATGGCACATCGACGTCTAACAAGATTGTTTGGCATTCCACGGTTGCCCCAGGAGACGTTGTTCTGGTAGACCGCAACTGCCATAAGTCAGTGATCCATTCGATCACGATGATGGGCGCGATCCCAATTTTCTTGATGCCAACCCGTAACCACCTTGGCATTATTGGCCCCATTCCTAAAGAAGAGTTTGAGTGGAAAAACATCAAGAAGAAAATTGATGCGAACCCCTTTATTAAAGACAAGAACGTTGTGCCACGCGTGATGACGCTGACCCAAAGTACTTATGACGGCATCATCTACAACGTGGAGATGATCAAAGAGATGCTCGACGGTAAGGTCGATTCCTTGCATTTCGATGAGGCTTGGTTGCCGCATGCTGCATTCCATCCTTTCTACAAAGATATGCATGCCATTGGCTCTGATCGGAAGCGTACTAAGAAGAGTTTGATGTTTGCAACTCAGTCAACGCATAAGTTGTTGGCAGGTTTGTCGCAGGCCTCACAAGTATTGGTACAAGATGCTGAGGACACTAAGCTTGATCGTGATTGCTTCAATGAAGCCTATCTGATGCATACCTCTACCAGTCCACAGTACGCCATTATTGCGTCGTGCGACGTGTCAGCAGCGATGATGGAATCACCTGGCGGCACAACGCTGGTTGAAGAATCAATTGCTGAAGCCATGGACTTCCGTCGTGCGATGCGTGAGGTGGATGATAAGTTCGGCGCTGATTGGTGGTTTAAGGTTTGGGGTCCAGATCATCTGGCTGAAGAAGGTATTGGCGAGCGCTCTGACTGGATCTTGGAGCCCAAGGCGAGTTGGCATGACTTTGGCAATCTTGCTCAAGACTTCAATATGCTTGATCCCATTAAGGCAACTGTTGTTACCCCAGGTTTAGATATTGAAGGTAACTTCGGCTCAATGGGTATTCCTGCAAGCATTGTGACGAAGTATTTGGCTGAGCATGGCGTGATCGTGGAGAAGTGTGGTTTGTACTCATTCTTCATTATGTTCACCATCGGTATCACCAAAGGTCGCTGGAATACGCTTGTTACTGAGTTGCAACAGTTCAAGGATCACTTTGATAAGAACGCTCCCTTGTGGAAAGTCTTGCCCGAGTTTGTGGCCAAGCACCCACGCTATGAGCGCGTTGGCCTAAAAGATATTTGCCAACAGATTCATGAGTTCTATAAGGGCCGCGATGTAGCGCGCATGACTACCGAGATGTATACCTCTGATATGGTTCCTGCGATGATGCCTTCAGAAGCTTGGGCCAAGATGGCTCATAAGGAAGTTGATCGTGTGCCTTTGGATAAATTAGAGGATCGCATTACCGCCATGTTAGTAACGCCATATCCTCCAGGCATTCCCTTGCTGATTCCAGGTGAGCGCTTTAATAAACGCATCATTGACTACCTCTATTTCGCCAGAGACTTTAATGAGAAATTCCCAGGATTTGAGACTGATATCCACGGTCTTGTAAAAGGCGAAGTGGATGGACATAGTGAGTACTACGTTGATTGCGTTAGAGGCGCACCATCGCTAAAACAGTGATTCAGAAAATAAGATTCTGAAGTGGTAGCGGTAATACTAGCCTGAGAAGCCATTTAATCTAGAGATGGCTTCTCACTAAATAGCTCATTCATTCATCGTATGCGCTCTTGTACTCTGAGCAATTCTGCATTCAGGACATCATATGGAAAGAGCTGATTGGGGAACTCTAGCGAGAAAATCACCAATATGCCAAAACCCATCAAGCCAACATAGAGAAACGTCAAAAACCAATCCTCTTCCTTTTGAACTGCCATGGCATAGCCACTGAGTAAGGATCCAACGCATAGCAATATAAATAAAAACCGCTCAATAATTGCCGGGGGATGGTTTTTTGATTGCAGAACTCCATTACTAAATGCTTCTAAGAGCTGTCCAAGTTGGGGGCTTAGGATCTTATCTGCAAACTCTTTATATTTCTGAGGCGCCTTGGGAATGCCTAATACAAGCTCCTCATTTACCTTGGTTAACTGCGCATTCAATGCATCTAAATGAATATTTAAATCTTCCAATACGGTGATATCTTTGTATACGTTTAGCCTAGTGTTCAGTATTTCACGAAGAGTTTTTTGGACTGCAGCCTGATCAGCGCCCTGTAAATATTTACTAGATTGATAGACTCGTTCAATAGATACCGCTTCGTTACGAGCGTTATTCATACGTTGATTGAAGTGATCATTCGAACCTGAGAATGTAAAACCCAGTACAAGGGCGGATAGGCTAAAAATAGCCGTCGCAAGAGAGTCGCGCACGATGACATCTTTGGATGTTCTGACGCGGTATCTTCCATACAACCACCCAAATAGCAGAAAGACAATGATCGACAGTAAAAAAATAAGGGGCGCATATTTAATAATGCCAAGATGATTTGTAATGAGGTAGCTAGACATGATCGATTGATTGCTTCATTTACGTGACAGTCAAAAATGGAAAATATAGACCACGCATATATTTTTGGATGGTCTTTGAATGAATATATAGGAATCTAGAGAAGTTTTTTGTGCTCTGCAGCAGTTAAATGGACTATTTCTTGCATTAAGGCAGTGCAGTAATGGTGCATAAGTCTCATGAGTGACAGTTTGCGCCTCAATAGATCGAGCATAATGTCTTCTAATAGGCGGTAGTGCTTGCCCCTTCGTCGTGACACTTCTATAAGGTTTTTATGAAATTTAGCAAACTTGCTCAGTTGGTAGCTGTATCCTCCGTTGGCCTCACTTTATTTGCCTGTAGTAATGCGCCAAAAATGATGACGCAAGCGATGCCTCAGTCTGGTTTCTTGCCAAATTACACTTTGCTGCAAGCCGTCCCGAATACGCCTAGTGGCACTCGTGTCTGGCGTTATCGTAACGAGGCGGTGAATCCTACTGCTTACACCGCAGTAATGATTGATCCCATCTACCTTAATC
>Ga0007880_1000165_pt1 | contig 12981 bp, 15 predicted proteins | sample CryBogCBH29Jun09_FD_54999 | JGI IMG/M metagenome (GOLD analysis project Ga0007880, IMG submission 54999) | Freshwater microbial communities from Crystal Bog, Wisconsin, USA - CBH29Jun09 | ecosystem: Environmental > Aquatic > Freshwater > Lake | place: Crystal Bog, Wisconsin, USA | collected... | reverse complement strand
TTCGCCCTGGCCATCGAACTCTTGGCCTTCGTCGTGCTGGCCGTCTTCGTGAACCAGCTCTCGGCCTGGCTCGCCATGGCGGCGACCGCCTTCTACGTCTTCATCTACACCCTCTGGCTCAAGCGCCGTTCGAAGCAGAACATCGTGATTGGTGGCGCGGCCGGTGCGGTGCCAGTGCTCATTGGCTGGTCGGCCGTGCAGAACAACGTCACCTGGACGCCGGTGTTGCTGTTCGCGGTGATCTTCATCTGGACCCCGCCCCACTTCTGGGCGCTGGCCGTGCGCTACCGCGACGACTACGAAGCGGCCAACGTGCCGATGATGCCGGTGGTGGCCTCGCTGCGTCGCACCACCTTGGAAATCCTCGTGTATTCGGTGATTATGTGGGTGGTCACCATCTTGATTGGTCCCATTGCCCACCTGGGCTGGATCTACGCCCTCTCGGCGACGATTCTCGGTGGCCTCTTCACGATGATGGCCTGGCGCCTGTTCGTGCACGCCCGCGTGGACAAGGCCGACGTGGCCGAAGCCATGAAGCTCTTCCACTACTCCATTACCTACCTGACGCTGCTCTTTGTGATGATGGCGGTGGACGTCCTTGTCCGAGGTCACTAGTCAGCGGGGGCGCCCGTCGCCCATGATGTTCGTCTCCCTCGGCATTGGGGCCGTGGTGGCCATCGTGCTCATCAGCGTCGTTTCCTACTTCACCGGTGGCACCGTCACCAACACTCAGGGCCAGTCCGCGCTGATCAACACCAAAATTGCCCCCTTCTCCGCCAAGGACACGGCCGGGGTCTCGATTAAGGCACCCTGGGCCAGTGGCCACCCGACGGTGCTGGTCTTCTTCGCCAGCTGGTGCACCGCCTGTCACAGTGAACTGCCCGCCATCACCGCTTACCTGAAGCAGCACGCACTGGGCAACATCCAGGTGATCGGCATCGACAGCCTCGACAACACCGCCACCGGTGTGGCCTTCGCCACCAAGAGCGGTGCGACCTTCCCGATCCTCGAAGACGGCGGCTCGATTACCCAGGGTGACTTCTCATTCCAGGGCATGCCCGACACGGTGTTCCTGTCGGGCACCGGCGTGGTGAAGGCCGTGCAGAACGGCGTTATCAGCACGTCGACGTTCGCGAGTGACCTCGCCCTCCTTCGTTAGTCGAAGGTAAAAGTGCGCGCCGCGAGCAGCGGCGCCACCACCGCCCACAACACCAACGCGACCCACTGGGTCAGCGACGGCTGCTGGCCGAGGCCAAGCACGCGGTGCACCGCCTGGGCCATGGCCCCCGAGGGTAACCACTGCACCACGTCGGCCACCACCTGGGGCAACGAGGACAGGGGCACAATGATGCCTGAGAGCATGAGCAGCACGAGGTAGAGACCGTTGCTGGCGGCGAGGTTGACCTCGGCTCGCAGTCGTCCAGCGAGCAGTAGACCAATACCGGCACAGCCCGCTGAACCCAGCACCAGAACTGCGAGCACGGTGAGGCCGCCACCGAGGCCACCGCGGGGGTGCCAGCCCAGAGCGAGGGCCACGCCGGCCAACACCACGACCTGAATGGCTTCGGTGAGCAGGACACTGGCGATCTTGGCGCCAATGAGTCGGCGCTGACCAAGCGGGGTCACAAAGAGGCGGCGCAGGACGCCGTAGGAACGTTCGAAGCCGGTCGAAATGGAGAGCGCCACGAGAGAGGTGGAGAGCACGCACAACGCGAGGATGCCCGGCGCCATGAAGTCCACGCGACGTCCGGCCGGCAGGGTCGTCACCTTGGTGGTGGAGAAGAAGACCAGGAGTGCAATGGGAATGCCCAAGGTGAGCAGCAGCGTCTCACCGCGGCGAATGTTCATGCGCACTTCGGCGCGGGTCTGGGCCCACCAGGCGTTCACGACTGCTCCTGTCGAATGATCTCGAGGTAGCGCTCTTCGAGCGAGGCCCGTGAGCGAAAACCCTGCAGCGTCGCTCCCTGTTCGGCCACGAAGCTGGTCACGATCGCCATGGTCTCAGGTGTATTGGCGATGGCGCACCGCAAGGTGGTGGCGTCAATGGGCGTGACGGCCACGCCCAGACGAGCGGATAGCGCTACGTGGTCGATGGGCTGCGAGAGGTCGAGAATGAGGACTGGGTCACCGGCGAGCTCTTCCAGTGTTCCCTGCGCCCGGACCAGACCGTCGTGCATGATGACGACGCGGTCGGCCAGTCGTTCGGCCTCGGTGAGTTCATGCGTGGTGATGAGCAGCGCGCAGCCGCGCTCTCGTTCGCTCTGCAGCGTGGCGCGAATGACCTGGCGACCTTCGGGGTCCACCGCCGTCGTGGGCTCGTCCAACACCAGGACTCGCGGTCGACCGAGGAGGGCGAGGGCGAGGAGGGTTCGCTGCTGTTCGCCACCACTGAGTCGTCGCCAGGGCGTGCGGGCGCACCCGTTCAGGTCGAGCAGGTCCAGCAACTCGCGAGGGTCGCGGGGCTGGGGGTAGTAGGTGGCGGTCAGGTCCAGCACCTGCGCGGGGCTCATGGGAAACCAGACGCCGCCGCGCTGGAGCAGGGCGCCGGTACGGGCCACCACGTCGGCGTGGTCGCGCACGGGATCGAGGCCGTGGATGCGGGCGGTGCCGCCATCGGGGCGTCGAAAGCCCAGCAGGGTCTCCACCACCGTGGTTTTACCGGCCCCGTTGGGACCGAGCAGGGTCACGATTTCGCCGTACGCGACGTGCAAGGAGACGTCACGAACCGCGTCGCGGTCGCCGAAGCGAACCCGAAGTGTGGTGGCGTCGATGGCGTAACTCACGTCACGTCAAACCTAGACGCTGCACCCCGCCCGTCGAACGTCCTTCGGTAGGCTCTAGGGCATGATTGACCTCGCTCAGCTCCGCCGTGAACCCGACGTCGTAAAGGCCGCCCTGGCGCGCCGCGGTGTCTCGGTTGACCTGATGGACCAGATCATTGCACTCGACGTCCAGCACCGCGCCCTCCTGCAGGAGGCCGAGCGCCTCCGCGCCGAGGTCAAGGATCTCTCCCGTCAGGTGGGCGAAGCTCGCCGCGCCAAGGACAGCGCGACCGCCGACGCTCTGGCGGAGCAGAGCCGTGAGGTCGGCGAACGTGAACGCCAGGCCACCGAGACCATGGAGACCGTCGGCGCTACGTTGCGCAGCGAACTTCTGATGATCCCAAACCTGCCGTCGGAGGACACCCCCGACGGTGCCGACGAAAACGACAACGTCGAAGTTCGTCGCTGGTGGGTGGGCATGGACAAGGGTGCCCCGTTCCCCGAGTTCGCCGACTACCAGCGCTTGCCCCACTGGGACGTGGCGAAAGAACTGAACATCCTCGACCTGGAGGCCGGCGTGAAGCTGGCGGGCTCGATGTTCCCTCTCTACCGCGGTGACGGCTCGCGTCTGCTGCGCGCGCTGGGTGCCTTCGCCCTCGACCAGCACCGCGACGCCTATGAAGAGATTCGCCCGCCAAGCTTCGCGCTCACGGAGACGATGATGTCGACCGGCCACTTGCCCAAGTCCCAGGACGACATGTACGCGATTGAGCGTGACGACCTCTGGGCGATCCCCACCGCCGAGGTGCCGCTGACCTCAATGCGCCGTGGTGAGATTTTGAACGAAGCTGAGTTGCCGTTGCGCATGACGGCCCAGACGGCCTGCTTCCGCCGCGAAGCCGGCTCAGCGGGTCGTGACACCCGCGGACTGTTGCGCGTGCACGAGTTCGACAAAGTCGAACTCTTCGCCTATTGCACCCCCGAACAGGCTCCGGCCGCGCACGCCGACATCCTGGCCCGCGCCGAACGACTCCTCCAGTTGCTGGAGCTCCCGTACCGTGTGCTGGACCTGTGCGCTGGTGACCTCGGCACCTCCTCGGCCCGCACCGTGGATCTCGAAGTCTTCAGTCCCGGTGTGGACCGCTGGCTCGAGGTCTCGTCAGTTAGTTGGTTCCGTGACTTCCAGGCCCGTCGCGCCAATGTCCGCTACCGCACGGCCGAAGGCACCGCCTTCGTGCACACGGTGAACGGTTCGGCCCTGGCCTGGGCCCGCATCTGGGCCGCGTTGGTGGAGATCAACCGTCAGGCCGACGGATCAGTGAAGGTACCCGCGGTCCTGCAGCCCTACCTTGGTGGGCAGACCCACCTGGTGGCCCCTACTTCGTAAGTTCGAAGCGGTAGCCAACACCACGCACCGTGGTGATGGTGGTGGGGTTCTTGGGGTCGTCCTCGATCAACGTGCGTAGGCGCTTGATGTGAACGTCCAAGGTCTTGGTGTCGCCCACGTAATCGTTGCCCCACACGCGGTCAATCAAGAGGTCGCGGGTGAGGACGCGGCCGGGGGTTTCCATCATGGTCTGCAAGAGGGCGAACTCCTTCTTGCGCAACTTGATTTCCTCGCCGCGGACGTAGCAACGACGAGCGTCGATGTCGAGGTGAATGGCGCCGAGCTCGAGGATGTCGTCACGGCGCTCGTCGTCGCTGGTCACGTTCTCGCGGCGGCGCAACACGGCGCGAATGCGTGCCACCAACTCACGCATGCGGTAGGGCTTGGTGACGTAGTCGTCGGCGCCCATTTCGAGGAGCAGAACCATGTCGACTTCTTCACCCTTGGCGCTCACGATAATGATGGGCACTTCGGAGGTCGCTCGAATGGCTCGGCAGACGTCCAGACCGGACATCTTGGGCAGCATCAAGTCGAGCAGCACAATGTCGAACTTCTTGGCTTCGAACTCCGCCAGGCCCGCCTGACCGTCACGGGAAATCGTGACGTCGAATCCCTCGCGGGAGAGTCCGATGTGGAGCGCGTCGATGAAGGACTCTTCGTCCTCAACGACCAGGATGCGGATTCGGTTCTCGACCGGATCGATGGTTGTCATAGATTGTTCACCGGCAGCTCCAGGGTGAAGGTACTGCCTTCACCTTCTCGGGAGTCTACGAGAACGCGGCCGCCGTGGTTCTGGGCCACGTGACGCACGATGCTGAGCCCCAGTCCGGTGCCACCCGTGGCGCGAGCGCGGCCCGGGTCGACGCGGTAGAAGCGTTCAAAGATGCGGTCGATGTCCTTGGCGGGGATGCCAATACCCTGGTCGCGAATGGCGATCAGGACGTGAGGGCCGGCCACTTCGGCGTCCGGGGCACCCTCGACGCGCTGAATCGTAATGTCGATCACACCGCCCTCGGGGGAGTAGATCACCGCGTTTTCGAGTAACGCCTGCACGGCCGACACCAGCTGGCGACGGTCACCGGTGACGACGTAGCCAATCTCGGGCTCAACGAAGTTGACGGTCACGTGCTGCTGCTCGGCGGCGGTGTGGATCCGCTCCATCGCGTNGGCGACGACGAGAGCGATGGGCAGCGGTTCACGGATCGGGGAGCCCTCGCCCTCAATACGNGACAGGTCGAGGAGGTCCTCGATGATCCGGTTCACGCGGAAGGCTTCGTCNTTGATGCGCTGAGCGAGGCGGTTGGCGACGGTGGGATCTTTCTCGTATTGCAGGGTCTCGGCCAAGAGACCCATGGCGCCCATGGGCGTCTTGAGTTCGTGGCTCACGTTGGCGATGAAGTCGCGACGGACCTCCTCGAGGCGACGACGCTCCGAGATGTCTTCGATAAAGGCGATAACGCCCAGGGGCTTGCGGCCGTCGTCGATGACCAGCGCCTGGATATTGAGCGTGCGACGGGGTGGACCGTAGATGTCGACGGTGCGGGTGGCCACGCCGTTCTTCCAGCCCTCTTCCAACGCGCTGGTGACTTCCTGGGCGGCGATGGCGTCGCCGTATCGACTCACCATGAGTTGCTCGGCCTGGGGGTTGCGGTAGAGGACAGTGCCACTTTCGTCGCAGAGGACGAGACCGAGTGGCAGCACGTCGAGCGCGCGACGCAGGCGAATCACGTCAGCGCCGGCTTCGTTCACCACGGTGGTGGCCTCACCAGCGACCTCTTCGAGTANGGCGAGGGCGCCTTCGACCTTGCCGCGATCGTCGCGCGGCGTGACGCCGAGTCGAGCCGCGAGTGCCGTCAGGCGCTGGGCGAGGGCGCGCGACGAACGCCAGCGGTGAAGCACCGTGCCGAGGTAGAGGCCGACGAGGAGAACGCCCGCGGTGGCGGCGTAAACGACGAGGGCCGACCAGTGGGCGGCGAAGTTATGGCCGAAGGCGATGTGCACGGATTCATTCTCGCAGATGGACGCGTAATCGCGCATCCCTTATGAGGGCAGATCAACCAATTGTCAAGTGGTTGATGAGCACACCTCACGAGTTCCCTCGTGAGAGGCACGTTGGTCAAGACGTTGCGTGAGCGATGCCTAGCGGCCCGCGTGACGGTAATGATCGCGCCAGATGAGGCGATAAATCTTGATTCGGCGCGGAATCGACCGAACGCCCGGGATGAAGGGCACGAGGACCATGATCACCGAGGCGAGCATCATCAGTGCCCAGACCATGAAATCGCCGCTGGCACTGGTGCTGAAGGGCTTGATTTGATACCAGAAGGTGTAGAGCCAGAGCCATGCTTGGCCGGGGTAGTTCCCCGTTTCGTTCATCATGCCCCACTGGTTGCCGGCGAGGTGCTTGTTCCCCGCCAATGTGCTGAAGTAGTTACCGTTCGCGAGGAACAACAACGGTTCGGTGTAGTTGACCGAGTAGTACCGCTGGTTGTTGGTCAGGAGTGCTTGGTCGAGCGCGCCCGACTGGGCCATCTGCGTGAGTGACGCGATGAGCACCGGCACTGGTCCGGCGTGGTGGGCACGCATTATGAGGTGGCCGCGAGCTACGGTCGTGGGCTCGTGGGCTGCGTAGTCCGCAATCCACGCCGCTTGGACAGTTGGGGTTGCACCGCGCCACGCGCTCAACGCTGCGGTGAGTCTGCGGTCATCGGTCTGGGCGGCGAGAGGAATCAGGACAAAGTCGTTCGCAGTGTTGATAGGGATGTGCACCCCCACCAGATTCTCGAGTGATACTCCCAAGATTGACTGTCCGGTGGCCGGGACGTGGTTATAGGGGGCTCCGTAGGTGGCCGTAGCCGATGTCCCCGCAAGCTCAGTGAAGGCAGTGGTTGCAAAGTCGATTGGGTCGGCATTGCTCCACTGTCGGATGGTGACAGGAGCGTCATCGGGTGAGCCAAAGAGCACGGCCAGGGTGACAACGAGTAGTGAGACCACAATGAGGGCAATGGTGCCCTCCTTCAAGATGTCGTAGGGGCGCTGGCGACCAGTCCACTCCGCAACCTCGACGTCGGGGTTGAATCGCTTCGTGCTCATTTCCCACCTTCTCGTGGTTCGTCGGCAAAGGGAGGTACGACGCCGCGTTTACGGACCAAAATCACGTGGAGGGCGGTCAAGGCNGCGGCGGCCAGGGGCAGCAACGTAATGTGCCACATCAACATCTGCCCGAGGTTCAGCACGTTGAAGAAGGCTCCTGCGCCGGTGGCATTTATACCGTCTTTCGCTTGCGTGGCGATCCATTGGGAGTCGAAGTTAGTTTGACTGAGATAGCCGGTGAAGGCGGTAGCTATGGAGGTTAGAAACGTCACGCCGCCAGTAATCCACGTGAGGGCCCGCCCACCGCGCCATGCAGCCATGAAGTACTTGCCCCACAGGTGCACAACCATGGCGAAAAAGAAGACCTCCACGCTCCAGAGGTGCAGGGAGTTGAGGAAGTGACCAACTCCACTCACGTGCCACCACGTCGGTCCCATGATTGCGAGGGCCACGCCCGTGGCTATCACGAGCGCGAGGGCCGCCAGGGTAAGGACACCGAAGACGTAAATCCACGATGCGACGTAGGCCGGCTGCGTGTCGGGCAGAACTTTCTCCGGAGGGAAGGTGCCGGCGATGCGCTTGCGAACTCGCGTGGTCCATTGCCGATCAATTGCAGTGGTGCTCATTCGACCTCCTCGTCACGGTGTTTCGGGAAGGGGATCACCAGGGCTGCCACAAAGGCTAGAACCATCAATCCAACAACGATGGCGTTCCCGTATGAAATCTGAATAACGCCCCAGTGCAGATAGTGGCCGGGGGTATTGAGATTTACAATCGCGGCGAACCGTACGTGCGTAGCGCCCATACCTCTCCTTTTACCGTCCTAGTTCAGGTATACACCTCAAAGTTGGCTCGCACCAGGAAAAGTGAATAAGTCCCTCGTAGATGTGAGTAATGAGGAGGCTCGCGTTTTTCGTTGGTTGCGCCAGTGGCAGACGCGTGCATGAGAAATGCAGGCGAGTCATGTCCGCGCCGTCTTCGTTCACGACCTTGGTGGCATTTCATGTAACTCGTCCAATACCGAGTCCTGTCCTGTCAACGGCGCAACAGTGGCCGATGGCATGTTGCTCGCAAGTGCGCTGGCAGCGACCGTTGGGAGGCCCCTAGAGAGAAAGTGAGTTCGCATGCTCGTTGCAGGCGTCACCCTAACCCCATCCACCGCCGACCTTCCGGGCAGCAGCGTTCTTCAGTCGCTGGTGAACGGGATTGCCTCATGGGCGCTGATTGCGGCCCTGGCCTCGTTGATCATCGGCGCGGCGTTGTGGGCATTCGGTAATCACTCGCAGAACACCCAGCAGTCCAGTCTGGGGCGTCGGGCCGTGTTCACCTCACTCGGCGCGTCAATTTTGCTCGGCGCCGCACCGGCGCTGATCAACTTCTTCTTCGCCTCGGGTGCGAAGGTGAATTAGTTGTGTCATCGGTACTTTGCTACCTCAGTCTGAGTTGTGCCGCCTCCACCATCGCTAACGCCAGCCTCAGTGACTTTTTCAATGCACTGACCGCATGGATCCTTGGGGCGGTGCAGTGGCTCCTGAGCACCGTGGTAGCAGTACTCAACGCAACGAGTGACCCCGGCACCATCGTGACGGCGGCCAAGCCCGAGTTCGCTACCTTGGTGCGCCTCTCACCCCTCCTGATGGTGCTGGGGTTGCTCGTTGCCACACTCCAGGCGTTGCGTCACGGCGATCAGCTGGCGCTCTGGCGGACCTACCTCGGCGTGGCGCCGGCCTGCGTCGCGGCTATCTATGTAGCCCAGCCCCTGGGGCTGATGCTTTTAGAAATTGTGAATCAACTGGCGTTCGCGGCCGAGGGCTCGACGGCGGCGCACGTCGGTGATGTGGCGACAGCGCTGACCCATCTTGGGGTGGTGCCGAGCTTCGGTGTCTTCCTCTTGTCAATCTTTGTTGTGTTCGGGGCCCTGTTGTTGTGGATTGAGCTCGTGTTGCGCACGGTGCTGCTGACGTTTCTGCTCGTCCTGGTGCCACTCGTGGTGCCCCTGTCACTCTTTCCCTCGTTGCGTCGCGTGGGGTGGCGACTGGGCGAAACCTTCATTGCAATCGCCGGATCCAAGGTGGTGGTGATGATTGCCCTCGCCTTGGGGTTTAGCGAAGTGACGCAGGCGAACGCGACCTCAGTATTGGTCGGCGTCGTGACGCTGCTCTCGCCTGCGCCACACCATTTCTGGTGCTCCGCCTGGTCCCGATCATGGAGCACTCAGCGCTGCACGCTTTCGATGGACTGCGCCGTCGCACGGTGGGTNCCGTCATGAACGCCCCGCGTTCGCCGGCCGGGATGGCGGTCAGCGCCCTNCTCCCNTCGGCACCGCTCCCGGGTCCGCCCGAGGTGCCNGAGGACCTCGGTATNCCCATGCGTGAAGGCATCGGTGACCTTCCCCTGCCACCACTAGACGCCGAGGCGTTGCCGCCACCAATTGGCAAGCCCACGGTGCGCCACGGCCACGTTGCCTACCTGGAAGACGAGTGGGGACCAGTGATTGGGTGGCACTGGGATGACTAGTGCCGCGCTCGCCCAGAGTGATGCCACCGAGCGATGGGCGTCACTGCAGCGACACCAAATTGCTGGCCTCGTCATTGCGGTGGGCGCAACGGCGACGTGGCTGCTCGCTTCGTCAAGTGCCGTACTGCTTCTCGTGGCCGTGGTCGCGGCCGGTGTGGCCATTCCCATGGGCCAAGGAGACACCATTGGGACAAAGGTCGTGACGTCAGTGCAGTTTGTGGTGCGATCGAAATGGACAACGCTGGTCGTTCGCGATGGTGCCATCGCCGCCAGTGAACAGTGGTGGGCCGGAGAACTCGAGCACCGCGGCCGACTTGATTTGTCTGGACGCGACGCCATCATCATGAATCAGGTCAGTGAGTTATTAAGTGCGATGGCGGCAACACCGACCGGTGGTCACCTCACGATGCAAGTTGTTATCGACGACAGCGCGACCCGAACGCTCCTGACGGGCACCAGTGGTGCCTTACCGGTGGGCTGGCGCCCCGTTGCCAAGAGTGCCCCACTCGCGGTGACGACGGGAACCCGTGAAGTCCGGGAGCAGTGGTCGAGCGTGTCAACGGTTGACGGGTCCTTCGCCACCCTCCGAGTCACCGCTTTTGCTCCGAACACCGTGGGCGCCCTGCTCGAACCGCTCCAGCGAGTGGTTATGGCCAGCATTGTGAGCGTGCATCTGGCTGTTGTGCCGAGCGCTCGCGCACTGCGCATCACGGGACGAGCCGTGCACCGCACGGGGGTGGATGCCGCGGCGGCCGGTGCGCTGGGATTTCGCCGCTCGGCCCGCAGTGATCATCAGTTTGAACGGTTGCACCGCCGCGAGATACTGGTGGCCCAGGGCGCACCACTCGTGCAGCTCGCGGTGTATTTGACGATCTGTGGGCACGCGCCTTCGGCGGTCAACCAAGCAGTCCGTGCAACGGTCCGTCAGCTCCGTGATGCGGGCATTGTCGTGTCCCGCGGGCACGGTCGGCAGGCGCAGTACTTCCGGTGGTCGCTCCCTGGTGGCGCGTCGTGGTGAAGTCGTGGACACATTGGGCCACTAGTGACGACCTCTGGAGCCTGCGGCTCCCGGCGCACGACGCCGGCACGGGACTCTCGGGACGTCGTCTCGGGCGAGCGCGGCGCGGACGCGACTTCATCTTTGATCCCTTCGACGCGTACGAGGCGGGGCTGACGACGAACCCCAACATGGTGATTGCGGGAGCCATCGGCATGGGAAAGAGCACGTTGGTCAAAATGATGCTCGACCGCGCCCTCGAACGGGGCCGCCGCGTTGTCGTCGTCGATCCCAAAGGCGAGTACGGCGCCCTCGCCGCCTCCTACGACACCACGCCGGTCGTGCTTGGTCGCGATGGGTGGTGCAATCCCTTTGGTCGGAGTGATCACGAAGACAAAGAGCTCGTTCGCACCCTGCTCGCTTCAGCACAGGGGGCGCCGCTGTCGGCCGAGCAGCACTACGTCATCGACACCGCGTGGGCGGCACTACAGACTTCACCGCCGCGGGTGCTCGCGGCCTTGTACTGGATACTTGCGCCGACCCTGGTGCTCGACAACGGCCCCCAGCGTGAGGTCGCGTTGCTGCTTCGCCGTTTCGTGCACGGGGACTTCGCCAACCTGTTCGATGGGGACGGACCGCCACTGACCTTCGGTGGACGGCTGGTGATTTTGGACTTGTCGCAGCAGTGGGCCTCGTCGACCCTGGGTATGGCCGGACTGTGTGCAGTGGCCGCTGCACAGCAGGTGGTGCACGGACAGGGTGAGCAAGGCCACGTCATCGTCGATGAGGCCTGGGCGCTACTGGCCGACCCCTACGCGTTGCGCTGGCTGCAGGGGTCGTGGAAGCTGGCCCGATCGCGGGGTATTAGCCACCTGCTGGTGCTGCACCGTTGGTCCGACGTCGGGGCGGTGGGCGACGAGGGGAGTGCCAGTCGTGCGCGGGCGCAAGGACTCTTGCGAGAGTGCGAGACGACTTGGCTCTTCCGGCAAGAGGTTGACGAGATCGGCGAGATGGGATCGGCGCTTCATCTCTCGACGTTAGAGCGGCAGGTGGTCGCGTCACTGCGACGAGGCACGGTGCTTGTCCGCTACGGCGCTGCGCGCTCGGTCGTGGAGCTCGAACCCGACGACCGTGACACCACGTTCATCGACACCGATGCCGCGATGCGGGAGAGTCATGGCCCCTCGGCGTAACGAAGATGTTGTCGGATCAACGTGGTACGTGAGTCCGCTTATTGAGGTGCGACTCGGGCCGGGCTGGCGCCGCCGTCATTGGTATCGCTCGCTACCATTGGTGCGTGCGCGAGACCTCCCGCGGCGACATCCTCGCTATTGACATTGGCGCGACCTCCATCAAAATGGCCGACGTGACCTACGCGGGCGAGATGGTTGGCTCGCTTCGCCGCCGCGCAACGCCCTATCCCTGCACGCCAGATCGACTGGTGTCGTGGATAGTGGAACGTATTGCGACGCGAGCGATTCCACGAGTTGGTATCGGCTTCCCGGGTGACTTTCGCGATGGCGTGGTGCGGGCCCCAGGGAACCTGTCGCGTCGAACCGGCGGTGGCTCGGAGGTGGATCCGGCAATTGACCAGGCGTGGCGAGGTTTTCCATTGACCGAGGTGCTGTGCCGCGAGAGCGGCGTTGATGTGCGGGTCGTCAATGACGCCCATCTCGCTGCCCTCGGAAGTTGTGAGGGTGTCGGCACTGAGCTCGTCGTATCACTGGGCACCGGATTTGGTGTGGCGCTCGCGCGTGACGGTGCCTTTGTCGAGATCGAGGACTTCGGGAAGCAATTATTAGACGGGTCAATGACGTTTGATGACGCTTTGGGCGAGCGAGCCCGTGTGCAGAGCGAACAGCAGTGGGCGGGACAGGTCCGGCGAGCGGTGGCGGACCTCGCTGATCGCTGGGCGGTTGATGTCGTTCATCTCAGTGGTGGCAACGCACAGCGACTACGCGCGAGTGACCTAACGCGTTCGGGGCTTCGGGTGGTTATTCAGGGAAATCGGGTGGCCCTGCGGGGGGCGGCGAGGCTATTTCCGTCGTCTGGCTAAATCCTTGGTCGGTCGGCTAGGATAGAACTCCTGCATCATTGCGGCTGTAGCTCAGCGGATTAGAGCATCGGTCTACGGAACCGAGGGTCGGGGGTTCGAATCCCTCCAGCCGCACGTAGTTCATTCATCAGTTAAAGCCTGGATAACAGGAGTTAGCTGTGATGATTTC
>Ga0007880_1000157_pt1 | contig 13175 bp, 9 predicted proteins | sample CryBogCBH29Jun09_FD_54999 | JGI IMG/M metagenome (GOLD analysis project Ga0007880, IMG submission 54999) | Freshwater microbial communities from Crystal Bog, Wisconsin, USA - CBH29Jun09 | ecosystem: Environmental > Aquatic > Freshwater > Lake | place: Crystal Bog, Wisconsin, USA | collected... | reverse complement strand
CGAGAAAGCATCATCAATAAACCGAAGCTGCCCAAGGTAGTCATGACATAAGTAATGACATAGAACATGGATGCGCTAAAGGCATGATCATCAAATACTGAAAGCATACCTAACAACACAAAGCCCATCTGCGCAATCGCAGAGTAAGCCAGCATGCGTTTAATGTTGGTTTGCGCAATCGCTGTAACGTTACCCAATATCAATGAGAGAACAGCGAGCAGAACCAACATCGGCTGCCAGTCGCCCAAGAGCGGCAACAGTGTGTTTACGAGCAAGCGGAATAACAATGCAAATGCTGCTAACTTTGGTGCAGCAGCAATCATCAAGGTCACCGCAGTTGGTGCGCCTTGATAAACATCTGGTACCCACATGTGGAATGGGACAACGCCCAACTTAAAGGCCAAGCCAGCCACGATAAATACGAGGCCAAAAGCCATGACTAAATGGTTAATGCGTGGGTCGGCAACGGTTTTGAAGATCTCAATCAGATCTAAAGAGCCAGTGACGCCGTAAAGCATCGACATGCCGTAGAGCAAGAAACCAGAAGCTAACGCACCTAAGATGAAATACTTAATCGCTGCCTCAACACTCTTCTCGCTAGTGCGACGCATCGCTACCAAAGCATACGTAGGTAAAGCCATCAACTCTAGACCAAGATACAAGGTTAAAAGATTCGATCCTGAGATCAATACCAATTGACCTAACAAGGCGAGCAAGCTCAGAACAATAAAGTCTGGGCGGAACATGTTGTGGTCTTTTAAATACTGCTTAGAGTAGATCAAGCTCACCAATACTGCGCCGCAAGAACAGGCCTTCAGAAGATTGGAGAATGGATCAGACTGAAATAAGCCATTCATGGCTACTTGAGATACATCACCCATGCGACCCAAAAATGCGATCACCATGTATGCCAACAAGATGATCGAGAAGAAATACACAAAACCAACGCCACGCGGCGTGTGGAAGATGTCCTGCTCTACTCCAGGAGTCGCTGGCTGTCTCTCTGGAACATAAACACTAGCAACCAACAATAGGCAGGCGGCTACGAGTAAAACAAGTTCCGGCAGGATGGCGTATAGGTCGAATGCTTGCATTTGCTTTTACTCAGAGTTTGCTGACAGCAACGTGCTGTAGCAGATTAATTACAGCTGGATGAATAATGTCAGTGAATGGTTTTGGATACACACCCATACCAATCACACAAATCGTCAATACAGCCATCATGAAATACTCGCGACCATTGAGGTCTTGCAGCTCCTCAACATGCTTGTTATTAACTGTGCCAAAGAACACGCGCTTGACCATCCACAAGGAATAAGCAGCACCAAGAATCAATGCAGTAGCAGCCAAGATACCGATCACGAAATCATAGTCAACTGCCGCCAAAATCACCATAAACTCACCTACGAAACCGGAAGTCGCTGGTAAACCGCAGTTGGCCATCGCCATCAATACGGCAAATGCTGTGAAGGCAGGCATGCGATGCACTACGCCACCGAAATCGGCAATTTGACGGGTATGCATACGGTCATAGAGCACGCCGATACAGAGGAACATGGCACCAGCCACAAAGCCGTGTGAAATCATTTGCACAATACCGCCCTCAATGCCAAGCGGACTAAACATAAAGAAGCCAAGAGTCACAAAACCCATGTGCGCTACTGATGAGTAAGCCACCAGTTTTTTCATATCTTTCTGAACGAGGGCAACAGCGCCAACATAGATCACAGCTACAAGAGATAAGAAGATTACAAATGGGCCGAGGTATTGGCTCGCATCTGGCGCAATGGGTAATGAAAACCGCAAGAAGCCATAAGCACCGAGTTTCAACATAATCGCTGCCAAGACTACTGAGCCGCCGGTTGGCGCCTCAACGTGAACGTCAGGCAACCAAGTATGCAATGGCCACATTGGCACCTTCACAGCAAACGCCATGAAGAAGGCAAAGAACAACAAAATTTGCTCAACGATATCGAGGCGGGCATTTTGCCAAGCTGCAATATCAAAGGTATTGGTTACGTTGTACAGGTACAGCATGGCAACCAAAGTTAGCAAAGAGCCAAGCAAGGTGTACAAGAAGAACTTAAATGCCGCATAGATACGGTTATGACCGCCCCACACACCGATGATGATGTACATCGGGATCAAGGTGGCTTCGAAAAATACGTAGAACAGCAATGCATCTAATGCTGCAAATACACCAATCATCAGACCAGAGAGGATCATGAATGAAGCCATGTATTGGGAAACTTTAGTAGTAATCGATTGCCAAGAAGCAATCACCACAAAAATGTTGATAAATGCCGTCAGCACAATGAACCAAACAGAAATGCCATCAATACCCAAGTGGTAGTTGATGTCATAACGCGGAATCCAACTAATTTTCTCGACAAACTGCATGCCAGGGTTGGCAATATCAAACTGAATGATCAAAGGCAAGGTTGCGATAAAGCCAATCACAGAGCCGACCAGCGCTAACCAGCGAACACCGGCAGTCGGCTTCTCTGACCCATAAAACAAAATGATGAGTCCGAAGAAAATCGGGATCCAGATGGCGAATGAAAGAATCATAGTGGCTACTTAAGTAACAAAGGCCTAGCGAACAAAAGGCAGGTAAGCGTACAAAACCCAAGCTAGCAATACCGCTAAGCCCGCAATCATCGCGAAAGCATAGTGATAGAGATAACCGGATTGCAAATGGCGAATCACACCAGCAAAGCGCCCAACGACATGCGCACTGCCGTTAACTAAGAAACCNTCGATAACCTTCTGGTCACCGCGATGCCACAAGACACCNCCNATCCAAAGCAAGCCCTTAGCAAATACGGCTTGGTTCAAATCATCGAGATAGTATTTGTTGTCCAACAACTTCTTGATGGGTGCAAATGTTTCTGCAAACTTAGCAGGCAACTTCGGCATCCAGAGGTAACCGATGGCAGCAGTCAATACACCGAGTGCAACCAATAGCAAGACTGGTGAAGTAAATGCATGAATGGCCATGGCGATTGGACCATGAAATTCTTCTGCAAGCTCAACCATCGCTGGGTGTTTGCTGATATCGACAAATATGGAATCGCCGAAGAACTGACCAAATAACATTGGCTCAATCGTGTAGAAGCCAATAATCACCGATGGAATTGCCAGGAGAATCAATGGCAAGGTCACTACTAATGGAGATTCGTGTGGCTTTTGACCTGGAGCTAGACCATGGTGTGCGTGGTCATCGCCCTGCTCTGCGTGGTCATGGTGATGATCGTGCGCATGAGAATCATGTCCCCAGCGGGCTTTGCCATGGAATACATAGAAGTACAGGCGGAATGAATACAAAGCNGTTACAAAGACNCTCGCCATGACTGCGAAGTANGCAAATCCAGATCCCGCGATATGGCTTGCAGCTACCGCTTCAATAATCGAATCTTTGGAGTAAAAGCCAGAGAAGAATGGCGTGCCGATCAATGCAAGGTTGCCGAGCAACATCATCAAGCAGGTAATTGGCATGTATTTCCACAGGCCACCCATCTTGCGCATATCTTGCTCATGGTGCATTCCTANAATGACGCTACCAGCAGCAAGGAANAAGAGTGCTTTGAAGAATGCGTGCGTCATCAAATGGAAGATGGCGACTGGATAAGCTGATACGCCTAGCGCCACAGTCATGTAACCCAATTGAGACAAGGTTGAATACGCAACCACGCGCTTGATATCGTTTTGCACNATACCGAGGAAACCCATAAAGAGNGCTGTAATGGAGCCAATGATGACAATGAAACTCAAAGCAGTGTCAGACAACTCAAAGAGAGGTGACATGCGAGCTACCATGAAGATGCCGGCGGTAACCATGGTTGCAGCGTGAATCAATGCAGAAATTGGGGTTGGGCCTTCCATGGAATCTGGCAACCAGACGTGCAATGGAAACTGAGCTGATTTACCCATCGCGCCGATGAAGAGGCAGATGCAGGCAACGGTCAATAAGCTCCAGCTAGTGCCCGGCAATACTTGGGCTGCCAAGGCAGTGTTCTGCGCAAAGATCGCGTCATAGTTCATCGAACCAGTGCTAGCCAATAACAAGCCAATGCCTAAGATGAAACCAAAGTCACCTACGCGGTTCACCAAGAAGGCCTTCATGTTGGCAAATACAGCTGACTGGCGCTCAAAATAGAAACCAATCAACAGGTAAGACACAACGCCTACCGCTTCCCATCCGAAGAAGAGTTGCAAGAGGTTATTACTCATCACCAACATCAACATGGCGAAGGTAAATAAGGAGATATAGGAGAAGAAACGGTTGTAACCCTCTTCACCCTTCATGTAACCAATGGTGTAGATATGAACCATCAAGGAAACAAAGGTCACAACACACATCATCGTGGCTGTGAGTGGATCGATCAGGAAACCAATATCCAGATTGAGCTCACCCAACTGCATCCAGCGATACACGGTACCGTTGAAGTAGAAACCATCCATGACCTGCACGAGTACGTTGCAAGACAAAACAAAGGCGATCATCACGCCCAGAATGGTCACAAACTGGCATGCGCCATGCCCGATTCGGTTACCACCAAGCTTAGTACCTAGAAGGCCGGCAATCGCAGAGCCAAGCAATGGCGCCAGTGGAATGGCACAGAGGACAGGAAGAGTTAAGGTCAATTGCATTACTAGCCTTTTAAGTGGTCAAGGTCTTCAGCATTGATGGTGTCAACCTTACGGAAGAGCACTACCAAGATTGCCAAACCAATCGCCGCTTCCGCAGCAGCCACAGTCAAAATAAAGAATACGAATACTTGACCAGCCATATCGCCCAAGTAATGGGAGAAGGCAACGAAGTTCATGTTCACCGAAAGAAGCATTAACTCGATGCACATTAAGAGCACGATGACGTTCTTACGGTTTAAGAAAATACCAATCACGCTAGTCGCAAACAAAATTGCACCAAGCACTAAGTAGTGAGCCAGGGTAATGTTCATTTCTTCTCCCCTCTAGCATCTTGTTTTGCAGCCATATCGCTATCCATCTTGACCATCCGCATGCGGTCAGCAGCAACCACATTGACCTGATAGGAGATGTCTTGTGACTTAGCATCTTTGCGATTGCGCAGCGTCAAGGCAACTGCAGCAATAATTGCTACCAACAGGATCACACCAGCAACCTCAAAGGCATAGACATAATCAACAAAGATCAACATACCCAAAGCATGGGTATTACTATTGCCAACCTCTTCCAACATGGGTTGCACTGGCGCTGTGGTACCAATGAAGCTACGTATCAACACAATCGACAGCTCAAGAACAATCACTACGCCCATCAAGAAAGCGATAGGTAGGAATTTTTTGAAGTCTCTGCGTAAATGCTCAATATCGAGGTCAAGCATCATGACCACAAACAAGAAGAGCACCATCACTGCGCCTACATAAACCAGAATCAGCGCCAAACTCAAGAACTCAGCCTTGAGCAGCATCCATAAGCCAGAAGCACAGAAGAAAGCCAGAACCAAGAACAAGGCCGCATGAATTGGGTTACGCGCTGTCACCACACGCACAGCAGAAATCACCAGCAAACCGGCAAAGGCATAAAAGAAGACTGGGAAGAGGAAGGAGGTATCGAATGTCATATGAATGTTTGCTCTATTCGATTAACGATAAGGCGCATCAGCAGCGCGGTTGGCGGCAATATCTGTTTCATAGCGATCACCCACAGCCAAGAGCATTTCTTTTGTGAAATACAAATCGCCACGCTTATCACCAAAGTATTCAAAGATATTGGTCTCAACAATCGCATCTACTGGGCAAGCTTCTTCACAGAAACCACAGAAAATGCACTTGGTTAAATCGATGTCATAGCGAGTGGTACGGCGAGTACCATCATCACGCTCATCAGTCTCAATCGTGATGGCGTATGCGGGACATACTGCTTCACAGAGTTTGCAGCCAATGCAGCGCTCTTCCCCACTCTCGTAACGGCGCAAGGCATGCAATCCGCGAAAGCGTGGTGACAGAGGAGTCTTCTCTTCTGGATATTGAATCGTAATTTTTGGCTTAAAGAGGTAACGACCGGTAATAGACATACCGATCAAGATCTCTTTGAGCATCAAGCTATTGAGGAATTGGGAAATTTTCTTAAACATGATTGATCAACTTATTTCCAGATATTCCATGGGGATACCACCCACGCGCCGACGACAACCACCCAAAATACAGAGATGGGAATAAAGATCTTCCAACCCAAGCGCATGATTTGGTCATAGCGATAGCGTGGCAATGTGGCACGCAACCAGATCACACAAGACAAGAGGAAGAATGTCTTGCCGAACAACCAGAAGAAGCCTGGAATATCACGCAAGATTGGTAAATCAACAATCGGCAACCAGCCACCTAAGAACATCGTTGCTGATAATGCTGCTATCAAGATCATGTTGGCGTATTCAGCCAAGAAGAACATCGCAAAGGCCATTCCAGAATACTCAACCATGTGGCCAGCAACAATCTCAGACTCACCCTCCACCACGTCAAATGGATGACGGTTGGTTTCAGCTACACCAGAGATAAAGTAAATCAAGAACATTGGCAGCAATGGCAACCAGTTCCAAGAGAGGAAGTTCAAGCCCATGCTAGCGAAATAACCCTGCTCTTGCGAAGCCACAACAGTGCTGAGGTTCAAAGAGCCTGATGTCAGCAATACCGTCACTAGAGCAAAGCCCATCGCAATCTCATAAGAGATCATTTGTGATGAGGCACGCATTGCACCAAGGAATGGATATTTAGAGTTAGATGACCAACCCGCCAAAATCACGCCGTAGACACCAACCGAAGAAATCGCCATGACATACAAGAGGCCGGCATTGACATCAGCCAAAACCATCTTGGCTTGGAAAGGAATAACAGCCCAGGCTGCAAACGCAGGCATGATCACCATGACTGGAGCAATGAAATAAAGCACTTTGCTTGCTTGCGCAGGAGTGATGACCTCTTTGAGCAACAGTTTTAATGCATCAGCAATTGGCTGCAGCAAACCTAAAGGACCTACGCGGTTTGGTCCCAGACGAATGTGCATCCAGCCAATCAGCTTACGTTCCCACAGTGTGAGGTAGGCAACGCAGCCAAACATCGGCAATACGATGATGACGATTCTGACTAAAGCCCAAACGAGGGGCCACAGGGAGCCAAAAATGGCTTCGCCTTGGGTTGTAACGAGGTTCAAGAAATTATCCATCTCGTCCCTTATGCCTTGCTGACAGTTACAGGACCAAACATCGATCCTAATTTCGCACTAGCTGTAGTGCCCGCAGAAATCCTTACCGCACCAGCAGCCAAACTTGCTTCCAATGTTGCTGGTAAATCCACTGATTGAGATCCTTGAGTTACGCGCACAGCATCACCCTCTTTTAATCCCAATTCAGTAAAGAGTTTTTGACCTAAGCCAACTTGATTGCCCCGTTTAGCATCACGCGTTAAGTGCAATGCTGATGAGCGACGAACAATTTGATCGCCTGCATAGATATTCACATCTGCCAAGCGCTCTAAGCCATTTAATGGCGCCAAATTACCGTTTGCCAAAGCATTAACGGTTGCTTGGTTACTCAACTTGGTGCAGTAGTTATCACCCAGCGCATCGCCCAATACTTCTTCAGGCATGTTGTAGAGGAAGCCGTCTAAATTCAGTAGACCGCCAAGCACACGCAATACTTTCCATGCTGGACGAGAGTCGCCCAAAGGCTTGACTGCAGGCTGAATCGTTTGGATTCTGCCTTCAGCATTCACAAATGTAGAAACTGTTTCAGTGAAAGCAGCAATTGGCAGAATCACATCGGCCACTTCCAGGATATCAGCACTCTTATAAGCACTGAATGCGATCACAGTGTTTGCTTTAGCTAAAGCTACTCTGGCCTGTTGTGGGTTAGGTAAATCAGAGTCAGGCTCAAGATTCATCAAGATGACTGCACGACGCTCGCCAGATAGAACTGAATCCACGCCAGCACCGTTTGCACCGACCAAGCCAGCGCCGACTGCATTACCACCTACCGGCAAGAAGCCTAAGGTAGCACCAGTTTGCTCAGCAATGAACTGCGCTAATACATGTAAGTCTGTTGCATGAGGATGGGCAATCGCAGCAGAACCTAGTAATACCGCTGTTGTCGCACCAGAAATCAAGCTATCTGCAACTGATTGAGCTGCTGCAGAAATCGGCAAATTAAAAGTGCCCACTGGAGCTGCAACCGATTTGGCTTTAGCAACTGCTAGAGCGACTTCGCTCAAAGCATTTAACCAAGCGCTTGGTGTGGCAGAAATACTTGCAGCAGTTGGGATTAACCAATCGTCGCCGCCAGCATCGATACGGTGCACCACTAAACCACGCTTAGTCGCTGTGCGTAAACGGGCTGCGATCACTGGCTGATCTTTGCGTAAGAAGCTACCAATGACCAAGGCGCGATCAAGCTCGCTTAATTTAGCCACTGTCATGCCGAGCCATGGAGCTGCGGCTGCACCCTTCACATCAGTTTGGCGTAAACGGGCTTCAACTTGGTTTGAACCCAAGCCACGAATTAATTTCTGGAGAAGGTATAGCTCTTCAGTGCTAGAGATTGGATGCGCTAAAGCAGCTACTGCTTCAGGACCGCTCTCAGCAGAAATAGTTTTGAGTGAATGTGCCACATAATCCATGGCAGATTCCCAATCTGTTTCTAACCACTGACCGCCCTGTTTCACCATTGGTGTTGTGACACGATCTGCACTATTTAAACCTTCATACGCAAAACGATCACGATCGCTAATCCAGCACTCATTGATGGCTTCGTTTTCTAAAGCAACGACACGCATCACTTTGTTTGCTTTGGTTTGAACGGTAGTGTTGCTACCCAAACTATCGTGTGGGCTGACTGAGCGCTTACGGCCCAACTCCCAAGTACGGGCTGCATAGCGGAATGGCTTGCTGGTCAATGCGCCTACTGGGCATATATCAATCATGTTTCCAGATAACTCTGAATCAATCGTTTGGCCAAGGAAGGTGGTGATTTCTGAATGCTCACCACGATTGACCATACCCAATTCCATCACGCCGGCCACTTCTTGACCAAAACGTACACAACGGGTGCAATGAATACAACGTGACATCTCTTGCATCGAGATGAGCGGTCCAACATTCTTATGAAAGACAACGCGCTTCTCTTCGTCGTAGCGAGATTCAGATTTACCGTATCCCACAGCTAAGTCTTGCAATTGGCACTCACCACCTTGATCGCAAATTGGGCAATCCAATGGGTGGTTAATGAGCAAGAACTCCATCACAGAGCGCTGCGCTTCTACCGCTTTAGCGGAATGCGTAAAGACTTTCATGCCTTGCGTTACTGGTGTTGCACAAGCAGGCAATGGTTTTGGAGCTTTCTCTACTTCAACCAAACACATGCGGCAGTTAGCAGCGATAGACAATTTCTTGTGATAGCAGAAGTGAGGGATGTAGCTGCCGAGCTTAGCCGCGGCGTGCATCACCGTAGAACCTTGCGGAACATCTACTATCTTGCCATCTAATTCGATTTCTACCATGCTCACTTTATGAAGTCCCGTGCTCAATATCTTTTATAAAGGTTGCGCAGAATCTAAGCAGCGCTTATGTTCTACGTGATACGCAAACTCATCCATGTAATGCTTCAACATGCCACGAACTGGCATAGCAGCTGCGTCACCCAGGGCACAAATCGTACGACCCTGAATATTTGCCGCTACATCGTTGAGTAAATCCAANTCTTCCGGACGGCCTTGGCCATGCTCAATACGGTGAACAATGCGCCACAACCANCCCGTACCTTCACGACATGGGGTGCACTGACCGCATGACTCTTCGTGATAGAAATAAGACAAACGCTCTAAGGCGCGCACCATGCAACGGGTGTCGTTCATCACGATTACCGCACCAGAACCCAACATCGAGCCTGCTTTAGCAATGCTGTCGTAATCCATAGTCAGATCCATCATCTGCGCACCAGGAACTACTGGNGCGGAAGATCCGCCAGGAATAACCGCTTTAATCGCTTTCCCATCACGCATACCGCCAGCCAACTTCAAAAGCTCGGCAAAGGGTGTGCCCAATGGAATCTCATAGTTACCTGGATACATAACGTCGCCAGATACCGAGAAAATCTTCGTGCCACCGTTATTGGGTTTACCAAGCTCTAAATACGCTTGCCCACCAATGGCCATGATGAATGGCACAGCAGCAAATGTTTCGGTGTTGTTAATCGTCGTTGGCTTGCCATACAAACCAAAGCTTGCTGGGAAAGGTGGCTTAAAGCGTGGCTGACCTTTCTTACCTTCAAGCGACTCCAATAAAGCAGTTTCTTCACCGCAGATGTATGCACCCCAGCCTGGAGATGCATGCAGTTGGAAATTGAAATCACTACCCAGAATTTTGTTACCCAAATAACCAGCGGCGCGAGCCTCTTCTAAAGCCTCTTCGAAACGAGCATAGGTTTCCCAGATTTCGCCATGGATGTAGTTATAGCCAGTACCAATGCCCATGGTGTAAGCACCAATGATCATGCCTTCGATCAACGCATGGGGGTTGTAACGCATGATGTCGCGGTCTTTAAAAGTACCTGGCTCACCTTCGTCACTATTACAGACTAGATATTTATCGCCTGGAAATTGACGGGGCATAAAGCTCCACTTCAATCCCGTTGGGAAGCCTGCGCCTCCACGGCCGCGCAATGAAGAAGCCTTTAACTCAGCGATGATGGCATCGGGAGCAACTTTGTCATTGATGATGCGGCGCAGCTGTTGATAGCCACCACGGCTTTCGTAATCTTTTAAACGCCAGTTATCGCCATTCAATCCAGCAAGGATTAAAGGTTTGATATGACGATCGTGCAAGCTGGTCATGATGCTTTCCCTTNTGCACGGCACTCATTTAAGAGTGCATCAATCTTTTCTTTACTCATAAAGCTACACATNCGNTTGTCATTCACCAACATCACNGGTGAATCACCGCAGGCACCCATGCACTCTCCCTCTTTTAAGGTAAAAGTACCNCAGGGAGTGGTTTCATTAAAACCAATACCGAGTGTTTCTTTAAGATAAGTTGCAGCCGTTTCACCATGCGTTAACTGGCATGGCAAGTTTGTACAGATCACCAACTTGTACTTACCAATAGGCTTGGTGTTGTACATGTTGTAGAAGGTTGCCACTTCGTCAACAGCAATCGTTGGCATACCTAAGATGCTAGCAACAGTTTCGATGACTTCTGGAGAAACCCAACCAATTTCAGATTGCGCAGCGATCAGAGCAGCCATCACTGCAGATTGCTTTTGCTCTGGGGGATATTTCGCGACATTGCGCGCAATGTCTGCGAGCGTTTTATCGGAAAGTTGAAGAGTTGTTGTCATTAAATAATCCTTGGCGCGCTATTAGCGGTCAATCTCCCCGAATACGATATCTTGGGTACCAATAATGGTTACAGCATCAGCCAACATGTGGCCGCGTGACATCTCATCCATTGCGGAGAGATGCACAAATCCTGGAGCACGAATCTTCATGCGGTATGGCTTATTAGCGCCATCAGAAATCAGGTAAATACCAAACTCACCTTTTGGATGCTCAACTGCTGAGTAAGCCTCACCATCTGGAACGTGCATGCCTTCAGTAAAGAGTTTGAAGTGATGAATCAACTCTTCCATATTGGTCTTCATATCCACGCGCTTCGGCGGGGCTACTTTATGGTTATCACTCATGACAGGGCCTGGGTTAGCTTTTAACCAAGCAATACACTGTTTGATGATGCGATTGGATTGATACATCTCTTCCATACGAATCAAGTAGCGATCATATGAGTCACCGTTTACACCGACTGGAATATCAAACTCAAGTTTGTCATAAGTTTCATATGGTTGCTTTCTGCGCAAGTCCCACTCGATACCAGAGCCACGCAACATCGGGCCAGTGAAACCAAGCTGTAAAGCACGCTCAGGAGTGACAACACCAATACCAACTAAGCGCTGCTTCCATATACGGTTATCTGTTAAGAGATTGCAGTACTCATCCACATTACCGTCAAAGCGACTTGAGAATTCTTCAATGAAATCGAGCAATGTACCGCTGCGGTTTTCATTCAAACGCTTAATAGCAGATGCACTGCGAATCTTATTCTTGCTGTACTGCGCCATTTGATCTGGCAAATCGCGATATACACCACCTGGACGATAGTAAGCAGCGTGCATACGTGCACCAGATACCGCTTCATACATGTCGAAAATATCTTCACGATCACGGAAGGCGTACAAGAAGACTGCCATCGCCCCAACGTCAAGGCCGTGACAGCCAATCCACAAAAGGTGATTGAGCAAACGTGTCAACTCATCAAACATCACACGAATGTATTGCGCACGCAAAGGTACATCAACTTGCAATAACTTTTCAATGGCTAACACATAAGCGTGCTCATTGGACATCATCGAGACGTAATCCAAACGATCCATATAAGGAACGTTCTGAATCCAAGTACGAGTCTCTGCTAATTTTTCTGTCGCGCGATGCAATAAACCAATATGTGGGTCAGCACGCTGAATCACTTCACCATCGAGCTCGAGCACTAAGCGTAATACGCCATGGGCAGCAGGATGCTGAGGACCAAAGTTGAGGGTGTAGTTCTTAATATCTGCCATGGCTTATACCGGATCTCCGTACTGCTCTTCCCTAATGACGCGTGGCGTAATTTCGCGCGCTTCAATGGTCACAGGTTGGTATACAACACGCTTGAGTTCTGGGTCGTAAATCATTTCGACATTGCCAGAGATTGGGAAATCTTTTCTAAATGGATGACCAACAAAACCATAGTCAGTCAGGATGCGACGTAAATCGTCATGACCTTCAAACAAGATGCCATAGAGGTCAAAGGCTTCGCGCTCAAACCAATTGGCACTATTCCAAACAGGCGTCACAGAAGCAACTACGGGATAGCTATCATCTGGTGCAAACGCACGCACGCGCAAACGCCAGTTATGGGCGATTGACAATAAATGGGACACCGCAGCGAAACGTTGACCAGTCCATGCGCCATCACGGAAACCTTGGTAATCGACGCCACATAGATCAATGAGTTGTTCAAACGCTAAAGCAGGGTCATCACGCAAGAGCAATGCAGCTTCGTAATAAGTATCGGCATTGAGCGTAACCGTAACTTCACCCAAAGCAATC
>Ga0007880_1000124_pt1 | contig 14440 bp, 2 predicted proteins | sample CryBogCBH29Jun09_FD_54999 | JGI IMG/M metagenome (GOLD analysis project Ga0007880, IMG submission 54999) | Freshwater microbial communities from Crystal Bog, Wisconsin, USA - CBH29Jun09 | ecosystem: Environmental > Aquatic > Freshwater > Lake | place: Crystal Bog, Wisconsin, USA | collected... | reverse complement strand
CACACATACACACACACACACACACACACACACATGCAACCATTGCACAGATAATTACACTTGAGCCTGGTCCTCTGTCTTGTGCCATCCACTTAAGCAGGCCTCACTAATCAAAACCATTGCATATATATCGACATGACTGCCCCTGTTAAGACTTATAGCCATTGCACCATCCACCTCCAACTACAAACCACTGTGTCATCCGCTACCTTGACCCTCCTGTCAACATTACTTCTTCTCATATATGTTCATCCATCCTTCTACTTTTCCCCATATATGTGCTACTCCTCCAGTACTAACTAACTATCCACCCATCTTGCCTTACATCCTCTTTGCCCTCCTACCATCGCTCCTGTCCACCACCAGCTCAACATTCCAGCTGTGCAGCCACAGCCTGGCGGCCGGCAGCATCAGGCAAATAGTGGCTGCATCTCCTCGTCCCTATCTGCAGCTATCCTCAGGTCGTCAGCGCCTCCAAGTATTTGCAGCCATCCTCTTGAAGCAGACCATATCTGCAGCAAAATTTCCACCCTGGTTCAAAGCCTTCCTCTTGGTGCCGCGCAGCGGAAGGACCTCCTCAAGCGTGGGTTTTAAAGTCAGGTTTGATCCAGTGTGTGAGAAGCGGGCCCTGTGCATGAAGACCAGCGCAGTGACAGCTGCTTGAACAGTACTCTCAATCACCCGCTGCCAATTGCCTCTGGGTACTTCCAAGAATTCCAGAGCACTGGCCAGGGCACATTGCTGGACAAGCCCCCGAGTGCCAACCACCCATGGTAGTATTCGTATTTCCCAGTTAGAGTCTGCATAGTTGCTGAGTGCTTGACACAATGGCTCATAGGTGTGCAGTTTATCTTGATGTGCTGTTCGCAGCCGTTCACGCCAAATATCTGAGGGCCTGCTGACATCCAGTATAGCAATTTTGCGGCGAGTATACGAAACCAGCAGAAGATCAGGTTGCCAACGCCCAAGGTGCATACTGCCAGCAGCTATATCAGATTCCTGGACAGGTCGACCAGAGTTCTGAACCAGCACAGTAGGCACTGGGTTCAGTCTTAGACCAGTTCTAGACATTGGAGTTTCTTCATGCAGGACCCATCCTTTTGGAAGAACCTTTCGAAGAGCCTCTGATAGACATTCACGAATCTGATTGTGGGCTGCCACTCTGGCGTCATGAAATCGAGGACAGATGCTCATAAAGTGGGTAAAGGTCTCTTTTTGCTGAGAAGAACAGAATTGACATTCATTTGTTGGCACTTTCCCTATCCGTTTCAGATACGCTGCAACTGGGTATGTCCCAGTCATTGCTTGCATCCAGCAACGAATTTCCGAGTCCTTCTGCTTGGAAATGATGCTAGCAACGGTAGAACCATCCTCTGTTTGTACCAGGTCACGTGCAAAGATGGTGCTGCGAAGCCGCACTGAACGCCACTGGTTGGCACGCACAACTTGTCTCAGGATAGACTTATTGGGTGCAATGTCAGAAGGAAGTGCTGCCCTGGCATGTTCGTTTGAGACCAGATCGCGCAGAGCAGGGTGAATTCTCAGGTGGAGAGTGCCGTACTTCTGGGGTCCATTACAGAGTCTCACTGCATCTGATTCACAACCCTTGTCTGCCTGTTCGTCTGCCAGCTCATTGTGGTAGCAACCAGTGTGGCCTTTCACTTTTACAAGCACTAGTTTAGAGGGCCATCTCCGCAATATCTTTAGGAGCGGAAGTAGGACATCAAAGTGAATGACGTCTTTTGGCCCTGGCCAGAAATTAGTTCTGCCCCATCGCGACAGTATGTCGAGCAAGCACAGGCTATCAATGAACACGATCAGGCGGGTGAGGGGTATAAGAGAATCACTAACTTGTTCCAAGAGACAGAGGAGGGCAACTGCTTCTACCCTAGTAGATGCAAATGGACCGCCCACTGGAGACGAAAATTCCAAAATAGGGTCAAGGATCTCACCCTTAGTGACCACAAAACCGGATCCTTGTCGCTCTGATTGTCTCTGGCCACTCCCATCAGTACCTGCAAAGTAGTCTGAGGCACCAGATGCAGAGAACCTAAGAGAGTCTTGCTGGTGATTACGGTGCGCCTTAAGGTGCTGTGTGATCGGTACTGTATTGTGATGAAAGTCATAGTGCCGTTCGTGCCAGTTGCCAAGCAAAGTCTGTACACGCAAGGGTTCAGGAAGGGACTTGGCTTGCATTGAGGATGGGCAGAGCAGCCAGAGCTGGGCGTTGAAGTGAGAGGGTTTGGAGTCCCATTTGGCGTAACTCCAACATTCAATGTCGTGGAGAATTAAGCTCTTGGCAGGAAGGTTAGCTACCATACGTGCCTTGAGTTCACGTAGTTTCTTAAGATCATTAGTAGCCCATGAAGACGGTTGGTCATATCTCAGGATCCAAACAGCTGTGTCATACTGCACTACATGGTGCAGGGCTTGATTCAACACGACCAATCGATTTTCTGGAGCAAAAGAGTCAAGTAGGAGCAGTGCTGCAAGCGGCTCCCATTCCACTTCCGCTCCTAATGCAGAGTCTTCAGCATCAGGGGAGCAGAAATGTGCGAAGTGAGGATTAAACGTTACTGCTCGGGCTCCGACCAGCAAGTCAGTTCCTAGGATGCCACGTAAACAGGACAGCAAGTGTCTGCTCCAGGGCACATGATATTCCCCATCAGCAATGCCTTGCGAACGACAGGAGGCAACAACACTGTTCAGGAAGGCCTCATGCAGAGTTTGTGCCTGCTGGTCTAGTAGCATACCATACTGTGCTGCGTCCATGCCCACAGCAATATGTCCTGGTCCAGTGATTGTGACCCGACCATTCCGCTTACACACATCCCATCCCTCAGGAGACGGCAAGAACTGGGGAAGATGATTTGAGAGATCTATACAGACTGAGGTTGGTAGAGGCGGGTCAATTTGCCACGGGTGGAGAAGAGAAGGAACACTGGGCACCTCAACCACGCGTCGCATGCAGAGATTCCTGTCTAAACCTCCAAGGATCTGTTGCCCATCCAAGCCTCCTGGGCCCAGCGCCCACTGAGAAGACGAAGGAGAATGGTGGGTGAAGGCATACCAGCGTCGCAACTCAGAGCAAGGGACCATCCACGCCTCGCGTTTGCAGGCTGCTTTGAGCGTCTCAGCTCCACACGCCAGCATGCAGTCTCGGATGAAGGGTACTGTGAGGACAGTAAACTGCGTGCTGAGACGCTCAGCAGCCGTGTTCTGGACAAGGATACATTCAGGTGGTGCTAACACAGGTGCTAAAGGTAGAACTGTACGCAGAGGAAGCAAGCATTCGACAGTAGTAGTTTGTGAGTCGCTCAGGGAAAAGGAAAACACTGCACGTGCTCGACACATCACCCACGCTAGGTCGATATCTGAGATGTGTCTCAGATCAGTTTTATCATTAAATTTAGTACAGATAGCACGAGTTTGTGAGCATTCCAGAACAATCCGATCGTGCGACGCACTGAATCGGGCCACACCACAAATGCACGAGGGCAATTCCACACAGGGTGCAGCACCTAGACTCTGCTCCCTGGTGCTGGGAACTAGCTCGCGTTGGAATCCCACTGGAGATTGTGCACTGCCATCAGCGCTCACGTTCTCCTTGTTTGCAGATGATTGGGCCCTGTCCAGCCAGGAGAGCAGAGTGGCATGTTCTATTTGAGTAAGCCCACAGGCATGCAGGGGCCTTTCCCTCCAAGCCAGCCATCGACCGGCTTGGCCATAGAGCTTTGAGAGTTCAAGGATACCACCCGTTCCAAGTTTACGAACAGCTTGTAAGCACAGCTTCGCTTGCTCCCAAGCTGCTTGAGCTTCACAGTCACTAAACAAGGGAGCTGAGCGATCGATAGTTGCGGTTTGTTCTTTAGCACGCCAAGCTTGTTGCAGATGTGGCCATACGACTTCGGTAATTAATGTCCCTGAAATCGGCGGCCATGGGCTAGTGACAGAGAGTCCCTGCTCGTCTAGTCGCAGCAACATCTGGCCCAGAAGCGAGCCCGATTCCGCTCTGCTGCCAAGACGCAAGAGCAGTTGCATTTGGTTTAGGGCAGCACATCCATGTGAATTGCATTCACGCCAAAGGTGTTGCAAGACAATCTGGGCAATTTCACCAGGCAGGGTCAGGCATTGGTCTAGAGTAGCTAGCACTTCGTGCATCCAGACCTCCGGCGCTGCAGGACAACCGCGACCGCCATCAACTAGATCAAGAACGATTGGGGAACTGTCCATACTGCGTGCTCCCGATTTGAACCAAGCGCTCTTGTAACCCCTAATCCACATTTTTGAGATTGTATCCAGCTCCGATTGCAGCCATGGAACCACCCCAGCACTGTAACGAAAGACTGACGTTACCCCAATCTTGATGGCTAGTTCTTTCAGGGAGGGCGACAGCACTTCTTCCTTTTGCAGCTCGTTGAGTCTACGCTGCATTTCGTCGATCACGTGCGCCTTTTCCGCTCCGAAGTCTAGTGTCAGGGACATACGCACACCGAGGTGCTTGTGGGCCACAGTTGGAAGCAAGACTGTGAATGGCACCCCGTCAAATGTAATGCTNTCAGTAGGCATGGACTGGCCAGTAGAATAGTCAACAGCAGAGATGAGCGATTTTTTCAGGTTGAAGAACATACCCAGCCAAGCAGAGAATGGCGAGATGGTATCAACGATAACTCGCATGGCCGGGATCGAGTCAGGACCACCAGTGTGAAGAATGGTGTCATCAGCAAATCCACTTGAACCCGCTGGATGTTCCAAGCCCGTTACTGTGCAGCCACGTCCACTGGCTCGCACCATCTTGTGGACCGGATCAAACGCCAGGGTGAATATCTTGGGACTTGGTGCGTCACCTTGGAAGACACCACGCCGAAGGAAACACGCAGCCGTTTCACCGAAGGAGTTGCCAACTGATATAAATCTGCCATCATACATGCGGCGAAACAAGTCTACATCAGTCGGGTGGAAGCCATAGCCTTCTAGGAGAGCGAGGACTGCTCGATGGTTGACCGCGTTAAATGCGTTCTTGATGTCCAGGTAGAGAACCACTGACTGACTTTTATCTTTGCTGTGCTGCTCCAGGATGGTCCGAAGCTTGGTGAGCTGACGTCTTGTGCTGCGATTCCGACGNAATCCCTCTTGTACATCATCTATCAGGCAATAGTCTTCCGTTACCTGATCAAGTCGGGTGTTGATAACAGTTGTAGCTATGATGTACTTTGTGCATTCACTGGCGATAGGTCGCTGGTCAGTCATCCATAGGGGGGCAAGGGTCTTCGAGATCAGACTAAAGATGGCTCCTTGCCACTCATGGACGCCCACTGTTGGTGACATGCCACTAAGGTACGCATTGATGGCTGAGCGAAGAAATTCAAGGAACACCAAGGGGCCATATTTATAGAANTCCCGCGGTATACCGTCGATTCCCATGCTCAAGTCNTTGCCCAAGCGCCTCACAATTGTTTCCAATGTATCCATATCTACTGGCCGACAAATGAGCGGCGCAAGACCCGAAGGAATCTTGCGCATTTCCTTCCACACTTGCCACGGGATGGGGCAGGGCGGGAGCTGGGCGAGCGCAACATCATCATGGACAGAACAACATTGCTGACAGAAGAAACGCACAGCACGCTTAGGATTACCGTAGGGCTGGGCCTTCGCGGAAGTCACAATGGGCTGAATTCCAGTGTTTTGACANCTAGGGCAGATTGATTCGGAGTCCATACCTTCGCCAGCCAGATGTAACTCTTGCACTGCCAATATGTCGTCCGGAATAATTGCCACGTAGGTCTCTGGTGGCATCACAGTGCTAACAGATGGCTTATCAAAGGGAGGATTCAAAGAACACCAACAGGAAAGGAAGTCACCCAATGACCGTGGACCTCGAAACCAGATCTTCAGGGTGCAATCAGTACCTTCTGCGCTCACAACTCCTTCGGTTTCGGGCAGCGTAAGCAGATATGCAAGTAGTGGTGGCGGATTCTCGCGGCATAGATTAAACCTGACTCCTAGACTTACTTGACCGGCTACCCCCCACATTCTTGGGCGTGGCTGTCTTTTGCCAAGAGCATTAGCTAGCAGTCTATGGTCCAACATTCCCCCACTACGGATCAGCATCTCTCGAGCTTTGCACTCATTGATATATTTTGCTTTGGCTATATCTTCCCGTACTGCCGCCCATCGAACGTCCACTGCCGTTTTTGCCTGACCTAGCCAGCTTGTCAGAACCATGTTGGCTGCATGGCCAAAGTACCACTTAGTTGAGTAATGCAGCGTCGAAGGGCGGTAGTGTCCACTTCGTGCAATGCTGCCATGTAACCGGCCAATTTTTAGATACCAAAGCATGTCACGATGGGCANAGTGCAAGATATCTGGACTGCGTAGAATAATTTTCTTGACCAATGCGCGGGCGGCGTTCAGTAGGTTGATTTCACGGAAGATGGTACGATGACCTGAAAAGGCAAATGAACGGCAGACTTCCCCTCGTTTCCGCTGACGGCGAGGGGCGAGTGAATGTGCTATCTGAGCAGCCATCATCTCTGCATATCGCAAGGCCTGGAATGGGTCCTGGGTGGTCTGTTTCTCCGCATCTTTCGGGTCGCTACCAGGCATATCATCCTTGTTATTGCCTGCCCCCCCATCCGTATTGCCGCTGTTCAGCAAGCCCATGTCGCCACCAGCCATGTCCACTGGGGCATCAGTGGCCCCTGCGTCAGTGCCACCATCAATCCCTGACTCTGGAACACCGCTGACCTCCACGCCTGATTCGCTGTCCGCCACTGCACCCGCATCCGAATCACCGCAGCCTTGCACATTTGAATTACTGACTGCAGCTGAGCCATGTGCAACTGTCGATGTTGCTCGTTGAGTCCCGGCAGGATCCAAGTCGTCCTGCTGTTCCGCCACAGAGCCGCCTGAAAAGTTCGTCAAGGCGTGTTGCAGTAGCTTACTCCATTCAGCGCGTATGGCTGGTTCCCGGAATTTGCGTACATTCACACGACATCGCGGAGCTTGGATGGTTTGGTTCAATGGGCGGCAAGCTCCTGCAAAGCCCAATCCTGCCACAGTGTGTGGAAGCTGCAGCATAATCATAGCATGATCAAAGACGGGTTGCGCTGCAGCCCATTTCACGAGTAAACTGGAGACAGGGAGATCTGCAGGGTGGACCCAGGCACGATCCAGCGTCGCTTTCTTGGGGAGAAGGCAGGCCTTCCATGTGGGCTGCAGAGGCGCGCTGCGTATCTCGCACAACTCAGTTTGTGCTAGCCAATCATGCATCCTTTGGTCAGCAGCACCTGTCTTGGTGTTGTGTGAATAGCCCCATCGCCCTCCAACCGGAGCTGCATTGGCATCCCCCAAAATAACAAGCCGCCAACCGTGCGTTTTGGCTAGGGTTGAGATATGCGCTAACGTCAACAGTACAAGCTCACGAGATGCAACCCTGTTGTTGGCTGCCACATGCTGGTTGAGACCAACAAACCATATTCGCCCACCTGCTTCCGGACGATTCAGTTCCAAGTGGAGGATACGACCGCCAACTGCTAGAGCCCATTCCTGTTGGTCCAGATCTGGCGGACAGGAAACCTCCAGTTGCGTAATGAACTTGGCAGTGGAAACATGCACCATCGCTCCTAACCCTACTGGATACCCTCGCGAGTTGCAAATGTTCTTAAANAAGATCCATTCTTCATCAACCGACGCTTCCAGCAGGAGCTTTAGCCGACCGATGCGATGGTTAGCGACGCCAAGATCCCCAAGGAACAATATGTCTGGTCTGTGCTGTTCCAGAAGGCCAAGAACACCAGGCATCGAAAAGCGCAGACGCCTGAATCCGACACTGATGAAGGCCACTGAAAAGGGACTGCTCCAGACATTAGATGGGTCGATAAGAGAATCTGCATCCACCTGACCTTGTGCTGCCTCTGCACGCCCTAGAGCTTGGGTTAGAAGGTTGTGTCCAATTGGTAATCTCTTACCAAGAGGGGGCTCAAACCAAGCCGCTGGTGGCAGTAATCGCCACTTTNGGTCAATATCATCCATCCCTGNCTGGCAAGCGGGGGCTGGTGTAGCATCAGCGTGCAGTAGATTATCTAGGCCATGAAGGACCCCACCACACTCGTTAGAATATTCTTGATTTGCCCTTTTAAGTTGTTCCACNAGCAGAGGAAGCAGTCTTTCTGGAGGTGGTGCAAAGAAGGGAGCCTCAACCACCTTTGTAGCCCAGTTTTGTATTGAGTGATGTGTTTCCGCAATGTCCGGATTTCGATCTGGGTCCAATTCTCGACCCATCAGCTCCGAGGAGGGCCCTCCCATCCTGCCACCCCATGCACCATTGGGCATATGTTGCGCTGCAAACGAGTCCTCTGTAGAAGCTTGATTTAAAGAGTAAACACATCGAAGGCTTTGCTCGCGAGAAAGTGGAGGAGATGGGGGAGACGCAGCAACAGGTGGTCGCTCATTCGGCCGCTCATTCGGGGTCAGCATCGCCTCCGGCCTACCAAATGGTGAAATAACCGGGGGAGCTGCAGCAGGTGCTACAGGGGGAGGGACAGGCTGGATGAAATTTTCTTCCATCCCGGACAACGAGGTGGTGTTTCTATTGGCTGAAACTTTATTTTTAAAAACTGGACCAACTGCTAGAGACCGCTTCGTGCCACGTGCATTCCCGGTTGCACCCAGCGGACTGGCATTGATTGAAGTACTGGCAGCTGTGATAGCTGCTGTATTACATATTTGGACAAATCCGAGAAATATTCCAGGTTTTCTGCTCCACCGCTGACAGTCTGGATGAAGACATTGAAAGAACACTGCACGGAATCTATTATAGGAAACAATTCCACCGTTGCTATCGTGCAATGGCTCTGCAGGTCGCCAGATCTGCGCTATCAAGCAGGGCCATTTTACCCCCTTTTTAGCACCCCAACGGAATGCCGCAGCTTTGCTGTCGCCTCGTTGGCCAGTAAGCCGCCCTTCCGGTAGACCGTGCTGGCACAGAAGTTTGTTGAGGGAGGTGGTGATATCCTGTGACAAGGGCGCAGTGTTTGGCTGCCGCAGAGATCCGATTCCAGGTTGGTGGGATAAGGGCTTCGACTGCCAAGCACCACATGTGTGTTGCTCATATGCGGGTGTTTTGGCTTTTCCTCTGGCACTATCCACGAATCTGACTCGATACGAGTAATGCATGATAACAGGAACATTGAGAGGGACTGTTCGGCAGGCAAACGCATGGGCGTCTGTGTGGGGTCAGAAAGCTTGCAAGAGAGTGCCAAGCGAAATTGTCTGTTACGAGTGTAAACTGACGAGTCAATGAATTTCTTCATGGTTCCATTACTTGTTNTATATTGAAATTGGGGTGAGACTACTAAGGCCTCAACTTCAACCTTGAGAGCGGAGTTGTTACACGGAAATGTCAACCAAGGGTACACCAAGTGATAACTAACTTTCCATCCATCTTTTGTGTGGCGGCTGCCATCCAGCATCAGCACCTCAAGGCAGCGGGGGCATTGTTGCTCCGCATGCGGCCACTTGGCGCGTATCTTGTCTGCCCACACAGAGATGACTTGCTGGCATAGAGAGTTGCCCTGTACTGCGTCCATTACTCCTGGTTCAACTTCAAGGTCGAAGTACGCTTTGCAGGGCCGATCCTCGCGAATGATCTCATAGAAGCAGCGGGTTGGGGCCCTGTGAATTCCCATTAACGCGCGATATGCAAAGCTGCCCGCGTCGTAAAAGGCACCGAAGATTTTCCCCAAACGCCAGCCATCATTGTCTCTAGTCCACACGTCTGCTGCCACGTAAAATGCTGATAGGGAGAGAGCATCCGATGATGTAAACATGGCTTGCTGCNGCNTNAACCCCTCAATGCGCACGTTCCAGATCGGGAACTGATTTGCACCACCATTGAAGTTGGGGTAGAGACCCAGGGTCCCCGAAATCCATGGAGACAAGCCAGGAATAGAGGGAGGTTCCGGAATACGTACAGCACGCGGGAGGAAGGTGCGACAGGATGGCCCCAGGGCAGGCTGAGGACGCGGAGGATGTCGCAGAGGAGGATGGGCGCTCACTGTCGAGGGAGAGATCACCGTGTCCTCCTCTACTGGTATAGACAGCGGTCGAATAACCGCTGGAGTTGCTCTAACGTTTGAGAGAGGAGCCGGTGCAATGTCTGACGATTGCCGTGCTAGCTCTGACGAGCACATGGGACTAGATGGCAGAGAGTGATTCCAGCAGTCAATAACGGTACGTTGTGCAAATTTAGGTAGATCCTTGCTTTTGACTGCCATATCTGGCTTACAGTTTGCTGCCACGAGTGGTCTTCGTATTGCATCCTTCAATCTGTGCGTATTGCATTGTGATTGGACGCGTGTGTCCTGGTGTACCAATAAGTGGTCAGACCAGGCTACAGATTTTCCCTTCTGGCTCGCAGCTGTCTTCGATTTTCCTGATCCTGCTGTCAGCAGTACACGGCCAATCGGCACCTTTCCAATCGATACCAATCCAGCCGCCAACATGTGTACTCGGGCAGATACTGCAGATCGCAGCACAGCGTGTACAGACTCACTTGCCTCCGCCGCGACCCGAACTTTGGAAGGCGCCGATACAGCTTTCTGACTTGGTGCAGATCCAGACACAGCTGCAAGCTGCCTCTCGTGTTCTTTAACTCTCTGCTCGCTTTTCAATTCGGCAAGCAGGGGATACACCTCAAGAACCGCGTCCACCCAGCTCCATCCCGGTGGGTCCGGGCAACACTTCCGGCGTCTCTTCAGCCGTTCTTCCCGGGTAACTGAAAAACGGGGCCCCCATATTGTGGCAAGATCGAAATTTCTATTTAGTAGCAGTTCCGCCTCAGAGATAGTGGTAGGCACTTGGAATTTCAGTGCCCTGCATTGCAGAGGACACTGGTTCTCGATGGGTTGGCATGCTTTAGTCGTTTCAGTATACATGTCGTCAGTGTTGACGCCCAAAGCAATAGCAGGATTCGGTAATGCTGCTCTCAAGACGGACCCATTTGACTGAACTTCACCGGCGATATGCTGTATGGGAACGGTGCGCTCCTTCTCTAGCTTTAGCTCCAGAGCACCCTGTTCCGATAACTCGCCTTCCTTAACCGCAGCGCTAGCCTTAGGGTACGACCCTGCAGCAGAATTGGCGACTATGCCGTCTAGTTTTTCTTCCCCCACGATGTCCACGTAACAGCCAACACGTGCACTGCCGTCTGCTGCTTCGTCGTTAGGTCTGAACTCGGTCTCGAAACACCGCGACTTTCCGACGTTGATTCCACGATTCGCTTTGGCCACTACCTCGCTCTGCTTGGGATCAGCGGCACTCACAACAGTAGCCTTACGACAAAGATGAGCATGCGCATTTGTACGGCCAGCAGCAACGCCTTGGTTGCTGCAGGTGACCTCACCGTATGTATCACCACCTTTGGGTATGGGGGCCAACACGCTGACAGGGAAAGGTACTGAAGGCAAATCTTCAAGGAATCCAATAGGGTTGTGGTTGCCTATTCGGTCGAAGTGATTGAGATGAATTCGCGCATAGCCTTGTTTTTCTACATTCAACATTTTGATAAAGAGGACAGCCTCATCTGAAATCAGATCAGCTTCTGGGACATGAAAGACTAGGGGGGCGCCATCTGCTTCTCTGCGGACCTGAGTGAGCGGAATAAGGGCCACTTTGTTATGAAGCCAATCGAGCAGCAGTTTCGCATATCTCTCATCCAGATGAGTGGAGGGGTGCAGGAACGAGAAAGCAGCCTTACGGACATTGCATGGGGGGTCATTCTTTGCGAATACGAATCCATTCATCTGTTCGAACCTAAGCATGGGTGAATGGTCACAATCTTTTATGGATACATCTTGGCGGAAGGTGCTCTTTAGACGTTGTCGGTTTTTCAGAGCATGGCAATAAATTGCTACCCTAGTGCCTTCTGCTTCGCTGTCATCGGCCATTGCTGAAAGCATTTCCCAGCGCTCCTGAAACTCGCCCTGAAGTGCTATGTGCGTCTGTCTGCGCTCCCGAAAGCCAAGGTTTGACTCAGCCTCACGAATAATGTCCTGGATCCCCAAGAGACCACACGACCCTTCACCCCGCGCTGCGCGCACCTCATCATCCATTGTGACAGTATACCGTTGTCCACGTCGCACGAGGTGCAGAGTACCTTGAATACAAGCGTATGGTGTATCGTTAACATTGAGGCCCTGCTTCGTTATTCGAAACTCTTCGTTGAGTATTTTAAACTTGAGACCTGTCCACGGGCTGACCTCGCCGCCTGCTTCGTCCTCCCTCTTGGCACCCACCTCTACATATACAGTTTCCTTTTCGACATCCACACTACAATCAATTCTGTGATCAACTCCAGTTCGCCTGTCGACGGCCAAACACTCGTCAACTTCACTTGCTGCACCGAACTGATTTATACCCGCATTGATCTCCCCTCCTGCTACGATCGCCACTCCATTTCCAAGATGAGCATTTTCATAGACCCCTCCGCATGCTGCAGCCAACGCCAAGTCGGAATCAATTACAATACATTCGTCGTCGCCGCCTATTTCAATCGCCATTGCAGCAACTGGAGGGTTGTTCACTTCATCACCCAATCCCTGCTCATGACAACCCGTGATGTTCGAGTGCTCTTGGATGTTCGAGTGCTCTTGGAGGCGCATGGTAGGTTGAAGCGCTGCGAAAAATGACTTCAATGTTCCCTGTTCAGCATTGAGACCAGGAACCGGACGATACTTGTTCCTTTTACTCGAATTGCGAATCTGAATAGGAATCTGAGTAAGCTCCGATTTCCTACGAGCTCCTTTTTTACCAACATCACGCCGCTTAAAGACACCGCAGCTACGAGTTACTGCTATTGTTGTTGCAGCCGCCACTGGCGGCTGGCTCAGTTGAACAACATACGTATCTTGAGACAGGGACAGTAATTGCTTAGTTACTTCTTCTTCGAAACGTTGGAGGTCACGAGGGCACGTCCCACCAGGTCCACAGGAACAGCGGATCCTTCTGAACCCTTTCGGAGTCTCAGTGCCCTGCAAACCTTGACGGAAGAAATTTCCTCCCCGTCTGATATAGTCAAAAGAGAGGAATGTTCCTGCTGCCAGAGGGCCCTTTACAACCAGTTCTAGAAGGCCGAGGCCACCCGCGTCATCATCAAACTCCTTCCAGTTCGCCACACTGTTACTGTGTTCATGGCATTTATGGTTTACCAACTGCATCGGTGTACGATGCTGGTCTATGCATGGCACACATCGTGCCCCATCTAGATAGACGGTGTGATCATGCCACGGACCCAACTCTAGGCAGTGGTTTCCGCCATTCTCGCAGTCGGATATGCTGCCTGGGTAATAGCACAGGGCTAATGTTTGACCTTCCAGAACTGGGCACACGAGCCTTACACCTAGGCCCTTTCCGTCCTCCTGTACTTTCTCCAAATACACTGCCCCTGCTGCCCTGATGCTGGCACAGTAGAGTTGGCAGGCCTTGCTGTTGTTAGCGCTATCGACTAGTTCTTTAAGATGTCCGTCTTGGTCTGTCGCAGCTGGATCCAGCTGATAAACCAGGATGTGATCGTCCGGAACGCTCACAGGGTAAGAGACGTGCCTGCCAGAGCGTGGAGGGTTTCGTCTGGGCATATCTGGGCGGCCACCAGCACCCAGTAGTCGCAAGTAAACTTGAAACTGTATTATGCCCACTGGGTTGAGAAGAAATGATCCGAGTGAGATAGCAGATTCAGGAAGCCGATTTCCTTTGTGCTGCAAGTAGTAACAACCCTGACTCATACCCCAGAGCGCAGCCACGCGAGAGTAAACCTCCTTGCAGGGCGAGTCTGTGGTTAAGCCAACTAGCCGTGCGTAAGGTTCAGATTCACTGCCGTGCACCACCGGGGGCTTCACAACTATCAACAGATCCGATACAGCCCGTACTGAAGGGGGGCAATAGGGCGTGCTGCTGTAACCTTGACTAGTGCTACCGGCTCCATAGGGTGTGTCATCAAAGCCACAGGAGAAGCATCCTCCAATCTCACCAGCGAGTTTTGGCCATGCGAAGATTTCTTGATGAGTAATGTCTTCAATAAGGACTGTATGGTCCTCCCAGGTGGTGCAGGTGAGCGAGGCATGAGTGCTTTGCACTGGTCGTCCAGACAAGATAATCGCGTCATTTGTGGCTGGTAACCAGCCTGCGAGGACTGTCGTTGGCTCGACGGCTGCTGCTGACCAGTGAACTCGCTCGGGAGCCAGTACAGGGCTCAAGGTTGTTGCTTGTTCCATCACATTGGATAATGCCGCAGCTTGGTAAGACTCAATTTCCAATGTGATAGCCTGATCACATGCGACCTTACCCGCCATATCAGCACAAGCGCCAACACTGCCGCCTGTCTGGACCTTCCACTTGCCAGACACCCACTCTCCAACAATGTCGCCAGCTCTGATCCCGCCCT
>Ga0007880_1000122_pt1 | contig 14459 bp, 15 predicted proteins | sample CryBogCBH29Jun09_FD_54999 | JGI IMG/M metagenome (GOLD analysis project Ga0007880, IMG submission 54999) | Freshwater microbial communities from Crystal Bog, Wisconsin, USA - CBH29Jun09 | ecosystem: Environmental > Aquatic > Freshwater > Lake | place: Crystal Bog, Wisconsin, USA | collected... | reverse complement strand
GGCGAACACACATCGTTGTATCGCACGGCGCTCGCCGAGGTCCAACAGGCCTACGCCCGCACCGTTGCGGCAAACGCCGACGCCAACTAGAGCGCGGCGACCNCCGTCACTTCATCGCGGCCCAAGCGACCAACCGATCGCTCCGCGACCGCCCGCACGCCTTCGTTGATAAGACGGGTGCCGTCGGCAATGGTCACGCAGTGAAAGTAGAAGCGCTCCCCCGAATCGGCGAGAAACCAGCCGTCGCCGCGGGCGGCGTCAAACGACGCGATAACACCCTGCATCAGGCGCCGAGAGGGCCGCGCTTGATGATGTTGGCCATTTCGAGGGCCGTCAATGCCGTTTCGCGACCCTTGTTGGTGTGATCGGGCATCGAGCGNTCGAGCGCCTGGTCGACGGTGTTGACCGTGAGTACACCAAAGATGACGGGGGTCCCCGTTGAGAGCTGAACGTCCTGCACGCCGCGCGCGCACTCGCCGGCCACCACGTCGTAGTGACCGGTGTCGCCGCGAATNACGGCACCCAGAGTCAGGACGACGTCCACACGGCCAGAGTCAATCATGGCCTTGGCAAGAAGTGGAATCTCGAAGGCACCAGGAGCCCAGCCGAGCGTGATGTCCTTACGGTCAACGCCGCGCTCTAAGAGCGCCTCGAGTGCAGCATCCAGCAGTCGGGTAGTAACGCCCCCGTTGAAACGACCGCAGGCGATGCCCACGCGAATACCCTTGCCCTCTTCGGATGGCGCCAGGTAGGTGCCGACGCGCTCGGCGAGCAGCACCGTCGTGGTGGGGTCAAAGGCGGTTTCTTTAGTTGATGTCATCGAGGCCCTCCAGTAGGTGTCCCATTTTCTCACGCTTGGTGCGCAAGTAGTCGATGTTGTGGGCGGTTGGCTGACTCTCGAGCGACACACGCTCGACGATNTTCAGGCCAAAGCCCTCGAGACCGCCGTACTTCGCGGGATTGTTGGTCAGCAATCGCATCGAGGTGACCCCGAGATCCACCAGAATCTGGGCGCCAATGCCGTACTCGCGTGAGTCAANGGGAAGCCCCAACTCGACGTTCGCCTCGACCGTGTCGGCACCGTTTTCCTGCAGGGCGTAGGCGCGGATCTTGTGACCGAGTCCAATACCGCGACCTTCGTGGCCTCGGAGGTAGACAACGACACCGGCACCTTCAGCGGCGATTTTGGCGAGGGCGGCCTGCAGCTGGGGGCCGCAGTCGCAACGCAGTGACCCAAAGGCGTCGCCCGTGAGGCACTCGGAGTGGACACGAACCAGGACGGGTTCGGTGGTGGTGACGTCGCCGTAGACCATGGCCATGTGCTGCTCACCGTCGAGAACGTTTTCGTAGACCACGGCCTGGAACTCGCCGTGAATAGTGGGCAGCGCCGCTTCGGCCACGCGACGCACCAACTTTTCGTGCTGGCGACGGTAACGAATGAGGTCAGCGATGCTGACGAGGGGCAGGTTGTGCTCGACGGCGAAGGCCTCAAGCTCCGGCAGGCGGGCCATGTCGGACTTGTCCTTGGTGACAATCTCGCAGAGCACTCCTGACGGGTACTTCCCCGCCAGGCGGCACAGGTCGACGGTGGCTTCGGTGTGTCCTGCGCGCTTCAGCACGCCGCCGGCGCGATAGCGCAGCGGGAAGATGTGCCCCGGGCGATTGAGGTCGGTGGGCTTGGTCGCTGGGTCAATGAGCGCACGAATGGTGGCCGCGCGGTCGGCGGCCGAGATGCCAGTCGTCGTCCCGTGTCGGTAGTCGACAGTCACCGTGAAGGCAGTGCGTTGCGCTTCGGTGTTCGCCACCACCATCAGGGGCAGGTCGAGCTCGTCAGCACGAGCGGCCTCCAACGGACTGCAGAAGACTCCCGAAGTGTGTTCGAGGAAGAACGCCATCGACTCGGCGGTGACGTCTTCAGCGGCCATGATGAGGTCACCCTCGTTCTCACGGTCCTCGTCGTCAACGACCACCACCATGCCACCGTTGCGCAACTGCTCGATAGCTTCTTCAATCGTTGACAACGCCACTAGATCTCCACATCCACTCGAATATCGTCGCCCAGCCGCGTCACTCCCGTGAAGCGCGCTCGACGTAACTGCGCCAGCGTACCGGTTGTCAGCCCTCGCAGCGCCCCCACGGTGCCCTGCGAGCCCGCAAAGGCCGGGGCCTGGTACCAGACGACGTGATTGACCAGTCCCGCTTCGAGGAAGTTTGACACCGTTTGCGGGCCGCCCTCGATCAGCACTTGCAGCACGTCGCGGTCAGCCAATTCGTCCAGAACGGCGCGAAGGTCGCCACTGCGTTCAAGGCAGGGATGGACGGCGGCGGCGGCCGGCACCTTCCCCAGAACAACCCGAAGCGGCTCGAGCACGACGTCACCAAGTCGCGCCGTGAGTGCGGGGTTGTCGCTCCGCACCGTGCCGGCACCAACGATGATGGCCTGACTTTGGGCGCGAAGCACGTGACCGTCGAGTCGCGCCTCTGGCCCGGTAATCCACTGTGAGGTGCCGTCAGCCATCGCGACGACCCCGTCAAGGGTGCTCGCCACCTTGGCCACCACGTAGGGGCGCCCGGTAATCCGATTCCAGAGGTAGGGCGCTAATTGGGCGCGGACCTCNTCGATGGCCACGCCGGTGGTCACGGTGACGCCCGCGGCGCGAAGTTGGGCAACGCCACCNCCCGCCACGCGGGGGTCGGGGTCAAGGGTGCCGACGACCACGTGAGTGATGCCGGCTTCAATGATGGCAGTGACACACGGACCCGTCCGGCCAACGTGGCAGCACGGTTCGAGGGTGACAACGAGCGTTGCGTCGACGGCGTCCTCACCCGCGGCAGCCAGCGCTTGCACTTCGGCGTGAGCCTCACCCGGCACTTGCGTGTGACCAACGCCGCGAACGACGCCGTCCTTGACGATCACCGCACCAACCCAGGGGTTCGGAGGAGCGTGAAACCGCGCCTTGTTGCCCTCGTCGATGGCCTCACGCATCCACGAGGTGAAGTCGGTCATGCGCGTGCGGCGACCGCGGCAGCTCGAATGGCGGCGGCGGCCTCGAGCGGCGNCGGCTTCGAGAAGATGGCGGAACCGGCGACCAGAACATTCGCNCCGGCCGCGGCAGCAATTGGCGCCGTGTGGAGGTCGATGCCGCCGTCGATTTCGAGGTCGCACGCGAACCCNCCGGCGTCAATGTCNCGTCGGGCCTTGCGNACCTTTTCCATAACGTCTTCGATGAAGGACTGACCACCAAAGCCGGGGTGCACGCTCATAATCATGAGGTAGTCCAGGTCGGGCAGGAACGCCACGGCTGGTTCGTAGGGTGTTTCGGGGTTGATAACGAGGCCGACCTTGAGCCCGAGGGCCCGGGCGTCGGCAATGAGTCCGGCGGTGCCACCCACTTCAATGTGCACCGAGACACCATCGGCGCCCGAGGCGGCGAACGCTTCAAGGTAGCGACCAGGGTCGCTCATCATCAGGTGGCAGTCGAAAAACTTGTTCGTATAGGGCCGCAGGGCCTTGATCACGGGCGGCCCCAGAGAGATGTTGGGCACGAAATGGCCGTCCATCACGTCCACGTGGAGCCAGTCCGTTTCGTCGTCCACCGACTGCACTTGGGCGGCGAGCACCCCAAAGTCAGCGGCCAGAATCGAGGGCGCAATGCGCAGCGAACCAATGGGGCCTTGATCGATGTTGGTCACGCCTCAACCTTAGGTCGCACGAGACCAGCGCTAGGACCACACCGCGGGTTCGGGCAGGCGCGCACCGAGCCGCCAGGCACTGGAGGGCATGACCTTTGAGCCCTCGGGTTGCACCGTGCGGAGCCACAAAGTTCCCGTCGCCATTGCCAGTCCCGTCTGGACGCCGTCATCCACGATGCGTCCGNCGTCATACTGCTCTGGCCCCGCCCCAGCCTCGTGCACCCGGAATCGCCGTCCACCGATTTCGCACCACGCGCGGCCCAGTCGAACGATGCGAGCGGCCTGCTCGGCCATCATGCCGGGGTCGAGACGGAACGTCTCCGGGGTGAGCTTCTCGGCGTAGGTTGCCTCCCCCACCTGTGGCCGGGGGTTCGCCAACGCTTCGGGTGACGCCAGAACTTCGACCAGCAATGCGGCGCCGACCGATGCCAGCTCTTCGGTCAGGGCCAACGAGGTCTTTTCCGCAACGGGAACGCGGCGTTCCGCGAAAATCGGACCNGTGTCNAGCGTTGCTTCGAGCCCCATGATGCCGACACCCGTCTCCGCGTCTCCGGCCAACACGGCCCGTTCAACGGGAGCAGCGCCGCGCCAACGCGGCAGCAGCGAGAAGTGCACGTTCAGCATGGGAATTCGGTCGAGCACCCGTTGCGGAATCATCGCGCCATAGGCCACAACAATGCCGTAGTCGGCCTCAAGATCATCCAGTTCGCTCACCCGATGAACCACGGGTAGGTGGAGCCGTAGGGCCGCCTCCTTGACCGGGCTCGGAAGCAGTTCGCTGCCGCGGCCACGTCGACGATCGGGGCGGGTCACCACCGTCACGACGTCATGACCGGCCATAACCAGGGCCTCCAACGAGGGCACGGCAGCGGCCGGTGTCCCAAGGAAGACCAGTTTCATTTAGCGGCCAAACAGGTTGAGGCCAGTGCCCGACGCCGACTTCATCTTGATCTTGCGCAGTTCCTTCTTCGAGGCGGCCTCTTGCTCGGGCGTCAAGCAGTGCAGCAGCAACTTGCCGTCCAAGTGGTCGGTCTCGTGCTGGAAAATACGGGCGTGGTACTCGTCGACGTCCATGTCAATGGGGTTGCCGTTCAGGTCCAGCCCCACAAGGTGCACGCGGTTGAAGCGAACAATGTCCCAACTAAGACCAGGCACCGACAGACAGCCCTCTTCGTAGGTCCACTCACCGGAGGTTTCAATGATGCGCGGGTTGATCACGGTGCGGGGACCAAGTCCGTCTCCCGAGTCGTAGACGAACATGCGCTTGGAGATACCGACCTGATTCGCCGCGAGGCCCACGCCAGGGGCCCGGTACATCGTCTCGATCATGGTCATTGCGAGGGCGTGAATCTTGCCGTCGATGTTTTCAATTTCTTGGGTCGGTAACGCCAAAACGGGGTCACCGTAGGTGCGAATAGGAAGAATGCTCACAGACCAACGTTAGTGCCCACCACCACGGCCTTCGCCGATGCGGTCACTGCACCGCGAGTCGAAGTCGTCCGCCGCCACGCACTCCCGCACCGAGGACGTCGCACAAGGTGGCGCTGTCGGTGGCGCGAATCGAGTACTCGCCATCGCGTTCAACCACGCGCACGCGGGTGGCATCGAGTGACGCCACGAACGAGGCTGCGCCTTCGCCCGAAATCTCAGCCAACGCACCGTACGGTGGCAGACCCAGCACTTCGGCCGACTCGCGCTCTTCGTCGCGAATCGCGCGAACGTCACTCGTGCGTAACGCCGCTAAGACATCATCATCGCGTCGCGTCTGCAACACGACCGAACCTCGTGCTTCTGACCGAGCCCCCACCAGTCGCCCCGCCCGCGCCACCGCACTCAACGCCTGGCGACGGGCCGAGGCCCGCGGGGCGAGCAAATACTGGTCGAAGTCCACGAAGACGACCACACCACAGCGTCGCACGCGTTGCAATGTTGCCTCTGTGCCGACCACGACACGCTCGAGTGGTGCACCCACCGGGGTGGCCGCCGTCAACTCGGTGACGGCGTGATGCAACTGTGCGCCAACATCGCGCGCCAACGTCGTCACGCCCGACTGCACACGCTTCAAATTGGTGGCCCCACAGCTTCGGCAGAAGTTCTCTCGGCGTTCGTGTGCGTCAGAGCACTGGAAGGCACCGTCAACCTCCTGCTCGGGCTGTGAGCACGTGGCGCAGCGAGCTAACTCGCCACAGCGACGGCACGCAAAGAGTCGTCCACTCCCCAACCGCTGCAACACCACGACGACGGCGACCTCTTCGGTGCTCGCCAACGCCCGCTGGCAGGCCGCCATGGTCTCAGGCGCCAATATGCCCTCGTGGGGGTCACGATTGCGGCGGTCCACGACGGTAATTGTGGGCCAGTGGTCGGCGACGTCTCGTTGGTCGTGTAGTTCGCCCAGGGTGAGCAGCAACGGTGACGGCAGCACCGAGGTTGCCCAGAAGAGACCGCCGTCTCGCTGGACTCGTTCGTGGAGGAGAACGGTGGCATCCCAGGTGGGCGACGCCTCCGACCGGTAGGCGTCGTCATCGGCATCAAGAACGACCGCGCCGCAGACTCGCGGCGTCGGCGCCAACGCCGTCCCGCGCACGCCCACAATGACGGGCCAGCCAGCGCGCATCCGATCCCACTGGTCGTCGCCGTACGCCACGGCCATTCCCCGCTGCTCGAGTCGGCCTCGCAGACGCTGGGCCCACGCTTCCGTGGGGACCAGAACAATCAGGGATCCGTCACGGTCGCGCGTCGCTTCGTACGCACTGAGCACCAGTGGCAGTGGGTCTACCGTCGGCGCGAGCTGCCACACACCGGGTGCGAACGACTCAGAGGGTATCGCCACCGGTGCCTTCGCTGGTGCCGTGGGCAGTGTCGCGTAAATGCGCACCGGTGACGCAGCGAGGAGGAATCGCGACAGCGGACTCACCCAACGCCACGCGGCCCATGACAGGAGTGGCAACAATGATGGCGGCGGCCCGAAGCCCAGCCACTTGGTGAGCGGCTTCAGCGCGAGTTCGTCGTCGGCGGGGGCGTCATCAACCACCCAGCCACGAATGGAGCGGTTGTGGAAGTTGATGCGGACGCGGTCCCCCATCCCCAACGGCGGGAACGATTCGGGAACCTCGTAATCGAAGGCTCGGTCCACCGCGGCCACGTCGGTGACGACCCGGACGGCCCGACGCATTGCTACAGCGACAGTTCGCGACGCAGGTCGTCGGCGCGCGACGTCTGCTCCCAGCTAAAGCCGGTGCGGCCGAAGTGGCCGTAGGCGGCAGTTGACTGGTAGATCGGTCGACGCAGGTCCAGGTCTCGGATGATTGCCGCAGGCCGGAGGTCGAACAAGGCGTCGACGGCCTTAGCGATGCGCGCACGGTCGACGCGCTCGGTGCCGAAGGTTTCGACGAGCACCGACACGGGACGCGCCACACCGATGGCGTAGGCCACCTGCACTTCACAGCGCTCAGCAGCACCCGAGGCGACGACATTCTTGGCCACCCAACGCGCGGCGTACGCGGCAGAGCGGTCGACCTTCGAGGGGTCCTTGCCCGAGAAGGCACCGCCACCGTGACGGGCCATGCCGCCGTAGGTGTCGACAATGATNTTGCGACCCGTCAGACCAGTGTCGGCGTGGGGGCCTCCAAGGACGAACTTGCCCGAGGGGTTTACGAACACTCGCATGGCCGAACGGTCGAGTTCGGCGGGCAGCATCGGCAGAATGACCTCGTTGAGAACGTCATTGGTGATGGTCTCACCATCAACGCCTTCTTCGTGCTGTGTCGACACCAGCACCGTGTCGATGGCGACGGGGCGTCCATCTTCGTACGCGACGGTGACCTGCGTCTTGCCGTCGGGGCGNAGGTAGGGCACGGCGCCCGTGCGNCGGGCCTGGGCCAGGCGCATCGAGAGGCGGTGGGCCAGCCAGATGGGCGTGGGCATGAAGTCTTCNTTGTCCGAGCAGGCGTAGCCGAACATCATGCCCTGGTCGCCAGCGCCAAGGGCGTCGAGCTCGTCTTCGTGCACACCGGCACGCAGTTCATGGGAGGCGTCGACGCCACCGGCGATGTCGGGGCTCTGCTTGTCCAGCGAGACCAAAACGGCGCAGTTGGAGCCGTCAAAGCCCTTGGCGCCGTCGTCGTAGCCAATCTCGTTGATGGTCTTGCGTACCAGGGCGTTGATGTCGACCACGGCCGACGTCGTAATTTCACCGGCGACGACACACAGNCCCGTCGTGAGGAGCGTCTCGCAGGCCACCCGCGCAGCGGGGTCTTGCGNCAGAATTGCGTCGAGGACGGCGTCGGAAACCTGGTCCGCAATCTTGTCGGGGTGCCCCTCGGTTACCGATTCTGACGTAAAGAGTGTTCGGTCGGTCATTGCGCTCCTCGTGCGAACATTGCAATTACCCTAGTCAAGATTCTCTCTGAAATTGCTTCTTTCGATGCCAGTGGCACTGGTGTGACCTCACCGTCAGCAGTGAGCAGCGTGACCTCATTCGTGGCCGCACCAAAGCCGGCGCCCGCTTGAGAGACATCGTTCAGCACCAGCAGATCGACGGGCTTGCGAGCCAACTTCGCCTTCGCGTGGGCGAGCACGTCCGTCGTCTCCGCCGCAAAGGCCACGACGANCTGNCCTTCGTGTCGTTGCTCGAGCAGTGCCGCCACGATGTCTCGCGTGGTCTCCAGTGTCAGGGTCGGCACACCGTCAGTCTTCTTAATCTTTTGTGACTGCGCCGCCACCGTGAAGTCCGACACCGCCGCCGCCATCACCACGACGTCACTGGTGGGCGCCTCGTTCAGCACCACCGTGGCCATCTCGTTGGCCGTCGTGGCGCGCACGACGCGAATCTGGGTGCGCACATCGAGCGCGACGTCGCGCGCGGCCGCTGATACCAGCGTTACCGTCGCGCCCATTCGTGCCGCGACTTCGGCCAGTGCGTAGCCCTGGTGGCCGGTCGAACGATTCGTCAGTGAGCGAACGGGGTCCAGCGGCTCGGCCGTGCCCCCGGCGGTGACCAGCACCCGCTTGCCGGTAAGCGGGCCACGGTAGCCATCGAGGATGCCCGTAATCGTCTGAAAAATAGCNTCAGGTTCCGGCAGNCGACCCACGCCCTCGTCCCCACCAGCGAGGTGGCCGGAGACCGGTTCCATGATCAAGACCCCGCGAGCGCGCAACGTTGCGAGGTGCTCCTGCACGCTGGGCTGCTCCCACATCTCGGTGTGCATCGCGGGACAGAGCAGCACGGGTGCGCGCGACGCCAACACGGTGGCCCCGAGGAGATCGTTCGCTAACCCAATGGCCAGTCGAGCAATGAAATGAGCAGTGGCCGGAGCTACGACAATCAGGTCAGCCTGCTGGCCGAGTGCCGTGTGGGGACTCGGCGTGCTGGGATCACCGTAGAGCGAGGTGCGGGCCGGCTCCGAGGCCAGCGCACTGAACGTGCTGGGGCCAACGAAGTTAAGTGAATCGGGCGTGAGGACGGGCGACACAAAATACCCGTGGTCCATGAGTTGCCGGAGCAACAGAACTGACTTGTACGCGGCCACCCCACCGGTGACGCCGAGAACAATGCGCGCGGGCGTCGACCTAGGCGTCGAAGTTGCCGTCAAGGAGGGCGTCGAGCTCATTGGTGTTCGCCGCGGTGAGCTCGGCCTGGGCGGCAGCCTCCTGCTCGCGCAGGGCTTNGAGCTGCTCGGGGCTCAGACGCTCGAAGACGAGCTTGCCCTCGGCTAGTTCCTCCAGCGCGAAGGACAGCGACTTGTTCGACTTGATCGTGACCTGTGGCGGCTCAATCTTGCCGTCGCCACGACCGAGGCCGTTGAAGTAGTTCGTGATGGCACGCGCACGCACGGACGCCACGGCGACCAGGGTGAACTTGGAGTTTCCAACGGCGCCCAAGAGGTTCTCAATGGGTGGATCGACCAGGGTTGGGTACTCAGCCATAATGATTCCTTTACGAAATGTTGCCTCGCGAAACACGAAGACTCTCCAGTATAGAGAGAATTTCCCCCGTGACTCGTTCGANATCGTCGTTGGTCACCACAAAATCCGCTAATTCATGGCCAATTGCCAGTTCCGTCGCGCTCGAAACCAGTCGGAGCGAGACATGGTCCTCGCTGTCGCCGCGCCCCCGCAGGCGTTCTTCCAGTACGGCCAGTGACGGCGGCAGAATCAAAATGACGACTGCCTCGGCGTCCTGGGCGCGCACTTGCTGTGCTCCTTGCACCTCGATTTCGAGCAAGAGATCACGCGGTTCGTCGAGCGACGGCTTCGGCGTGCCGTAGAGGTTGCCGTGGAATTCGGCCCATTCGAGGAACTGGTTCGCCGCGATGGCGGCCTCGAACTCAGCCCGCGAGACGAAGTAGTACTCGTCACCGACTTCAGACTCCCGCGGTGCCCGCGTGGTCCACGAGCGCGACAACCACAGCCGGCTATTGAGATCGAGCAGGCGTCGCGTTATGGTGCCCTTGCCGACCCCACCAGGGCCGATCAAGACGACGACCAGCGGCTTAGCGGACAAGAGCGTTGAAGAGTTGTTCGCGCTGACGAGGACCGAGCCCGCGGATCCGACGCGTCTGGGCAATGGCGGCAATCTCCATGATGCGCGCAGCCTTCACTTCACCGATCGCGGGGAGCGCGGCAATGAGGTCGTAGGCGCGCATCTGTGCCACGCATTCTTCGGTCTCGGCCAACGTAAAGATTTCTTCGAGGGAGAGCTCACCACTCTTCACGAGACGCTTCACCTCGGCACGGCGACGTCGGTTGGCGACAGCAATCTTCGAGGCCGCTTCGCGCTGCGCTTGAGTAAGTGACGGAGGAACCGGTGGCACGACTGCAAGATTACGCAGGCCTTGAACCCCTCCTAAAGCGAGTTTGCCAAATCGTCACGCCAACGTCGCACGCTGTCCGTCAACGCCCCGCGATCGGGGCCGACCGACAGAATTGCTCGCGACACATTGACGACCACGCTGCCCTTGGGGCAGCGGGCGAAGAGCCGTCCGACCTGGTCGGGGGTGGCCCCCTGCGCGCCCACACCGGGCACCAAATACGGTCCGTGCAGACGGGATAGGTCGAAACGCGGCTGGTGTCGGGTGGCACCCAGCACCACGCCAACGCCGCCCAGGCCTTCACCGTTGCGGTTGTACTCAGCCACGCTTCGCAGCACCATGTCCTCGACGGCCTCGTCCTCAGGGTGCGCGCCTCTTGGAGCGTGCGGCCTTCGGGGTTCGATGTGGCGGCGAGAAGAAACACTCCCTTGCCGGCCGGAACGCGATCAAAGAACGGCGTCAGTGCGGCCACCCCGGTGTAGGGGCTTACGGTCACGGCGTCACAGCTCAGGGGCGACTTGTCGTCGAGCCAGGCCTCGGCGTACCCCTCGTTGGTGGCGCCAATGTCGCCGCGCTTGGCGTCCGCGATGACCATCATGCCGGCGTCGCGTGCTTCTGACAACAGTCGCTCAAGGATGACATAGCCCGCGGCGCCGAAGCGCTCGAAGTAGGCCACTTGCGGCTTGATGACCGCGGCATTACCCAGTGCGGCCTCAAGCACCGACAGGGCGAAGAACTCGAGACCTTCAATGGCGTCATCGCGTCCCCAGCTTTCGAGCAGTGTCTTCGAGGGGTCAATGCCAACACACAGCGGTCCGAACTCCTGCACGCGCTGCTGTAGTCGCTGACCAAATGTCTCAGCCATGGGCCGCTCCTCTAAGTTCACTCGGTGACGACACGCCGTGTCGGCGCATCCACTTTTCGGCAGCGTCCTGCACCAACCACGGAGCCCGCGGATTGGCGAACGTGGCGGTGCCGACTTCAACGACGGACGCGCCGGCCATCAACATGGCAATGGCGTCATCACCCGTCGTCACTCCGCCCACACCCACGATGCTGGCGTCGGGAAAGGCGCGGTGGCATTCGAAGACCGCGCGCAGCGCCACTGGCAAGATGCCCGTACCGCTCAAACCTCCGCCGCCGTTGCCCAGCGAGGGGCGACGCTTCTCGATGTCGATGGACAGGCCCAGCACCGTGTTCACCAACACCAGGGCGTCGGCACCGGCGGCGAGCGCCGCTTCGGCGATCGAAACGAGGTCAGGGGTATTGGGACTCAGCTTCACCCAGAGCGGCAGTCCGGCCGCCTTCGAAGCGGTAACCACCGCCGCGGTCGTTGCTGCGGAGTGGGCGAAAATGCTCGAGCGACTCTCAAGGTTCGGACAGCTGGCGTTGACTTCCACGGCCACAACATCAGCCCCACGCATCGCTTCGGCGGCCTGCGCGAACTCGTCAACGGTGCGCCCCCAAATGGAGGCGACGACGTCAGCGCCACGGGCGCGCGTCTTGGGCAGGTAGTCGCGGCGCCACGCCTCGACACCAGGGCCCGCGAGGCCAACGGCGTTCAGCATGTCCTCGCCGGAGGCGGCCACCCGAGGGGCGGGGTTTCCCTCCCACGGAAAGACGGCCAGTGATTTGTTCACGACTGCACCCAGCGTCGCCAGGTCGCCGTAGTCGGCCAGTTCGTCGCCGTGGCCGGCGGTGCCGGCGGCCGTTAAGACGAACGAACGGAGTTCCACTCCCCCGACGCGCGTGGCGCGATTCATGCGTGCAACTCCTGAAGTGAACGAACGCTCCAGCCATGGGCTCGCGAGTCCGCAATACCCTTGACCGCCGCGTAGGCAGCACTCATGGTCGTCAGGCAGGAGACCTTGTGGACCGTGGCCGCGGTACGAATCGCGACACCGTCGGCGCGGGCGCTCCGTCCCGAGGGGGTGTTGATAACCAACTGCACCTGACCCGAGGCGATGAGGTCGGCCGCAGTCACGTGGTCTTGACCATCGGCGATCTTGCCCACCAGCGTGGTGACCTCGAGCCCCTGTTCCTGCAGGTAGGCCGCGGTACCGGCGGTGGCGGCCAGGGTGAATCCGAGGTCGCGCAACTGGCGAGCCACGTCAAGGCCAGCCTCCTTGTCGCGGTCGGCCAGCGAGAAGAAGACCTGACCGGCGTCGGGCAGACGCGTGCCGGCGGCCAGCTGTGCCTTAGCGAAGGCGATACCGAAGCTCTCACCGATACCCATGACCTCACCGGTCGAACGCATTTCTGGTCCGAGCAGCGTGTCCACCTTGGGGAATCGGTTGAAGGGCAACACGGCTTCCTTGACACTGACGTACGAGGGGTGCGGCGTCTCGACCGGCACCACGCCCTGCGCGCGCAAGTCGGCTAGCGAGACGCCCATCATGACCCGTACCGCAACCTGGGCCAGGGGGACACCGGTGGCCTTCGCGACGAAGGGAACCGTGCGGCTCGCCCGAGGGTTCGCCTCGAGGACGTAAACCTCGTCGTCCTTGACCGCGTACTGCACGTTGATCAAACCAATNACACCCAGTGCNGTCGCAATNCGNTCCGTGGCGTCGCGCAGGGCGGCCACCACCGTCGGTGACAGGGTNTGGGGCGGCAGGGCGCAGGCCGAGTCGCCCGAGTGCACACCGGCCTCCTCCACGTGTTCCATGACGCCGGCGATGTAGATGTCGCCGGACTGGTCGCGCACCGCGTCCACGTCGACNTCAATGGCGTCTTCGAGGAAGCGGTCGAGGAGAATGGGNCGACTCTGGGAGACCCCGCCCTCGCGCGCGAGTGAGCCGTGCGCACTCGTCAGGTCGGCCATGACGCGCTCGAGCGATGCGTGGTCGTAGACGATCTCCATGGCGCGGCCGCCGAGCACGTAGCTCGGGCGAACCAGCACGGGGAAGCCAATGCGCTCGACGATGGCCTGGGCTTCGCTCAAGGTCAGTGCGACGTCACCCGGAGGTTGGCGCAGCCCAATCTCCTGGCAGAGCGCCGACCACTGTTCGCGGTCTTCGGCCAGGTCGATGGAGGCCACGGGCGTGCCAAGAACCAGTGCGGGGTCGATNCTGTGCGAGAGCTTCAGTGGCGTCTGACCGCCGAGCGAGACGACCACGCCGGCGATTGAGGCCCCGTCGCTGCAGGCGGCGGTTTCAGCCGCGAGCACCGCGGCCAAGTCTTCGGGCGTCAGCGGCTCGAAGTAGAGGCGGTCCGATGTCGAGTAGTCGGTCGAGACCGTCTCGGGGTTGCAGTTCACCATGACCGTTTCGTAGCCCATGTCGCGCAGGGCCATTGCGGCGTGGACGCAGCAGTAGTCAAACTCGATGCCCTGACCGATGCGGTTCGGGCCCGACCCCAGAATCACCACGCGGTCTTTGGGCGAGGAGCGCACTTCACTCTCGTCTTCGTAGGTGCTGTAGTGGTATGGCGTCTGGGCATCGAACTCGGCGGCGCAGGTGTCGACCGTCTTGTAGGTCGTCACCACGCCCACGGCCTCGCGGGCTGCCTTGACCTCGGCCGCTGGTCGGCCAGTGAGGGCCGCTATCTGGGCGTCAGAGAAGCCACGCTGCTTGATGCGGCGCCAGGCGCGGCGATCCAGGGCGTCAATGTCGACGTCCTCACGGAGTTCGCGACCGGTTTCGACCAGATCGGCCAGCTCCTGAATGAACCAGCGGTCAATCTTGGTGCGCTCGACCACTTCGTCTTCGGTGGCACCGCGACGGATGATTTCGTGCAGGGCGTAGAGGCGCTCGGGCGTCGCCACGATGCAGCGGTGCCAGAGTTCGTCGTCACTCAGTCCGTCAAACTCGGTGTTGTCAGCCGGCACGAAGCCCAGGCGTCCCTGCTCGAGGGAGCGGATGGCCTTCTGCAGCGATTCGGAGAAGGTGCGACCAATCGCCATAACCTCACCCACTGACTGCATGCGGGTGCCCAGTTCGGGCGTGGCGCCAGGCA
>Ga0007880_1000119_pt1 | contig 14574 bp, 18 predicted proteins | sample CryBogCBH29Jun09_FD_54999 | JGI IMG/M metagenome (GOLD analysis project Ga0007880, IMG submission 54999) | Freshwater microbial communities from Crystal Bog, Wisconsin, USA - CBH29Jun09 | ecosystem: Environmental > Aquatic > Freshwater > Lake | place: Crystal Bog, Wisconsin, USA | collected... | reverse complement strand
TCGCTTGCTGCTTCGCTTTCGGGCGGCGCAATCAATCAGGCGGTTTACTGGGATTTCAACGCTCAGTGTCTCGTTGCGTCGGCGTCTGCCACTTACAGCGTCACCTCGCTCACTTGGTCTTCCACCAACGGTGGTCAAGTCGCGGTTGTTACGTCGGGCGCGACTCCGGTTGGTGGCGTTGGCGATAGCTTCACCCTGGCGGGTGCTACTAACAGTGGCACTGGTTCGGTTGCTGCGATCAACACGACCCATCAAGTGAACACCTTCACCAACAGCCAGAATTTCACTTTCCTGCTTCCGGGCACTTCCGCGATTTGGGGCACTTTGGGTGGCACCATCACGCTGGTCTACAGCGAAGCGGCGCTTCCGGTGCAGGTTCTGCGCGTTCAGAGCGGCAACAGCAAAGTTGTCGTTTGGGACCCGGTGAACAACGTCGCCACTTGGAATAACAGCGGTTCCGCCGCTCTCATCCTGATTTAAGGAGCCGCATCAATGGCTAACATTACCGCAGCCCGCGTAATGGTTTCTCCGCACTACATGGTGCCGGAAAAACTGTTGCAGTATAACCAAGCCTCTGGCGCGTTCGACGCTTTGGCCGGTGCCAACCCGCAGGTGCGCCTGGGCGAAGGCGACCTCTATGTGTATATTGACGCGTTCGATATTCGCACGGTGATGTCCTCTGGTCAGAGCGAATACAACTCGCTCCCCAGCGTTACGGTGACCGCCCGTCAGATTTCGACCCCGACTTATTTGCAGCGCGTCCGCGCGGAATACGATCACCACGACACCGCTGCCATGTCGCAGTGGGGCGTCAGCATCGTTGAAGCGCAACGCCTCGGCATGCGTCAGGGTCATTTCCAGCTGATGCGCTCTGCTCTGCTGTATGGCATGAACGGTGCGAACGGCGAAGGTTTGCTGAACACCTCCGGCGCTACCACGGTCAACCTCCCGGCTGACTCGAACGGCAACACCACCGTTGTCACCTACGACAACGGCCAAATGGCGTTCTTCCTGCTCTCGCAGGTGTCGGCTATGAAAACCCGCACCATGCAGCTTGGCATGGGTCACCGCATTGTGGTTCTCGGGCCGCAGCGCATTCTTGGTTCGTGGGAATACCAGGATATCGTCCAGGTCACTCAGTTCCAGCGCGTTGGTGCTGGTTCGCTTTCCACTGCCGGCGTTGTCAAGGCGGTTGGCGAGATGAACGAGGACGAAATCCTTTGGTGCTACGACGATACCTTGATTGGCAAAGGTGCCAATGGCACCGATGCTGTTCTGATTGTCATGCCGGAAGTCGAAAAGCCCCGTGGTGGACGCATCAACACCAACGCGTTCGCTGAATTGTCGCCCGGTCTCGCCGCTTGCACCATGCAGTTCTGCGACATGGCTGCGCCTCGCGAAATCCCGACCCCGCTGCCGGGTGGCGCGATTGACGTGCTTTCGGAAATGCGCATCACTTCTGGCTGGGGCATCCGCCCGGAAGCGATTGCAATTCTGAGCATGCAATACCAGTAAAACTAAAAAAGGAAGGCCGGCATCAGTCGGCCTTCCACTGCTTTTCGCCCGATCAACAGCAAATTGATCGATCATAGGGAGAGACCTAAATGACTACGCTATATGTTGCAAATGCCTCCAAACAAAGGCACGATTTTATCTATCGCATTCCAGAAGAAACCTCTGTGCGCCGCCAGCAAATCCCGCCCGGCGGGCAAATCACGGTTTATCAGCCGAATGCAACTATTGATGTGTTGCACAACATCGTTGATCAGCACAAAGTTTATGGCTTGATTGATGTTGCCGAAATCGACCGGCGCAAGCCATTTGTTGGCCTGTGCTACTCTTTCGACAAGCCAATCAAAGTCGAAAAAATTATGTATGCCGACGAACACAACGCGGGTGTTTTGACCGAAATCAGCCAAGAATCGCGCAAGCTATCCGCTGCCGCATTGCATGATGCAATCAGCCGGGTGACGGAAGGTGCGGCGCGCTTGGATGCGTTGGAAATGGAAGTGGTCGAGCAAAACAAGCCCAGCGAACCCGGCATTAACGAAGTGGTGACGGTCAACCGAAATGGCACTGACGCGCCTTCGCGCGGGCGTGGCCGACCAAGGAAAAACTAATGCTTCCAACGGTTGCAGGATTTTTGCTGTTTATCCGCAATGTCATGGGCATCAGCGCATTGGTATTGCCGGATAACAGCCCTGCGATCAGTTGGGCATTTTCCATTGCTACCATGTTCGTTAACCCAGACCTTGCGGTGGTAGGTTCTTCTTTGAATGTGACCCCGCAAACAAACCTTTTTGTCCAAGCAACCTACAATTTGGCCGCTGACAATTTGGTAAATTATGCCCAAGATCAAACCGGACGCACTTATTTTTCCGATTTGCGGGCCAGTTTGAAAATCAACAATTTTGCTGCCGGCGTAGTTCAATCCGCTTCCGATAACGGAACTAGTGACAGTTTAGTTGTGCCGGAAGCATTGCAACATCTGACGCTGGCAAATTTGCAAAACCTCAAAACGCCTTGGGGACGCACTTATCTCGCTATGGCGCAAACAGCCGGAACGCTATGGGGGGTCGCATGACCACTTTGCACCTGGGTGTTGTCGATGTGCCGTATTCAACCCCTGGTGTCGGCGTAGCCAGCACTGGCGACGTAGCGACGTGGCTTGAAAACAAGTATCACGTCATGGAAGTTTTTTTTGAAGATAAACATCAAAAAATCAGCGATGCTATGGAAAATTCCATTCTTGGTGCGCTGGAAAGTTTGTTAAAAGGCGGGATCGCAACCGGAAACCCATTTAGCACGGCAGAAGATATTATTGCGACGGAATTTAAGCAATTTTTGTCGTCTCGTGATATTGAAAATATCGGCATTCCGGGCGTTCCGACGCAAGCGGCTTTAGATGGCGTCAGCCATCGCTTCAAAAATCCACGATTTAAAACCGTTGGAAAAGGAAAAAATAAGCGCCTTGTGAAGCGACCTCGCCGGCCAAGTTTTATCGACACCGGCATGTATCAGGCTTCCATGCGCGCGTGGTTTGACTAATGGCAACGGTATCTGAAAGCCTGGGCAATCATTCCCAGTTAAAATCCACACTGGAACAAGGTTTGCTTTCCATTTCGGAAAGCGCAACCGTCACTTTTACTAAATACGTCAAACGCATTTTGCCGCTTGATGGTTATGTTTTTTGGCTGGCCGGTGAGACCATCACCGTTCAAGGTTCGTTGCATTATTCAAGTTCCCGCGAAATGCGAGAAGATGAAACCATCTCAATTAATCGGGTTGTGTTCACAACCACCAGTCCGATTACGCCATTCAATTATGTGAATCAGCAATTGATTTGGGTGGCGACGGTTAATGATATCCGTTTTTCCTTTTCTAATCGCGGCATGTTTTATGAGCAAGCCGGGTTATTTCATTATTCTGGCGATGCGGTTTATCCGGCTTTGGCTTCGCAATTGGTCAGCAATTTATATGATCTTTCGCCCGACAAATTGATTGTGTCCAACAGTCTGCCGGCTTGGCTTGCGCTGCAAACCTATACGCCGGCATGGTTGACGATCCCCAATCCAGGCATACAGCTTTATCCTTCATTTTTGGTGCCTACCAATATCGTGCCACCATATGGAACGGTTCATATTGAACCATCTCGCACAGATGCGATNCANGCGGCTCCGCTGTTAACGATAAATGCGACGCATTATCAACTTGCCAGCGATCATGTCCGCATTACGCTGTATGGCGTAACCAACAACACTGCCTTGGATTTTGTCGATACGGTTAATCAATACACACTCAACACTGATGTGATTGGCATTATGAATATGCCGATCATGCGAGATGAAAAACGAGTGCAGACCGAAATCCAATCCATCGCAATGAAGAAGACAATCGAGTATGATGTGAGTTATTATCAAACCCGCATCAACGATGTTGCGCGGCAATTGATCGAGGAAGCATTCGTTCAATACACCGTTGCGCNTTATCCTGTCGCAGCTTAACCAAGGAGACTTACTATGCCGCAAAATGCCAATCAAGTTTATCCTGCCGTATATTCTGGCGTAGCCAAGCCGCTGAATCTTGATGCGGCTGGCAATCTGCTTGTTGCTGACAATCAGAATGCTGAAGCAACCGTGCTGAACATCACCACCGCCACTGTGGTGAAGGCGTCGGCTGGCTATATTGGTCGCGTGTCGATTGTTGTCGCTGGCGCTGCTGGCGCGATTTACGACTACGCTTCCACTTCTGGCTATGCTGCTGCAAACGAAATCGCTGTGCTTCCGGCCACTGTTGGCCTGACCGCATACGATTGGCCGGTGTCTACTGGCATTCTTGTTGTGCCGGGCGCGGGTCAAACGATTTCGATTTCTTACCGCTAATCGGCCACCGTCGCACCTAATCGCCGGAGATATCAATGCCCAGTATTGTTCAAGTCAACGTAACGCAGACGGTCGGCCCTGCGCCGATTACGCTGCAATCTTCCGGCGCGCTCATCTCTCAAGGTGCGACGGTGACGACCCCTGGCACGTCCAGCTTGCTCACGCAGCTTTCGGATTTAACCCCGTTGCTGACGGGAGCCAAGGCTGTAACGTCCGCCACCCTATCGGCTGGCACGGTGACGGTTGTGTGCACGACGGCACATGGCTTCACGATTGGCGACACTCTGCTCATTACGGTGGCGGGCGTTACGCCAACGGGTTATAACGGCACGTTCAATTGCACTGTTACGACCAGCACCAATTTCACCTATGCCTTGTCGGGTTCTCTCGCGGCGGGCACTGGTGGCGTTTATACGCCGGAAGATGTGTCTGAATTGGTGGCGATGGCGACGACCTTTTTTGCGCAAGGTTCGGGCCAGTCCTGCTACGTGCTGGAACTAGGCGCGGGCAACGCTACGGATGGCGCTACGGCCTTGCAAGCCTACATTACGGCCAACCCCAACAGCAANTATGTCGCGGGCGCTACGGGTTATTTTTATGCCTATGTGGTGCCTCGCACCTGGGACGGAAATGCCACTTTCCTGGCGATGCTGGCTAGTTACGAATCGACCACGGCGAAAACGTATTTCTTCATCACGACCACGCTGGCGACATATACCAGNTACACAAATTTGATGAAGTGCGCTTTCACCATGATCGAATCGCCTTCGCTGGGCGTATATCCCGCGAATGCTCTCACTGCCGCAACCTATTCGGGCGGTTTTGTCACGGCCACCACAACCACTTCGCATGGTGTAGTGCCGGGCAACTGGTTTACCATCGCGGGTTGCACTCCGGCTGGTTACAACGGCACGTTCCTGGCTTTGGCCGGCACCACTGGCAACACGCTGGTTTACGCCTTGTCGTCTAACCCAGGTGCCGAGACGATTTTGGGAACGCTGGTGGCAAATCTTTATGCTAACTCCGCAATCCCATCCACGGAATTCAGTATTGCGTCGGCCTTTTATCGCTTGATGCAGTATAATCCGTCTGCGTCTAATCGCGTTACGCCTTTTGCGTTTGGATATATTTATGGCGTCACGCCATTTCCGACGCGCGGCAACAATGCTTTGTTGACGACGCTAAAAAATGCCAACACCAATATCGTTGGCACTGGGGCGGAAGGCGGCATTAGCAACACCATTATTCTGTGGGGCACCACTGAAGATGGGCATGATTTCACTTATTGGTATTCTGTCGATTGGGTGCAAATCAATTCGGATGAGATGATCTCGAATGCGATCATCAACGGTTCCAATAATCCGCAAAACCCGCTGTATTACGATCAAAACGGCATTAACCGCTTGCAAGCGGTCGAACAACAGGTCATGAACAACGCGATTGCTTTTGGCCTTGCTCTTGCTCCGGTAACAGTAACCGCCACGCCATTTGCCACTTACGTCGTGCAAAATCCCACCGATTATCCGNCTGGCATTTATCGCGGTCTTGCGGTGACCTACACTCCGCAACGCGGATTTATTCAAATCGTGTTTTACGTCAATGTCACATCGTTCCCGGCGGCGGGTTAATAGGAGGTCGCGCAAATGGCTGGAAATCCGCAAATCGTCCAAGGAACACTGAACCGCCTTCGTGGCAGTGTTGTTATCCCAAATTTTCCAGAATTGAATGTCACCGCGCCNTATNTNGGTCGCGGCGGCATTTCTTTGGCATTTGAAGGTGAAACCACAACTGCCATTCCGACGATGGTTGGCACGGTGCAATCACCCCTGCCGTATCAAATGGTCACGATTACGATTGCGTTGTTGAAAACTCAATCTCTTGCCAATCTATGGGAAGCCCAACGGCAAACCCTTAGCTTGGTGGGCGACGTAACTGTGACGCCAGACACAAGCAATTTGACCACTTACACCATGAACAACTGCGCCATCGACAACGTTCGTGAATTGAATTTTGCGGGCGATGATGCCGGTTATGTTGTGACCGTCAAAGGCTATTACCAGATCAATGCGTCGCTCTGGTCGCTGCTTTAATTGTTGCTAATTGGCAGGCTGGCATTCGCCGGCCTGCCATTTTCTAAGCCAACAGCAATTGGCTTTTCCGGTGGAGAGAAAACAAAATGAAAATTGATAGCAAACTCAACCTTGTCACAGAAGTAGAAACCGAAAATGGTTCTATTTTTGTTCACAGCACTCCAATTTCTCGTGAAGTATTTGAAAAATACTTTTTGACGATTTCCAAAACCTTTGCCTCCATTATTTCAGAAGGGCTGAGTTTCATTTCCGGTCCTCGTGTGGCGGCAATGTTGCTGAAAAAGATTGCCACTGAACAAGGCGTTTGGGATGGCCGAGATGGCGTAGAAGCCGGTTTGATGGCCGAAATTCGCCGGTTATCTAATGTCATCATGCCATCTTCCACTGGCTGGCAAACCGTTCCTTTTCAAGATGCGATTAGCCGGCAATTGTTGGATCAGGATGATATCGCTGAGGTGGAAGGGCTTATTTGTTTTTTTATCTGCGCCTCTGCCATGAGTCGGAAAACCGAAATCAAGGGCGTTCTGGAACGGATGCGTTTGTGGGGTTCGTCAATTACATTGTTGAACTCTACGGCATTCGCCGCTTCCTTACCGATATCGACAGAGACCGAGACTTCTACGCCAACGGAGAACACGTTGTCAGCGCCGCATTAGATTGGGCGGCAAACGAAGGTTTTTATGACTTTTTTAGCCATCATGTGCAAGAATGGATGTGGCAAACTGCGCATGAATATCGACAACGCCATGTGTTGAGTGCGTTAAAGCAAATCAGGATGTTCTAAATGGCGGTCAAGTCGGTCATTGATATTGATGTAAAAGATGATTCCTTTAAGGAATTCATGGCTTTATTCAATAAATATAAGACCTCCCTGGACAAACTGCCGGGCGCTTGGGAAAAAACCGACGACGCAATTCATGACGCCGGCAAAAGTTCAAATTTTTTGACTGCTGCCATTATTTCTCAAACTGATTTGCTGCGCAAACAATTAAACGACCACGCAAAAATTCGGCGCGAAATCGACAACACCAATCGTTCAATGACAATGCTGGGGCGTAGTTCCCGCAAGGTGTTTGAAAATATCCAAGGCATGACAGTCTCCATGCTCAAGTGGGGCGGTTTGTCGGCATTGGCTACGGGCGTATTTGGCCTGTTATCGGGCGGCACTGGCTTTTTTGGTTTCAACGCAATGGCGCAAGGGGTTAGCGCATCCCGCCAGCAGGCGGGCTTGCTGGGCCTTGATCCGGGCGAATTGAAAGCTGTGCAAACAGCATATGGTCGTGTTAGCGGTGCGTCCGCCGCTCTTGGCGGCGTGGCCGGCATGAAACGTGATGTTTCTCGGCAATTTTATTTGCGGCAACTCGGAATTTCGCAAGGAGACATTGAGGGGAAAACATCGGCAGAACTAATGCCGGATGTNATGTTGCATCTAAAAGATGCGATTGATGCGCTTCCAGAAAACATGATTCACGCAAGAGCGGAAGCACTTGGATATACGCAATTCATGTCGGAAGCTGATTTGCAGCAATTGCGCAAATTAAACAGAAACGAGGTTGTTGCTGCTGGTGAGCGTTTGCCGAGTTACACTAGGGAATTTGCGGTCACGCAAAAAACGGCATCGGCATACGATGACTTTATGGAAAAAATGAAAGCAGCCGGAGAAAGATTAGAAACAACATTGGTGAATGGCCTTGTAAAATTGGCCGGACCATTAGGGAATGTTGTTGATTCTTTCACGCATCTTGCGACAAAATTATTTGATGATCCGGCTTTTGTTAAAGGCGTTGAAGACTTTGCTTCAGGCATTGAAAGTTTTGCGGCAACGCTGGGAAGCGAAAAATTCCAAGAGCAAATGGTCAAATTCGTTAATGGCATTACCGATGTTGCCAAAGGTTTGTATGAATGGTCGGTTTGGTTGTTCGGGAATAAAAAAACAATGCCCGGACCTGTCCAACCGCAATTTGATGAATTTGGCGGTATACGGAATTTGCCCGATCTTCAACGTCCGATGAAATTTACGCCCAATGGTGGCGGATTGTTTCAGCCTGCCAGCTATATGAGTCCGCTTGGCACTTCTGCCGGCGGGGAAAATCTTCAATTTGGAAACATAGAAGAAGCGCACAACCTGCCTCCGGGCTTGTTGCATAAAATTATGATGATTGAATCGGGTGGNAANCCGTTCGATGTTAATCCCAAATCCGGGGCGATGGGTGCTTTTCAATTTATGCCTGGAACGGCAAAAGATTTTGGATTAACCAATCCGTTTGATGTGCAGCAATCCGCAGATGCGGCGGGCAGATATTTTGAATATCTCATGAAAATATTTAATGGAGATATCGAAAAAGCTGCCGCCGGTTATAATTGGGGACAAGGCAATGTGCAAAAAGCCGTGGAACGCGCAGCGCGGGAACATAAAGATTGGGTTGAATATCTGCCAAATGAAACTGCGAATTATATTCGCAATGTCGGAACAGAATTTGGTGGAAGCCATTTTGCCGCTAGGTCAGGACAGGGCGTGAAAATTTCCATTAATAATGCTGCGGGCGGAAATTATGCAGATGTGGTGGCTTCGCTTGCGGCTCCGGGGGTTTATTGATGAGCGGATCAATAGTCAACAATATCGGACGCACCGTCTATCAGCTTGGGTTTGAAATTTCCCCGATCCTGTTTTCAGGTGGCATTGCGGAAGCATTCCCTGGCGGTTATATGCCGATTATTATTGTAACAGAGGCTGCCAATTTCATTTCCGGCTTGCTGGCCGGATCAAATGTGTTCGATTTGGACAATTTTTTTGCTCATTTTACGCCCATTCCAGGCGGAACTTTGGCAAGTTATTCGATTGGCATGTATCCGTTTGCCAACCAATCCGTTGCGGCNAATNCGATTATTGCTGAACCATTAAAGCTATCAATGCGCATGGCAATTCCGGTCAATAAACCGGGCGGTCATACGGCAAAATTGGTAACAATGATGGCGCTGCAAAAAATTGTGCAAACTCATGCCAATATGGGCGGCACTTATACCGTTGTGACGCCGGCCAACCTTTATACAAATCTGCTTCTTACCGGACTCACTGACGTGAGCCAAGGCGGCACACCGATCCCACAGAACACTTGGCAGTGGGATTTTATCCAACCTCTGGTGACGCTTGAACAAGCAGATGCTGCCATGAATAATTTCATGACTGCAACCGGCAATGGAATTCCAACCGCAGTGCCGGGGCAATAATGACAACCATTTATCCATTCACTCCGGCTGGTGCGCCTGTCAATTCGCAGGTTCCTTCAACTTTAGTGCCGACAAATCCGCTTGGATTAAATCCAATTGCGGTTCCGCCTTCAGTTGGGCCTTTTACTTTCCAACCGACGTTTGACGGAACGCAATACACAATCACGGTAACTTGGAGCCTGTTTGGGCAGCGGTATTATGTGAATTGCTACACCTTAACCGGATCATTGGTTTTTTCTTTGCCATTAATTGGATCAGACAACGGAATTAATATTCAAGAAATTGATTGGGCAAATAACGTCGCCACGGTTACAACAAGCCTTCCGCATGGATTAAAAGTTGGAACTATTGCCAACATCACCATTGCTGGCGTATCGCCCGACACATACAACGGCATTTATGCCGTGACTATTATCAATTCAACGCAATTCACATTTTCATTATCTTCTTATCCAGGTTCGCCGGTGACATTGGGAACGGCTGCATACAACATAAATATTGCGGCGGGCTATTTTGCTTCTACTTTGGTTTATCGCACGAATAACCAGCAATTTGAAATAAGCCCATGAGATATTACGAAATTACGCTGACCAATCCAGCAGCACCGGATTCGCAACCGCTTGTATTTAGCAGTTGGGTCAATGGCAAAAATGACCCTGGCGCGTTGAATGTTGTGTTTAATTGTCAAATTTCATCTTATGCCACATCGCAAAATCCATGCATTGTGGCGGTGTATGGAATTCCGATTAAATTCATCAGCCAAGTCATATAACCTTTATGGCTATAACATCACCATCAAGGCAGGCTTTCAAAAAGGTTTGCCTTTGGCAAATGCCAATCAAAATGGCATCATCATAGAAGGTTTTGTGGCTCAGGCTTATGGTAATTGGGTGGGCAATGAAATGACGCTTAATTTTGTCATTTCAGCCGGACCATCATTTGTTCAACCATCATCCTCGCAATCTACTGCCAATCAAACGGCGGCTGCGCAAGCCATGCCCGCCGATCCGAACCCGGTGCCAACCGGAACATTGGATCAACCCATAAATGGCAGCTTTGAATGGCCGGCAGGACAACTGCTTTCCGTGGCGATTGCTAATTTTTTAACAAAAGCATTTCCGAAATATCCAACGCCATATATTGCTATTAATCCAAGCCTTGTTGGCAATGTTGATCGGCATGGTGTTTATTCAACAATTCGGCAATTTGCCGATGAGGTAAAAAAATTCTCTAAAACTATGATTGGCGGCAAATATCAAGGAGTTGATATTTCATTGCTCACAGGACAAAAGTTTTGGGTTTATGATGGCACCACACCAGGAAAAACTACGTCCATTCAATTTAATGAATTGATTGGCCAACCGACGTGGATTCAACAACAAACCATTCAATTTAAATGCCCTATGCGGGCGGACATTAATCCAACTGAAATCATAGTATTGCCAAAAGGATTTTTTCCGGTCATTCAAACTCCCAACATTTCTCAGCCTTGGAATTATCGAAACACGGCGCAGCAACAAGGCAGTTTCTACGTTCGTGAAATTCAGCATTTTGGGAATTTTCGACAGCCTTCCGGCGATTCTTGGGCTAGTTTGTTTACCTGCACCGTTATAGCGTAGGCCATAAAATGTCCGGCAACATTCAAACCACTCCGCTTAATCGCACTTTGCCGCGTTTCGTTCAAAACGAAATCACCAATGCNGCTGGACAAAACCCACAATCGCTTCCGGTTTCAGTGGTAGCAATTGAAGGGGCATTTGTGACGGTCAAGTTTGAACTGCAAAGCACCATCACTTTTCCGCTCATTAAGGTTCCGCAAGCCATTTCGCGTTATGCGAGACCGCCGACCCAGGTAGGGGATAAGGGGTTTGTGATCTCATGCGACCGCTACCTAGGCGGTGTGACCGGCCTCGGCAGCGGCGTGGCAAACTATCAACAAATTGAACCGAATCTTTCGACGCTGGTTTTTGTGCCGTTAAGCAATACGGCTTTTCCATCAGTTGATGCGAATGCATACAACATTACCGGACCAAATGGCGCAGTAATTAAAGAAGATGGCGGCAACAGCGTTATCACATTAACGCCAAATTCAATAACGCTTGCTTGTGGTTCCAACTCAATTGTTATATCTTCCTCGGGAATTTCCCTAACTGGCACTCTTAACATTAACGGCTCGCCTTATCTTTTGCATGAGCATAAAAATGTTATGACTGGCACAAATAACACCGGGGGCGTTGTCTAATGCGCGTCTATGGCCGGAATTCTACCACCCAAAAATGGGAGGAAGTGCANACCGACGCCAGCGGGCAAAATGANTATGTGCATATNACTGCATTAATCCAATGCCTTTTGTTAAATTTGAACGAATCGCCATTTTGGGCAAACTGGGGCATTCCGGCACAACAATCGGTAGTTCAGCAAATTTTCCCAGATTTCTACGTTGCATTAATTCAGCAACGGTATGCGGTCTATTTTGCCAGCCTGCAAATCAGCAAGGTGCAATCTTATACGCCAACGTATAATATCAGCATCATCACCAACCAGGGCGTCAAAATGCAAGTGAGTGTGGCGGTATGAGCGGAACCACAATCCCTATCGTCCTCGGCCCAGCCGGCATGATCCCGGCTGCTCCGGCTGACGTGCAAACGGCTCTAATTGCCAATGTCACTGCGACGAATCCGGGTTATACGGCCAATCTTCCAGGCACTTTAATTGAAGATATCAGCAGCACGGATGTTGCCGCGATTTTGGCTTGCAATTCGGCATTGGTGGAACTGGTCAATTCGATTACCCCATATGGGGCAAATCAATTCTTGCTTAACCAGCTTGGGCAAATTTATGGCGTCCAGCAAGGGCAAGCCACCAACACTTCCGTTTATGTTGTTTTTACGGGTTNGCCCGGTTTTGTGATTGCTGTTGGTTTTACGGTTTCGGATGGGACCTATCAATATACCGTCCAGGACGGCGGCATTATCGGAAGCGGCGGAATATCGGCTTCTTTGTATTGCCTTGCTACGCAATCTGGATCATGGGCGGTGCCGGCCAACACGGTAACAACCCTTGCACGTCCGTTCCATCAACAATCACTTTGTCAGTCACAAACCCGCTTGCAGGCACATCCAGCGCCGGCTCGCAATCTGTGGACGATTACCGCGCTCAGGTTTTGCAAGCCGGCCTAGCAGCCTCTATGGGCATGTCTCGGTATCTGAAAACCTTACTCGGCAATGTGTCAGGCGTTCAAAACCGGCTGGTATCTGTTTTGCAAAATGGAACAGCGTGGGAAATCATCGTAGGCGGCGGCGATCCGTATCAAGTGGCGTATGCCATTTATTCGGCGTTGTTTGATACATCAACGCTGATTGGTTCCACAATGAGCGTAGCAAGCATTAGCCAAGCCAGCGCGGCAATTGTGACGACAACCTTGAATCATGGCTTGACCACCGGCAACACAACAACGATCAGCGGCGCGCTTGGCATGACTGGCGCAAATGGAACCTGGACCGTTACCGTATTAACGCCCAAAACATTCAGCATTCCTTATAATTCAACCTCTGTTCCAGCCTACACTGGCGGCGGGGTGCTGACACCAAATGCGCGCAATCAATCGGTCACGATTACCGATTATCCCAACACTTATACAATTCCATTTGTGGTTCCTCCGGTTCAATCAGTGACGATTTCGCTTTTGTGGAACACAACATCGACCAATTCGGTTTCTGCAACTTCAATGGCGACATTGGGTTCTGCCGCTTTGGTGCAATACATCAATAGCATTCCGGTCGGCGCACCGATGAATCTTTTTGAATTGCAAAACGCATTTCAGTTGGCAACTGTCAGCGTTTTGCAAACTGCTTATTTGACGCGCATGGCTTTTACAGTTTCAATTAACGGCGTTGTGACGCCTCCGGCCAGCGGAACGGGCGTTATTGCAGGCGATCCAGAAAGCTATTTTCTAACGAACTCCACGCTCATCACAATCGCGCAGGGCTAAAATGAGCGAGACCCTTCAAAAAACTATCCCGTCTTATCTTTATCAGCAATACGCTGATGATGACGATCTGCAGGCGTTTGTGGCGTCTTATAACACCATCACGCAACAATACATCAACACATTTAACCAACTGAACCTGCCGGTTTACACCAGCGATTTTATTACCGGCTCTTTGCTGGATTGGGTCGGCGCGGGCATTTATGGATACCCTCGACCGTCTTTGCCTGGAACCTCCGGCAGCAACATTGGGCCTTTGAACACGTATGGGCCAGACTACAAAGTTCCTCTCAATTCGCAAGTCACTACGGCACCGGGTGCCAGCCCGATCACAACTGATGATATTTACAAGCGGTTGCTGACTTGGCATTTTTATAAAGGTGACGGCAAGGTTTTCAATATACGCTGGCTGAAACGACGCATCATGCGTTTTTTGATCGGCACAAACGGGACCGCACCAAATCTGCCGCAGACCTATCAAATCAACGTCACATTCGGCACAGGCAACGCAATCAATATCACCATACCGACATACCCAGTAGCGCCACTGTTAGCGGCTGCTATTGCGAGCGGTGCGGCGGAATTGCCTTTTCAGTTTGTCTTCAATGTTACTGTTTCTGGTCCAGTTGGCGCATTCATCCCTTGGGTGAATAATAGCAGCGCAACAGTCGCTTGGGAAAACAGCAGCAGCGCAACAGTCACTTGGAATAATTACGGTATTTAGGGGTTGAGTTCATGAGCGGCGTTCCATATCTTTTCGCGTCGGCCAGCGGCACACTTCCTCTGTCGCAGCTTGATACTAATTTTTCCACCCCGGTCACGATTGGCACCACGCCAGTTGCTTTGGGCAATACCGTAACAACTCTGGCTGGATTAACGCTTTCCA
>Ga0007880_1000109_pt1 | contig 15066 bp, 11 predicted proteins | sample CryBogCBH29Jun09_FD_54999 | JGI IMG/M metagenome (GOLD analysis project Ga0007880, IMG submission 54999) | Freshwater microbial communities from Crystal Bog, Wisconsin, USA - CBH29Jun09 | ecosystem: Environmental > Aquatic > Freshwater > Lake | place: Crystal Bog, Wisconsin, USA | collected... | reverse complement strand
CCAATAATCATGCCTTCGTATACTGGGTCGCCATGCTTTACAAACATACGACCGCGATCCTGCAATTTCCAAATGGCGTAAGCAACTGCCACACCGTCATCTTGACTAATCAATACACCGTTATGACGCTCACCCAAGATNCCATCTTTAGCAGGGGCATAAGAGTCAAAGGTATGGCTCATTAAGCCGTTACCACGGGTCATGGTCATGAAATCACCTTGGAAGCCAATCAAGCCACGCGCAGGAATACGGTATTCAAGACGAGTGCGGCCTTTGCCATCACTCACCATGTCTTGTAGTTCGCCCTTGCGCTTACCTAAGTCTTCCATCACAGCGCCTTGAGTAGCATCCTCAACGTCAACTGTTAGGTTTTCAAATGGCTCCATCTTCACGCCATTCTCTTCGTGGAATACCACGCGAGGACGTGACACAGCCATTTCATAACCTTCGCGACGCATCGTTTCAACCAAGATAGTGAGATGCAATTCGCCACGACCAGATACTTCGAAAACAGTATCGTCATCGGTTTCTTTTACGCGCAATGCCATATTGGACTTGAGCTCACGATCTAAACGCTCACGAATCTGGCGGCTAGTAACAAACTTACCTTCACGACCCGCAAATGGGCTCGTATTCACCATGAAGTTCATGGTCAAAGTTGGTTCATCAATCTTGAGCATTGGCAATGCATCTGGTTTATCAACCGCACAGACCGTTGTACCGATTGCCAATTCATCAATACCGTTAATCAAGGCAATATCGCCAGCAAAAGCTTCGTCAACGATTTCACGCTCAAGGCCTTTGAACTTCAATACTTGATTGACACGACCCTTAAATGGCACGCCATCAGGTCCGTTCATGCAAATGACTTCCATGCCTGGCTTAACGCGGCCACGGTTCACACGACCAATACCAATTTTTCCTACATAGCTGTTGTAATCGATAGAAGAAATCTGGAATTGCAAAGGGCCGTCTGGATCATCATCACGGACAGGAACATGCTCTAACACGGCATCAAACAAAGGACGCATGTCGCCTTCGCGGACATCCTCAGTTGGGCCAGCATACCCATTCAAACCGGATGCATAGATGATTGGGAAATCGAGCTGCTCTTCAGTAGCGCCGAGCTTGTCAAACAATTCAAAAGTAGCGTTGATGACGTAATCGCAACGAGCGCCTGGACGATCCACTTTATTAATCACAACGATCGGCTTCAAACCAAGGGCTAAGGCCTTCTTAGTCACGAAACGGGTCTGTGGCATTGGGCCTTCAACCGCATCTACCAAGAGCAATACACCGTCAACCATAGAGAGCACACGCTCTACTTCGCCGCCGAAGTCTGCGTGTCCTGGTGTGTCAACGATGTTGATGTGTGTGCCGTCGTATTCAACTGCACAGTTCTTGGACAAAATAGTAATGCCACGCTCTTTTTCCAAGTCGTTTGAGTCCATGACGCGTTCGGTCATTTTCTCGTTCGAGCGGAATGTGCCAGATTGGCGCAANAGTTGGTCAACCAATGTTGTTTTGCCGTGGTCAACGTGGGCGATGATGGCGATATTACGAAGTGCGCGTTTAGTCATGTGAAGCTTCTAAAGTTAAGAATAAGAATTCAGGTTGGAATAAGGTTAATCAGTAAATAAGTCAAATGGGTTTAAGTGGCCTGAGAGATTAAACGCTTTGGGTGTAGTACACCAGAGCGCCAATCAGCAGTACCGATAAANTTATGCGGGGCAGCAGTTGCGCGATAAATACGNACTAAAGCTTCAATCGATGGCAGGTTGAGAGGTACACGTTGNCCCATCTCTAAGCGTTTCGCTTGTTGCTCATCCACCGTGAGGTGAGGTAGGGTTTGCAAGAGCGCATCAACTGGCAAGATATAGCTAGAACTATCTTGTAAGCCTTGTTGAATCGACTCCATCGTAAATGACTGTTCAAGGTTTAAGTGCCCAACTTCGGTACGGCGCAAACCTACTAGGTGAGCACCACAACCAAGGGTGTTGCCAATATCTTCGGCCAACACTCGAATATACGTACCCTTACTACAACTCACTTCTAAGGTCGCTTCCGGCCAGTTGANATTGGTCCAACGGATAGCATGAATCGTGATCTCACGCGGTGCACGTTCTAACTCAATGCCAGCGCGTGCGTACTCGTACAGAGGCTTGCCATCACGCTTTAATGCCGAATACATCGGGGGTACTTGAGTAATCGGACCGGTAAATTTTGGTAACAAAGCATCTAGAGCAGCTTTAATAGCAAGCTCATCAGCAAACGCTGGGAGAGGCAGCTCTTCAATGATTTGACCTTCGGCATCACCAGTATCAGTACGGGAGCCAAACTTCACTTGTGCGATATAACTCTTATCCGCCTCAAGCAAGTCTTGTGAATATTTTGTAGCCTCACCCAAGCAAATCGGGAGAAGCCCTGTAGCCATTGGATCTAATGTGCCAGTATGGCCAGCTTTATCTGCGTTAAATGCGCGTTTCACCGCAGTCACTGCACCTTGCGAGCTCATGCCAGCAGGTTTATCTAATAAAACAACGCCATCGATCCGTATAGACATGAAATTACAGACTCTCGTCTTTACGATCACTATCCACCGCTTGATCAATCAAGCGAGACATTTCAATACCATGCTCAACTGAGCTGTCATAGTGAAAGTGCANAGTGGGTACGGTGTGAATATGNAAACGCTTGAACAACAAAGAATGTAAATAGCCCGCTTTTTCTTGCAATGCTTTCAATGCATGCTCAGGCTCAGCACCTAAGACAGTAAAAAACACTTTAGCGTGTGCCAGATCAGGCGTGAGCTCAATACTTTGTAAAGTAATTAAGCCCAGACTGGGACTGCGCAACTCACGCGGAATCAGCTCGGCCAGATCTCGCTGAATTTGATCGGCGAGACGCTGGTTACGATGTGGGCTAGTTTTATGCATTAGCTTTGGAGTCGATGAATTAAAGAGTTCTAGCTACTTCAGTAACTTCGAATGCTTCTAGTTGATCACCCTCTTTGATGTCGTTGTAGCCTTTTAATGACAGGCCGCACTCAACACCAGCACGCACTTCTTTTGCATCATCTTTGAAGCGCTTGAGAGAATCGAGCTCTCCAGTCCATATCACAACGTTTTCACGCAGGAGACGAACGCTAGAGTTGCGTTTAACAACACCATCGAGAACTAAGCAACCTGCAATCGCGCCAACTTTAGATACCAAGAAGACTTGACGGATTTCAACCATACCGGTGATCTCCTCTTTCTTATCGGGAGTCAACATGCCGCTTAAGGCTGCTTTCACTTCATCGACTGCGTCATAAATAATGTTGTGATAACGAATATCTACNCCATTATTCTCNGCNAACTTACGTGCCGCTCCATCTGCGCGTGAGTTAAANCCAATGATGACTGCCTTAGAGGCAACCGCCAAGTTCACGTCGGTTTCAGTAATGCCACCCACAGCTGCGTGAACGATCTGAACTTTCACTTCTGCAGTAGAGAGTTTTTGTAATGATTGTGACAATGCTTCTTGTGAACCCTGAACGTCGGCCTTGATGATCAGAGGTAAGAGTTTTGCTTCAACAGCGCCCTCTTCCATGTTTTCCATCATGGTTTCAAGTTTGAATGCTTGCTGTTTAGCCAACTTCACATCACGGAACTTACCTTGACGGAAGAGTGCAATCTCACGAGCCTTACGCTCATCAGGAACCACTTGCACTGACTCACCAGCTGCTGGCACTTCAGATAAACCTTGGATCTCCACCGGAATGGAAGGACCAGCCTCATTACATGGCTTGCCGTTCTCATCCATCATCGCGCGAACGCGACCATAGGTAGAGCCAGCCAACAACATATCGCCACGCTTCAGGGTGCCAGACTGTACAAGTACTGTAGCCACTGGACCGCGGCCCTTATCTAAGCGCGCTTCGATTACAAGACCTTGTGCCGGAGCATCTTTAGGAGCCTTGAGTTCGAGAATTTCTGCTTGCAAGAGAACGTTCTCCAACAAAGCGTCGATGCCTTCGCCAGTTTTTGCTGATACAGAAATAAATGGCACATCGCCACCATATTCCTCAGGAACCACTTGCTCAGCAACCAATTCTGTTTTAACGCGCTCTAGGTTCGCATCTGGTTTATCAATTTTGTTGATAGCAACAACAATCGGAACGCCACCTGCAACCGCATGGTGAATCGCTTCTTTGGTTTGTGGCATCACACCATCATCAGCAGCCACTACCAAGATCACGATATCCGTTGCCTTAGCACCACGAGCACGCATCGCCGTAAAGGCTTCGTGACCAGGGGTATCTAAGAAGGTAATCATGCCNCGTGGTGTTTCTACGTGATATGCGCCAATATGCTGAGTAATACCACCAGCCTCACCAGTTGCTACTTTTGCTGCACGAATCTTATCGAGCAAAGAAGTTTTACCGTGGTCAACGTGACCCATTACTGTCACTACTGGAGGACGTGGCAATAATTCTGCATCATGACCAGCAATACCAAGATCTAAATCAGGATCATCTAATTTGGCAGCATGCGCTGTATGACCCATCTCTTCGACGATGATCATCGCAGTATCTTGATCCAAAATCTGGTTGATCGTCACCATTTGGCCCATACCCATCAGGAGCTTGATCACTTCAGCGCTCTTCACGGCCATTGCATGAGCTAACTCTGCAACAGTAATGGTTTCTGGTACGTGAACATCATGAACCACTTTTTCAGTCGGGACTTGAAAGTTTGTATCAACGTTCGCTTCTGCAATTTGACGTTGTTTTCTACGGCCACCGCCTGAACGCCAACCGCCTACGCCGCCAGAGCTATCACCACGAGTCTTCAGACCACCAGGCTTCTTAGCACCTTCTTCTTGCCAAGTAGATGAAGTCTCGGCAGACTTGATTGTCTTGCCGCCAACTTTGGCAACAACCTTCTTCTTGTCATCGGCACCTTCAACCTTGGCAGGCTTATGTAAGGTACCTTTTTTAGCTTCTTCAGCAGCAACTTCACTTGGCGCCTTCAGAACTCGCGCTGGTGCACTCATCATGTCACGAATCGCTAAAGCCTCAGCTTCAGCAGCGGCACGACGGACACGTATGTCAGTCAATTCTTTTTCTTTGGCAGCNGCTATATCTTTTGAAGCTTTGTCAGCTTGTGCTTTTTTCTCTGCCGCTTTAGCCGCAGCAGCCGGGGCATCATCAGCCTTTGCCTCGACCTCTATTTCTGGAGCTGCAGCTTGTTTTTGGCGCACTTCTTCAGCGGCCTTCATTTCAGCTTCTTGACGAGCCAACAACTCAGCTTGACGTGTTGCTTCGGCTGCGCGCTTCTCTAACTCTTCTTCAGATATTGCGTGTTTAACTGGAGCGACTTTAGTAGCAACTTTTTCTGGGGCCACTTCTACTTCTGGAGTTTCAGCAACTTTGTCGCCCGCTTTAACCAATACACGCTTCTTGCGAACTTCAACCTGAACTGTGCGTGTACGCCCAGCAGAATCCGCTTGGCGGATTTCAGAATTCTCACGCTTAATCAAAGTAATCTTTTTACGATTACCTGTATCGGCATTACCGTGCTCTTTTTGCAAATGCTCAAGCAGAACAGTTTTGTCCTTTTCGGTAATGCTATCGTCCTCAGAACCTTTTTCGATACCGGCCGCCTTCAACTGCTCTAGGAGGTCTGGCGCGGTACGTTTTAATTCTTTAGCGAGTACTTTTACTGTTGTTGCCATCTACTACTTCCTCTCATGAAGTAAACCAATGTTCGCGCGCTTTCATGATGAGCGTTTTCGCAGTTTCTTCGTCAATTTGTGTCGCCTCAACTAGCTCATCAACAGCCAGTTCAGCAAGGTCGTCACGGGTATGAACTTGATTGTCAGCAAGCTTAGCAATCAACTCCGTTGTCATTCCCTCGAGGGAGCGTAAGTCTTGTGATACTTCGCCAACGCGCTCTTCTTTAGCCAATTCCATGGTTAACAAGGAGTCACGTGCACGAGTACGCAATTCATTTACGGTGTCTTCATCGAATGAATCGATTTCTAACATTTCAGACAAGGGTACGTACGCAACCTCTTCCAATGTGTTGAAACCTTCTTCAATCAAAATATCAGCCACTTCTTGATCCACATCCAATTTATCCATAAACAACTGGCGTACAGATGCTGCTTCTTTTTCAGTTTTCTCTGCAGACTCTTCTGGAGTCATGATGTTGATCTGCCAACCAGTCAAGTCGCTAGCCAAACGAACGTTTTGTCCGCTACGGCCAATGGCGATTGCCAAGTTCTCTTCATCAACCACCACATCCATGGCATGACGCTCTTCGTCAACCACGATAGAGGATACTTGTGCTGGCGCTAAAGCACCAATCACAAACTGTGCTGGATCTTCAGACCACAACACGATATCGACAGCTTCGCCAGCAACTTCGTTACGCACTGCAGTAACGCGTGTGCCACGAACACCTACGCAAGTACCGATTGGATCGATACGCTTGTCATAAGTAACCACTGCAATTTTGGCGCGAACACCAGGGTCACGAGCCGCACCCTTAATCTCTAATAGGCCTTGTTCCATCTCAGGAACTTCGTTTTCAAATAACTTGATCAAGAAGTCTGGGCAAGTACGCGACAGTTCGATTTGTGGGCCACGCGCTTCACGATCCACTTTAAGGATGTAAGCACGGACACGATCGCCTGAACGTAAATTTTCTTTCGGAATCATTTGATCCCGACGTAACAACGCTTCAACGCGACCAGATTCAATAATGAGGCCGTTCTTATCGGCACGCTTAACGGTACCGGTCATGACTTTTTCGCCACGATCAAGGTAGTCGTTCAAAATTTGCTCACGCTCAGCATCACGAATACGCTGCAAGATCACTTGCTTGGCAGCTTGTGCCCCAATACGACCAAAGGCTAAGGATTCAATTTGCTCTTCAATGAACTCGCCAACTTCCATATCTGGAAATTGCTCAAGTGCTTCGAAATGTAAAATTTCTTTGTCAGGCTCTTGCAGACCAGCTTCATCTGGCACGACCAACCAACGACGGAAGGATTCGTATTCACCAGACTCGCGATCGATTGAGACNCGAATATCAACATCTTCTGTTGTNTAGCGTTTCTTGGTCGCAGAGGCTAAGGCCATCTCTAGCGCCTCAAACACAATTGCTTGATCAACGTTTTTTTCACGCGCTAGGGCGTCTGCCAACATGAGAACTTCTCGGCTCATGACTTTCTTCCTTTGAAATCAATAACAGGGACCAACCGAGTCTTATCGACCTCGGCTAAAGAAAACTCCAATTGAGACTCGGCGCCATCGGCACCTTCAAACAACAAACCAAACTTCGCATCCGGTGAATTCAATTCACCACTCAGCAAACCTTGCAACACACCACGAAAATTCTTACGGCTGCCAACGGCAACACGCAACTTCATCTCTACTTCCATGCCAGAAAAGCGCTCAAAATCTGCTGCAGACTTCACGGGGCGATCTAAACCTGGGGAAGAAACCTCTAAACGCTCATAAGGAATATTTTCAACTGGCAGCGTGTAGCTCAGCTGATGACTTACCTTTTCGCAATCTTCCACGTTAATTAAACGCTCGTAATCGGGGTTTTCAATCGTGACGCGCAGCAAACCTCCAGCTTCACGCTCGATATCCACCAGCGCGTAGCCCAAGTTTTCCAGCTCTGCAGAAATAATCTGCTGATCTTTCACGACACCCCTTCAAGCCAATTTGGCAAAAAAAAATGGGCTTTGAAGCCCATATTCTCAAAAATCAGAACAGGCCGACTTACGTTGATCGCAACATCAGTCGGTAACTACTCACAACAGCAGCAAACTACTGCAGACCAAAATTATAGCCGATTTAGGGGAAAACCGATAGAAATCAGAAGCTTTCGCTTGGATTTCGTGGCTTTCTGGGGCCTTTATTGAATGGTTTGCGCCCTTTCGGTGCACCCCGTTTAGGTCCATTGCCTGGACTTTGTGGGTTTGCGGTCACAAAAGCGGATTGTCCGTGATGGACTTTTGCGCCCTTGCTACGGTTTTGACCCTGACCACCTTGACCACCGCCTTGCCCTGCTCTACCGCCTTGGCCACTGCCCTGACCTGGTCTACCGCCTTGAGTACGACCCCGGAAAGGACCGCGCCCCTCAGCTGAGCCACCACCAGCAGGTTTACCACCCCTACCTTGATGAGTCAGGCCATTATGGCCATCAGCCATCGTCAAAGCATCGCGCGAACCCCAATAAGACACTGAGGTTTGCATTGGATCAGGCTGGAAATCTTCTCCNGCCACACCTGNATGACGATCGCGACCATGTGAGCCAGGACCTGGACGACCCCTATCTTGNGCCTGAGGCACTTTTAAGCCTGCAGATTTCATGAGGTTTGCAACGCCATCGGGAGAAACTTCTTCCCATTTGCCACGACGCAGACGTGGAGGCAATAAGAACATGCCATAACGGGTACGGATCAAACGAGAAACAACGTGACCAACCGCCTCAAACATGCGGCGCACTTCACGATTACGGCCTTCTGTTAAAGCAACCTGATACCAACGATTAGCACCATCACCACCACCCATAGCTAAGCGCAGGAAACGTGCTTGGCCATCATCAAGCTGAATACCGCTCTTGAGTTGCGCAGTATTTTCTTGACTCAATTCACCCAAAATACGCACAGCNTATTCACGCTCGACACCATAACGGGGATGCATTAAGCGATTTGCNANTTCACCTGAAGTGGTAAACAAGAGTAAGCCTTCAGTATTGAAGTCCAAGCGACCTACTGCAATCCAGCGACCTTGGCGCGGCTTAGGCAAACGATCAAATACGGTTGGACGTCCTTCTGGATCGGACTGACTCACGATTTCACCAGAAGGCTTGTGATACATGATTACACGTGGCGGCTTAGTCTGAATCTTGCGGTGGACTTGCTTGCCGTTAATNCGCACTTGATCTGTCGGTCCAATACGCTGCCCAATATGAGCAGGTAAACCGTTCACCGATACACGACCTTGAATGATTAAATCTTCCATGTCGCGGCGTGAGCCCATGCCAACATCGGCTAATACTTTATGAAGCTTAACGGTATCTTCATCATCAGCATCATCATCTAAACCATCTAAATCCGACCAAACTTCATCACGCAAACTCAGAGGCAAGTCATCCACGTTTGCAAATTGCAAACTACTCATCTCATCATCGCTAGGCATATCCGCATCTTCGTCGTGACGCACACGCTGAGCACGACGCTCGGCACCGGTCTGATGAGAAACCTCATTCTCATTCACGCCATCGGGATTTTTTGTTTCAAGCGCTTCTGGAGCATCCAAAGCAGCATCGAACTCACCGGATACTACTGAAGCAAACAAAGCCTCACTCTCAGCGGGATTAGGAGCTAATTTTGCTGACTGATTGCCGCCACCTTCTCGAGGACCATTGGTATCGCCGCCTTCTCTACGAGGCTTGTCCTTGTTGAAGGGGCGCTTCTTATTAAAGGGATGTTTGCCAGTACCGGTGCGACGTGGACGACGTTCACCACCCTCGCGACCTTGAGGAGCAGCGCCATCATTGTTTGATGGGCTTGTCTCAGTATTAGTCGGGCTTGCCGATGAAGGAACTACTGGGGATGAATCGTTTTCGTTAGAGCTTGTCATTAATCATTATTTTGTTTCGTCTGTTTTGTCTTCAGACTCAGGGGGAACCTCTTCTATTACTTCTGTTGTTTCTGTACTTGCTTCTTCTATTACTTCTTGGATAGTTTCTTCAAAGTCGATTTGAATAATCTCTTGACCGTTCTCATCCAGCTCAACCACTGTCTCGACAGTAGCAGTAGGATCAAACTCCATGACCGCTTGCCCCAATTGCTCAGCAGCAGCCATCGGCGCAGAGTCTTCNANGATTGGCAAACTTTGCAAGTTAGTCAAACTCAAATCATCTAAGAATTGTTTGGTAGTGGCATATAGACCAGGGCGACCGATTGTTTCTTTATGGCCAATCACTTCAACCCAACCACGATCTTCCAATTGCTTCATGACGTTACTACTCACAGCAACACCACGGATCTCTTCAATCTCACCACGCGTTACTGGTTGACGGTAAGCAATGATTGCTAAGGTTTCCATCACGGCACGAGAATATTTTGGCGGCTTTTCTGGTGTTAAGCGATCTAAGTATTCGCGCATCGACAAACGACTCTGAAAACGCCAGCCTGTAGCGATGTGCACTAGCTCCATGCCTTTGTCGTGCCATTCTTGCTGAAGATCCAATAAAACATCTTCTATCTCTGCACCAACAACATCTTCCGTAAATAATCGGGTGATATCAGTAACAGTGAGTGGCTCCTGCGCGCACAGGAGAGCTGTTTCAATTACGCGCTTGTGGTGATCATCCATAAAATTCGGGCTATCAGGCAATATCCTGATTAGACTTTAATAATGTATTTCAATAATGGGTTTGTGGTGTTATCTAGCTACTACGGACATTCCGTCTCTTTAATTCTGATTAGGGGGCCGTCCGCGCTGAAACGATTTATCTTCGTTCACCGTGGACCCATTATAGGGTAGGCTCAATACAATAGCTATATGCGCCAATTTCCACCTAAAACCCCCATATCCGCCACCGACCTCACAAAAAGACGCCATTTTTTGAATCTCAGCCTAGGTCTAGGGGCTCTTGCAGGCAGTGCTAGCCTGAGTTCTTGCGGGGTATTTACTGGTCACAAGCCTGTTATCGGCCTTGTTCTAGGGGCAGGTGCTGCGCGCGGGTTTGCCCATGTTGGTGTGATTAAGGCGCTTGAGGCCCAAGGAATTCATCCAGATATTGTNGTTGGTAGCAGTGCTGGCAGTGTGATTGCCGCCCTATTNGCTTCTGGTGCCACTGGCAACGATCTCAATCGACTTGCTCTGAATTTAGATGAAGCCACTATTGCGGATTGGGGTCTGCCTTTTGCCGGTCGCTTTGGCGGACTGATCAAAGGTGATGCCCTGCAAAACATGGTGAACCGCGAAGTACAAAATAAATCGATTGAACAAATGCGCATTCCATTAGGAATTGTGGCAACTGAACTCCAATCTGGCAAAGGTGTTTTATTTAGAACTGGCAATACCGGCTTAGCAGTGCGGGCCTCCTGTAGTGTGCCGGGCGTATTTCAGCCGGCAGTGATTAGCGGCAAAGAATATGTTGATGGCGGATTGGTTGCGCCAGTGCCGGTTAGTTATGCAAGNCAAATGGGNGCTACTCTAGTCATCGCCGTGAACATTTCTTCAGAGCCCGTTCATCAAGATGCCAGCGGAACTTTTGGAATCCTGCAACAAACTATCTCGATCATGCAAAGAAGTATTAATGAGCATGAGTTAAAAACTGCCGATATTGTGATTCAGCCCCAACTCAAACAAATGGGTGGCAGTGACTTCAAATCCAGAAATGCTGCAATCCTAGCTGGAGAAGCCGCAGCACAAGCGCAGATGGCACTGATCAAAGAAAAACTGAAGGTATAAGACCTTTTAAAGGCTACGCGACTTACGCTTGAGGTTCTTGACCTCATTGAGTAGGTCTTGACGCTCTTGATCACCAAGGTTGTCACTACCGTCTAGGCGACGAGCGCCATCAAAACGTTTATCCCAATACAAGCTGCCTAAGTCATCAACGCGCACACTCGCACCCTTAGATGGGGAGTGAATAAATTTGTTNTCACCGACATAAATGCCGACATGAGAAAAAGTTAAGCGCATGGTATTGAAAAAGACTAAGTCGCCTGGTTGCAACTCTTCACGATTAATGGGTTTGCCAACACGACTCATTTGAGTCGACTTACGCGGCAACAAGAATCCCAACTTATCTTTAAACACATAGCCAACGAAACTGCTGCCATCCAAACCGGATTGTGGCAATTCAGTATCCCAGCGATAGCGCACACCAATCACCACCATCGCTTGATTAATTAACTCNTCAGTTTTTCCGGATACGGAATCTACCAAGCGATCCGACACGCGAGCAAAGTAAGACTTACCTGCTTGGAACATGCTTTCTTTTGGAGCATCTTTAGAAATCTCAACGGGAGCATCTTGTGCAACATCCGCCGCCTGGGTCACAGAAAACGAAAAAGCACAGCCCAATATGAGGCNAAAGCGCACAAGCGTGGNTAGAGACAAAGAAAGTGGTGCTTTTTTGAGTGACATCGNACTAGTTTAACAAAGAACCTCTCATTAACCAAGACTTCACTNTAGGGCTAACATCTTGTTTATAAAAGATTTTTTGCGCCAATCAAGGGCATATGCACCAATTTGGACCGGCTATAGGGCAACTTAAGTCAGCTCAGCGGCTGTAAAAAGCTCTTTTGTATACACCTGCCGAGGATTTTTGATCAAGGCTTCGGTCTCGCCAAACTCCACTACTTTGCCGCCTTTGAGCACCATTACCTCATGCGACATGGCGCGGATCACTGCTAAATCATGGCTAATCATGAGGTAGGCCAAGTTGTATTTTTTCTGGAGTTCACTCAATAAAGCCAGAACCTGTTTTTGAATGGAAACATCCAAGGCGGAGGTCGGCTCATCTAAAACTAAAATCTGAGGACGCAAAATCAGTGCNCGAGCAATCGCGATCCGCTGTCTTTGCCCACCAGAAAACTCATGGGGATAGCGGGTTAATGCCGCCCGATCTAAACCCACTTCTCGCAACATATCCAAAACTCTGGACTCACGCTCGGTAGCAGACAGATTCGGAAAATGCACATCTAAACCTTCGGAAATAATTTGCATCACATTCATCCGCGGGGAGAGTGAGCCAAATGGATCTTGAAAGATCACCTGCAAACTGGAGCGCAATGCACGCCGCTCGACAGACTTTAATTTTTGCCAATCATTACCGAGAACATCGACATCACCAGTGACCTCTGCCATAGAGTCGCCAAGCAATCCAAGCACGGCCATACCTAAAGTCGTTTTACCAGAGCCTGATTCGCCAATGACCCCAATAGTCTGACCTTGTTTTAATTCAAAATTGACCTTACGCAATACTTGGTGGCGAGGCTGCTTCTTAAACCAGGAGGCTGCTTGGGTAGCTGGATAAGAAACCGACAAGTTATCGGTCTTTAGCAGTACCGGGGCTAAGGGCATCACCGGCGCGATCTCGCGCACAGGCTGACTATTGACTAAAGCACGTGTGTAAGGATCTTCAGGTCGCTCAAAGACCTGTTTGGTTGTCCCCACTTCCATGAGATTGCCTTGATTTAACACTGCAACCCGATGTGCGAAATGTTTCACTAAATTGAGATCATGGGTAATGAGCAAGATGCCCATGCCGCCATCATCTTTTGCCTCTTCTTGCAATTCTTTTAAGAGGTCCAAGATTTGTAAACGCAGACTCACATCTAAAGCAGTGGTGGGTTCATCCGCAATCAAGAGACGCGGTTTACAAGCTAAGGCCATCGCAATCATGGCGCGCTGTCGTTGACCGCCAGAGAGCTGGTGGGGGTAAGAATGAAAACGGGTTTCTGGCTCAGGTATACCAGTCTTCTTCAGCAGTTCAATTGCAGCTGACATGCAATCTGCTTTAGAGATCAGTGGCTGATAGACCTGCACTGCTTCGACAATTTGATTGCCAACAGTGAACAATGGATTGAGTGCAGTCATTGGCTCCTGAAACACCATGGCAATCTCACGGCCACGTATCTCACGAATATCCTGGATCGGTAAAGCTAGCAGGTCGATCGGTGTTCTCGAAGTCTGTTTATTCACATCCTCTTTGCCGCTCCACCAAATCCGGCCAGTGACTTTGGCACCCTCTGGCTCCAATCGCAATGGTGCTAGTGCTGTTAAGGTTTTTCCTGAACCCGATTCACCGACTAAAGCGACACGTTCACCAACGCCGATTTCTAAATCAAGATGATGAACGGCAAACTTCTCACGGCGTCCAGATCCAAAGGAAATGCATAGATCCTCATAACGCAACAATGGGTTAAATGACTTAGGAGTTGAACTCATGAGCGCCCTCCACTCATCAAGCCTGATTTACGAGAGTCAAATGCATCCCGTAAAGCCTCACCCATGAAAGTTAATAGCAATAGGGTGGCGACCAAAACAACAAAAGTAGAAAGTGAAATCCACCAAGCATCTAAATTGCCCTTACCTTGAGAAAGTAACTCCCCCAAACTCGGTGTTCCCGGGGGTACACCTAGGCCCAAGAAATCTAAGCTCGTCAACGACAGAATGGCCGCACTCATTCGGAAAGGTAAAAAAGTAATGACTGGCGTCAAGCTATTGGGAAGAATATGACGCCGCATGATTTGCACATTCGTTAAACCCAATGCTCTAGCTGCTCGAACATATTCCAAGGCGCGATTGCGTAAAAACTCAGCGCGCACATAATCCGATAAACCCATCCAGCCAAAGGCAGCCAACAAAATAATGAGCAGCCAAATACTGGGGTTAAAAATGGAAGCAAAAATAATTAAGAGATAGAGCTCTGGCATGGCCGACCAAATTTCAATCAAGCGCTGCGAAATCAAATCAAACTTGCCCCCAAAGAAACCCATTAAGGAGCCCGTGATAATGCCGACGCTAACACCAACAATGGTGAGCGCCAGACCAAACAAAATCGATAGACGAAAACCATAAATTAAGCGCGCCAAGACATCGCGCCCACGATCATCAGTGCCAAGCCAGTTATCCCAAGAAGGTGGCGCAGGGTTAGGCACTTGTGAAAAGTAATTGAGTGTTTCGTAGCTATATTGAATTGGTGGATAAATCGCCCAATTACCGTTACTCGTAATGTTCCGACGAATATCAGGATCTAAAAAATCTGTCGGGGTTGCAAAGTCCCCACCAAAAACNGTTTCNGCTTGGTTGTGAGCAATCGGAAAATAGAAGTGNCCTTCATAGCGAACAATCCAAGGCTTGTCGTTGGCAATCAATTCGGCGCACATGCTTAANCCAAACAGAGTCATAAAGACCCATAANCTCACATAGCCTGTNCGGCTAGCCTTAAAGCGCTGCCAACGACTCATGAACCACCCCCAGCACCAAACTGAATGCGCGGATCGACATAGACATAGCAAAGATCAGAAATGAGCTTG
>Ga0007880_1000094_pt1 | contig 15809 bp, 15 predicted proteins | sample CryBogCBH29Jun09_FD_54999 | JGI IMG/M metagenome (GOLD analysis project Ga0007880, IMG submission 54999) | Freshwater microbial communities from Crystal Bog, Wisconsin, USA - CBH29Jun09 | ecosystem: Environmental > Aquatic > Freshwater > Lake | place: Crystal Bog, Wisconsin, USA | collected... | reverse complement strand
GATGCCGGCACTCTTCTAGAAGATGGTGCTGAAGTCGCCTTCTTTCCGCCGGTGACTGGTGGATAAGATGGTAAACACTTTTATTTGCATTCAGGAAGCTGATTTTGATCTCACTACGGAGATTACGAATCTTCGTCAGGGTGATCTTCAGGTCGGCGCAGTGGTGAGTTTTCTGGGGACCGTGCGCGATATGAATGAGGGTAGTCAAGTTAAAGCGATGACGCTAGAGCATTACCCAGGGATGACCGAGAAGGCCCTCCATGACATCATTGATCAGGCTAAAACCCGCTGGGATATTCGCAAGACTTTGGTGATTCACCGAGTTGGCCCACTTTTGCCCGAAGATCAAATCGTATTGGTGGCTGTGACAAGCGCACATCGTGGGGAAGCTTTCGCTGCATGCGAGTTCATCATGGATTACCTAAAAACCGCTGCGCCATTTTGGAAAAAAGAAGAGACGCCAGAGGGTGGGCGATGGGTGGATGCCCGCATTACAGATGAAGCTGCAATGGCTCGCTGGGAAAAGAAGTAGAAAGCATTTAATGCAACGCCACTACCCCTGAGATGAGGTTGATGGCCAGCGCCAGTAGCGATGCATTGAAAATAAATGCTGTCATACCCTGAATCATTACCCAAAATCGCATTCTGGAGTTCGCAATATTGACATCAGCGGTTTGGCAAGTCATGCCAATTACCATTGAAAAATACAGAAANTCTATATAGAGTGGTTTCAGCTTTGCTGCAAAAAGCAAAGGAGCACTTTTGGTTTTTTCAAACTCTATGTAGTAGGCGTGGGCGTAGTGCAATGCAAAAGCAGTGTGCACCACAAGCCAAGAAACGGTGTAAGTTGAAAGTACTAGGGCAATCTGCCAGAAAGCATCCGTAGCAGAAACCAATCTAACGCTAGATAGAATAATCACAATAGCGACTAGGCTGGCTGTTGCTGCCAATATTGTGATCAGCAAAATAATGGCAGCGCCAGCGTCTTCTTTTTTGGAGAGGGTTAAGATATTTTCTTCTCTTGAAAAATACATCATCATGTAAGTCAAGAAAAGGTAAATACATCCAGAGACAACCCAAGAAATTGCCGCACAAACTGGAATGGAGAGCCCGGTCGGNAGTAGAAAAAATGTCGCAATGCCAGACATGCCGATAATCAATAGACGATGGCTAGTGCTGATACGATGCCAATGTTGGGACCAGTGGTGTGAAATCATATGGACCTTAGTATGCACGCAAAACTGTAAGCTCGAACCAGGTGCTTGCCTTGCATTTATTTTGATGCAAAATGTACACAATCAAATTGAAAGAGTGGCCATGCAAAAAAATCAAAAGGGCTGGATCCTAGCTATCGGATTGCTATTAATTCTGATTGCCTGTGTAGTTGCCTATGTTGGCACCATGCCCGCCGAAGCCAATCTATAGTTTGTAACGAGGATGGGACTTGCTGGAGGATGTATTATCCAAGACTTAAGCCTTCTCATCCTTAAAAAATCCCAATTTCTGAACTCTTGGAAGTTTCTTTAATTTAGCTTCCGCCTTAGAGGCCTCAGATCTATCTGGATGGTCTTGCGTTGCCAAAAGGACGACTGGTCTGCGAGACCTGGTGTAGCGGGCGCCTTGCCCTGAATTATGAGCTTCCAGGCGATGTTCTAGCCGATTGGTAATACCNGCGTATAGGGTGCCATCGGAGCATTCAAGAAGGTAAACAAGCCAGGTCAAAATAGGGGTAAATCCGCTTAAAAAGGGTGATAAAGCCTTGAAATCTGCCACATTGCCCTTATATTCTATAGATAGATATACATAGAGTAGATGGGTACAAAAATGAGAATAGATAAATTAACAACTAAATTTCAAGAAGCGCTCAGCGAGGCTCAAAGCCTAGCCTTAGCCAAAGACAATCAGTACATTGAGCCAGCCCATTTATTNCTGGCTATGTTGCGCGATTCTGATGGTGGGGCTAAGAGCTTATTAACCAGAGCTGGNGTCAATGTATCCGGCTTAGAAAAAGGCCTTGAGAAGTTGATTGGCAACTTACCTGAAGTTCAAGGCACTAGTGGCGAAGTTCAAGTTGGACGTGACTTAAGCAATTGGTTGAACTTATGTGAAAAAGAAGCCAACAAGCGTAATGACCAATTTATTGCCGGCGAACTTTTTTTGCTGGTGGCGTCTGATGACAAGGGCGAGNTAGGNAAACTTGCTCGTGAAAATGGATTAAATCGTAAATCATTAGAAGCGGCTATTGATTTAGTGCGCGGAGGAGAATCGGTGAATAGTGCGGATGCTGAAGGTCAACGTGAAGCCTTAAAAAAATACACGATCGATTTAACTGAGCGCGCTCGTATGGGTAAGCTCGACCCTGTTATTGGTCGTGATGATGAAATTCGTCGCACTATCCAGATTCTGCAACGTCGCGGCAAAAACAATCCAGTGTTGATTGGTGAACCTGGCGTAGGTAAAACTGCCATTGTGGAAGGCTTAGCGCAGCGGATTGTGAATGGCGAAGTACCTGAGACTTTAAAAAACAAGCGTGTCTTAGTTTTGGATATGGCTTTGCTGTTGGCTGGCGCTAAGTATCGGGGTGACTTTGAAGAGCGTCTGAAGGCGGTGCTAAGTGATGTCGCTAAAGATGAGGGTCAAACTATTATCTTCATCGATGAGATTCATACGATGGTGGGTGCCGGCAAGGGCGATGGCGCAATGGATGCTGGCAATATGCTTAAGCCAGCTTTGGCCCGTGGCGAATTGCATTGCATTGGCGCGACCACTTTAGATGAATATCGTAAGTACATTGAAAAAGATGCTGCTTTAGAGCGTCGCTTCCAAAAGGTGATGGTTGAAGAGCCNAGTGTAGAGGCAACCATTGCTATCTTGCGTGGTCTGCAAGAGCGCTATGAACTGCATCATGGNATTGAAATTACCGATCCAGCGATCGTGGCTGCTGCAGAGCTATCCCATCGTTACATCACTGATCGTTTCTTGCCAGATAAGGCAATTGATTTGATTGATGAAGCGGGTTCACGCATTCGGATGGAGATTGATTCCAAACCAGAGGTGATGGATAAGATGGAGCGCCGCTTGATTCAGTTAAAAATTGAGCGTGAAGCTGTTAAAAAAGAGAAGGACGAGGCTTCTCAAAAACGCCTTGGTCTTATCGAAGATGAAATCAAACGTCTTGGAGCTGAGTATGCCGACCTAGAAGAAATCTGGAAGGCTGAAAAAGGCGCTGTTCTGGGTGCTGCCAATATTAAGGAGGAGATCGAGAAGATCAAGACCGACATTGTGAAACTCCAACGCGAAGGAAAATTAGAAAAAGTCGCTGAATTGCAATATGGCAAATTGCCTGAGCTTGAGGCTAAGCTGAAATCCGCCGCTGCTGCTGAAGCAAAGGGCGATAAAGACGGTGTTGTGAAACACAAGCTCCTGCGTACCCAGGTTGGCGCCGAAGAAATAGCTGAAGTAGTTTCTCGCGCGACAGGCATTCCTGTTTCTAAAATGATGCAAGGTGAGCGCGATAAATTACTCAAGATGGAAGAGTTGCTTCATCAGCGCGTGGTTGGTCAAGAAGAGGCTATTCGTGCGGTATCGGATGCCATTCGTCGCTCACGCGCAGGCCTAGCTGAAGAAAATCGGCCTTATGGCTCATTCTTATTCCTTGGACCTACTGGCGTTGGTAAAACTGAACTCTGCAAAGCTTTGGCTGGCTTCTTGTTTGATAGTGAAGAGCACTTAATTCGCATTGATATGAGTGAGTTCATGGAGAAGCATAGTGTTGCCCGCTTAATTGGGGCGCCTCCAGGTTATGTTGGTTACGAAGAGGGTGGTTATTTGACAGAAAAAGTACGTCGCCATCCATACAGCGTAATCTTGTTCGATGAAATCGAGAAGGCGCACCCCGATGTTTTTAACGTCCTACTGCAAGTGTTGGATGATGGTCGTTTAACGGATGGTCAAGGTCGTACTGTTGACTTCAAGAACACCGTCATTGTGATGACCAGCAACATTGGATCGCATTTGATTCAGTCAATGGCCGATAAAAAACAGGCTGAAATTAAAGAGGCTGTCTTTGGTGAGTTGAAGAATCATTTCCGTCCAGAATTCTTGAATCGTATCGACGAGATCGTAGTGTTCCACGGTCTTGATAAGGCCAATATTGCCAATATTGCAAAGATTCTTCTCAAGAACTTGTCGGATCGTCTGGCTAGAGTAGATATGCAGCTTGAGGTTAGTGATGCCGCTTTGAATAAGATTGCTGAAGTAGGTTTTGATCCAGTTTATGGAGCTAGGCCACTCAAGCGTGCTATTCAGCAGTACATTGAGAACCCAGTTTCTAAAATGATCCTGGAAGGTACCTTCGGTCCTCAGGATGTTGTGCCCGTAGATGTCGATAAAAAAGGTGAATTTAGCTTTACCCGTCAAGTTCACTAGCGTCGAATAGAAAGCAAGCAGGAAAATTCCTGCGCCAGTACACTCGAGACATGACTGATGCGCAATTAAATCGGCGTGCCAGTGATGTCCGGGTGATTGCTTTGATTAGCCTGGCTCACGGTAGCTCCCATTTCTTTCATTTAATTCTGCCACCCATGTTTCCATGGTTAAAGAATGAGTTCGCCGTTAACTATGCTGAGCTTGGTTTGCTCATGTCGATATTCTTCGTGGTTTCTTGCATCGTGCAGGCTGCATCCGGATTTTTGGTTGATAAAGTAGGGGCTCGGCCAGTGTTGTTCTCTGGCATGGGCTTATTGATTCTGGCGGCATTGATGTATTCCCAAAGCAATGGATACACCATGTTAGTTTTGGCTGCGATCGTTGCTGGGTGCGGTAACGGCATCTTTCATCCAGTTGATTACACCCTCATCAATCATAAAATTTCACCCCCAAATTTGCCTTATGCGTATTCGGTTCATGGCGTTACTGGCTACTTAGGCTGGGCTGCTGCACCTGCTTTTATGGTGGCGATAGCGACTGTGACTGATTGGCGCATTGCCTTTGTGGCTGCCGCTGCTCTCGAGGCTCTAATTCTGTTGTTCCTTTGGATGAATCGTGGACTGCTGCTAGATAACGCTCAAGAGCGGCATGAGGAATCCAGAAAGAGTCATGCAGCGAGCAACCCTAGTGGTGTTCCCATGACTACCTATGGATTTTTGAAATTACCAGCAGTATGGCTCTGTTGGATTTTCTTTTTGTTTAGTGTTGCTGCCACTACAGGTCTTCAATCATTTGCACCAACAGCACTTTTCCAAATCTACACGCTCGATGTCAGCACAGGAAATTACTTTTTGACTCTCATGGCTTTAGGCGGTGCAGGGGGGATGCTACTGGGTGCTTACATAGCTACCCGCTTTAAATCTCCTGAAGGCATCATCACCATCAGTTTTGTCATCAGTATTGTGATGAGTCTTTTATTGGCCACTGGTTGGGTGCCGATAGATCTTGTCGTTATCCCATTTGTTGTGATTGGCCTTGGAATTGGGGTGGCGGCCCCATCGCGTGATTTGATGATTCGCGCAGCAACCCCAGCCGGCGCATCTGGAAGAGTATATGGAATTGTTTATTCTGGAATTGATCTGGGTGCAGCGCTTGGTCCACTCATCTTTGGAATATTTATGGATGCCAATCTGCCTAAATTACTCTTTATTGGTGTGGCCTTATTTCAGCTACTCATTATCCTTACAGCATTTAAGGTTTCGAGTCAGGCTAAAGCTGCCTGAATTTTTCGAGCAAATTCCACGGCGTGTGGATTGTCTCCATGAATACATAAAGTATCTGCTTGTATCTTGATGNTGCTGCCATCGATTGCNGTCACNTGACCCTTTTTAGCCATTTGCATCACCTGTTCAAGTGCCGCNGCCTCATCTTCAATCACAGCACCAGCTTGAGTGCGTGGAACCAGAAAGCCTTCTTTGGTATAGCGGCGGTCAGCAAAAACTTCTTGCCATACCGGGACCTTCAGTTCATTTGCGGCATCAACTAAGCAGCTACCAGCTAACCCGTACAAAATCACTTCCCGACCTAAATCTTTGACTGCTCGCGCAATTCCCCTAGCTAACTGAATATTTTTTGCCGCTTGGTTATAAAAAGCACCATGGGGTTTTACGTGATGGAGTTTGGTGCCAGCAGCATTTGCAAAACCCTGCAAAGCTCCAGCTTGATATATAACGTAGTTATAAGCATCTTCTTCTGAGATCTCCATCTCGCGACGGCCAAAGCCTTCTAAGTCAGGAAAGCCAGGATGTGCACCGATCAGGACATTCTTTTGAATAGCTNGTTCAACTAANTGTTTCATGGTGGCNGGATCGCCAGCATGCCANCCACAGGCAATATTGGTAGAGCTAATGTAATGAAGCAGTTCAGCGTCATTACTCATGCCTTCGCCCATGTCGCTATTAATATCCATTAAGTCCTCTTGATGCCCGTGTGAAGCAGTAATTCAATTGAGTTCATCGTTGATTCTTGCAGTTGTAAGGATTCTAAATTCAAATGATCGGCCTTTTCTAAATCAATTGGCATAAATTGAATTTGATTGCCTGGTTTTACCTGCGCTAATTTTGCCCGATCTGCTTTGATCACTTCGGCTAAACGGGGATACCCGCCAGTCGTTTGATGTTCTGAGAGCATGACGATCGGCTCTTGTGATGGTGGAAATTGCACCGTTCCAAAGGTAATCGCTTGGGAGGGAATGTTAGGCAATGCTTTCTTGACCTGAAAGTTACTCTCCAGTCGAATACCCATGCGGTTACTTTGATTGCTCACCTTCCATATCGTTGACCAGAAGATCTCGCGATCCTTGACAGATAAAAATGGCAGGTGAGGGCCAGGCAAGCAATAAATGGGGGTAATTTTTTGAGTGGGCAAGTAGGGAGATCGTACTTGCCACTTTGGAAAGCAGGGCAAAGCATGCGCGTGATAGAGATCTCGCAGATAAGGGGATTCCAGGGCTGCATTTGGATGCTCTAAAAACAGGATGTCGCCTTTTTGCAATCTCTTTGGACCGATATCCGCGCTAATGTGGGAGCCGTTACTGCCCAGAATGGTGGGTAAATTGATTCCACCACCTATCGCGAGTACACAACGTAAGCCAGGATTGAGTGGCGAGAACTGCAGTGTCGAACCTTTGGCAATCCAGACTGGTCGGTTGCCGGGTATCCGTTTACCGTTGACGATGCCACTACAGGTAGCACCAACCCAAGCTACGCAAGTGTCTTCGCTAAAGAGAAGGCTTGGGCCAGTCGCTGTAATCTCTAAAGCAGCCGTATGAAGTGCATTGCCAACGAGCGTATTTGCTAACTCTAGAGAGTAAAGGTCGCTAGCGCCACCAGGCCCTACTGCCCAATGAGAGAGTCCCGATCGCGGCTGATCTTGAATGGTAGTAAAAGTGCCTGACTGTTTAATTTCTATGGAGGCTTGATTTTTTTTCTGTGTACGCAGAGGCAGGATGATTTCTGCTACTTGGTTAGATGCATCAAGCTTGTTAAATTGATCAAGACTGATTTCTTGTATGTGCATCTCATCACCCGGCATAAATAAGCCCGGTGGTTCTTTTTGGACATCAAATAATACGTTTGGAGATCGACCAATGAGATTCCAGCCTCCAGGGGTCGACCGCGGGTAGATGGCCGTTTGCAATTCCGCTATGGCGACGCTCCCTTTGGGCACCGACGGTCTTGGCGATGTAAGGCGAGGCAAACTTAACTTCGGGTTGAGGCCACCAAAGTAAGCAAACCCAGGCATAAATCCCAGAATATCTGCCGTATAAATATTTTTCTTGTGAAGTTTGATGGTCTCCTCTACTGAGAGACCGCATGCTTGAGCAATTTGCTGGAGATCTAGAGCTAATTCAGAGTGATAGCAAACTTGTATTTGATGGATTTGGCTTGCCACTACTTTTGCACTTCTTTGTTTTTGTAATTGAGTGCTGATTTTTTCAAGATCTTTGATGGCTTGCTCACGCACCTGTTTTGGAGTTTGGTCTCTGTAATTCAATTGAATGACTAGGGTGCTCAGTCCAGGAANAATTTCCGCTGCCCAGACNGGTTTATTTGTAAACAGCAGTTTGCTCAGGCCGTGGATTTCTTTCAGCGGGTTCTTGGACTCCGAGAAATCAATTAATAGACTGTGATCACCTAATAGTGTGCAATGCATCATTTGCTTATCTTAAGGGTTTTCGCTAGTTAGCTATAAAAGACAATTTTTTAAGGTATAAAGGTGCTACTCATGTAGTAATTTAAAGCCTAAAAATAAAGGGAGACAAAATGAGTCAACAGACNGATACCAGCTTGACTGGTTTTTATAAAGTCATGAACGCAAAAGAGAAGAAAACCTTCTGGGGTTGCTTCTTGGGCTGGGCATTAGACGGCATGGATTTCATGATCTATCCATTGGTGATTGGAACCATTATTGCCGTTTGGCAGGTTGACCGCGGCATGGCTGGTCTAGCCGTAACCGGTACCTTATTGGCCTCCGCCTTTGGGGGCTGGTTTGCAGGCTATTTAGCCGACCGAATCGGGCGTGTTCGCACACTCCAGTTCACGATTCTGTGGTTCTCAACCTTTAGTTTGATCTGCGCCTTTACGCAAGACTTCAATCAGCTCATGATCTCTCGTGCACTGCTTGGGTTTGGTTTTGGTGGTGAGTGGGCTGCTGGTGCTGTGTTGATGGGTGAAACCATTCGCGCTGAATATCGTGGCCGTGCGGTGGGATCTGTGCAATCGGCATGGGCGGTAGGTTGGGGCGCCGCTGTTCTCTTACAGGCGATCATGTTTAGCTTGTTGCCTCCCGATATGGCGTGGCGTGCAATGTTTGTTGTTGGATTCTTCCCTGCATTGTTATTGCTCTATATCCGTCGCCATGTTGAAGAGCCAGAGATTGCTAAGGTTGCTCGTGCAAAAGTGGTGGCAGCAGGTGACTCCCCTTCTATTTTTGAAATCTTCAAACCAGGCATTCTTAAAACAACTATCTTGGCATCGCTGTTAACGATGGGTGCACAAGGTGGCTACTACGCCATTACCACTTGGGTTCCAACCTTCTTGAAGACTGAGCGCAAGTTAACGGTTGTAGGGTCGACAGGTTATTTAGCCTTCTTGATTGTTGGTAGTTTTGTGGGTTACTTGGTTGGCGCATGGATGGCTGATCGTTATGGTCGCCGGAAGTTGTTTATGACCTTCTCGCTTGGTGCAATTGTTCTGGTGCTGGCGTATACCCAATTAGACATTACCAATGAGATGATCATGTGGCTTGGATTCCCATTGGGTTCTTTGCCAGCGGCTACTTCTCTGGTATGGGGGCATTCCTCACTGAATTATTCCCAACGCGCTTACGTGGATCTGGCCAAGGTTTTTGTTATAACTTTGGTCGTGGTATCGGCGCGCTATTCCCAGCTTTAGTGGGTTACTTCTCCGCTCAATATGGATTGGCAATGGCAATCGCAATCTTTGCAGTGGTTGCGTATGGCGTCTTCTTTATTGCTGCAGTGATTCTTCCAGAAACGCGTGGACGAGAGCTGCAGGCAAACTAAGAAAATATTAGTGTCAGAAGTAGATATTCCGTTTTGCCCGGGACCGCCTGAACATCAGAGCGGTCCCTTTCCTTTTGTGATGCCCAAAGGTGCAGTCGATACGCATGCCCATGTCATTAGCGCCGCCAGTTTTGTTCCCGATCGATCCTATACATCACCTGAAGCCACTGAAGAGCAATATATCCGCATGTTGGATGAAGTCGGTATGACCTATGGTGTACTGATCCAAGTGAGCGTGAATGGTCAAGACAATGCGCCGATGTTGAAGGTGCTGGAGAGGCATCCACAGCGTTTGCGTGGCGTAGCAGTACCATTACTCAATCAGCCCGATGCTTATTATCAAAATATGAAAGACAAAGGGGTAGTTGGCATCCGCATGAATGTGATGTTCTCTGGCGGCGGCCTAGATTTGTCAAAGCTGGAGGAGTGCGATGCCCTCGCAAGAGATTGGGGTTGGCATATCCAGTTCTTGTTAAATGCAAACGACCTACCAACGCTGATGCCGCGTATGCAAAAAATGCAATCTACCTTGGTGATTGATCACATGGGATATTTAAGGACATCAGTTGGGCTGAGTTCTCCTGGCTTTAAAGCACTCCTCGATTTAGTGAGAGAGCGTGCTTGGGTAAAAGTTTCCGGTGCTTATCGTTTAACTGATCAAGCGCCCCCGTACAACGAAGTAGTGCCCTATGCAACGGCTTTAATTGAAGCTGCTCCTGATCGCTGCATATGGGGCTCAGACTGGCCTCATGTTGCTAACTGGGGTGTTATGCCCAGCGTTGCGCAGATGTTGGAGAGTCTTGCTCTATATGCCCCGGATGAGCACACTCGCAATCGAATCTTGTGCACTAACCCTCAACGCCATTACGGATTCAATGTCTAGGCTGTAGTGGGTTAGTTATTTTCACGATGTGAAACGTCGTTTCCCTTCGTAAAATGCAGTGCAGCAAGGTCCCTATATATTCATTTCAAGCAGTGAATATACATTCCATATTATAAAATTATATATTTAAGTCATTGAATTTAAATGATTAAATATTTGATAAATTATTTTCTGAATAGCTTGTTTGCTTTTTTAATATCCCTACACTCTTATATAAGACATAAGACTTAAATGTCTCAATTTTTGAATTACTTGTTTAACTTAGGGAGAAAAACATGTCAGATCGCAAAGCAGAAATCGCAGCTCTACAAAAAGATTGGGATACCAATCCACGCTGGAAAGGTATTACCCGTGGCTACACAGCAGAAGATGTTGTACGTCTTCGTGGCTCATTGAAAATTGAGCACACTTTAGCTAAGCACGGCGCTGAAAGACTTTGGAATTTAGTGAATAACGAAGCTTATGTAAATTGCTTGGGTGCTTTGACCGGTGGTCAAGCAATGCAGCAAGTTAAAGCCGGCGTTCAAGCGATTTATTTATCCGGTTGGCAAGTGGCTGCTGATGGTAATTCTTCTGCAGCAATGTACCCAGACCAATCTTTATACCCAGTGGATTCAGTTCCAAAGATGGTTGAGCGTATTAACAACTCATTCCAGCGCGCAGATGAAATTCAAACCTCTAAAGGCATTCAACGTGGTGATGCTGGTTTCGTTGAATATTTTGCGCCAATCGTTGCTGATGCCGAGGCTGGTTTCGGTGGCGTACTAAATGCTTTTGAATTGAGCAAAGCGTTAATTAAGCAAGGTGCTGCTGGTGTTCACTTTGAAGATCAATTATCTTCGGTTAAAAAATGTGGTCACTTGGGTGGAAAAGTATTGCTGCCAACAGCTGAGTCAGTACAGAAATTGATTTCTGCACGTTTAGCTGCCGACGTAATGGGTGTTTCGACTATCATCTTGGCCCGGACTGATGCTGAAGCTGCTGACTTGTTGACTTCTGACTATGATGAAAACGATAAGCCATTCTTGACAGGTGAGCGTACTCCAGAAGGTTTCTACAAAACACGTAAGGGCTTAGATCAAGCAATCTCCCGTGGTTTGGCATACGCTGCATACGCTGATATGGTTTGGTGTGAAACAGGTACACCGGATCTTGATTTTGCTCGTGCATTTGCTGAAGCAATTCGTGCGAAGTTCCCAGGCAAGATGTTGGCATACAACTGCTCACCATCTTTCAACTGGAAGAAGAACTTGGACGATGCAACGATTGCGAAGTTCCAGCGCGAGTTGGGTGCGATGGGTTACAAGTATCAATTTATTACCCTCGCTGGTATTCACTCTATGTGGTACAACATGTTCGATTTGGCCCAGGATTATATGAAGCGCGGCATGACGGCTTATATCGAAAAAGTACAAGAGCCAGAATTTGCTGCCCGTGATCGTGGATACACCTTCGTTTCACATCAGCAAGAAGTTGGCACCGGTTACTTTGATGATGTAACAACGGTTATTCAAGGTGGTAAGTCATCAGTAACAGCTTTGACTGGTTCTACTGAAGAAGAGCAGTTCCACTAATCGAATCCCTAAGTAGTTCGTAGTAGCAGTAGTACCAGTACTGCCGCGGCACCTAAATTACCTCACAAGGGTGACTTAGGTGCCGTTTTCGTATACATTTATTCCATGAAAAATTGCATACTCTGTGCCGATAGCCTAAAACCTGAAGAGGGCGAACTGATTTGGCGTGGCGATGACTGTCGCGTTATTTTAGTAAATGACCCTGATTTACCAGGGTTTTGCAGAGTCATTTGGAACCATCACGTAAGCGAGATGTCTGAGCTCACCTTTGGCGAGCGCGATATGTTCATGGCGCTAGTCTTTGCGGTTGAGGGGGCTGTGCGTCATGTGATGCAACCAGTTAAGGTGAACTTGGCTTCACTGGGTAACCAAGTCCCCCATCTTCATTGGCACGTGATCCCCCGTTATCAAGATGATGCTTTTTTTCCAGGCTCTGCATGGTCTGTAAAAGTTCAACAAACTCCTAGCTCGATATTGGAGGCTCGCAAGCTTAAGGCTCAAGGTCTACCTTCTGCAATTCGGGCTGCAATTTCACAATTGCATTAATTAACCCAAGTCAAAATTTCCATCGATTAATACGAATAGCATTTTGCAAGGCTTGCCAGAGCGATTACTCCAAGCATGATTGGTTCCGCGCTCCACCAGAAAGTCGCCTTGTTTCATCAGTTTCTCTTCTTTATCCAGCACGATATAGATCTCACCCTCAAGCACTAGAGCGTAATCCACTGTTTCAGTTCTATGCATCAGTGGGTGACCACCTTCTTTGAAGGTAGAGGCTTTTTCGGTGCCAAGTGCGCCAAAGGCGACTTGGGCATCCGAGGCACTTAAATTCTGAGTCCACTCGCCCTCGGGGCCAAACTCTACAATTCTGACGACAGTACCATTTTTAGGTGGTATCAGTTCTAAAAGGCGGCAGGTCGGATCTGGATTGTTATTAATCTTTGCTGGAGTTTCATCGGTGATCCAAAGATTAGTCAAATAGTAGCCAACACGCTTAGGATTGCCATGAATACTCGGGGCATTTCCATCCTCTGTAAAGATGGCATTGCCGTCAACATCATGCCCCGTCACAATTCTGCGTACGATTCCTTTTTGATCAGTCATTATTGGGTGGTCTCGCTTAGTTTAATTTTTGGAGTGCTTCTATATATTTTTCGGGGCTTAATGGAACGCCATCACGTTGGGACTCCCACATCACTTGGCCTAGACATTCCATGATGCGATGTTGTGCCTCATGCTCTGATCCCAGTTTCCCGGCAAGGTTTTCTGCAATTTTTCTGATGCCAGGTGGTTGATCAATGGAGATCTGCTCACTAATCGATAAGTGCATCGATAGATGCAGGAAAGGATTGGTTTCGCCACGCTCTGGCGTGTAATCCTGGGCTAGGGCGCCCTCAGAATCAGTTAGAAGGTGTGATATTCCGGATGTTGTTCCATCCAATCCCCTGCAATCGTTTCTAAGGGCGTCAGGATATGAGACTCAGTTTTTTTCTTCCAGGTATCGCAGAAAAATCGACGCACATCTTCACGAGTGGGGTTAAATATCGCCACGAACTTTTCCTTTACCTGTTTTTTGTTTGAAGCTGCATAAGGGTTCCACAATGCATTGCGCACAATCAGGGTTGCGTGCCTTGCAGGTATATCTGCCATGCAGAATAAGCCAATGGTGAGCATCTTGCAAAAACTCTTTTGGAACCCGCTTTAATAACTGCTCTTCCACTTTAACCACATCTTTACCAGGTGCCAGTCCAGTCCGATTCGAAACCCGGAAGATGTGAGTATCGACAGCCATCGTTGGTTGTCCAAAAGCGGTATTCAGAATGACGTTGGCTGTTTTTCTGCCGACGCCAGGAAGCGCCTCTAAAGCTTCACGGTTTTGCGGAACTTCACCGCCGTGCTTTTCTAAAAGGAGGCGACAGGTTTCTTGGATGTGTCTGCCCTTGGAGTTAAATAAGCCAATGTGCTGGATAAAAGGTTTGACACCTTCTTCCCCCAGATCTAATAGGGCTTGTGGCGTGTTGGCAATTTTAAAAAGTTTACGCGTACCTTTATTCACTGAGACATCCGTTGCTTGTGCTGATAGCAAGACGGCAATGAGCAATTCAAAAGGAGAGCTGTACTCTAGTTCAGTTTCTGGATGAGGATTATTGGCTTTGAGTTGCTCAAAGAATGCGCGTCGCTTGTCTAGATTCATAATTGTGACTTTGCTTTTGCCGCTCTTTCCATTGCCGCAGCAATAATGGCGCGTTTACGCTCTTGCTCCTTTTTCTCTGCATCAGAGGAGGGGGATTCAGCATTAATAGCCGCCAGTTTGGTCGTCGCTTTTTTAGCGAGACGTTCATCGTTATCGCGTTTTTCGCGATCAAGACGCAGTGCTCTAGATTGATAGCGATCTCGCGCTTCATCTGCGAGCTCTTGCGACCAGGCATTCCAACCAGTTTGATGATCAGTTACATCAATCATGGTGATGCAGTCAACAGGGCATGGTGGGATACAAAGATCACAACCAGTGCACCAGTCAGGCAAAACAATATGCATTTGTTTCGAAGCGCCAACAATCGCATCAACAGGGCATGCCTGGATACAAAGAGTGCAGCCAATACATTTTTGCGGATCAATGAAGGCTACAGGCCGTGGTCGTTCTGGGCCGCACTCAGGGTTAATAGTCGGGTTGAGTACAAAAGCATCTTGTGGATATACCGATTCAAGAACAGCGCTGAGTCTTACTATGCCCTCAACGCCACCAGGTGGGCAGCGATTGGGTTTGGCCTCTCCTGAGGCTAGGGCTTGCGCATACCCTCTGCAATCAGGGTAGCCGCATTTAGTACATTGTGTTTGGGGAAGAAGATCCTCTAGGCGATCGATCAGTTCACTGGCCTGTTTGATCTTCATTACGTATCAGATCCTGAAGGAATTAGAAGCCACAAGGGCTTCTAATGATTGCGGATTATTTGACATCCAGTTTAGGAAGTCTTGCTTTAGTCTTTCGCTGAGCTGGTTGATGATCGCGAATGAAGGACTTAATTTTTGGATAAACCTTATCTCTCCAGCGACGACCTGCAAAGATGCCGTAGTGACCGGCGCCTGCAACTTCATAATGATCTTTATCAGATTTAGGGATGCCAAGGCAAAGACCATGTGCAGAACGCGTCTGACCGCTACCAGAGATATCGTCTAACTCACCTTCAATAGTAAGTAAGGCGGTTTTTTGAATGTCTTGTGGCTTGACTAATTTGCCAGCAACTTCCCATGTCCCATTTGGCAATGCATAGTCTTGGAATACTGTCTTGATAGTATCTAAGTAGTACTTGGCGTCCATATCCAATACTGCGTTGTATAGTGAGATTGCAAATGATTTTGCGGGTTCATCGCAATAAAGCCAGTGTGCTGCAAGAAGCCAGGGTAGACCTTGCGGCCAGCACCAGGATAGCCGGGTGGCACTTTGTAAACCACATGACTTTCAAACCAATCGTACGATTTTTGATCAGCCAAATTGTTGACTGCAGTTGGTGATTTACGTGCGTCAATTGGACCACCCATCATGATCATCGAAGCAGGAGTTTCTTCTCCCGCAGAAGCCATAAGAGAGATTGCGCCCAAGGTAGGGACAGTTGGCTGGCATACAGAGATCACGTGCAAGTCTTTTGCACCAATGGTTCTAATGAATTCTTGAATGTAATGAACGTAATCATCTAGGCTGAAGCTGCCATCTTCAGCGGGAACGATGCGCGCATCGATCCAGTCAGTGATATACACCTTGTGATCTTGCAGCAATGTCTTAACAGTATCGCGCAATAGCGTCGAGTGGTGACCAGAAAGCGGGGCAACTAGAAGCACC
>Ga0007880_1000089_pt1 | contig 15991 bp, 16 predicted proteins | sample CryBogCBH29Jun09_FD_54999 | JGI IMG/M metagenome (GOLD analysis project Ga0007880, IMG submission 54999) | Freshwater microbial communities from Crystal Bog, Wisconsin, USA - CBH29Jun09 | ecosystem: Environmental > Aquatic > Freshwater > Lake | place: Crystal Bog, Wisconsin, USA | collected... | reverse complement strand
GCTTGTTGAAGAATTTAGATATGTTTAGTTCAATCATATTAAGTTCAATTGCTTAGCTTTATTGATAGCCTGAACTCGATTGGACACCTTTAGTTCTTTGAAAATTGCATTAATGTGGACTTTGACTGTTTGTTCTTTTATTTCAAAGTTATATGCAATTACTTTATTTGATTGGCCTTGAGCAATACATTTAAGTATTTCATATTGTCTTCCTGTCAAACCGGTAGCAACAGCCTCAGGCAGAAAAGTAGACATCATTGCGTAAATCTGGCTATAGATCTGTTCAACATCATTATTTTTAGAAATAAAAATTTGACAGCCAGCTTCTAAACATTTTTCCTTCCAGGCATCTTCTTCAAGCCCTGATATCGCTGCAATATTGGTTACATTACTCAATTTTTTAAATTCAAGTATTCCAAATAAGGGATCAAGGGAGTCTGGGATGCTAAGGTCTAATAAAATTGTCCAAGGGACATTCTTAGACTTAGCNAGGCTAATGCCATCAGAAATATTAGATGCGCTAAATACCTCGATAGCATGTGCGTTGAATCTTCTTGTTAGGTAAAGATGCAATGCATCNCGATAAACNGGNTGGTCATCAACGATTAATAATGCAGACATCAGAAAGATTTATCTCTTAAGTTTATGGGACGATTAAGCATAATTAGTTTGATCTCTGAATGCTATCTATATTTGATAGGCATNAATACTAGTTTAAGAGAATTCTGAAGCTTACTCGGCNCCGATGATTTAGCCTATAGAACTTTAGCTCTACTACTAAAGTTCCTCATCCTCCCTACAAATAATTGACTTGCGTCAACTTTTTTATTGTCAATTGCACCGACATTACATGCAGGGCTCGCAAAGCCAATGAAATATTAACCAAAGGGGGGTTTCATGAGTAAATTCATTAGCTATCTACTAGTCGCATTTGTTGCATTTTTCATTGGTGCAGTAAGTGCGGCAAGCTTGAGTGACATCGATACTTCTGCTGTATCAAAAATTTCTGCATATATCAATGCAGCTCATTCTCAAGATCAATACCGCTAATCGGACGGGTAAAATGTTTATAATTAATCTTTTGGGGCGCCATCTACGCACTAGCCTTCTGACAGTGATTCTTATTATCTGCGGCGTTATAGCCCTAGCCGGAACTAAAGTTTTGGCAAGCATTAACAATCAGGCTGAGATTGCACAGAGCAATCCTCACCACATTCCTGATGAGTTAAATCCAAAATTGAAGCGGGTCTCAGAGTATTTCGAGGTGATTCTCTATGTAGCGAAGGAGGACATGGTGGAGGTTAAAGAAACATTACATAGCGCTGCATTTAAAGGTAAAGCTGCATATATTGAGCCAATATTAGATTACACAACAGGCACCTCTAACTAGATTTAGTCTCCAATAATCAGATTAGCTGGTATGCACAAGTGGAGTGAGACAACATGACAATTTTGCGTTATTCCAAGGTATTCGAAGTTTTGGGGCATGACACTAGGTTGAAAGTATTCGACTTGATTTATCGATCTGGAACAAAGGGTGTTAGACCCAAAGAGATGATTGATCAATTCGGTATTGATTCAGGAACATTAGATTTTCATCTCAAAAAGCTTCTGGCAATTAATTTAGTTGCTATAAGGCAAAGGGGCCCAAGATGTCTTTATCATCTCAATGAAAATATTCCAGTAGAGTTGGCTCAGTTATTCGATGCCAACCAAAAGGAGGGGCAATTAGAGCTAGTCGAAGAGACATCCTTAGCCCTATAGCCAAGATCAGGCACTCAACCGCCTGTAGAACGTTTTGCCCTAACNGTTGCATCGACGGGCTGAAATCAAGGTNGNTANCGGTCATCGGCTGAATGTCGAGCCGCTCTACATTACAACGCGAAGAATTGCCCCACTTCAAGGCTTAATTCTTTAGCCAGCTCTGCACCAGTGACTTTGCCAGCTGCGCCCTTAGCTTTTAGCACTTCAATCTGTCCACCATGACANCTCACGAAGAATGAATCTAGCGTAATTTGTGTAAGCTCACCTGGCTTGCCTTTAACGGCNCCAAAGGTTTGCGCTACATGCTTATGGCAATCGTAGATCTGTACTTTTTGCTCACCAAACTTCGTCCATGCACCTGGNGCAGGATTAGCCGCTCTGATGACGTTATAGATTTGGGTGATGTGACTTGCCCAATGAATCTGCGCAGCGTTTGCATCAAACCAACCTTCATAGTTTGCTTGCGATTCATCTTGGATAACTTCGGTATGCTTTTCTGCCACCACGAGATCTGCAGCTTCTAACAAAGCCTTAATACCGGCCGGGAAGAGATGATCGAAGTAAACCTTTCCGAGAGTGTCATCAGGTCCTATAGCCACTTCTTTTTGCAAAATGACTGCGCCTTCATCCAAGCCATCGCTTGGGCGGAAGATGGTTAAACCAGTCTTTTCCTCACCTAGGGCAATTGCCCAGTTGATGGCGCTAGGACCGCGATATTGAGGCAATAAGGATGGGTGGTACTGAATAGTGCCGTGACGCGGAATCTTGACCAGCTCTTGCGGCACGAACTGCAATACGTAGGCCATCACGCAGATATCAGCCTTGCTATCAATCAAGGCTTGAGCAGCTTCAGGACTCTTTAAGGAGGAAAACTGCAAAGGGCTTAGACCCCTTGCAATCGTTGCCTCTTTTAATACTTCTGGTTTGCTTGANTTAGGATTATCAGGAGGGCAAAAGACNGCAACTACTTCATCGCCACGATCCAAAAANGCCTCTAAAGNAGCCNTCCCAAAATCTGCACTTCCAATCAAAGCAACCCGCATCTTAGATCACCTTATCGTGACGCAATGAGATCAACTCATCAGTAGTAAAACCAAGTTCGCTAAGAATCTCATCGGTATGCTCACCAAGTAATGGTGAACGCGTCACAACTGTTTCGCTATCAGACATCTTAATTGGATTACCTACGGTCAAATACTTACCGCGAATCGGATGATCNACCTCAACTACGGTTCCNGTATCGCGCAATGATTGCTCTTCAGAAATTTCTTTCATAGACAGAATTGGGCCACAAGGAACATCGTATTTATTCAAAATATCCATCACTTCAAACTTGCTTAGAGTCATGGTCCACTTCTCAATCTCAGCAAAGATTTCCATCAAGCGTGGCAAGCGTGCCATGGCTGATGAGAAATTGTGATCAGTAATCCAATCTTCGCGACCAATGACTTTGCAAATAGCTTCCCATACTGGAGCCTGAACAACAACATAAATATAGGAATTGGGGTCAGTTTCCCAGCCTTTGCACTTCAAAATCCAACCAGGCTGACCACCACCAGAGGCATTGCCAGCGCGGGGTACAGCGTCGCCGAAGGTTCCATTAGGATACTGTGGGTACTCTTGCATCGTGCCATTACGCTCCAAACGCTGTTGATCACGCAACTTCACGCGGCATAAATTCAAGACAGAATCTTGCATTGCAGCCAAGACTTTTTGACCGCGACCAGAATGCGTACGTTGATACAGCGCAGTAACAATACCCAAGGCTAAATGTAAGCCGGTACCGCTATCACCAATTTGCGCACCCGTTACCATCGGAGGGCCATCATCAAAACCAGTGGTTGAAGCTGAGCCGCCTGCGCACTGAGCAACGTTTTCATAAACCTTGCAATCCTCGTATGGGCCAGGACCAAAACCTTTTACAGAGGCCATGATCATCATTGGGTTTAATTCTTGAATACGTTCCCAAGTAAATCCCATGCGATCTAAGGCNCCAGGGGCAAAGTTTTCTACCANCACGTCGCACTCTTTAATAAGGCGCTCGAGAATTTCTTTACCTTTTTGGGTTTTGGTATTCACAGTAATAGAACGCTTGTTATGGTTCAACATCGTGAAATACAAACTATCCGCATCAGGAATGTCGCGCAATTGACCGCGAGTAGCATCGCCCTCACCTGATTTTTCTACTTTAATCACGTCAGCGCCAAACCAAGCCAATAACTGAGTACAAGTCGGCCCTGATTGAACATGCGTGAAGTCGAGGATCTTCACCCCCTCTAGTGCTTTTGCCATGGTTTAAGTCCTAATAAGATTGAAATTTTGAATTAAGCCAATTTTACCAGTCGGAAATTGGGGCAAATNAAGGATGCCCAGGTTTTGGGCATGAATGCTGCTAAGACCCTATATTTACTGCCTTGCATTGACTATATTGGGCTAAGAAGGAGGATTTTCAAGATCAGATAGCCGCTTCTTGAGGGCTCGCTCTTCGGCAAATCGCTCGGTTTCGTCACGAATCACGGCGGCCACCCCAGTCGCCTTGTGATTTTCATCAAAAAGCATGCCTACGGTAAACGCAATCGATAAAGCACGCCCATCCTTGTGCTTTGCGGGCACCTTCAATAAAGAGGTGCCATAACGAGTGGTGCCGGTTGCCATTGATTTGCTGTAGCCCTCGTTATGCCTCTGACGCTGACGCTCGGGTACGATCAGATCAAGCGTATTTCCTAGAGCCTCTGCTTCGGTATAACCAAAAATGCGCGTAGCCGCGGCATTCCAAAGCACAATCTTTTCATTGGCATCAGACACAATCACTGCATCGCCAATGCAATCTAGCAGTTGATGGAGATCGATGGATGTTTTCATATTCTCAGTCTAAAGACTTTTGCGGATGCATAGGAAATTAAAAGTGATGCTATAAAAAAGGCGCTCACTAGGAGCGCCTTAAAGCTTGTACAAATTAATGCTTTGTAGTTATTAAACTGCCTTAGCTGTGTGCAGCTTAGCGATGTCATCAGCGCTATAGCCGAGGTCTGCCAACACTTCATCAGTGTGCTCACCCAAAACTGGTGATGGACCAACTTCAATTTCCAAATCAGAGAACTTGATTGGGCTGCCGATTGTCAAATATTTACCACGTACTTTGTGGTCAACTTCAACAATAGAACCGCTCTTACGCAAGTCTGGTGAGTTTGCCAATTCTTTCATTGACAATACAGGCGCGCAAGGAATATCAAACTTGCGGAGGATGTCCACAGCTTCATATTTAGTCTTGTCTTTGAGCCACTCTTCAATCGTTGCGAAGATGTCAAAAATCTTATCTTGACGCGCTTCTGCAGTCATATAAGCTGGATCAGTTGCCCACTCTGGCTTGCCAATTGCTTTGGTAATTGGCTCCCAAGCGTGACCTTGAATGGTGAAGTAGATGTATGCGTTTGGATCTGTTTCCCAGCCTTTACACTTCAAAACCCAACCTGGCTGACCACCACCACCAGCGTTACCGCCACGTGGAACTACGTCAGTGAATGAACCGTGTGGATACTGTGGGTACTCTTCCAAGTAACCAATTTTGTCCAAACGTTGTTGATCGCGCAATTTCACACGGCACAGGTTCAATACGGCATCTTGCATTGAGCAAGATACTTTTTGACCCTTGCCAGTTTTTTGACGCTGCATCAATGCAGTCAAAATACCGATCGCCAAATGCATACCAGTGTTGCTATCGCCCAGAGCGGCAGCAGAAACTGTAGGAGGACCATCCCAGAAACCTGTTGTTGAAGCAGCGCCACCGGCACACTGCGCAACGTTTTCATACACCTTCAAGTCTTCGTATGAGTGGCCATCGCTAAAACCTTTTACAGAAGCCATGATCATTTTTGGGTTCAGTTCTTGAATACGCGCCCAGCTAAAGCCCATACGATCTAAAGCACCTGGACCAAAGTTCTCAACCATTACATCAGAAGCCTTGATCATCTTCTCTAAAACTTCTTTACCTTCTTGAGTTTTAGTGTCGAGCGTCAAAGAACGCTTATTACCGTTCAACATCGTGAAGTACAAAGCATCNGCACCTGGAATGTCGCGCAATTGGCTACGGGTTACGTCGCCAGAGCCTGGACGCTCTACTTTAATAACGTCAGCGCCGTACCAAGCTAACAACTGGGTACATGCAGGACCAGCTTGCACGTGTGTGAAATCGATGATGCGGATACCGTCTAATGGTTTAGTCATGTTTGTTTCTCCTTAAATTATTTCTTAATGTAGCTCTTCAATATTACGTATCTGTTACTTAATAAATTCCTGAAACTATGCTTTTTTAGTAGCGCCAGCAGATGGGTTCAAATTCGTCAAACGCCCACTCTCTGTACCCGCCGTTTCATCAATCACAGCGTTAATTAGAGCTGGTTTNCCAGCTGCAATTGCCTCTGTTAATGCNGCTTCTAATTCTGCTGGGGTAGTNACGTAGTAACCAACGCCACCAAACGCTTCAATCATCTTGTCGTAACGAGCATCTTTAACAAATACGGTTGGCGCAACATCTGCACCACCCGTTGGGTTGACGTCAGTACCGCGATATACGCCATTGTTGTTAAAGACCACTGTTGTGATTGGGAGTTTGTAACGGCAAACTGTTTCCAATTCCATGCCGCTAAAGCCAAATGCGCTATCGCCTTCTACTGCGATCGTTGGCAAACCACTAGTGACTGCAGCACCGATGGCGTAACCCATACCAATACCCATAATGCCCCATGTACCTGAGTCAAAACGCTTACGTGGCTTGTACATATCAACGATTGCACGGCAATAGTCGAGCGTATTAGCGCCTTCGTTTACCAAGTTCACATCTGGGTTCTTCTTGATCACATCACGAATCACACGCAAAGCACCATGAAAGTTCATTGGTGTCACTTCTTTGGCAAGTGTTTCTGCCATCTTCGCGGTGTTCTTATCTTTCTTCTCGGTAATCGCGGCGATCCATTCAGCGCTTGGCTTAGGAACGGCAGCAATACCCTTCAGGAGCTCACCAACGCATGAGCCAATATCACCAATCAATGGTGCATCGATTTGCACGTTGCTATCAATTTCGTTTGCCTGAATATCAATTTGGATAAATTTCTTAGGATCTTTACCCCAGGTCTTGCCTTTACCGTGCGCCAACAACCAGTTCAGACGCGCACCAACCAACATCACTGCATCAGCCTCAGCCAATACAAATGAACGCGCTGCAGAAGCAGATTGTGGATGGTTATCAGGCAACAAGCCTTTAGCCATCGACATTGGTAAGTAAGGAATGCCGGATTTTTCAACCAAGTCACGAATCTCTTTATCAGCTTGTGCATAAGCAGCGCCTTTACCTAAGAGAATCAATGGACGCTTAGCGCCCTTCAACACATTCAAAGCACGCTCAACAGCATCGGCCGCTGGAATTTGACGTGGNACTGGATCNATGACTTTGAAGATGGATTTCTTAGCTTCTTCAACGGGCATGGTTTGGCTGAGCANCTGCGCTGGCAAGTCTANATACACNCCGCCTGGACGACCAGAAACTGCTGCACGAATCGCACGAGCAAAACCGATGCCGATATCTTCAACGTGGTTGATGCGGTACGCCGCTTTGCAATATGGCTTTGCCGCATTGAGCTGATCCATCTCTTCGTAGTCACCTTGTTGCAAGTCAACGATTTCACGCTCGCTTGAGCCGCTAATCAAAATCATTGGGAAGCAGTTCACAGTGGCATTAGCAAGTGCTGTCAAACCNTTCAAGAAACCAGGNGCAGAAACCGTCATACAAATACCAGGCTTCTGTGTCATATAACCAGCAATCGCAGCAGCGTTACCAGCATGCTGTTCGTGACGGAAACCGATAAAGCGCATGCCTTCAGCTTGAGCTAAACGGCACAAGTCAGTAATTGGAATACCAACGAGTCCGAAAATCGTATTGAGATCATTCGCCTTAAGGGCGTCAATGACGAGATGGAAACCGTCAGTTAATTGTGTGTTTTGGTTGTCTGTTGTCATATAAGTAGTTGTTTTAAGTTATCGATTGCATCACAAGGCTACATGCGCCTCACTTGGGCAGAGGTGAATCTTAGGCTCGGGGGTGTGGTTCATCATTGACTTCGGTCAATTTCCCTTGAAATCCAGTAAATTCAAGGGTTAGCGCTTAGATAAAGAGCTCTTTATGCTTGGTTTTTAAGCGACTTAAAGTCTCTGGGGAGAGATTTAAATAGGCTGCCAACTCTTTTTTGGGGAGGAGCTCAAATAAGTCCTCATATTTGCGCAGAAAACGCTCCACTCGGCCTGGGGCATCGAGCATATGCAAGGTAATGGTGTGAGCCATGATTTCGCTCATCAGACGCATCACCTCAAATTCAAAGCTCTCTTTCAGTGGCTTATGCTGATCAAGAAACTCGGCCCACTTCTTCATGGGCATACGCGCCACGCGCGCCTTGGTAACCGAGGCAATACTGTATGGGGCGGCCGTCTTTAGGCGCCACGCGGCATAGCTTGTTTCAATATCTTTTTCGATAGCAAATCGCAAAATCATCTCTTTGGCATCCGCACTCGAAACGATCCGCTTTAGGATGCCGTCCAGTACGAAGTACTGCTCCATTTGGTGATCACCTTGATGAAGCAAAATGTCGCCTTTTCTGAGGTCGGAGATCTCTAAATGACGCTCTAATTCGGCCATGCTTTCCTGATCCAGGCTTTTTAGCACTGAGTTTTGGCTCAGCTGTAAGCGAATCAGGTTTTTTTCGAGGTGCTTGTCTAATGCTGTCATGAATCCTTAATCCTAGACCCTATATTGTAGGCTTTTTATGATCTAAATCAGGTTTTCAGCTACGTGCTTAGGCTAGAATTGCTGGGTCGTGGTGCTTTATTGCAGTGCAATAAAGTTAAACGGGAAACACTAAACGTGTGCTGCCCCCGCAACGGTAGGTAAATACATCCTCAATTGAAAAATGAGGGGTGTCAGGAGTCTGAAAAAGCCACTGTGCATGTCAATTGCATGGGAAGGCCAGATTCTGAGATTTACTAGCCCGGATACCGGCCAAGACAGGTGGAATTTTGCGGACGGGGATCTTCGCGCGCCGATGAAGCATCCCAAGCCAGCAGGCCAGGATGTCCAATTGACGCTCGATCTCTCAAAAGGTGAATTCTGTTCGACCCAGCTTACGGGGAAGTTAGCTAGGTGTTTCGAAGGCAGAAAGTGCATCATGAAACAGCAGTTCAGCAACAAAGCGTTAAGCGCCCTTCTTTGTGGCGCAGTCATTTTTGGATCCATTTCAAATGCATTAGCCCAAAGTTCACAATCAACAGTCATTGTTTCGGGCTCACGTTTTGAAGAGAACCTCAACGAGGTTCCTGCAAACGTGCAAGTNATCACCCGCGATGAAATCGCNGAGTCAAGCTCTACAAATATTCCTGATATTTTGTCCCAAATAGGCGGCTTGAATGTCAGAAATACCACCGGCGGCCAACTCAATCTTGGGGCCACCATTGATATGGGTGGCTACGGTCCAACAGCTAATAACACAACGCTGATTCTGGTGGATGGGCAAAGAATCAATCCCATTGATTCATCTTCAGTGTCATGGGAATCCATTCCGCTAGACTCAATTAATCGCATTGAAATCCTTCATGGCGGTGCCAGCGTTCAATACGGTAACGGCGCCATAGGTGGCGTNATTAACATCATCACCAATGGTGGTAAAAAAAATCTCAATCAAGTGTCTACAAGCTACGGCAGTTTTAATACCCTAGTCAACAATGCAATTTTTAGAAATACCATTGACCAAACCACGGTTCAACTTAGCGCTAACACTTCCAATACGAATGGTTGGAGGCAAAACTCTGCCGCCAATGCCTATGCATTTGATGCAAAAGTGACTCAAGCTTTAGGTGGNAGGGATAATGTTTATGCTGATGCGTTTTATAGCTATTCAAACCAACAAAACCCAGGNGGGGTAGTAGGTCAGGTTGGACAAGGAAATCCTCAGTCTGCAAAATTCAACAATATTGGATCTGGTACAGGCGTCTACAACACAGGCGTTCGTGCGGGCGTCGCCAAAGAATTAAGCAGCATATTTAATTTAGAGATAGACGGTTTTTATAGCAATAAAAATACCTTCTTTACTCAGCCTTATTACTCCACTGATGCATCGGGAGTGGGCTCATACCCAGCGATTAGCCCATCATTCACAAAGTACCAAGGATGGCAGGCCAACTTTAGCCCGCGCATTAAAGGTGATTTTGACTCATTCGGCACCAGCATATTGGGCTACGAATTTAATAAGGCCAGTCAGTCGTCGAATGGCACCTTTAGCTCTGTAATGAATCAAGCAGGGCAAGCGCAATATGCGGCAGTTAATCCGCTTCAGAGTGAAGCATATGCCAGCCTCTATAACCAATCCATTTATTTCATCGAAAGGGTTCCAGTTACAAAAGGTATTGAACTGAATGGAGGTTATCGGTATCAAACACAAAGCGCCACTACCAATGGTATTAGTATTTGGAGCGGCGCAAGTAGCGATAGTAAAACCTACTCTGCAAATGCCGGGGATGTGGCGATCAATTTTAAATACCTTGAGGGGCAACGTGTTTACGTCAAATGGAATCAGTCCTATCGCTTTCCCAATGTTGATGAGTTTTGGGGGTGGTCAACAAACGGTGGTCAAGCCTTTGGTGGAATTCTTAAACCTCAAACTGCACAAACCTATGAGATTGGTGGAAATTGGCAAGTTCTTAAAAGTAACTTAACGGCATCTATTTTTACTTCGGTTTCCCAAAATGAGATTTTGTATAACCCTGCAACTTTTATTAACTCTAATTCTCCTTATGACATTAATAGAAATGGAGCAATTTTTAATGTGCTTTCAGCGCTCACTTCGCAATTGTCAGCTGGCGTTGGTGGGACTGTGCAGCATGCGACTTACGCTAGTGGACCATACCAAAACCAATCAATAGCTCAAGTACCAAACCTATTGCTCAATGCCAGGGCAACCTATACGCTTACAAGTAATTTGTCATTCGGCGGGGTAATCAATTATGTGGGAAGCCAGCATTATGATGCCACCCCAACTTATTACAGCTCCTTGGCGGTCATGCCCTCTTACACCGTTGCAGATATTTATGCCAATTACAAATTGGGCAATTGGGAGACTCGCGTGACCGTTAAAAACGTTGGAAATTCTCAATATTCAACGTATGGGGGGTATGGTTATGTAACGGGGCCCAATGGCAATAACGCAAACAATTACTATTACTACCCCAATGACCCTCGATCCATTTACATTAGCGCTAAATACAACTTCAACTAATGACCCCTGATTACCCCAGCTTGAGTTCCAAAAAACAGGGCGAATGAGGCTGGTTTTCCCTCAAAAATCAGCATCTCAATAATTGGGACTACCTCTTGGTTTTCCTAAGGCTACAATGCCAGTATGAGCGAGCAAACCCCCTCTTCCCCTAGCGATATATCGGTTGACGATCTGTCGGCGATAGTTCAGCGCGTGGCTGATAAGTTGCAACTGATTGCTGAGGCAGTAAAAAACCTCAACCAGAATCGCACTCAACTTGAGGGCAAGATCGAAGACGCCCAAAAACGGATTCAACATATTTTGAGCAGGCTGCCAGAGCAGAGTGATGGACGCCAATTGAATTTACTTGGTGAGGCAACTCCCCCAACAAACTCAGAGGACGACAATGAGCCAACTACGCATTGAGGTAACTCTTGCCGGTCAAAAAATAGCGCTCGCAACCAGCGCTGAACACGAGCCCTTACTTCGTGCTGCTTGCACATTAGTGGATGAACAAATTCAGCTGGCAATTAATGGAGGTAACCGTAGCATTGAACGTGCGAGCATGATGGCGGCCCTCAAAATTGCTGGTGATCTCATTACTTTAAAAAATGCTGTTCCAGAAACCAATGCGCAAAGCACTACTTCCGGAACAAACTCCGAAGATATGATTCGCCTTCAAGCGGAAATTAAATCTTTAGAAGATCAAGTAGATACTTTGATGCAAACCCTTTCCCTGCCTGGTACGCCAAGGCCAATAGTTCCTTGAACCGATGCGCAAGCATCCGGAACGATCTTTACATTGTGGGCGTGAGCGTTTCGAAACTTCACAGTGGCAGCTTCGAGCTGTTTACTCCCTGAACTTCTTAATGCACCCGAAGCAAAGTAGCCGTTCCACCTTGAACCTTAGGGTTCAGGATGACGGCCTAGCGGCTAAGGCGGGGAATTCATGTCACTAAGCGATATCGCACTACTGATGTTGTGTGGGAGCATCTCTGGCTTTCTAGCGGGACTCCTTGGTATTGGTGGCGGCATGATCTTGGTGCCCTTCATGATTTTGGTTTTTAATCATCTAGGATTTAGTCAAGATGTCATCGTTCACATGGCGATTGCCACAGGTATGGCAACCATTCTGTTTACAACATCATCCGCAATCTGGGCTCATCACAAACATAGCTCCATCGACTGGAAATTAGTAGCCGCTTTAAGTCCAGGCATGGTGGTCGGCGGACTGATAGGTGGTAGCGAACTCTTTGAGGCTCTCAAGACTTCCTGGCTCTCACTTTGCTTTGCAGTCTTTATTGTGTACACCTCGATTCAGATGCTGATCAATAAGAAACCTGCCCCGGGTAGAGATTTGCCTGGTCCGGCTGGTCTCTTTTCATTTGGTGCATTTGCGGGGGTCCTAGCCAGCCTTGTTGGCGCTGGTGGTGCCTTCATTACCGTGCCTTTTATGCTTTGGTGCAATGTAAAACCTCACGTTGCTATGGCAAGCTCCTCTGGCTTAGGATTCCCAATCGCAGCAGCAGCAACACTTGGCTATATGTATGGCAGCTGGGGAAACCCAAACTTACCTGCAGGCTCTATAGGCTTTGTTTATCTACCGGCTGTGGCTTGTATTGTGGTGGTGAGTATTTTTACCGCACCGTTTGGTGCCAGATTAGCCAGAAAACTGGATGTCGCCCAACTCAAACGCGTCTTCGGCATCATGTTGTTTTTCCTTGCAGCCTTCATGTTTAATGAAAGCCGCAAGGCATTCGGTTTTTAAACGGTATATTGCTGACGCAAAATATTCTTTTGCACTTTGCCCATCGCATTACGGGGTAAGTCAGCAACAATTTCTAAGCGTTTTGGTATTTTGAAGTTCGCAATTTGCGTTTTCAAAGTAGCAATCATCGCCTGAGAATCTAATTTAGCGCCAGCTTTAGGCACTACTACCGCCATGACTGCCTCGCCAAAATCAGGATGTGGAATACCGATCACTGCGCTCTCATCTACACCATCCATATCATCGATAAAGCTCTCGATTTCTTTTGGATAAACGTTATAGCCACCTGAAATAATGAGATCCTTGCTACGACCTACGATACAGAGATATTCTTTGGGCGCCTTGCCACCATTAGCCTCACCACCCCAACGACCGACGTCGCCCGTTTTGAACCAACCGTCTTTAGTAAATTCTTCAGCGGTCTTCTCCGGCATACGCCAGTAGCCCGGAAATACATTAGGGCCCTTGACTTGAATGTTGCCAATCTCATTAACGCCACAAAGCTTGTTGTCATCGCCTATGACGCGTACTTTCACGCCGGGCAGTGGTAGGCCAACTGAGCCGCCGACACGGCTACCTTTGTATGGATTAGAAACCAACATGACCGTCTCGCTCATGCCATAGCGCTCCAGAATTGGCTGGCCAATCACCTCCTTGAAGGTATTAAATGTTTCAGTAAGCAATGGTGCTGAGCCTGAGACAAACAAACGCATATTGCGCGCCACTGTTTTCGTGAAGCCTTTATCAGCCAGCAGGCGGACATAGAAAGTAGGCACACCCATCATCACAGTCGAGTTCGGCATGTGGTGAATAAGTTGCGCTGTATCTAAACGTGGCAACCAAATCATTTTGCTGCCATTGATTAAGGCGCCATGTGCTGCCACAAATAAGCCATGAACGTGGAAGATAGGCAAAGCATGCAGTAAGACATCGCCTTTTTTCCAACCCCAGAATTTTTGCAAGACTTGCGCATTGCTACCCAAGTTCTTATGGGTCAACATCGCACCCTTACTACGACCAGTAGTTCCAGAGGTGTACAGAATCGCAGCAAGATCATCATCTTTTGTAGCGACAGTTTTGAACTTATCGCTCTGCACTGAAGAGCGCTCCAACAAGCTGCCGGTACGGTTTTCATCTAAGGTAAGCACATGTTTTGTGCCAGCCTTGAATGCCACCTTCGATACCCAGGCGAAATTCTTGCTGCTACAAACCACCAAAGCAGGCTCAGCATTCTCAATGAAATACTGCATCTCTGCGGCTTGATAAGCAGTATTCAGAGGAAGGTATACATAGCCAGCACGAATGGTGGCGAGATATAAAAACAAGGCCTCAGGGGATTTCTCCACCTGAACTGCAATGCGCGAACCTTTTGGAAGCTTTAAATTCTTCAACAGATTGGCCATCATGGCCGTAGCCCGCTCTACATCACTCCAGGAGTAGAGCAAACCATCCTGCGTTTCAATTGCGCAGGCTTTTTTATCTTTTGGAAAACCTTTTTCCAATAGTGAATACAAATTCATGACAACTTTCCTTGTGTTCTTGGGATTTTCTTAAACTAGAGGTGTACCCATCACCCAATTTGGTAAGCCAGTAGCAATATCAGGGAACACACAGAGCAAAACCACCGATAGAAGCATGATGACAACAAAAGGCATAACACCCCAAATGATTTCACGCAAAGTGATATCGGGAGCAATATTTTTAATCACAAAAATATTAAGGCCGACAGGCGGATGAATCAAACCAGTCTCCATCACAATGGTCATTACTACGCCAAACCAAATCAGGTCAAATCCTGCAGCACGCAAAGGCGGCAAGAAGATAGGGGATGTCATCAAAATAATGGACACAGGTGGCAGGAAGAAGCCCAACACAATCACCATCAGCAAGATAGCGGCTAACAAGACCCAACGCGAAGTGCCTAAATCAACGATCGCTTGGGCGGCTGTTTGACTCAAGTGCAGGTAACTCATCACATTCGCAAAGAGCAGCGACATGCCAATAATGAACATCAACATCGCCGATTCACGAATGGTGACGTCTAAAAGCGGATACAAATCCTTAAAGCGCCACATCTTGTAAATCACTGCAATCAATAGGAAGGCAAATACAGCGCCTAAGCCAGCTGTTTCAGCGGGAGTTGCATATCCGCCGTAGAGCGCAACCATCACACCAATCAACAGCACTAAGAATGGCAACACCCTTGGTAAGGAGCTCATCTTTTGCTGCATGGTGTAGTTCTGGCGATCCAAAATAGGATTTGGAACTGCATTCACGCTATAAGCTTCATAGGCACTTGCATACTCTTTACGGAAGCGATAAATGGTGTAAGCCGAGAAGAAAACCACCAGCATGATTCCAGGGCCAATCGCAGCTAGAAACAATCTACCTAATGATTGTTCTGCGGCAACTGAGTACAAAATCATCGTAATAGACGGTGGCAACAAAATACCCAGCGTTCCACCGGCAGCAATAATCCCCGCTGCAAACCCAGGTGAATAACCACGCTTACGCATTTCTGGAATACCAGCACTACCAATTGCTGAACATGTTGCAGGGCTAGAACCGGCCATTGCCGCAAATAAGGCGCAGGCAAAAACGTTGGCAACGCCCAAACCGCCAGGAACCTTACCCATCCATACATGCAAAGCATCGTATAAATCTTTACCAGCACGCGAACGACCAATCGCCGCGCCCTTCAAAATAAATAATGGAATAGACATTAAGGTAATACTGGACATCTCTTCATATACGTTCTGCGCCACAGTATCTAGTGAAGATGCTGGCATAAAGAAGTACATAAAAATGATTGCGACGATGCCCAAAGCAAAAGCAATGGAAATACCCGAGAACATAATCAGCAAAGTCACTGCCGCAAACAAAAGACCGATAGTTAATATAGACATGCTTAATGACCTCCTCTAACTACATCAGAGGCTACTTGCTTTCTGATAAAGATCTGCAGAAATAATTGAATGGTCAACAAGACCATTCCAATAAACATCATGGAATATGGAACCCATAATGAGGGGGCCCACGTGGAATTGGTTACCTGCCCATCCACCCATGCTTCCACGAGTAAATCCCATGTCTTTGTCGCAAAGAAAGCGAAAAAGAGACAAGAGATGATATCAATCGCAACTACCCTCACACGATTCACAGGATG
>Ga0007880_1000088_pt1 | contig 16008 bp, 17 predicted proteins | sample CryBogCBH29Jun09_FD_54999 | JGI IMG/M metagenome (GOLD analysis project Ga0007880, IMG submission 54999) | Freshwater microbial communities from Crystal Bog, Wisconsin, USA - CBH29Jun09 | ecosystem: Environmental > Aquatic > Freshwater > Lake | place: Crystal Bog, Wisconsin, USA | collected... | reverse complement strand
TACCGGTGTATCGACATCGACCCAGCGATTACGGGCTTTGAGTTGATCATGCTTCCAAAGTCCAGCCATATCATTTAGTCGTGCATTTGCAATTTGTGCTGCTTCTAATTTGGCAATGACCTGCTCAGTAGTGAGTTTGCTAAAGCAAGCATCAATAATGGCTAGCAGTTCATCACGCTTTTCATTGCGCTTGAAGTTTTGGTTGAAGCGTTCATCTTTGCCTAGGGCAACATTTTCCAACACAACTTCACAGAACTGCACCCACTCACGTTCGTTTTGCAGACCCAACATGACAGTCCCACCATCGCCCGCCTTAAAAGGGCCGTATGGGTAGATGGTGGCATGTGATGCACCATTTCGAGGGGGTGGCTCCGCGCCATCAAAGGCGTAATACATTGGAAAACTCATCCACTCACTTAATGATTCCAACATGGAAATATCGATGACTGAGCCTTTACCTGTTTTGCCTCTTTGTAGAAGGGCGGCAAGAATATTGGTATAGGCATACATGCCTGCAGCAATGTCGGCAATTGAGTTACCGGATTTACTTGGCGTTTCTGGTGTACCAGTGACCGATAAGAAGCCGGCCTCACTCTGAATCAGCAAGTCATAAGCCTTCTTGTCGCGGTAAGGGCCGTCATTACCGTAACCGGAGATATCACACAGAATGAGTTGTGGATTCTCCTTTTGCAATGCTTCAGCAGTAAGGCCCATGCGGGCTGCAGCACCTGGAGCCAAGTTTTGCACCAAAACATCGGCTGTCTTTAGTAAAGTTTTGAGCGCTGCTAATGCGGATGCTTGCTTTAGATCTAATGTCAGACTTTCTTTGGAGCGATTGACCCAAACAAAATGGGAGCACAGTCCATTGACTTGTTTGTCATAGGCACGAGCAAAATCCCCAAGGCCAGGACGTTCGACTTTGATGACTCGCGCACCGAGGTCAGCGAGTTGGCGCGTACAAAAAGGAGCAGCAATAGCATGCTCTAAGGAAACAACAGTTATGCCGTCAAGTGGGCGAACCTGTTTTGATGTCATGTCAGATTTTCTCTTAGAACGATCTTGGTAAACCAAGAACGTGTTCTGCGATATAGGAGTAAATCAAATTCGTTGAGATTGGCGCCACTTGGTATAGGCGCGTTTCTCTAAACTTCCGCTCGACATCATACTCATTAGCAAATCCAAAGCCACCGTGAGTTTGTAGGCAGACATTAGCCGCTTCCCATGAAGCTTTAGCAGCAAGATACTTAGCCATGTTTGCTTCTGCACCACAAGCTTGTTTGTTATCAAACAACTCGCAAGCCTTAAAGCGCATGAGATTGGCGGCTTCAGTCTCAATGAAAGCATCCGCAATCGGAAATTGGACCCCTTGGTTTTTGCCGATAGGGCGATCGAACACGATGCGATCATTGGCATAGCGTCTAGCCTTGTCTATGAACCAATAGGCATCGCCAATGCATTCAGCTGCGATCAGAACGCGCTCTGCATTGAGGCCATCCAAGATGTATTTAAAGCCTAAACCTTCTTGGCCAATCAGGTTCTCTGCAGGAATCTCCAAGTTATCAAAGAACACTTCATTGGTTTCATGATTGACCATATTGGCAATCGGTGAAATTTCCATGCCCTTGCCGAGCGCATCTTTTAAGTTGACGATGAAGATCGACATTCCTTCAGATTTTTTCTTCACTTCCGCAAGGGGAGTGGTACGCGCTAAAAGAATCATCAAATCAGAATGCTGAATGCGGGAGATCCATACTTTTTGACCATTGATGATGTATTTATCACCTTTCTTAACGGCCGTCGTTTTAAGTTTAGTGGTGTCAGTTCCCGTTGTAGGTTCAGTAACAGCCATTGTTTGTAGACGTAATTCACCGGTAGCAATCTTTGGAAGATATAGCTGCTTTTGAATATCAGAGCCATGGCGCAGCAAAGTTCCCATGTTGTACATCTGACCATGGCAAGAGCCTGCATTGCCGCCAGAGAAATTAATCTCTTCCATGATCACTGAGGCTTCAGCCAGCCCGAGCCCAGACCCGCCGTATTCTTCAGGAATCAGGGCAGCCAACCATCCTGCTTGTGCCATAGCATCTACAAATGCTTCAGGATAGGCGCGCTCATGATCTACTTTTTGCCAATAAGCGGAGTCAAAACTGCCGCACAGGTCGCGTAATGCCTCCCGCATATCTTGATATTGATCTGGCTTGGGAATAGGGTGGTTCATTGAAGTCTCTATTGTTATGATTTACAGCACATTAAGGGCTATTACCGATAGTTTAAGCAAGTTTTGAAAATCCGTGAAAATAGCGTATTAAGATAAATAATCGTCCATAAGACTTTGAAAAGAATATGAATTTAAAGCCCAAACAGATACTTTCAGGAATTAAAGTTTTAGAACTGGGGCAATTGATTGCCGGCCCCTTTGCATCTAAAACGTTAGCTGATTTTGGCGCTGAAATTGTTAAGGTTGAATCTCCAGGTGAAGGCGACCCCTTACGTAAGTGGCGCATGCTTCATCAAGGCACCTCTGTATGGTGGCAAGCACACTCGCGTAACAAGCAATCCATCTGCTTGGACTTACGCGTCAAAGAAGGTCAAGAGATAGCACGTCGTTTGGCGCTAGAAGCAGATGTTGTGATCGAGAATTTTCGTCCTGGTACTTTAGAAAAGTGGGGATTGGGCTGGGAGGCATTACACCAAGCTAATCCTAAACTCATCATGCTGCGCATTTCTGGATATGGGCAAGATGGACCAAAACGAGATGAACCGGGTTTTGCAGCGATTGGTGAGGCCATGGCTGGTCTGCGCTACATCACTGGGCACCCTAATGAAATTCCTGTGCGTGCAGGAGTATCACTGGGCGACACTATTGCTGGCTTGCATGGTGCCCTGGGTGTTTTGCTTGCTTTGTATGAGCGTGATGCGCGTGGTGGTGAAGGGCAGATGATTGATGTGGCCCTTTATGAATCTATTTTTAATTTAACGGAGAGTCTGCTGCCGGAGTACTCAGTCTTCGGCGCTATTCGTCAGCCTGCTGGAGGCGCTTTGCCTGGCATTGCTTCCAATGCTTACCGCTGTGGTGATGGTCAGTACGTCCTGATTGCTGGCAATGGCGACTCTATCTTTAAGCGTTTAATGACGCTCATTGGTAGATCTGATTTGGGCGATGACCCAAGTCTGGCCCAGAACGATGGTAGGGCTAAGCGAGTTGTAGAGATTGACGCAGCTATTAATGCTTGGACTGCTACCCTTGGCTTAGATGAGGTACTAAAGGGGTTGATTCAGGCACAAGTGCCATCTGGAAAAATATACACAGCCAAGGATATTGCGGAAGATCCGCATTATCAGGCGCGTGGTGTGATCGAAACCGTAGAGAGTGCTGATGGCCTCAAGGTACAAGTGCCTGGAATCATTCCAAAACTCTCACAGAATCCTGGCGCTATTCGTCATCGAGCGCCAACTCTGGGGGAGCATACTGATCAGATTATGAAATCAGCTGGTTTAACTAAAGAACAAATCGCTATCCTCAAAAAATCCGGGGTACTCGCTTAATGGAGCAAATGTTTGAGCATTTCTTTGGATGGTTTGGAATGCCATCAATTGGATTGCCAGCAGTTTTTCTCAGTGCCTTCATTTCTGCAACTCTTGTACCGGTTGGATCAGAACCCATCTTATTTGGCTACATCACAGTTAATCCACACCTCTATTGGATTGCGATATTGATTGCCACGATAGGCAATACCTGCGGCGGCATGTTTGATTGGTGGCTAGGCTTACTTGCCCATAGCAAACTGAAGTCACTTAAGGGCCCGCAAAATGGTCGGGTGAAAGCGTGGCTAGAACAGCATGGACCAAAGGTGCTGCTCTTATCTTGGCTACCCGGTTTGGGGGATCCTTTGTGCTTAGCAGCTGGATGGTTGCGCCTTGCATGGGCGCCTTGCTTGATCTATATGTTTTTTGGGAAGCTTCTGCGCTACCTCACCATGACATGGTTGCTCACTCTAGTGCCAGATAGTGTTTGGCACCAGTTAGGCCACTGGCTTCATTTAATTTAAACAGCGCAATATTTTTGCTGAATCTCATCGTTTTCTAAAAGATTCTGAGCGGTGTCATGAAACACAATTTCACCCTGATCCAGAATATAAGCCCTATCGGAAATCCTCAGCGCCTGCTGGACATTTTGTTCGACAAGCAAAATGGTCAAACCTTGCTGCTTCAGCTTTAAAAAGAGTTCAAACATTTCATCTACGAGGACCGGCATGATGCCTTCCGATGGCTCATCTAAGAGGATGACCTTTGGCTTGCCGATCATTGCCCTGGCAATGGCTAGCATCTGTTGTTCACCACCAGACATGGATGTGCCGTCTTGATGAAGGCGNTCTTTGAGGCGAGGGAAGATCTCGGCAATCTCGTCGACCATGGCGCTGATATCGCCATGATTCTTTTTAGCGATCACACCCAATTCTAGATTTTCTTTAACGGTGAGCCCTGGAACAATGCGGCGATCTTCCGGAACATAAGCTAGGCCNAGGTGATAGCGTTCGTGAGCGGCCAAATCCAAGAATGATGTGCCATCGATAAAGGCGCTACCTTGACGCTTAGATAAAAGCCCCATGAGTGAGCGCAGGGTAGTGGTTTTACCGGCACCGTTACGGCCCATGAGCGTCACAATTTCACCCTTATTCACTTCAAGGGATACGCCTTGTAAGACATGGCTTCTGTCGTACCAGGCATTTAAGTTTTCTACTCGCAACATATTTAACCTTAATTCCTTTAGCCTTGGCCTAGGTAGACGCGGCGCACTTCTGCATTATTTTGAATTTCTTCNGGAGTTCCCTCTGCCAGAAATTCGCCNTGATGAAGNACGATAATTCGCTTGCAAAGTCCCATGATCAGTTTCATCTTGTGCTCAACTAGGATGACCGTTCTTTCACTGGCTAGAGTGCGAATTAAATCCATCATGACCATCGTCTCTTCAGGTGACATTCCTGCGGTGGGTTCATCTAGCAATAGCAAGCTAGGGTTGCAGGCTAAGGCCATAGCGATTTCTAGTGCACGTTGCTGACCATGAGCCAAATCACCTGTTGTTTTATTGCGTAAGTGTTCTAAGTTCACTCTACGTAAGAGTTCATCGGCAAGCTCAATCGGCTTTCGATAGTTTTTCGCATTACTCAAAAAGTTATAGCGCGAAGTTTCCATTTGCGCAGCGACGCGAACGTTTTCATGAACTGACAGTTGTTTGAAAACATTGGTGATCTGAAAGCTTTTAGAAATACCAATGCGCGCAAATTCATGCTGTGGAATACCGGTGATATCTTTTCCATTAAATAGAATTTGTCCGCTAGAGGGCGGGAATGCACCGCTGAGGACATTAAAGAAGGTGCTTTTTCCTGCGCCATTAGGGCCGATGATGGCTGTAATAGTGCCAGGCATGAAGCGGGTTGAAACATCATTCAATGCTTTGAACTTGCCAAAGCTCTTACTGACATTACGTGCTTCAAGAATAGGGGTTTGATCCATGTTGCTCATATTATTGGACATCCTGATTGATGCGTAACTTGCTCAGAATGGTTCCCCAGATGCCTTTGGGGAAGAACAGCACAAAGAACATAAAGACTAGGCCAATGACCGCCATCCAATGCTTTGTGAAGGTAGTGACAACATCCTCTAAATAAAGCATGACCGCAGCACCTACAAACGGTCCAAAGAAAGTGCCCATACCACCCAAGATGCTCATCATGACAGCTTGGCCTGATTGCAGGTAGTGAAGTGAATCAATAGGAACAATCGATAAATGTAATGCGCGTAACGATCCAGCCAATCCACAGATGGCTGCGGATAAAACAAACACCAGCAATTTAGTTTTGGTTACATCAAATCCACAGGCCGCTGCACGCTTCTCATTTTCACGAATGGCCTCCATGACGGCGCCGAGTGGTGAGTTGAGGATGCGAGAGATTAGCCATAAGGCAATAGATACAAAAAATAGAATGATGTAGTACTTAGTGAGGGGGTTGAGAAAATCAACTGGTATGCCAAGAATGTTGAAGGTCTCCACTTTTACACCCCGTAAACCGTTCTCACCACCAGTAAAACTCTCTGCCTTATAGAAAATGTAGTAAACGATTTGGCCAAGTGCTAGCGTCACCATGGAGAAGTAGATGCCCCGTGTGCGGATCGCTAAGAAGCCCATGATGAGTCCACCAATGGCCGCCCCAATGACGCCAATAAGGATTGCAGTACCCCAGGGGAGGGAGTAATGAACAATGCTGATGCCGGTGAGGTAGCTACCAATTCCTAAAAATGCAGCGTGCCCAAAGGAGAGTAACCCCATATAACCAAACAGTAAGTTAAAGCCCATGGCAAACAAGCCAAAGATCAAGATATTGATAGCTAAGGCTTCATACGGCATAAAGAAGGGGAAGACCATCAAAAACAGAATGCTGGCAAACAGTCGATGACGAGCAATGAATTGAAAAAATGCGTTCATAATTTTCACGAGCCTTAGCCCATTGCTCCTGCTTTACCGAATAAACCCTGCGGACGAATCAGTAGGACGACAGCCATGAGAACAAAGATAGAGAGCTCTGCAAGATCNGGGAAGAAGAGTGAAGTCATGCTGTAGACAATGCCAACTAGTAGGCCTGCAACCACTGCGCCAGCTGGTGAACCCATGCCACCAACTACGGTGACAACAAAAGACTCCGCCAGAATCGGAATGCCCATCTCTGGATTGACTGAGCGGGTTGGTGAGGCCAAGATACCGGAGAGGCCGGCAATGGCNCACCCCATACCAAACACCAAAAGCCATACTTTGGCGATATCAACACCTANGACTTTGACGATCTCTTGATCAGCAGCGCCCGCTTTGATGATGAGTCCATAGCGTGTTTTTTGAATAAACAACCAGACGGCAAAAATAATGAATGCAGTGGCAGCAATCAGGAATAAGCGATATTTAGGGAAGGTGCCGATACCAACATCCACGGTTCCACCTAAACCCTCTGGCGTAATGGAGGGGAGACCTTCAATACCAAAAGTAACTCGCATCGCTTCAATGAGAACGTAGGAGAGGCCAAAAGTGAGGAGTAGNGGGTAGTCAAGTCCGCGACCATAGAGTGGGCGCACTAAGAAGCGCTCCGTGATTAAGCCCAGGCCACCAGTAACGAGTGGGGTCAGGATGAGGCTAAACCAGAAATTGCCGGTAATACCCAGAAAATAGACGCCCAAGAATGCACCGACCATAAAGAATGCGCCATGCGCAAAATTCACCACGTTGAGCATGCCAAAAATCAGACATAAGCCAAGCGCAAGCAGTGCATAGATGCTACCCAAGGCAATGCCTGTGAGCAACTGCATGCATAAAAGTTCGAATGAAAGTCCGGTCATAGATGTACTCAGAAAAACTCCCCTTAGACCAAGGTCTTCAGGGGAGTGAATCAGGGTTAATCAACGATCAACCCTGAAATTTCAGGATCAGGCTTTATGGCCCAACTCTGCGCAACTGCGCATGTTTTTCTCAGTAGTAGGTTCAATCGTCAAAATCTTAAAGACATCGTACTTATCTTTCATATCTTTGGATTTGGACTCTACGATGATGACGGACTGCACGGCTTGGTGGTCGCACTTGCGATAGTATTCTGGACCTTTGTACCAGTCGTACTTGAGGTTCTCCATCGCAGACACCACTTTCATCGTGTCAGTAGATTTGGCAATCTTAATAGAGGCTAGGACGCTCTTGATGCCAGCGTAGCCTAGTGCGCCGTAGTCTGATGGTACTGAACCGTTATACATTTTACGGAAGGCATCATTAAATACTTTGGCGCTAGGGATGCGGTCTTCCAGACCCCAGTAGTAAGAGGTGCCACCAAGAATGCCTTCAAAGGCTTCTGGGCCACCAGCAAGACGCGAGGTGTAGAGCAGTACAGGGGCAACGATCTTCATATTTGCTTTTAGGCCGAAGTCAGTACATTGCTTGGCAGCATTAACAAGATCACGACCAAAATTACAGAGCACCAAGATGTCAGGGTTCAAGGCCTTAATACGTGGTAAGAAAGCTGAATAGTCAGAAGCACCCAATGGATGACGAATATCCGCAAGGGTAGTGGCGCCCATTTCTTTGCCTGCGCGCTCAAACGCACGCACCATCTCATGACCATAAGCATAGTCAGCCGTTAAGAAGACAATCTTTTTACCGAAGCGCGGAATACTATAGCGCGCAACAGCACCAGCAGTCATGGTTGGATTGAGAGCCTCGTGGAAGGTATAGACGCTCCAGTCTTTCACTTCATTGATCGCATCGGATTGGCTGATGGAGTTGAATAACACTTTACGTTCTTTACAAACTGCATTGATCGAGAGTTGGGTTGCTGCTGAGAGTGAGCCAACAACATAATTCACCTTATCTTTTTCAATCAACTCCAGTGTGCGGGTTGCAGCCTCACCAGGATTGAGTTTGTCATCGCGCACTAATAACTCTGCTTTGCGACCATTAAAACCACCGGCATCATTAAATTCTTTAATCGCTAGTTCCGCAGCCTTCACTTGATCTTGGGCTTCTGCAGAGAATGCACCAGTCAGTGGAGTTGGAAAACCAATCTTGATGGTATCGGCTTGTGCGCTTGCTCCGCTCATCCAAATTGGCGTACTTGCAGCCGCCGCTCCACCGATGAGGATCTTTCTTCTTGTCTGATTCGTTACTTTTTGTTTCATGGTGTCTCCTCCATATAAAACAGTTAATAAATCTGATACTTTTTTGTAGTTTTGTAAATCTTAACTGAATGCCCAAATTAATGTGTGGCTTCAGGTACTGCCTTTCCTTGAGCTAAAAGGGTGCTGATATCAATCGCCGTTTCGGACATCACAGTGGTGGCATTCCTTTTCAGGTTGCCGCTATCGCCATTCCCCTTTAATCCCTGAGCTTGCATATAACGACCCAAATACTGCGCCCTGGCTACGACTTGTTGCCCTAAGGCTAAACGCTCTCTACCGTAGGCTGCCAAGGCCTCAGGCGTAGCTCCCAACGCAGAAATATGTCTGGCGATCACCAAGGCCTCATCACCTGCTTTGGTGACACCCATGCCCACATGCGGACGGCCAACAAAAGCAGCATCACCCATTAAAGCAATTCTTCCAAAAACAATTTGCTCTGATCTCACGTCATAGATGGGTTGCAAGAAAGGGGTGGCAGTTTTTTCAAGTATCTCGGCATATTGCGGAGCGAGAATCGCTCTTGCAGCCTCACGCATTTTCGCAATATGCTTCCAGGAAACTTTTAATGGGGGAATTCCAAAAGGGAAATAGTTGCCATCAGCATCCGTGAGTAAATCAATCAGTTCCTGATCTTCAGAAGCAGGTCGGTACCAAACAAAGTTATAGCGACGCTGTCCCACTTGCGTGTTATTACCAGGCCCAGCAACTGGGTAGCCAAGCATTTGCTCGCCATTAGGCAGGCAGAAGCCAAAGTAATTAAAAAGCGTATCTAAGGTGTGCTTGGATAAATGGCTTTCATCACAGACGCCACGCCAAGCGATATACCCAGCGTATTCTGGCTGAATATTCGGAGCGACTTGCGCGCGTACTACTGAGCGAATGCCATCAGAGGCAATGAGTAACTCCGCTTCATGCTTGCTACCATCTTCACAACTGACTTGGACCCCATTGTCATCTTGAGTAACGGTTTTTACAGTCTTGCCTTGTAGGTAGCGTTCATTTGGAAAACTTTCTTTGAGCATATGATACAGGCGGCTCCAGGACGTTAGTACTTGTGGCAAGACCATCTCGCCAAGTCGTTCTCCATCAGCTCCCAGAGTGACGCGACCGGTTACGGGAACGCCAAGGCTTTCGTCAACCGTAACGCCTGCTGCTCGCAAGGCATCTGCCAATGCGTCATGCGTCACAATCCCTGCGCCGCGACCATCCATTGAGCCCATTGCTTTTTCTAGTAGGGTGACGTCATGCCCCTGGCGCAGCAATATATTTGCCGCGAACAGGCCACCAAGCGATCCACCAATGACCAGAATTTTTGCCATATCTCTTTTATGCACTCTTGGCATCAAGCGCTGCTTTTTCAGCAGCGGGGTAGTTCAGTTCAATCACTACGCCATTTGGATCATCTAGAAAGATTTGATGCAGCTTTAGAACGGGTACCGTGCGTTCACGGTAAGGCACCTTTAACGTTTTCAGTAATTGAATCTTTTCTTCCAGGCCATTTGCAAAGAAGGCAATATGGTCAACAGCCCCAGAGCCATGGAGCGAGCTGGTATCCCGGTCTCCTAAGTATTTCTTCAGACCTTCAGGATCATTTTTATCGATAGCGATTAAATGCAATACCGCATTAGCCCAACTACTCTCATCGCCGTTATAGAGCCACACACCCGGAAATGGGAACTCTGGGCGTGGGCCAATGGTTAAGCCAAGCACCTGATTAAAAAAGGCGGAGGTCTTCTCGATTTCCAAACTCCGAATAGAAAAGTGATTCAGGCTTAAGTTAGACATGATGGCTTTCTACTTATTAAATAAGGTTTTTGCAGAATGTAGATAGGAGCTGATTCGATCTCGAATAATTTCTTGTTCAGCATGGGGGCTGCTGGCGTCATATATAGCTTGGCCATAAATCCAGCGACGGATACCAATATAAAAGACCCCACCATGCAATCCCATTAAGTGCTCTAACTCTCTGTGGCTGGGCTTTGCACGCGTATTGCGTTGGCAATATTTACGAGTTTCTCGGATCAATCTTGGTAGCAAGCGTGACCGCAGCATTTCAAAGAAGCGATCGCTAATCGAATGATCGCTCAAGCCCGAAAAAATCAGAATGCGAACGAGGTCATAGGTGAGGACGGTAGCAGAGTAGTCTAGATAAAACGCATTGAGCTTTTCTTCTGGAGAGAGCTTATTGTCATCAAGCAAGGCTTCCCATTCTGGCTTCCAACGAGACTCAAAAACGTCTTCATAAACTTGCTTAATCAGCGCGTCTTTTGTTGGAAAGTAGTGGTAGAGCAGGGTATGCGTAATTCCCAGCTCTTTTGTGAGATTGCGCAATTGACCATCTAAACCATGGGTGGCAAAAAATTGAATAGCACCATCAACGATCTGGCGCCTACGGTCAGTAGTATTCATTCGGCGACGAACAGGCATAGCTGGGCTAGCAACTTTAGTTGCTTTACGCAGGCTTGGAATGCTGTCTTGAGTGAGGCGCATGAAGATCAGGGTTTATCCGAAGTTGGGCTTATTGACCAAAAGTTAAATAATGGTACATTGTTGAGCAGTTGGTCAATAAGACTCTATTCGTACAAACCCCAAGGAGAAGTAATGGAACTCAATGGCGAGCAACTCATAGCCGCTCCAATCCCAGAAGTATGGAAGGGATTGAACGATATTGATGTTCTCGCTAAGTCCATACCAGGCTGCGAAGAGATTAATCGTATTGCTCCAGAAGAGATTCACGCTAAGGTGATGTTTAAGATTGGCCCAGTCAGAGCCCGCTTCGCTGGAAAGTTATTGCTCAGCGATATCGTTGAGGATCAATCCTGCTCTATGGCATTCGAAGGATCTGGCGGCGCAGCAGGGTTTGCTAAAGGTAAATCGCGTGTTGAGCTCAAGCCTGCTGATGGGGGTACTTTAGTTTGCTACACCACCGAAGCTTCCATTGGTGGAAAGTTAGGTCAAATTGGTGGACGCTTAATTAGTGCTTCTGCAAAAAAAATCGCAGATGATTTTTTTCAGAGGTTTGCAGCAGAGCTGGGTGGCGAAATCATCCCCTTAGAAGATGTGCCCACAGAAGAATAAGTCATTAAAAAATACACATAGTAAAAAGCTAAATGGCAATAAGACCAAAAGGCATTACTGAGATAGAAGTGGTGGAGGAGACAATATGAAATCAGCAGCATTCGATTATGTAAAGCCAGGATCCTTAACAGAGGCGCTAGGGCTGCTGGCCGAGGCGGGCGAGGATGCACGCTTGATTGCTGGGGGCCAGACCTTATTGGCTACTTTAAATATGCGCCTATCAGAACCAAGTGTGTTGATCGACATTACTAATGTAGAGGAACTTAAGGGCATCACACTCGATGGCAAGCATTTACGCATCGGTGCTTTAGTGACCCATACTGAAATTGAAGAATCTGACTTAATTGCCAAGCATGCGCCTTTACTCAAGGCTGCAGCACCACATATTGCACACCGTGCTATTCGGAACCTAGGTACTTGGGGTGGGTCGCTGGCATATGGAGACCCTGCTGCAGAATGGCCAGCCTGTAGTTTGGCACTGAACGCTACGATGATTATTCATAGTCCATCAGGCGAGAGAAGAGTTGCCGCCAGCGATTTTTTCATCGACCTGTACACCACATCATTAGAGCCGGATGACATTTTGGTGGCTACTGAGATTCCAATCGCTGATAGCGCACAAGTATTTTGCTTCCAGGAACTGGCTCGTAGGCATGGAGACTATGCCGTTGCTGGCTTAGCAGCAGTAGCGCAAAAGCAAGGCGATATGTTGACCCAATGCAAATTCATATTCTTCTCCGTTGGCGCTACTCCGCTTATGGCTGGCAAGACTCAATCATGGATTGATGGCAAAAATCTCAACGAGCAATTGATCGTCGACGCTGTCAAAACCGCAAGAGAAGAGATTGAAGTCATTGCCGATTTAACCAATAGTGCCGAAGCAAAACAACATTTAGTGGGTGTTTTGCTGGAGCGCGCCCTCAAGCAAATGATGGCTTAAAGACAGAATAAAAAGTACTCGGAGACTGCGATGAGTTTGAAGAAAAAAATTACCTTAACTGTAAATGGTATTCAAGTGACGGCAGAAGTTGAGCCGCGCATGCATCTAGTTGATTTTCTGCGGGAAGATTTGCATCTGAAGGGCCCACATCTTGGTTGCGAGCAGGGTGCCTGTGGGGCTTGTACCGTGAAAGTAGATGGACAAATTATTCGCGGATGCCTGTACTTGGCAGTACAGGCCAATGGCTCAGTTGTTGAAACCATTGAGGGATTAACCAAAAGCGGTGCCTTGGCAGATCTGCAAGAATCATTCATGCGTCATAACGCGATGCAGTGCGGCTTTTGTTCTTCAGGGATGTTATTGGCCGCTGCTGAATTGGTTGAGAAGCAGCCTAAAGCAAGTCGGGAGCAGGTGCGCGAGTGGATCTCTGGAAACTATTGCCGCTGCACTGGCTACCACTCCATTGTTGATGCGATTGTTGCTGTGCTTGATGCTCGCTCAAAAGGTCAAAAAATTAAACCTGTTGTTGCTAACGCTTAACGGATTTGGATACGCAATATGAATAAGCCAAGTGATTTAAAGGGATTAGTTCTCGATCCTGTGACTAATGATCAGCGTTATATCGGTGTTAGCGAGCCTAGACATGGCGCGCGTCGATTGCTCGAAGGTCAGGGTACTTATATTGACGATATCAAATTGCCTCGCATGGCACATGTGGTGTACTGGCGATCACCAGTCGCCCACATGAAGATCGGCAAGATTCATAGTGAGCACGCCCGCAAGATGCCTGGCGTACTAGCCGTGGTTGATGGCGTGCAGATGGCAGAAATTTGCAAACCGTGGGTTGCTACCCTTGGTCACTTAGTGGGTATGAAATCAGCCCCTCAATACGCTTTAGCAATAGATCGTGCCTGTTGGCAAGGTGAGCCAGTCGTAGCAGTCGTCGCAGAAACTCGTGCCCAAGCTGAAGATGCCTTGCAACATATCGAGGTGGAGTGGGAGGAGTTGCCGGCGGTGGTGAGNATGGAGACTGCGCTAGATCCTNCGACACCGTTAATACATCCTGAGCTAGGCGATAACCTTTGTTTTAGTCGGACTTTAGATGTGGGGCAGGTAGATGAGGTGTTTGCTAGTGCCGATGTGGTCGCAGAAGCCACATTTGGTTTTGGACGTCATACCGGGGTCACACTTGAGCCTCGTTGCCAAATTGCAGATTACAACCCAGGAGACAAGCGCTTAACGGTATATCACTCACAACAAGCCCCCCACATGATGCAAGATTTATATTGCCGTCAGTTTGGCTTGTCTGAGTCGGATGTGCATGTGTTGTGNAAGGATGTTGGCGGNTCTTTTGGTATCAAGGTTCACGCATATCCTGATGACTTTGCTACTGTTGGTCTGGCAATCATGCTGGAACGTCCAGTGAAGTTTGTGGCNGATCGCTTAGAGTCGTTTACCAGTGATATTCATGCACGTGAGCATCGTATTAAAGGCCGTATTGCNGCAAACAANGCGGGAGATATTTTGGCCTTTGAGATCGATGATCTCACCGCGATTGGCCCGTATTCTATGTTTCCAAGAACCAGCGCCATTGAAGGTAATCAAGTCGTAAATTTAGTTGGTGGACCCTATAAGCATCAGCATTACCGCGCCAATTTAAATGTGGTCTTTCAGAATAAGACGCCTACTTGTCAGTATCGCGGTGTGGGTCATCCCATCGCTTGCGCTGTCACTGAAGGCTTGGTTGATCTAGCCGCTCAAAAACTGAAGATGGATCCATTGGAGTTTCGTAAGCGCAATGTGATTCCGGACGATGCTTATCCATGCTCTGGCGCTTCGGGAATTAAATTAGAAGTGCTGTCTCACGAGCAATGCCTACGCACGATTGAGAAGATGATGGACTACCCAGCCTTGCGTAAAGAGCAGGCTGAATTACGCAAAAAAGGAATTTATCGGGGCATTGGTTTTGCCACTCTGATTGAGTTGACCAATCCTAGCCCCGCTTTTATGGTGTGGGAGGTGCTCGCATTGCCTCGCAAGATGGTGCTTCTGCACGACTAGATCCAAGTGGGGTCGTGTCTATTCTGATTGGTGTTGGTGAGCAAGGGCAGGGAACTGAAGGTATCTATGCTCAGATTACTGCTGATGCCGTCGGCATTTCTATTAAAGACGTTCGAATTGTTACTGGCGATACAGATGTAACGCCTTATGGTGGTGGAACCTGGGCGTCGCGCGGCGCAGGTGTTGGTGGTGAAGCAGTCTTGCTTGCTTGCCAAGCTTTACAAGAGAATATTTTGAAATTGGCTGGAGCGATCTTGCAACGAGCCCCAGAAGAATTAGTGGTGCGCCGCAGTCATGTCTTGGATAAGGCGACAGGCGAACAGTTATTGCCTTTTAGCGAGATTGGTCGCATCGGGTATTTTAGGACTGACACTTTGCCAGCTGGATTCTCGGCAGACTTAATGGTGACTCGTCATTACACCCAAAAAGATTACCCATTTATCTTTACGAATGGGGTCCAGGCCTCCTATGTTGAAGTGGATCCGGATACTGGCTTTGTAAAACTCTTAAAGCATTGGGCGGTGGAGGATTGCGGCCGTGTATTAAATCCAATGTTGGTGGATGAACAAGTGCGCGGTGCAATTGTTCAAGGTATTGGTGGGGTGCTATTTGAAGAGTGCCTCTACGATGAGAGTGGCTTACTTCGAAACGGGAGCATGGCCGATTACCTAGTGCCGATGGCTAATGAAATGCCGGATATTGAGGTTGCGCACGTCGAGACACCAACTCAATCTTCCAAGCTAGGTGCAAAGGGTGCAGGTGAGGCTGGTACTGCTGGAGCCCCAGGCGCAGTCATGAATGCGATTAATGATGCCTTAGCCCCATTTGAGGCAAGCGTCTTTGATCAACCCATTACTGGTGAAAAGATTCTGCGGGCATTGGGCAAGATCTAAAAAAATCTTTGCGCCGGAAGGTGTAGTCGATAGCTTAAGACCCATAAAAAAACCCAGGAACAAGTCCTGGGTTTTTGATAATGATCTAAGGACAATTAACCAGCTTGAATGTTGGTAGCCTGTTTGCCTTTAGGACCTTGGGTAATATCAAACGTTACCTTTTGGTTCTCTTGGAGGGTTTTGAAACCACCCATATTGATTGCGCTGAAATGCGCGAACAACTCTTCTTCACTATCATCAGGTTTGATAAAGCCAAAACCTTTTGCATCATTAAACCACTTAACAATACCTGTAGACATACAAACTCCATTACATAAACTTAAAACAACC
>Ga0007880_1000075_pt1 | contig 16864 bp, 17 predicted proteins | sample CryBogCBH29Jun09_FD_54999 | JGI IMG/M metagenome (GOLD analysis project Ga0007880, IMG submission 54999) | Freshwater microbial communities from Crystal Bog, Wisconsin, USA - CBH29Jun09 | ecosystem: Environmental > Aquatic > Freshwater > Lake | place: Crystal Bog, Wisconsin, USA | collected... | reverse complement strand
GGCAGCGGGGCCGATGCAACAGCGGGGGCCGGCGCTGGGGCGGGAGCAGGCGCGGGCTTGGCCTTCTTTTCGGGCTTGGCCTTGGCGGCCTTCGCCTTTTCAGCCTTGGCCTTCTTCTTGGCCTTCTCTTCTTCGCGACGCAGACGACGCTGCTCCAGGATGGCGGCGTCCTGCTCCTTGGGGTTGAGCAGTGACGCGGAGCCGACGGTGATTGTCAGCTCAGGCAATTGGTACTCCGCTTCCTCGTCGAGGATGCGACGGCAGGACGGGCCGGCCGGGAATTCCTGGCCCGCGGCGAAGGCCAGTACGGCAATCACGTGGTTGCGGGTGCCACCTTCGGCGCGCAGGGCGTCAACGGCGGCCTTGAGCTGCTCGTAGTTGGGGTTTTCGGCGTGGTCGCCGAGCAGTTCAACAATCTTGTCGAGTGCGTCGACGGACAACAGTTCCAGCAACCCCAGCACGGCGTCGATGGGCGCACCGGCGGCGAACGAGGTCAGGTCGTGCTTCTTCTGAAGACTCTTGAGGGGTACGGCCACCACGGCGGGGAGCTTGACGCCCACCAAGTTGATCGAGTCAACGACTTCGAGAACAAAGTCCTGGTCCATCGCCACCAGGGCGCGGCGCATCAGGTCGTGGGGGCTAGCGGTGAGTGCAGACATCGTGGATCCTCAAAAGTAGGTGCCCTCTATCGTGTCACATTTCCCTCACGGGGCGACCCGTCTTCGTGATGGGCGTGGGGGTTAGGCCAGTTAGGAAAGGTCGACCGCGTCAACGAAGCGACGCTGGGCGGCGTAGGAGTGGCCGAGGCCACCAAAAGCCGTGAGGTCCGCGGTCACCGGCGTGCGGTCCAGACCAAAGTGCGCGAGCACCTTGCGGACGTCGTAGATGGTGGGGCCTCGGTGGGCGGCGCTGGCCAGCTTGGCCGCGACGAGCCCGACACCGAGTTCGANGTCGTGGTGGCTCACGCCAGCCGGCAGGTCCAGTTCGTGACAGGCCTGGTGCGCCAGGGTCAGGGCGTAGCCCTCGTTGGGCGAGGGCGTTCCCGCCAGGGCCGAGGTGCTGAGGTGGCGCTGCAGACCGGCCTTCGGCGTGCGGCCGAGTTCGGGTGTCTGGGTGGCCCGAGTGGGGCGCACCTCACCACTTCGCAAAATGGGGGCGTAGGAGGGTTGCGTCACGACGACAGACTACCGGCTTAGGCGCGCGATAGCCACGATTCGTACTGCGGCAGTTCACCGCGGACCGCGGCGAAGTACGTCGACTGAATGTGCTTCGTGATCGGGCCGGGCTTGCCGGTGCCGACCACACGGTCGTCCACCGAGTGCAGCGGCACGACTTCGGCGGCGGTACCAGTCAAGAACGCTTCGTCAGCCAGGTACAGGTCGTCACGGCGCAACACTTCGAAGCGGAGGTCGTAGCCGAGGTCGGCTGCGATAGTCGCGATGCTGGCCTGAGTAATGCCGCGCAGGGCGCCCGCTTCTGATGGCGGTGGCGTGATGATGATCCCGTCACGCACGATGAAGATGTTTTCACCCGTGCACTCCGAGATGCGGCCGTCGTGACCGAGCATGATGGCCTCGTCGTACCCGGCGCGCAGGGCTTCGTCCTTGGCCAACGAGGAGTTCACGTACCCACCAATGGTCTTGGAGGCGGTGGGCATTGACGTGGCGGCGTGGCGCGTCCACGAGGAGATCATCATGCGCACGCCGTTCTCGAGACCGTGGTCACCGAGGTAGGCACCCCACGGCCAGGCGGCGATCACCGTCTCGACCTTGGAATTGCGGTGGTAGATACCCATTTCGCCGTAGCCGAGGTAGACCAGCGGGCGCATGTAGCAGCCGTCGGCAAGGTCGTTCACGCGAACAATTTCGAGCGCGGCGGCGCAGAGCTCGTCGACGCTGTAGGGCAAGTCAATCATGAGAATTTTGCAGCTGCGCGCGAGTCGCTCCATGTGCTCACGGAGACGGAAAATCGCTGGACCCGAGGATGTCTTGTACGCACGCACGCCTTCGAACGCGCCCATGCCGTAGTGCAGGGTGTGGCTGAGGACGTGGGTCGTGGCGTTGTCCCAGTCGACGAGCTCGCCGTTCATCCAAATCTTCTTGGTAGGGGTAATAGGCATTTACAACCTCTCTCGTAGTGCGTTCGTTACGCCTGTCGTGCCGAGCGCGACGGGGTCACCGTCAAAGTCTCGCACGGCGCGGGCAATGCGTGCAGCCGCTTCGGTCTCCCCGAGGTGCTCCAGCAAGAGCACGGCGGACGACACTGCCGCCAGCGGGTTGGCCTTGTTTTGGCCAACAATGTCGTGCGCGGCGCCGTGGACGGGCTCAAAGATGGAAGCCGACGTCTTCTCGGGATTGATGTTGCCCGAGGCGGCGTAGCCAATGCCGCCGGTGACCGCACCGGCGAGGTCCGACAGGATGTCACCGAACAGGTTGTCAGTCACGATGATGCCGTAGCGCTGCGGGTTCTCCACGAGGTAGATGCAGGCAGCGTCCACGTGGTTGTAGTCAACCTCAACGTCGGGGTACTCGGCACTGACCTCGCGAACCACGCGGCTCCACAGATCACCGGCGAAGGTCAGCACGTTGGTCTTGTGCACCAGGGTCAGCTTCTTGCGGTCGAGGCCGTTGGCTCGGGCGAAGGCGTAACGCACACACCGCTCAACCCCGAAGCGAGTGTTCACCGAGCCCTGCGTCGCCACTTCGTGCGGGGTGTCGTAGCGGAGGGTACCACCCTCTCCGGCGTAGGGGCCTTCGGTNTTTTCGCGCACAATCGCGAACTCGCAGCCCTCGGCCAGTGAGCCGGGGACGCCACGGAACGGGCGGTAGTTGATGTAGAGGTCTAGGCCGAAGCGCATCTTGAGGAGCAGCCCACGCTCGAGGGTGCCGCCAGGGATGCGGGTGTCGCCAATGGCCGGTCCGATGGCCCCGAGCATGATGCCGTCAAAGGCCTTCAGCTCGCCCAGCGTGGCGTCGTCGAGAACAAATCCGTCACGCAGGTAGCGAGCGGCACCGAGATCGAATGAGGTCGTCTCAAAGGCCACACCCGCGGCTCGGATGACGTCGAGAGCGGCGTCGGTAACTTCGGGGCCGATGCCATCGCCGCCGATAACGGCGATGCGGTGCGCTGTCTGCATGGGGAACCTTTCTTTTCTCTAGTTTTGTCGCAGGTGGCCGTAGCGGTCAAAACCACCGAAAACCGTGTGGGCGTCACGGCGTAGAATTGGAGTCCGCGCTGAGTTTGAGGACATCATGGCTGAACACATTCACCGCATTACCAAGGAAACGTTGGCGAAGCTCCAGGAGGAGTACCACCACCTCACGACCGTGGGCCGTACCGAAATCGCCCGCATCATTGAGGCGGCACGCCTCCTCGGTGACNTGAGCGAAAACGGCGACTACCACGCCGCCAAGGACGACCAGGGCAAGATGGAGTCGCGCATTCGCCAAATTGACCAGGTGATTCGCAACCACGAACTCGTCGAGCGCGACGAATCGGCCAACGAAGTCCAGCACGCGTCCATCGTCAAGATTGTTTACGAGGGCGACAGCGAGGACGACGCCCTCGAGTTCTTCATCGGTTCTATTGAAGAGAAGCCCGAGGGCGTGCAGGTCGCGTCACCGGAATCGCCGATGGGTGGTGCCCTGCTCGGACACGCCGTGGGTGACGTTGTCTCCTACGACGCACCGTCGGGCCCCATTGCCGTCACGATTGTCGGTCTGCGGTAAATGGGACAGACGCTCTACGAGAAGATCTGGCAGTCCCACCTGGTTACCGCCCCCGAGGGCGAAGCCGCCCTCCTCTACATCGACCTGCACCTGGTCCACGAGGTCACCAGCCCCCAAGCCTTCGACGGTCTGCGAATCAACGGTCGTCGCGTTCGTCGCCCCGACCGCACCCTGGCGACAGCGGACCACAACGTTCCCACCACCCCGCTCAGTGAGCCGGTGACCGACCCGATCTCTCGTCGACAGCTCGAAGCACTCGAGGAGAACTGTGCCGAATTCGGCATCACCGTCTTCCCCCGTGGCCACGAGAACCAGGGCATCGTGCACGTCATCGGGCCTGAGCTCGGCGTCACGCAGCCCGGCATGACCATCGTCTGCGGTGACTCCCACACCTCGACCCACGGCGCCTTCGGCTCACTGGCGTTCGGCATTGGCACCAGCGAGGTGGAGCACGTCCTCGCGACCCAAACGCTCCCCCAGCAGAAGGCCAAGACCATGGCGGTCGTCGTCGACGGTCCCGCCCCCGCGGGCGTTACCGCGAAGGACATCGCCTTGGCGATCGTAAAGACGCTCGGCACCGGCGGTGGCGCCGGTTCCGTTATTGAGTACCGTGGCCAGGCCATTCGCGACCTCTCGATGGAGGGACGCATGACCGTCTGCAACATGTCGATTGAGGCCGGAGCCCGTGCGGGTCTGGTCGCTGTCGACGAGACCACCATTGACTACCTCCGTGGTCGCCCCGGCGTTCCCCAGGGTGACGACTTCGAGGCGGCAGCCGCCCAGTGGCGCACGCTGGTCAGTGACGACGACGCCACCTTTGACACCGTCATCACCATCAACGCCGCCGACCTCGCACCCTTCCTCACCTGGGGCACCAACCCCGCGCAGGTGGTGGCCCTGAACGGCGCAGTGCCGTCGCCCGAGGACTTCGCCGATGAGGACAGCCGAGCCGCCGCTGAGCGCTCGTTGACCTACATGGGCCTCACCCCCGGCACGCCCATTCGTGACATCCCCGTTGATGTCGTCTTCATTGGTTCGTGCACCAACTCACGCATCGAAGACTTGCGGGCCGCCGCCGCCGTGGCCACTGGCCAGCAGGTCGCCTCGTCCGTGCGGGCCCTCGTGGTGCCGGGATCGCACCGCGTCAAGGCCCAAGCCGAGGCCGAGGGCCTCGACCGTATCTTCACCGCCGCCGGTTTCGAGTGGCGCGAACCAGGGTGCTCGATGTGCCTGGGCATGAATCCGGACCAGCTCACCGCGGGACAGCGTTCCGCTTCCACCTCGAACCGCAATTTCGAGGGACGCCAGGGTCGCGGTGGTCGCACCCACCTGGTCTCACCAGCCGTCGCCGCGGCCACCGCCATCCACGGTCGTTTCGCGACGCCAGACGAGGTGCTCGCATGAAGGCCGTGCACGTTATCGAAGGCCGTGGCGTTCCCCTCGAGCGCTCCGACGTCGACACCGACCAGATCATCCCCTCCGACTGGCTGAAGCGAGTGGAGCGCACCGGCTTTGGCCGCGGGCTCTTCTCCGAGTGGCGCGACGAACCATCGTTCATTTTGAACAACCCCGACTACGCCGGCGCCACCGTGTTGGTCTCGGGGCCACGCTTCGGCACTGGTTCTTCCCGCGAGCACGCGGTGTGGGCGCTCATGGACTACGGCTTCGAGGCAATCATTGCCCCGAGTTTCGGCGACATCTTCAAGAACAACTCCTCCAAGCAGGGACTCGTCATCGCCCAGCTCGCGCCGGCCGACGTGGACGACCTCAACGGTTTCCTTCGTGACGACCCCGCTACCTTGATCATCGTGGACGTTGAGAAGGCCTCGGTCGAGGTGCCCGCCCACAACTGGCAGCGCACGTTCGCGCTCGACCCCATTACTCGCGAGCGACTCCTCAACGGCTGGGACGACATTGGCCTGAGCCTTCGTCACGAGGGAGAGATCACGGCGTTCGAATCGCGGACATCGTCACCAACGCTGCGCGGCCTCTTTGACGCCAACGGGCACGTCGCGCGCTAGCGCCGACGGCCCTGCACGTGGCGCACGGTCGCCAAAATGGCCACGGTGAGACTGGCGAGGCCAGTGCTCGCGTTCGACCAGAAGGCCGCCCACAAGTGGTTGCCGTCGTAGTAGACGAGCCAGAAGGCGGAGCACAGCGCACTGGCGTACCAGGCGGTGGCTGACACGCCGTCAGCGTGGCGCGCCTTGATGAGTTCAACGAGTTGCGGCATCCGCATCAGCGTCATGGCCGCCCCGATGCCGTAGACGCCACCCTGCCATCCCCACACGATGGTCGGCAGCACGGCAACGAGCAGCATGAAGAGCACGGACTTGACCATGACGTCGAGATGGCGGTGTGGCTCGAGTCGCGCCACGATGTAGAGCTGGAGTGGCCACAGCAGCACGCTGCCCAAGATCACCTGCAGCGAGTGTGAGCCCAAAACCCCGTAGGCCGTCCAAAAGACGCCGGTGAAGACGAAGAGTGTCCAAGTAGCCAGTGACACGCCGTCGACGCNGTCGCGGCGNACGCGCTGGAATTGGGAGAAGGCACTGACCGCACCGAGGGTGACGCCGGTGTACCCGGCGGCACTGACGAGAACGGACGACATGTCCTCAGGCTAGGCGCAGCCGTTCCTAGCGCCGGCGATTGGCCGCGGAAATAACGGCAGCCAGCGAGGCATCAAGGATTGACGAGCTCATGCCGACCCCCCACCACGTGGTGCCGTCGGCCCCCTCAGCCTCAACGTAGGCCACGGCCGAGGCGCCCGACCCCGCGGTCAGGGCGTGTTCGGTGTAGTCACGAATCTTGAATTCGACGTTCAGTTCCGTGCGCAGACCGGCCATGAGCGCGTCAATGGGACCATTACCGCTACCCGTCACCGTCACGTGCGTTCCGTCGACCAGCAGTTGCGCCACGATACGGGTGCTCTGCTGATCGGCCGCGACCTCGCTCGCCAGAAGCTGCAGCGTGGCGTGCTCGGGCAGGTACGTCGTGGTGAAGACGTCCCAGATCTGGGCCGGTGAGATCTCGGTGCCGGTCTGCTCGGTCACCTTCTGGACGGTCTTGGAGAACTCGACCTGCATGGCGCGGGGCAGTTCGAGGCCGTGCTCGGTGGCCAGCAGGTAGGCGACGCCACCCTTGCCGGACTGAGAGTTCACGCGAATGATGGCCTCGTACGTGCGCCCAAGGTGCTTCGGGTCAACGGGCAAGTACGGCACCTCCCAGACCTCGTAGTCCTCGCCCACGGCGGCCATGCCCTTCTTGATGGCGTCCTGGTGGGAACCGGAGAAGGCGGTGTAAACGAGCTCGCCCACGTAGGGGTGGCGCATGTGGACCGGCAGGCGGTTGGCGTACTCGGCGACGTGCCGCGCCTTGTCAATGTCGCGGATATCGAGCTCGGGGTCAACGCCCTGTGAAAACAGGTTCAGGGCCAAGTTGACGACGTCGACGTTGCCGGTGCGCTCGCCGTTGCCAAAGAGAGTGCCTTCGACGCGGTCGGCGCCGGCGAGCACGCCCAGTTCGGCCGCNGCCACACCCGTACCGCGGTCGTTGTGGGGGTGCAGCGACAAGAGGATGCTGTCGCGCCGATCAACATGGCGCAGGAAGTACTCAATGGCGTCGGCGTAGAGGTTGGGCGAGTACATCTCGACGGTGGCCGGCAAGTTGACGATNAGGGGACGCTGCGGGGTCGGGTCGATCGCCTCAATGACCGCGTTACAGACCTCGAGGGCGTAGTCCAGTTCGGTGCCCGTGAAACTCTCGGGTGAGTACTCGTAGAGGAACTCGGTCTCGGGTGACGTGGACTCCAGTGACTTGCACAAGTGCGCGGCGTTCACCGCGATGGCCTTGATGCCCTCCTTGTCGAGACCGAAGACCACCCGGCGCTGGAGTGTCGAGGTGGAGTTGTAGAAGTGGACGATGGCGCGGCGGGCTCCGTTGAGCGATTCATACGTGCGGCGAATCAGTTCCTCGCGAGACTGGGTCAACACTTGAATCGTGACGTCACTCGGAATGAGGTCGTTTTCAATGATGTGGCGAACGAAGTCGAAGTCCGGCTGTGACGCCGATGGGAAGCCGACCTCAATTTCCTTGAACCCCATCGAAACCAGGTGCTCNAACATGACGTTCTTGCGCTCGAGGTCCATCGGGTCGATGAGGGCCTGGTTGCCGTCGCGCAGGTCCACGCTGCACCAGATGGGCGCGTGATCGAGTTTCTTGTCAGGCCAGGTGCGGTCGGGAAGCTCTACCGGTACCGTCGCTCGGTACTTACCGTGCGCCATTGGACTGGGCTGCTGCGGGTGCTTCTCCATGTGCCACTACCTTTCTGCGATTCGCCTCGCGCCCTACAAAAAAACCCCGCCGGCGGCGGGGTGACGGGCGGGGTGAGTCCCGCCCTACCCAAGAAGCAGTGCGAGACGACGACGAGCCACGCCTTCATTGTAGTGAAACTGGTGCCAGTGTCCATGGCGACCACTAACCTCAAGGTCGTGCGACTGTTCAAAGTACTTTTCAAGTTGACGCTTCTCGTCTTGCTCGGTGCCGGCATTGCCGGCCTGACCGCACTCGTGCGCAAGGGCAAGCGTCCGAGCACTGACGTCAGCGTCGAACAGTGGCCCTCCGTCCCGCGCAATCCGGCCGCGGTCTAACAACACCTTCAAAGGGGAAATCATGGCTCAAATGGAATATCGCCGTCTCGGACGCTCCGGACTCCAAGTGTCCGTCCTGTCGTTTGGCAGCTGGGTAACGTTCGCGAACGACAACCAGATCGCCAACGCCTCACAGGCCGCTGAGTGCCTGAGCGTGGCGAAGGAAGCCGGCGTCAACTTCTTCGACAACGCCGAGGGCTACGCCCAGGGCGAGTCCGAGCGCGTTATGGGTGCCGCCTTCCGCGAGCTCGGCTGGAAGCGTCACGAGTACGTCGTCTCGACCAAGTTCTACTGGGGCATCAACGGCGAGATGCCGAACATGCACTGGACGCTCAACCGCAAGTACCTGAGCCAGGCCATCGAGGGCTCCCTCGAGCGCTTCGGCCTCGACTTCGTGGACCTCGCCTACTGCCACCGTCCCGACGCCAACACCCCCATTGAGGAAACCGTGTGGGCCATGTCCGACATGGTCTCGCGGGGTCAGGCACTGTACTGGGGTACCAGTGAGTGGAGCGCCGACGAGATCCGCGCCGCGTGGAACATCGCCGAGCGTCACCACCTGCACAAGCCCGTGGTGGAACAGCCGCAGTACAACATCTTGCACCGCACCCGCGTGGAGAAGGAGTATGCCCGTCTGTACGAGGACATTGGTCTGGGCACCACCATCTGGTCGCCACTGGCCTCGGGCCTGCTGACGGGTAAGTACCAGAACGGCATCCCCGCCGGCTCGCGCGCCACGCTGCCTGGCTACGAGTGGCTGTCGGCCATGCTGACCGACCCCGCCAAGTTGGCGCAGGTTGACCAGCTCCAGGCCATCGCCACCGAACTCGGCGTCTCGCTGACCCACCTGGCCCTCGCCTGGTGCGTCAAGAACCCCCACGTGTCCACGGTCATCACCGGCGCCTCGAACGCCGCCCAGGTCCGCGACAACATGGCCGCGCTCGACGTGGTGCCGCTGCTGACCGACGAGGTCATGGCGCGCATCGACGCGATCAACGTCGACTAAGACAACTGCCCGCCCCGTGCTCGCTCGTCGAGTGCGGGGCGGGCGTTTTGCTTTAAGGCGTCGCCGGTAGCCTTTCTTCGTGTCTACCTCCCACGACGTCTTGATTGTTGGTGCCGGTCTCGCCGGTCTGCGGGCGGCGCAGGTACTGCACAACGCCGGACGCGACGTCACCGTTTTTGAGGCCAGTGACCGCGTGGGTGGGCGGGTCGTCTCCCACGACGTCGACGGTTTTGTCCTCGATGAGGGGTTCCAACTCATCAACCCCTCCTACCCCGAGCTCCGTGCTGCCGGCGTGTTGTCGGCCCTCGATCTACGCTCCTTCGAGCCAGCCATTCGTTACTACGGGCAATCGGGATTTACCCAACTGGCTGATCCGCGGTGGTCACCACTGGCGGGCCTGCGCTCCCTTCGCCACCCGCAACTCGGCACGGCCGACGCCGTGCGCCTCGGTCGCCTGTTGGCGCGGGTGCGGTTCTCATCGGTGGCGCGGTTGTGCCGCGGTGCTGACTTCTCGGCCCGGGAGGGCTTTCGCTCCGAAGGTCTCAGCGATGACGTCATCAATGGTGTGCTGCAGCCCTTTTTGCGCGGCGCCCTGCTCGACGACGACCTCGACACGTCGTGGCACTACACCCAGATGCTGCTCAAGTCCTTCGCGAGTGGCCGTCCGGGCACGCCGGCGCGTGGGGTGCAGGCCCTCCCCGAGGCCCTCGCGGCCCAGGCGCAGGCCACCATTCACTTCAATGAGCCGGTGACCGCCGTCACTGCCACCAGTGTCACGACCACTGCGGCCACGTACCACGGGCGCGCCGTGGTGGTGGCAACCGACGCTTCGTCCGTCGCCGCTCTTCTGCCCACGCCAGCCGTCGCCTGGCGCTCGCAGACCGCTTACTGGTTTGCCACGCCGCAGCTGGCCAAGACCGCCCAATTGCGCATCGACGCCGTTCGAGGACTGTGGAACACGCTCGACATGTCGTCGGTCGCGCCGGAACGAGCGCCGAAGGGGTCGAGCCTCGTCGTGGCCTCCGCGGTCGGTGACGTTGACGATCCTCGCGTTGCCGAGGACGTGGCCCGTCTCTACGACCTCTCCCGCTCCGACGTCACGCTCATTGAACGACAGGTCATTACTCGGGCTCTGCCCGTCGTGAGGCGGCCGTTAGACCTCGCACCGCCCGTGCAGCGCGACGGCATCTACGTGGCCGGTGACTACTTGCAGACACCCTCAATTCAGGGGGCGCTGGTCAGTGGGCGTCGTGCGGCGCAGGCACTGCTGCGCAACGGCGACTAGGCCTCCGCGAGACCCTTCAGACCGGCCAGCGTGGCGACCATGTTGGTACGCCACAGTGACAGTCGGCCCTCCACGATGGCGTCTTCGTTCGCCGGGTCGCTGGCGACGGCGCGGGTAAGACCAGATTCACCAGGTCCCACAATGGCGGTGTAGGTGAGGCGGGTGTGCTGACCCTCGCGATTCAGTGCGTACGACCAGATCGCCACCGGTGCCGAGAAGTCTTCGACGACGTAGGTAAAGAGGGTCTCGTCCACCCACGCGGTCACGGTGCAGGTGGTGTCCCAACTGCGATCGCCCCGCTGGTTCAATCCGCGAAAGGTCGAGCCCACGCTGTGCGGCGCATCGCTCAGCCACTCCGCGCCCTGAAATTCGGTTGAGAATGCGGCGGGCGCATTGATGTCGGTGACGAACCCCCACAGATGCTCGGGGCTCGCCAGCACCAAGGTTGATACGGCCACACTGGGAGATTCGCTGAGCTTCATACGGTAATCCTAGGAAGCAAAGGAGTCGGCGGGCAGATCTTTTTCGCCGGTCTGCAGGGCGAGCAGCACTCGGTCAATAACCACCTGGGGCTCGAGGCCCACGGGCATCTTCGGGGCCGTTCCCGCCAGGGCTCGGTTCACGAGGCCGGTCTCCGTGTGGGGAGCACGAATGTCGAGCACACGCACCTTCTTGGCGCGCAGTTCCTTCGCGCCAACCGCCATCGCGACGGCGGCCGCGGCCTTCGAGGCGCAATAAGCGCCCATGCCGGCAATGACCATGTCAGCGGCNACGCCGCTAAAGGAAGCGATGAAGCCGTCTTCGTTCACGTGACCAGCCAGCGACAGAACGTTGATGGTGCCCTGGGCGTTCGTTGCGAACAAGGTGGTGGTGACCGCGGCATCCACCTCAGCTAGTGACCCGAAAGCCACGACGCCAGCGCAGTTCACAATGCCATCGACGCTGCGGCCAACGGTGACCTCATTGAATGCCGCTTCGAGATCGGCACGGTCTCGGATGTCGGCCTCCGCCACGGCCAGACCCTGAAGGTCGGCCGGCACGTTGGCCAAGGTGCGAACNATCAGTCGNACGTCGGCGCCTTCGTTGACGAGTGACCGGGCCATCGTGGCACCAAAGACACCACTGGCTCCAATAACAACTACAACCTTGTCGGCAAACGCACTCATCTCAGCTCCGTTTCTGTGCGCAGCCAGCGTAGGGGTGTGTGAGGTCACCCCGTCCGACGTCGCTTCCTAGCGAACGCGATGTCTTGGTTGGTTCGCGCCCGCGAGGGAACTTAGCGAAGGGCGATGACGTGAATACCCAGAATGCCGGGGTTGGCGCGCAGGCGCTCCACCACTTCGGCTGGGGTGGGCTGACCAGTCGACAAGACCATGAGGGCCGTACCGGCGTTCTTGTCTGGGCCGACCGCCATCGAGGCGATTGAGATACCCGCTTCACCCAGCGCGACGCCGACGTGACCGATCATGCCAGGCTCGTCGGTGTTGCGGACTACCAGCATCGAGGCCGCTGGCGGGATTTCGACGCTGTGACCATCGACGCTCACGATGCGCGTTTCGACGCGTGAGCCAATGGTCATCAAGGTACCCGACACCGCGTGGCTACCGGAGCGCACCGTGATGACGTTGACGTACTCGGGCGAGTCGTGCGACGACGACTCGTTGAAGGTGATGTTGTGCTCCGCGGCCAACTGGGGCGCGTTCACGAACGAGGCACTGTCGTGTCCCGTGGCCACCAACAGTCCCTTGAGCGCACACAGCGTCAGGATTTGGGTGCCGGTACCGGCCAATTCGCCCTGGTAGAAGACTTCGAGGTCGGCGGGCTCGCCGTCGAGCAGGCCACCAATGAAGCGACCAAGAATTTCGGCGAGGCCCATGAAGGGGCGAACCGAGTTCGACACCTGACCAGCGGCCACGTTCACGGCGAAGGGCACGAAGTCACCAGCCAACGCCAGCTCAACCTGCTCGGCGATGGCGATGCCGGCCTTGTCTTGGGCTTCGACGGTCGAGGCACCCAAGTGGGGCACCACGACGACTGATGGCAGTTCGAAGAGTGGCGACTCGGTCGTCGGCTCCTTCTCGAACACGTCGAGGGCGGCGCCCTGGACGTGACCCGAGCGAATGGCCTCGGCCAAGTCGGCCTCGTTGACGATGCCGCCACGAGCGACGTTCACGATACGGACGCCGGGCTTGCACTTGCGCAGCGATTCGGCGTTCAGGAGGTTCGTCGTTTCCTTGGTCTTGGGCAAGTGGATGGTGATGAAGTCCGACTGTCCCAGCAGGGTGTCGAGGTCCATCTTTTCAATGCCCATGTGACGAGCGCGCTCGTCAGTGATGTAGGGGTCGTAGGCCACGAGACGCATGCCGAAGGCCATGGCACGCTGGGCCACCAGGGCACCGATCTTGCCGAGGCCAATGACACCGAGGGTCTTGCCGTGCAGCTCGACACCTTCCCACTTCGAACGCTCCCACTTTCCCGCCTTCAAGGCCGAGTGGGCCTGGGGGATGTTGCGAGCCTGCGCGAGGATCAGCGCGAGCGTCTGCTCGGCGGCCGACAAGATGTTGGACACGGGGGCGTTGACCACCATGACGCCGAGGTCGGTCGCCTTGGTGACGTCGACGTTGTCGAGACCAATGCCCGCGCGGCCCACCACGATCAGGTCCTTGCCCGCTTCGAGGGTGGCGGCGTTGACCTGAGTTGACGAGCGAATGATGAGGGCATGAGCGCCGACGACGGCCTCCAGCAACTGTTCCGGGCTCAACCCCAGCTGGATGTCAACCTCGTGACCGGCGGCACGCAGTGCCTCGAGTCCGGATGCGGCGATCTCTTCAGTGACGAGTACACGGGCCATGGGGGGGTCCTTTCAATTGCTGACTAAAAGACTAATGATTTATCCGCGGGCTCAACCGGCGGCAACAAAAGCGGCGAAACGCTCGAGACCCTCGACCAGCTGATCGTCGCTCAGGGCGTAGGAGAAGCGGAAGAAACCCGGCGCGCCAAAGGCCTCGCCTGGGACCACGGCAATCTTGATGGTGTCCAGCAATAGGGTGGCCAGTTCGGCCGAGCTGGTTGCCACCTGGCCACCGAAGGAGCGACCGAGTAGACCCGTCACGTTGGGGAACGCGTAGAAGGCACCTTCGGGTACCGGGCAGCTCACGCCGTCGATCTGGTTCAGCAGCGACACCATGGTCTGGCGGCGGCGGTCAAAGGCCTCACGCATGGCGTGGACCTCGTCGAGGCCGCCATTGAGGGCGGCGATGGCCGCGCGCTGGGAGACGTTCGAGATGTTCGAGGTGGTCTGGGACTGGTAGTTGATGGCCGCTTCCATGACGTCGGGGGCACCAATCATCCAACCGATGCGCCATCCCGTCATTGAGTAGGTCTTGGCCACGCCGTTGACGATGATCCATCGGTCACCCAACTCCGGTGCGACGGCCGCCATCGAGACGTGCGCTGCGTCCCCGTACGTGAGATGTTCGTAGATTTCGTCACACATAACCCAGATGTCGTGCTCGGCGGCCCAGCGGCCAATGGCGGCCACGTCATCGGCGGCAACCACGGCACCAGTGGGGTTTGACGGCGAGCAAAAGACCACAAGCTTGGTCTTTGGGGTGCGGACGCGCTCGAGGTCGTCGACGGTGACGCGGAAGCCGTTTTCCTGGCTCGTCATCACGGGAACGGGAATACCCCCGGCCAGATACACGGCTTCGGGGTAGGTCGTCCAGTACGGTGCGGGAATGATGACTTCGTCACCGGGGTTCACCAGGGTCATGAAACCGGTCGCCACCGAGTGCTTGCCACCGTTGGTGACCAGGACCTGACTGGGCTTGACGGCCACGCCCGAGTCGCGAAGCGTCTTGGCGGCGATGGCCTCACGCAGGTCCGGCAGGCCGGCCGTCGGGGTGTACTTGTGGTTCGAAGGCTCGTAGCAGGCCTTTGCGGCAGCCTCCACAATGTGGGCGGGCGTTGGGAAGTCNGGCTCACCGACGCCGTAGCCAATGACCGGTTCGCCGGCGGCCTTAAGGGCCTTGGCCTTGGCGTCAACNGCGAGGGTGGCGGAGGGCGCGAGGCCTCCCAAAAGGTCGCTAACTCTCGAACGCATGCCCAACTCCATTTCTTTCGTAACATAAGTCTATGACTTCCCCCGAAAACATGAAGATTCCCGCCGAGCTCCTCCCCCGTGACGGACGCTTTGGTGCCGGCCCCTCGAAGGTCCGCGCCGCCCAGCTCGAGGCACTGCTCGCCGACGGGACCTCGTACATGGGGACGTCACACCGGCAGGCCACGGTCAAGAACAAGGTGGGCGAAGTCCGCGACGGTTTGCGCGCCCTCTTCAACTTGCCCGACGGTTACGAGGTCCTCTTGGGCAATGGTGGCACCACCTGCTTCTGGGACGCCGCCACCTTTCACTTGATCGAGAACCACTCTCAGCACCTCCACTTCGGTGAGTTCTCCTCGAAGTTCGGCACCGCGGTCAAGGCCGCGCCCTTCCTCAGCGAGCCCGAAGTTATTTCGACCGAGCCCGGCACCCACCCCACTGCCGTGGCGCGTGACGGTGTTGACCTGTATGCCCTCACCCACAACGAGACGTCCACCGGCGTCATGATGCCCATCCGACGCCCTGAGGGTGCCACGGGCCTCGTCGCGGTGGACGCCACGTCGGCCGCCGGTGGTCTGATGGTCGACGCATCCCAGTTCGACTGCTACTACTTCGCTCCGCAGAAGTCCTTCGCCTCCGACGGCGGCCTCTGGCTCGCGCTGTGCTCCCCCGCCGCGATCGAGCGAATCGAGAAGCTCGCTGCGTCCGACCGCTGGACCCCTGAGTTCTTCAACCTGAAGACGGCCCTTGACAATTCGCGCCTCAACCAGACCTACAACACCCCAGCGCTCGCCACCATTCACATGCTGGCCTCGCAGGTCAACTGGTTCAACGAGAACGGCGGCCTGTCATTCTCCGCCGGACGGTCCTCACGCTCGGCCGAGATCCTCTACACCTGGGCTGAGGAGTCCGACTTCGCGACGCCGTTCGTGCAGAATCCCGNCGAGCGTAGTCACGTCATCGGCACGATTGACTTTGCACCCGAGATCGACGCGGCGCTCATCGCCAAGATTCTGCGGGCCAACGGCGTGCTGGACACCGAGCCCTACCGCAAGCTTGGGCGCAACCAGTTGCGCATCGCCATGTTCCCAGCGATTGACCCCGAGGACATCGCTGCGCTCTGCGGTTCAATTAACTACATTGTCGGGAATCTGTAAGCCCTGGAAGCCAGGGGCGGCTGAATTCCCTTCAGGTTGAATATTTGACCCTGGAAAGAATTCCTATTTTGGTTACGCCCCATGGCTGATGCTCTGGGTTGAGTGTCCTTTTTTTCATCCTCATCGAACGCATGCGAATAGGGGCTGAGGGTCATTCCAACATGACTCGTGCACGTCATCGACGAAGTGAACTGACTCGAATCTGTGCACACAATTCAAGTGAACTTGTTTCTGGCGCCCTAGATTCATCGCAGAGTCACCTCGACATCGGTAATGTCATTTCGTGCTTGTAGATGTAAATTTCGACGTTCGCAGTGACGCTAACGGGAAGGACCCGGATCAACACAGTCCAACACTGCGACGCTTCCACAAAGTTCTCTGGAGCAAGGAACTCCCCATTGGTGAGAGACTCGAACTCTTCGACGATCATCCTGGCGCCTACCTTTACGCCGAGGTGCAAGGTAGGCCATTTACGCTGTCTAGCGATGGGGNCATTCCGACATTCACCATGCGAAAGCGCCTTCAAGCAATGCTCAGCGCTCTTCCGCAAAATGANCTCGAACAATTTCGAGACCTTTCATACAAGGTCGGTGCATTCATGATCTTCCCAAGCAATNGCCTGGATGGCCGAATGACGATCAATGGCGCCAANGGATTCAATTCCCGTATCAGCGATCGCTTCGATTTGACGCTTGAGTGCATACGACGACACTTTTCGAATGATGNAAGCCCGCTAAGTGAAACCCTCGATCTCTATCGAGNATGGTTCGAACTATTTGTCGATTTCCGAGGATTCGTTGATTTTTTCTTACTCCAAGACTTCATAATCGACGATTACCGAGTCGATTTTCATATGCCATTTGATGACTTCAAAACGACTGCTTCCCCACCCGATCTCCCAACATATTTGCTCTACAAAGCAAAGGTGACGGCAAAGACC
>Ga0007880_1000072_pt1 | contig 17143 bp, 34 predicted proteins | sample CryBogCBH29Jun09_FD_54999 | JGI IMG/M metagenome (GOLD analysis project Ga0007880, IMG submission 54999) | Freshwater microbial communities from Crystal Bog, Wisconsin, USA - CBH29Jun09 | ecosystem: Environmental > Aquatic > Freshwater > Lake | place: Crystal Bog, Wisconsin, USA | collected... | reverse complement strand
AGCTCGTCATTGGCAACGGCCCGAACACCGCCGGAACCACCCCCTACTCCTACGGCTCTGGGCAGGGCGCAGTCGCCACCGAACCGTACTACTGGGACAGCCCCATCAACGGATCAACGGCGCTCGACCTCATCCAGCAAATCACCGACACGGACATTGGCTCGTTCTACCAGTACCGCAACGGGCAGTTCCACTTCAACCCCCAGACGTACTACGGCACATGGTCATTCACCCCAGCCTCTACGCCGGTGGGAACCCCGACCTACTCATGGACGAAGGGCAGTTACGCCAACGTCAATACCATCTCGGACGATGGCACCGGCTACCCCTACGAAATCAACGGCCTAGACATTCTCACCGATGACGTAGACCTCTGGACTACGGTACGCATCACCCCTCAGGCTGGCGTAGACCAAATCTACGAGAACACCGGCAACGAGGGGCGCTGGGGATACTCAACCCTGAGCAAGTCCTCCACCGTCTCGTGCTCGCTGGCCGACGCGCAATCAACGGCCTACTTCCTCGGCTACATCTTCCGCACTCCGCTCCCCCGAGTGAACAGCGTTACGCTAACGAGTGAGGTGACGGTGGGCGGTGTCGAGGGATACAACCTGCCAGTCATGCTGGGCGCAAACTTCGCCGACGTGATTGCCTTCCGACGCACCCCTCCCAACGCCGGAACCTCGCCCTACATCAACCTGCAGATGGCAGTCGAGAGCATCACGCACGACTTCAGCGCCGACCCTGGCTACTGGCACACGACGCTGACCCTGACCCGTACCCCGTGAGGAACTAATGGCAATCAAGAACACGACCACCTACGGCGCACAGCTCACTTCCCTCGGCGACGGATCGGATAGTTCGTTCTGGCGGCAGGGTGGCGCGTGGAGTTCAGGCACCCCCACGAACGCCGGTATCAGCATCGGCACGGCCTTTTCGGGCAACCCCTACCTCGCTACGGTCGGTCTGGTGACGAACGCCAACATCTCGGGCTTCTTGACCTACCTCGTCACGTTCAACCTCGGCGCAACGGCAGCCGCCCAGCCTGCGACGGGTCTGTTCGTAGGGCTGGGCAACGGAGCCTCATCCACGCCGTTCTACAGTTACGAGATTGGCGTCTTGGAGAACTCGGGTCAGCAGTTCTCGGGCTCGTACATCTACCAGCCTGGCAGCATCCAGCCCTTCTACCTGACCCTGCAGGCAAAGACCGCAAGCGGAACCGCGACCCTCGCGTTCGGCAGTATCACCGTCATCGGCATCAACTAAGGAGCATCATGTCCGACACACGCAACGCAATCGTCGAGTGGGCGAAGTGGGCGCACGACAACAAAGCGCACTTCAACTACACCGAAGGCCCCGAGCGCATGAGCGCCATCGGCGTCTATCCCCCCAAGTTCCCCATCAACGCTGACTGCTCGGCGTTCGTGACGTGGTGCTACTGGATCGCGGGCGCACCAGACCCCAACGGCCTGCACTACGACCACGAGGGCTACACCGGAACCCTGCTTCACGGGCTGGAAATCCCCCGCGACCAAGTCCAGCCTGGCGACGTAATCGTCTATGGCCCTGGCACCGGCTGGCACACCGCGCTCGTCATCGAGGCCGGAGCCGACCCCCTCACCATCTCACACGGTCAGCAGGGAGACCCCAGCCTCGTCCGAGTGAGCCAAGACGGACGCCAGCCCCAGCGTTACCTGCGCTTCAAGACCGAAGGCACCCCTCGCTACCCCGACACCAAGCCGGTCGCGCCTGCCGCGCCTGCCGCCGTCGCACCCCAGCCCGTCGCTGACCTGACGCACATCCAGAGCGCACCACAAGCCCACCAGACCCCCCTAGAAGCCCCTGTCGCGCCCGCCGCGCCGCAGGTTGAGGAACCAGCCACCAACAAGGCGCACATGGGCTGGCCTCTGATCAAGGAAGTCGAGGCCGTCATCGAGGCCGTCATTGAAGGCCCTGCCGCATAATGCTTGGCCTAGACCTAAACTCGTTCAACTTCTGGGTTCAGTTGCTCGTCTCCATTGGCTTCCTGCTCGGTTTCGTCTGGGGAGGCGTCAAGGTGGTCAATCAAATCCGCATCATGCTTCATCACGGCATAGCGACCAAAGCGTCTGACCTCGCCGCCGAGAAGCTCATCGAAGAAATCGAAGAAATCAAGAAGCAGTACCGCCCCAACTCGGGCTCGACGATGCGCGACGCTATTGACCGCATCGAGAAGACACTCGGACGCCTCGACGTGAAACTGGACACGGTGCAGAGCGAACTGGACAAGCACCTCGGCTGGCACTCGGCGGATAAGTAATGCTCCGCAAGCAAAGCCACTGGGACTTCCACCCGCACGTCCGTAGCGGCGATGACCGAACCTTCGGGGAGCGGTGCGCCGACGCTATGCGGCACGGCATGGGCTCGTGGCCCTTCGTGTTCGGCTTCATGGGCGCGATGGCTGTGTGGATGGCGTACAACGTCATCGCAGGCCGCCCTTTCGACCCGTACCCCTTCATTCTGCTCAACCTCTGCCTTTCAACGCTGGCAGGTCTGCAGGGGGCAATTCTGCTAATCGCCGCCAAGCGAGCGGATCGCATCTCGTCGGAGTTGGCAAAGTACCACCTCGAAGTTAGCGAGAGCATCAAGCAGATGCTCGCCGACCACAAGCAGATGCTAGAGGAGTTGGGCAAATGAAGGTCTGGCTTGACGTGGCGCTCTACTCGGGCATCGGGTCGGTCTGCATGGTGTTCCGCGACATTTTGGCAACCGTCCTGACCAAAGCAATCGCACAGGGCAGGCACAAGCTCGCAGGCAACATGGACGGCCTCAGCGACATTGTGAACATCGTGCTCGCTTCCTATTCTGGGGTACAATTGGTACACCTCGGATGGCGTGGCTGGCTCGGCATTATCCCGATAGGCGTAGTCGGTAAGTACGTCACACAACACGCAACCAAGTGGTCGCACGAGAACCTCAACGAAGGAGCCTAAATGTCAGTCTCACTGACCAACCTAGTAGCACCCACAATCGCCGAGACAAAGTCTTGGACTGTAGACCAAATCGCTCANGGCTACAAGACGGATCAGCGTTTCGAGGTCTACAACCTGCGCTCGCTTCGTGAGGTAGATGCCACCGGCGCTATTACCACGTTCCCACTCGGAACGCACGGCCCTTTCGTGCTTCTCGTGGACAGCGAACAGATCCTCTGCGGCGACGCTGACTACGACACCCAGAGCGTTACGGTCTACAACTCCTCGCTCGGCAACGGACGTGGCTACTCAGGTACGACCATCGCAGCTCACACCCCAGGCGGCTCAGGCACTCCGAACGTGACGGTGGTCTCGACCTCAACGTCTCCCCAGCCTGTCGTACCTACCGCCAGCACCGTGACCCTGACCTCGGGAACGGCAGTTCAGAACACCGCCTCGACTGGTGCGATCTACTACATCGGCATCACCGGCGGCACGGCTGGAACGGTCTCAGTCGCTATCGGCGCAACCTCGGCCACCGCAACCACCATCATCCCTGCTGTGGCTGGTAACGCTGCGGGCTCGCAGACCCTGACCGTTCAGGTTCCCACCGGCTGGTACATCAAGGTCACGACCTCGGTGGCCACCATCAACGCATCAACCGTAATTGTTACCGAGAGCATCTAAGGACTAACCAATGGCACTACTCGCCGTCACATCAGAGAACACCGCCATCTCAGCAGTGTTCGTCCCCTCGACCACCTACTACTTGAGCCTGCACTCGGCAACGCCTGGTCAGAACGGCGCGAGCGAAATCACCGGCGGCTCCTACGCCCGTCAGGTCATCCAGTTCGGCGCGGCCTCGGGTGGCGCGGAGAGTTCCACCGACAGCCAGACCTTCACCAATCTCCCTGCAGAAGCCTCGGGCATCCCCTACTTCGGCATCTGGACGGCGGCAACGGGTGGCACCTACCTCGGCGGTGGCACGACCACCGGCTTGACGGGCTCGCTCCCTTCTGGTATCTCGGTGAACTTCGCCACTGGTGCGGTCACGCTCTCGTTCTCGTAGTGGAAGCCACGCCCGAGTTCAACGGCGTCGCCAACGCCACCTACACCCTGCCAGAATTGCCTAAAGAGGACTAACCAATGGACGCCCTAAACGACTTCGCCTACAGTCTCGTCGCGACACCCCCATCACCGGCTACGTCCGGCACGTCGCTGACCGTTACGGCAGGTCAGGGCGCTCTGTTCCCTGCTCCCCCCTTCTCGGCAACCATCTGGCCTGCTGGCGTTCAGCCCCTTTCGACCAACGCCGAAATCGTCCGAGTGACGGCGGTGTCCACCGACACCTTCACAATCACCCGAGCGCAGGAAGGCACGACCGCCCAGAGCATCACGGCTGGCTACCAGATTGCCCAGACCGTCACGGCTGGACTACTGCAGGAACTCGCCCCCCTCTCGGGCGCAACCTTCACCGGCCAAGTGGTCGTGCCAGACCTCAAGGTCACTGGCCTCACGGGTGCGACCGCCAGCTCGTCGCGCCTCGTCGGAACCACCACCTCAGGGCCGCCCACCTCAGGAACCTTCACGGCTGGCGACATTGTGGCCGACCAGACCGGAACCTTCTGGCTCTGTGTCTCTAGCGGTACGCCTGGCACTTGGACAAACGAAGTCCCCAATTCCCTCGTGAACCGCTCCGCAACGGCAACCGCAGGCGTCGGCGAGTTCACCATCTACGGCACCTCGGGAACGTCAGGCCAGACCATCACGCTCCCCGCCAACCCGCAGAACGGCGCGATCTACCAAATCAAAAACCTGTCGCCCTACACCGTGAACATCCTCGGTGGCACGAACTCCATCTCCGTCTCGGGCACCGTCTACGGAGCCGCGACCCCCTACACTATTCCCCTCAACGCCGCCTACTCGTTCGCGTTTAGCGGAGGCGTCTGGTACTGCTTCTTGACCACCGACCTCGCCAAGCAGTCGGGCGTCTTGCCCATCGCCAACGGTGGCACCAACTCCGCGACCGGCGCACTCCCTCTGACGGGTGACGTGACCGGAACCGCCACTGCCTCGGTGGTCGGCGCTATTCAGGGCAAGAGCATCAGCTCGACGCAGGCCACCGTCCTGTCGCAACTGCCCTCTACCACCGTGACGCACAACACCGCGAGCAACCCCACCGTCACGGCTGGTGAGTTCTCGGTAGTCCCCTCGTCGGGCGTTACGGGTGCGCTCACCCTCACCCTGCCCTCGGCTCCGGCAAACGGCACCATCAACTACATCTTCAACCAGAACGTCACCTACTCCATCACCCTCGCCGCAGGTGGCACGGACAAAATCCAGTACGGGTCTAGCAACGTGTCCTCGGTGTCGCTGGCCTTCCTCTATCCGGTCTGCTACGTCATCGAGTATTACGGTGGCACTTGGTACGCCATCGCTGGCCCCTTCAACGGTATTCAGGGAAGCGGCGCGTCAGTGTTCGCCACCAGCCCGACGCTTACCACGCCGACGCTCAACGTCCCCACGCTCAAGTCGGCACTGGAAACGGCCTACGTTGATACGACCGCGCTGAACGGAACCTACAACGTCTACGTCTCGACCAACGGCTCGCTCATTCTGAACACCGGAACGCCGAGCGCAAACTTCACGTTCAACGTGGCCTCGACCTCAAGCGTCGCGCTGAACACCCTGCTCGCGGTCGGTGGAGCCGTCACCTTCACGGTGCTGGTCACGAACGGATCATCAAACGCCTACTACCTCACCGGCATCTCGGTAGACGGCACCTCGCAGACCGTGAACTGGCAGGGTGGCTCCGCTCCCTCGACCCCAGCCCTCTCGACGATGTACGCCTACACCGTCACGATTATCAAGACCGCCGCAAACACCTACACCGTTCTCGCTTCCCAGACACAGTTCTAATGCCACTCACCTCAACCCGAGCCTCGAACACAGCGCACGCACTTGGCGAGTTCTACTCGTTCTCGCTGGACTACCTCGTCATCGGTGGCGGTGGTGGCGGTGGCGGCTCGGGCCCCGCTCGCTTCGGTGGCGGTGGTGGTGCAGGCGACCTGCTTCAGACCGCGACTTTCGCTACTGGTGGAGTGACCAGCCCCAAGCTCAGTGGCATCACCCCTGGCACAGTCCTCTACATCAGAGAGGGAGTGCCGGGCGGTGGCGGAACGGGTGGCTCAACGCCGAACCCTGGCTCAGTGGGCACCCCCTCGTCTATCGCCTACGGCGCAACTGGCAATCAGAAAATCATCATCGCCAACGGCGGTGGCTTCGGTGGTCTGGGTAGTACCTCAGGAACCAACGGTGGCCCAGGTGGCTCCGGTGGTGGTGGTGGTAGGGCCAGTGGTGTCGGTGGCTCGGCATCGGGAACCAACGTCTACGCCGGTGGAACAGCCGCCTCGGGAACCGGCGCAGGTGCCGGTGGTGGTGGTGCTGGCGGTGCAGGAGCCTCAGCCGCAACCGGCGGCGCAGGACTGGCGAACACGATTACCGGCTCGTCCGTGACCTACTGCATCGGTGGATCCGCAGGCTCGACCTCTGGCCCCTCGACCTACGGGTGCGGTGGCTACGCTGGCAACGCAAACTCCACCGGCGCAAACGGCAACTGGGGCGTGGTCATCATCTCTTGGCTGGCCTCGGCCTACAATGGAACGCCCAAGTTCAACGGCACCGTCCCCGCTACGGTTCAGACCAACGGCATCTACAAGTACGTCGTGTTCGACTTCAACATCATGAACTCGTCCACCATCACCTTCTAGGAGGCTCTAAATGCTTGGAGCCAACTGGCTAGGCGCAGCGTACCTCGGGCAACTCTACGCAGGGCAAACGCAATACCACGCGACTGGCTCGGCCACCGGCACCTTCACCGGCACCGCGACGCAACCGCCACCCTGCCTCTCACCGGCTCGGGGACTGGCTCGTTCAGTGGTGCGACCTCTGGCGCAATCATCGCCACCGGCAACGGCTCGGGGACATTCTCGGGCTCGGCTACCGGCTCGGCAACGCTCTCGGCGACCGGCTCGGGCAACTACACCTTCAACGGATCAACAGCCGACTACATCGTGGTCACGGCCTCGGGTCACGGCACGTTCTCCGCAACCGCCCAGCCTCGCCTGCTTGCCACTGGAACCCTCTCAGGCTCGTTCTCAGGCTCGGGAACTGCCACCTACTACTCCCCAGCCTCGGGAACGCTCACAGGGGCGTTTAGCGCGTCNGGGGCTGGCACCCACTACCGCCCCTCCCCTGGCACCGTTGAGGGAACCTTCTACGCCGGATACGTCAAGGGCGTCGCGCTCTCAGCCACCGTCGAGGGAACGGCCTATCAGGGCGCAGTCACCGGCACGACCTACCAAGCAACCGTCGAGGGAACCGCCTACGCCGGAACTGTGAAAGGAACCACCTACCAATGAGCAACTCCTACACCTTCTTCGAGGGCGCGTCCCTGCAGCTCACGACTGCCGACTACCCCTTCACCAGCATCTCAGGGACGGTCGTGAACCCTGACGTGGTGACGCTCCAGGTCTCGGTGCAAGGCCAAACCCCCCAGACCTACACTTGGACGAACCCCACCGGCGACCCCACCGGCACGATTACACACGGCGCGACTGGGGTGTTCTACGCCAACCTCTCGACGAGTGGCCTCGCTGGGGTGTGGAACGTCATCTGGTCAGGCCAGCCATCGAGCGGTACGGACACCACCAAGACCTCGGCGGTCTGGCAGGGCGAAATCACGGTCTCTCCCGTAGGGTTCTGATAGCCTTAGGCTGTGGGAAACCTGAGGAGGAAACCATGCCTATTGACCTGTCGGAGTTCAAGAACCTAGTGCAAGTCAAGCCCTGCATCGTCGGGCGCTGGACTGCCACCCTATCGGACGAGGAGCGCGAGAAACTTGACGCCGCCCTCGCTGAGCCAGACATCTCTACGTCCAACATCCATCGCTGGGCGCAGGCGCGTGGGGCAGAGTTCCGCCTCAACGCCGTCTTCATCCATCGGCGGAAGGCTTGCTCGTGCAACCGGATCTAGGGGAGTTCCAACCTCGTGCCGATAAGACCCTGCGCTCGTCCGTCGAGGTCGGCGCTGACGGGGGCGAGTTTCAGACCGGCGAACTCAATCGCCCCATCGAGCTGCGCTCAGACTGGGATGACGTGCTCCGAGGCTTCGGGCTTGACCCTGCCGAGTTCTATGTCGTGGACGATACCGTCAGAATGTCCAAGTGGCAGCAGTCCAAGCGCACCGAGGACGGCAACCGCGACATCGTGTGGCTCTACTCCTACAAGGCTCGGTTCGCTCGACGCGCAAAGGGCGGAGACCCCGCCGACGTAGCGGCACTGCTCGCGCAAGTCTTGAAGCGCAAGCCCTCAAAGAAAGCCAAAACAACAACTTCCACCGCCACCTACCTTTGCCTGATGGCCGACTTTCAGTTAGGAAAGGGAGAAGGGGGAGGCACCCCAGCGACTACCGAGCGCATCCTGACCGCCCTCGACAAGTCCGTCACCCGATACCGCGAGCTGAAGAAACTGGGGCGCGTGGGCGATACCGTCGCGCTGGTGGGGCTCGGGGACTTGGTGGAGAGTTGCCGGAGTGACTGGTACGCATCCCAGACCTTCCTCGCGGATCTTAGTGACCGAGAGCAAGACCGCCTCGCTCGTCGGCTCATCCTCCACGCCATTGACCTGTTCGTGGACGAGGGGTGCGCCGTCATCGCTACCGGCGTTCCTGGCAATCACGGCGAGAACCGGCAGAACGGCAAGATGTTCACCAACTTCCTCGACAACCGCGACTATGCGGCCTTCGAGACGGTGGCTGAAATCTGCGCCGCTAACCCCGAGCGATACGAGGAAGTGACCTTCGCCCTCGACGCGCTGAATAACGATGACCTCACCGCCACCCTGACCCTCGACGGCGTGGTCTGCTCGTTCGCTCACGGGCATCAGTTCCGCTCGGGAACCAACGCGCAGGCCAAGATGGAAGCGTGGTGGAAGGGGCAAGCGATGGGGCGCACCGGCGTCTCTGAGGCCGACATTCTCTTCGCCGGACACCTNCACCACTTCGTCGCTAGTGAAGGCACTGGGCGGCANGTGTTCCAAGTGCCAGCGATGGACGGTGGCTCTCAGTGGTATCAGGCCACCTCGGGAGCCAACGCGCAGGCAGGGATGATGACCCTCGTTATCGGCAGGTCGGCCAGTCCTCGTGGCTGGGATGACCTAAAAATCCTCTAGCGTCCAACGCTTGACTAAACAGCCGAGGGGAGGTTGTATCCTTATCTCCCTATGGCACAAATTATCTACGTCTGCGACCGTTGCTCTAAGATGGTCGTGTTATCTCGGGGGCCATTAGTGAGCATCCCGTTCAACCGGCTACCGACACTCGTTCTAGAGGCCGACAGCCACAAATGCAGCAAGAAAGAAGCAGCATGAACAACTACCAGAAGAACATCATCCGCACGTTNGTCCCCGTCCTCGTGGCGAGCGTCGTGGCGTGGCTGACGAAGGCCGAGAAGCACTTGACCCCTGCGGAGTTGGCGATTGTCCTGCCCCTCGGCTCGACGATCTACTACGGCATCATCCGCCAGCTCGAAGTCAAGTTCCCTAAGTTCTCGTGGCTCCTCGGCGCTCTGCCAGTGAAGGCCGCAGGAACCACGCCTAAGGCATGAGCCAAGTGCCCCAGCCTGGAGACATCGGCTTCGCCCACTCCAACGGCTTCTTCGGCAAGTGCATCCGCTTNGGTGAGCGTATCCGGTGGGGCGAGAAGCCCAGCCACTGGAACCACGCCTTCATCGTTGATGACGTGAAGATTGTCGGGAGCATGGCCGAGGGCTACCGCACCGAAGTCACCATTATCCAAGCCGAGCCCTCTGGGGTGACGCGAGGCAAGCCCATCTCGTCGGTCGGTACCTACACCATTCTTGAGCCGACGCCACGCATGGATCGCAACGACATTCTGGCGTTCGCTCGCGAGCAGGTCGGCAGCCGGTACGGGTGGGGCAGTATCGCCTCGTGCGCGTTTGACGTGGCGACACCTTCGTGGTTCCCCTCGTTCCGACGCCCTGGCACTTGGATCTGTTCGGCGCTGGTCGCTGAGGCCATGCGCTTCGGAGGTTGGTTGCACGACTTTGACGACATCTACACCGTCACCCCTGCACAACTCTTCGAGGCGTTCCGTAACAGGCAGTAGGATTACAGACGGAGCTTCTGCTTCATTACCTTCCTCAGGTAGAGACCCCCACCGGACTGAACGCACTCAGTGTTCCGGTGGGGGTTTCACTCTTTAACTAATGACTTGCAAAGTGTCCAACGATAGGACTAAGATAAAGACACCTGAGGAGGTGCTATGAGTTTTTGCAAGTGGTGCAAGAAGTACCGCAAGGGGGCGATGTTCGCCTTCGAGTTCGTCTGTGACGAGTGTGTAGATACGGCGTTCGAGTATTACGCCGAGCGAGACAAGGAGGAGACATGGCAGTTGTGAAGGGTGTCGTGCTCTCATCGTGGAACGGCTACGAGCGTGGCGATGAGGTCAAGGTGGTCGGGCAACGTGGGAAGTTCACGTTCTACTCGGTTCGCCTCGACGAAGAGCAGAACCCTCTGTGGATCACCGTCATCGGGGGAACGTGGCAACACTCCAAGTACCGTCACTTCGGCCCGACCCTAGTTAGCAAACCCAAGACCAAGAAAGCGAAAGCATGACCATCAAAGACACACTCAACCAGTTCGGCTACGCGCTGGTAGATACCAACGAGGACGGCGAGGTCTGGTGTTTCGGCCACGACCACATGAACGTCTACGTCAGCCTCAGCGTTGGCGACGGGGTAATCCAGGCGGTGAAGATGCCGGTGGATGAGGAGACCCCTACTACCGTCATTCACTTCAATCGCAACTGTGACGAACTCACGGATCTACTGCGGAAGTGGAGCGATGTCACACCTACAGCTCATAATTGAAGAACGGCTCGGCTACGACCTCATGGGATACGTCGCCGAGGCAAGGTCTGAGGGAACCAGTTATCGCGAGATAGCGAAGTTCCTCACAGAAGAGACCGGCATCAAGGTCTCGAAATCAGCAGTCCACTATTGGCTGCACAACTAGAAAGAGGAAACCAGTAATGAAGTATCAAATCCAACTCACTGCGGAGGAATACTCGACCNTGATGGTCGGGCTCTGCTTCGCTGAGGTCACTATCAAGCACGGCTCGTTCGTGGACAACGTGAAGCAACTCATGGACGCAATCACCGGCTCCGTGACCGTCGTGGAAACGGTAGGTGCATGATGGCAGCGTTCAACCTTGCCGACTACGAGCCGGTAGAAGTTCGCCTGGCACGTTTCTGGGAGGAGCACCCCAACGGGCGTGTCCTCACCGACCTGGTCCATCACGGCAACGGGCAGTTTATCTTCCGCGCCTGCCTCTACCGCGAAGGAGAGCAGCAGCCCTTCGCCACCGGCTACGCCGAGGAGACCGTCACCACTCGGGGCGTGAACCAGACGAGTGCGGCGGAGAACGGAGAGACCTCCAGCATCGGTCGCGCACTGGCGAACGCCGGATACGCACCGAAGGGCAAGCGCCCCAGCCGCGAGGAGATGACGAAGGCTCAGCGCCAGACCCCTCCCGAACTGACGGATCAGCAAAAGGCCGTCCGTGAAGAACTGCTCAAGGTCTACCCACAGGCCGACGAGCGTAAGTCGTTCCTCGAAGCCCAGACGGGTCGGCAACTCGCCGGTCTCTACGAGCTCACCGAGGTCGAGTGCAGTAAGATTATCCAGTCCCTAACGAAAGAGGAGAAGTAATGGCTGAGGCCACCATCACACTGGTCGGGAACCTGACCCGTGACCCCGAATTGAAGTTCTTGAACACCGGCACACCGGCAGTCAAGTTCGCCCTGGCAGTGACGAAGAAGTGGAAAGACCGCAACGGCACGGAGATTGAGCAGACCTCATTCTTCGACTGCTCGGCGCTCGGATCTATCGCCACCCACATCGCCGACAGCCTCCACAAGGGCAACCGCGCCGTCGTCACGGGAACGCTCGAACAGCGCTCCTACGACGATAAGGACGGCAACAAGCGCACGGTGGTCGAGGTCAAGGTCGAGGCGTGTGGCCCAGACCTGCGCTTCAACACCGCCAGCGTCGGGCTGGGGCTCTCGAAGCCTGCCACCCCTCGCTACGCCGAGCCCGAGGACGCGTTCTAATGGCGACCACATCAGAAGCAGTCAAGGCCATCCTCGACGGGATTGTCGCCAACTACGGCGAGATTGAGCTGAGCGCCGAGGAAGCCCTTGAGGTCTACGGTGGCGCGAAGGCCAGCAAGGTCAAGGACTTGGCTCAGTCCAACCTCATGCAGTACGCGCTCCTTCAGGCGCACATCCAAATCCAGGGTCTGATCTCACACATCGAGAACCTGAACCACCCGAACCGCGCACAGCGTCGGGCCGCCAAAAAGCAGGGACTTGTTCTCCCTCGCTGATAGGCTGTAGTCGTGGTGCCTTACACCCGAACTAAAGGGAAGAAACGAGGGGATGACTTCGAGGCGTGAGCTTCGTTGCCTCGATTCTAAAAGAGACCGGCTCCTTCGGGGGCCGGTTTCTTGCTTTTAGGTATTGACGTGGCCTAGTCCCGTGATGTAGCGTCGAGGTGTCGAGCAAAGAGCTGGACAATTCCTGAGGAGGAAACCATGTATCGCATCAAGACATCAACCATCCGCAAAATCGTCGCCCTGGTCGCAATCACCACCGGCGCACTGACCGGAAACATGTTCACGGACAGCCCGAGTTTCGTCCGAGCCTTCGAAGCACTCGGCTGGGCAACGCTCTCCGCAGTCATCACCGCCGCCTTCTTCGCCCTCATCACCGAATGAACTGCACCGGACGCACAGCCCTCTTCTACGACATCACCCTTACCGACGAAGCCAAGAAGGTCTGCGACGGCTGTGAGAGGCTTACAGAGTGCTTAGAGTGGGGAATAAAGCATGAAGAGTACGGCGTATGGGGAGGAACTGACCCCGAGGAGCGCAAGCAGATTCGCATCGTTCGCCAGATACGGCTCGCCCCTCCCAGTTACACCCCCGACCACCCGAACTGCGGAACCAACGCCGGATACAGTTGGCTCCGCCGTCGAGGGCGCACCTGCCCCAAGTGCAACACCGCGCACAACTACTACAACCTGCACAAGGCGGCGCTCCGTGTTCGATAATCCCCCCTGCAAGGGCAAGACCAACCTGTTCTTCCCTCCCCTCGTCGAGCGCGACATTGGCAGACCGCTCAAGGAGCAGACCGAGAAGCGCGTCAAGTTCGAGCAACGCGCCATCAAAATCTGCGCCCGTTGCCCCTACCAAGAGCCATGCCTTGACTGGGCGCTGAAGCACGAGGTGTTCGGCATCTGGGGCGGCACGACCTCCCTCGACCGGAAGGAACTGCGCAAGGAGCGAAAGGTAACGCTCAAGAACATCACCGTCTCGCTCAAGGTCAATCCGGCGCAGGTCAATCTCCACCCCTACTGCGGATCTGAGCAGGGCTTTCAGTGGTCAATGGACAACCTCCGCTACTGCGCCACCTGCGAGCGAGCGCACGAGGCGTTTCTCGAAGGGCTGACCATTACGCCCGAGTTCACCCTTGAGGGCAACCACCCCAACTGTGGCTCGGAACTGGGCTACCAAATCCTTGCCAAGCGTTGCCAGGCACTTGGAGGGGCGGCGAGGGGCTTCAAGATTGTCTGCGAAGCCTGCCGCGCAGCTCATCGGGAATACAACCGCCAGCGCCCCCAGCAAAGGAGGTCATAGTGAGGTACACTGGAAAGGTCGAGAGGCGCGAGGCCAGCCAGCCCCACGCCCCTCTAGAGCAACCCCTAACCAAGATAGGAGCTACTCGTGAAGACGAGTTTATCTAAGCGNAACCACCGCTACGCAGTTATCCCCGAGTGGATACTGTTCCACCCCGACCTAAGCCCGACNGCCGTTCGCATCTTCGGCGTTATAGATCGCTTCGTCGGAGCCAACGAGACCGCGTGGCCGTCCCACAAGACCATCGGGAGCACCATCGGCGTATCGGTGGCCACCGTCAAGCGTTCCCTGGCTGAACTCACGAAGGTCGGCGCACTGGTCTCAAATCTCCAGCACCGTCAGGACGGCTCGCTCACTTCCTCGGAGTATTACATCTGGCCGAAGAGCCTCGAGGTAGGTGCAAATCCGCACTATGGTGAGGTCAATTATGCACTAAGGGATAGTGCAAATTTGACCTATGGTGGGGTCACGGATGAACTAACAAGAAGGAGCATCATTAAAGGAACCCCATCTAAGGAACAACAAGTAACGAAAGCATCGCCTTCGGCGAGCGCCGACGTTCTTGGCTTAGTGGAACTTCTTCAGTCTCGATTGGACGAGAACGGCCTTCCACCCTTTGAGGAAACTGCTCGGCAGTTCGGTGGCTTCAAGGCCCTCATCAAAGACCACGACCTCGAGGACGTGACCGACCTGCTCGAGTGGGCGGCGGCGCACGACTTCTGGCGCACCGTCATCCTGACACCCCTTACCTTCAAGAAGAACTACAACACAATCCTCGCTCAGTTCAAGCGCGACAAAGTTACGCAGATCCGTGAGTGGGTTCAATCGTCCGAGGAGGACAGCCAATGGTAATGACCAAAGTACAATCAGCCAACATCGTCTCGCGTCTGTTCGCCACGAACAACCGCATCGCCGACAAAATCCACATCAACGCCTGGCACGATGAAATCAAGCACATAGACTACGATCTCGCGGTGAGGGCTGCCAAAATCTGCATGGCGAACGAGACCGAACAGCCGAACTTCGCCACCTTCCTGCGCTACGTCGAAATCGTCCTCGGCTCCGAAGTCCCCGACCTCACCGAAGCGACCAACGAAGTGCGAAACGCAATCCACTGGAAGGGGCGCGACGCTTGGCCTATCGCCTTCTCCCACGAAGCCATCGCTCAGGCCATCGGCGACGATAAGGGCTGGCGTGACCTCTGCAACGACACCGAGCAGGACTGGGTGTGGAAGTTCCAGCGCGCCTACAAAAACATCTCACTCCGCGTCACTCGAGACGAGCGCAAGGGACTGACCTCGCCTAAGGCGAACGAGATGCTCGACGGCCTGACCAAGAGGTTCGAGCTCGGAGACGGACGAGAGACGGACGAGGGCGACGAAGGAGACGATGGCGACAGCATCGCGGTGTAGTAGCCTAAAAAACGTGAAACTCGCCACCGAGGACAACCCCCAAGAGCCGGACGACTTCCTCGCCTATCTCTGCCACCTCTGGCGCAACAACATCAGCATCAACAACCAACTGGTCAAAGGGCAACTCACCATCATCGGATCAGCAGACAAGATGGTCATCGGCTGGACTGCCGAGCACTTCTCCCAAGCCGCCCACTGGCTACCAGGGGTCTGCGACGGCTGCACTTTGTGGGTCATGGAGCGCACCGAGTGCTACTGGGGAGCCCACGCCCATCTCTGCTTCAAGTGCCTAGAATGGTCGCTCCAATACTTCGCCAAGTACGACCGATGGCCCGAGGGCAACTGGTTCCCCGACGAGCTCAGCAATCTTGAGGGCATCAACCTAGAAGCAGATGAGGACGATGAAGCGTAGCCGCCTGAACCCCGTGAGCAAGAAGCGCCAGACCCTCAACGTCGCTCGGCGTATCTTCGTCAAGCGCATCCTCGAAGAACGCCCCCAGTGCGAGGCTCAAATTCCCTACGTCTGCTCCAACCACTCGGTAGACGTGCATGAGATTATGACCCGAGCCCGAGGGGGCGACATTCTGGCCGACGATAACGTCCTCGCCCTCTGCCGACGTTGCCACACCTTCATCACCGAGAACCCTGCCTTCTCCCAAGAACACGGCTTCACCGTCCACTCCTGGGCAACCTCCGCCGACCTCATCGCCGCCCACCGAGCAAGGGAGATCTATGCGCGAGAAGCGTAAGTTCTACATAGGCCGAGCCTTCAATACCGAGTGCTGGTATTCCTCCGAGCACCGCACCCCTCGAAAGCGCAAGAAGGACATCAAGCGCCGAGGAAAGACCGACGCCCTAACGACGATGGTGGAACTCATGTTCGAGGCCAAGAATGACCACTGACCCCCTCTTCGGCAAATCCGTGTGGAAGAACTCCATGCTGGAGAAAGAGTTCCACGAGCAGGTCGCCCACCTCATGCGCCTGAACGGTTGGTCGGTCTACTCCGTCCCCGACAGCCGACGGGTGAGCCTTGCCGGTTATCCCGATGTCACCGCTTGGCGTGGCACTCGTCTCATCTTCGCCGAACTCAAGCGAGAGAAGGGGCGCACGTCCCCAGCCCAAGATGAGGTGCTCGAAGAGCTGCGCCAAATCCCCTGCGCCGAGGTCTATCTCTGGAAGCCAGCGACTGGGCTAGCATTGAGGAAATCGTGTCGAGGAGGAACCCGTGAAGAACTCAGACCGCATGATCCGTGACCGCAAGATAATCGAGGCCACCATCTCACGTCTGACCGACGGCGTAATGCTCGACCTCTGCCGCCGCGCCGGAACCCGAGCCATCGCCGACAGCGCCGAGCGTGGCCCCCGAGGGAAGGGGACACACTCCGACCCGACCGCCGCCGCCGTCATCCGCAAGGAGAGCGCACGTCTCGCAGACCCCGTGTTCGATAGCGTCCGAGACATCAGCCGACTGCTCGACGAGATGGCGCGCTGCTCGCAGAAACTCCAAGACCTCGTGCGCTTCGTGCAGACCGGCAAAGAACAAGCCAAAGCCCAGACCACCGCGAACTGCAAGCAGTGCGACCGCTTGGTCTATTGCACCCCTGCGGATCGCCTCCGCTCGGGGCTCTGCCAGGCGTGNTACCAAGCCCAGCGACGCGCTAAAGCCCAGTAATTGCAAGGGTTCTAAAAGTTTCTAAAAAATCTTTCTAAATTGACTTGCATTGTGTCCTACCGTTGGACAATAATGAATACATCGGCAACAACGCCGAGTTCCTGAGGAGGAAGAAATGAACAAGTGCGACAAGTGCGAGCAGTTGAAGCGGGATTGCTTTATGTTCGGCTGCATCAAGCCAGGCACACGCAGCGCCGAGGAAGTGGCCGAGCAGGCCGCGTGGTGGAAGTTGGTGACGAACTAATGGAAGTAACGCCCTACGCCTACGGACGCTTCGCCTATGGCAAGTGGACAATCTTCTGCCCAACCTGCTGGACAAACAAGTACGGCA
>Ga0007880_1000055_pt1 | contig 19647 bp, 18 predicted proteins | sample CryBogCBH29Jun09_FD_54999 | JGI IMG/M metagenome (GOLD analysis project Ga0007880, IMG submission 54999) | Freshwater microbial communities from Crystal Bog, Wisconsin, USA - CBH29Jun09 | ecosystem: Environmental > Aquatic > Freshwater > Lake | place: Crystal Bog, Wisconsin, USA | collected... | reverse complement strand
AAGTTCCTGCGTCGCATTGAGGAAGTTGCCGGCAAGCCGATCGCCATGGTCTCTACAGGCCCAGAGCGCGATGAAACGATCCTGCTCCAGCATCCTTTTCAGGATTGATGCAAAATATTCAACTTATTTTATTTATTTAACATTTGTAAGCAAAGCTTAGATCATGACCGCACGCACTACCTGCAATAGCCTCCAAGTCGCTACCCCTTTGTACCGCTTCATTGAAGATCAGGTTCTCCCCGGAACTGGCATCAAGAGCGCTGATTTTTGGAAGGGTTTTGACGAACTTGTCAAAGATTTGACTCCGAAGAATGNAGCTTTGCTGGCTAAGCGTGATCGTCTGCAAGTAGATTTGGATCAATGGCATAAAGCCAACCCAGGCCCGATTAAAGATATGCCTGCCTATCGCCAGCATTTAAAAGAAATTGGTTACCTCGATGAGGTTCCCGGAAAAGTATTGGGTACCACTAAGAATGTGGATGATGAATTGGCTCTGCAAGCTGGCCCACAATTAGTAGTGCCAGTACTCAACGCACGTTATGCACTCAATGCTGCCAACGCACGTTGGGGCTCTTTATATGACGCTCTTTATGGTACTGACGTTCTCTCTGAAGAAGATGGCGCTACCAAAGCTGGTGCCTACAATCCGATTCGTGGCGGCAAGGTAGTTGCCTACGCGCGTAATTTCTTGGATCAAGCTACCCCTTTAGCCAGCGGTTCGCATCGTGATGTAGTGGCGTATACCGTTGATGGTAATAAGCTTGCTGCCAAATTGAAGGATGGCAGCACTACTGGATTGGCTGACGAGAAGCAGTTTGTTGGTTATCAAGGTGACGCTGCTGCGCCATCGTCTTTATTGCTGCGTAACAATGGCATTCACATTGATATCCTGATTGATAAGACTAAGACCATTGGTTCTAGTGATCCTGCTGGTGTAAATGATGTGGTGCTTGAAGCAGCCCTGTCTACTATTTTGGATTTGGAAGATTCGATTGCTGCTGTTGATGGCGATGACAAAGTGCTCGCCTATGAAAACTGGTTGGGTATTCTGAAGGGTACTTTAGTAGAAGAAGTGCAAAAGGGTGGCAAAACCTTTACGCGCACCTTGAACCCAGATCGTCAGTACAAAGCTGGCATCGGCGCAGTAGATGCTAAAGACGGCGTTGTGACATTGCATGGCCGTTCACTCTTGTTCCTGCGTAACGTTGGCCATTTAATGACTAACCCAGCCATCATTACTGGTGAAGGTAAAGAGATCTACGAAGGTATCTTGGATGCGGTAGTGACAGTATTGATTGCCTTGTACGACATTAATCGTCCAGCTAGTCAGACCATTGGTAATACTCGTAAAGGTTCTGTCTATATCGTTAAGCCAAAAATGCACAGCCCAGAAGAAGTTGCTTTTGCTGGTGAGCTGTTCGGTCGTGTTGAGAAACTACTTGGCCTGCCTGCTGATACCGTCAAGCTGGGCATCATGGACGAAGAGCGTCGCATGAGCGCCAATATTAAGGCTGCTATTGCTGCCGCTGGCGCACGCGTTGCCTTTATCAATACTGGCTTCTTAGATCGCACTGGCGATGAAATGCATACTGCTATGCACGCTGGCCCAATGATGCGCAAGGGTGATATGAAAACCAGTAAATGGTTATCAGCCTATGAGCGTCGTAACGTTTTTGCAGGTTTGGATTGTGGCTTACGTGGCCGCGCACAAATCGGNAAAGGAATGTGGGCAATGCCAGATTTGATGAAAGCCATGTTGGAGCAAAAAGGCGTACATCCTAAAGCGGGTGCTAATACTGCNTGGGTGCCATCACCAACAGCTGCTACTTTGCATGCGCTNCACTACCATCAAGTAAACGTAGCTGAAATCCAAAAAGAAATGGAAAAATTGGATGGTGCCGCTGAAGCNGAGGCTTTGATCAANGATCTCTTAAGCATTCCAGTAGTTGAAAAAGCGAACTGGTCTAAAGAAGAGATTCAGCAAGAGTTGGATAACAACTGCCAAGGTATTTTGGGTTATGTGGTGCGTTGGATCGATCAGGGCGTTGGTTGCTCCAAAGTTCCAGATATTCACAATATTGGCTTAATGGAAGATCGTGCAACCTTGCGTATCTCCAGCCAACACATTGCCAACTGGTTACTCCATGGCATCGTTACTGAAGCTCAGGTTAATGAGACATTGCAGCGTATGGCTAAAGTCGTGGATGGTCAAAATGCCAGCGATGCTTCATACAAGCCAATGATGCCGAACTACCAAGATTCATATGCCTATAAAGCGGCTAGTGATCTGATCTTNAAAGGTCTCGAGCAACCAAACGGCTATACAGAGCCTTTGNTGCATGCATGGCGTTTAGTAGTGAAGCAGGCTGCTGCGAAGTAATTTCAGCGCAGCTTGGTTAAGAATGGATTTGTCGCAAGGCAAGTCCATTTTTTATTGGCGTAATAATTGACCATGTTTAGCTTTTTAAATCCTTTCTCTAAACCAGTCAGCCAGTTGGGCTTTCTGTTCAATGATGGTGGTAGGGCTGCTGTTGGTTTTAAAGGTGGGGCGGGTGACTGTGTTGTGAGGTCAATAGCCATAGCCGCCAATCTGCCGTATATGCAGGTCTATGAGGACTTAAGACTTGCCAATGAGGCTTATGCCTTGTTGCGAAACGATAAACTAGCCAGAAGGCTAAATGCCAAGGGTTCATCACCCCGCAACGGCAATCATCGCAAGGTCTTTCATGACTACATCGTGGGCTTAGGCTTTCAATGGGTGCCAACCATGAAGGTGGGGGCGGGTTGCCAAGTCCACTTACGGTCTGACGAACTTCCCAAGGCCATCTTGATTGTGAAGGTCTCAAAACACTTAACTGCAGTACTCAATGGCGTCATTCAAGATACCCATAACCCCTCTAGAGGTGGCAATCGCTGCGTTTATGGCTACTACATCAAAACTTAAAGTAATTTCTGAAGTTTTAGAAAATACCTATTTAAAGCCAAAAACAGCTATAAAACGACCAAAAAATCCTGATTTTGAGCGATTTTCTGAAAGTTAAAACTTACGGTGAGCGTATTTAAGATTCCAGGCTTCTTTATAGAGAGCAGTCATCCCAATCATCACCGAGGTCGTCCAGGCCAGTGAAAACAGTCCAGTAAAGGCTATAAAGAACGCCATACTTTTCCATCCTGCGGGCAAAATGTCTGAAACAAAGCCAACCGTGGTGTAGCAGCTTCCCGCAAAGAGAATGGCTTGGACGGCGTCTGGGATGAGGTTAAGCCAGATGATGATCCCAGACCAAATAAAGATTTCCGAGATGTGAATCAGGGCAAAAAATATGAATGCGACATAAAAATGGAGAAAGATCCAGTTATGTTGCTTCTTCTCAAGGTTTGCCTTAGTGAGGCGCTCAAAGCGCATCACGATATGGTTTAGAGCGCTCCCGTGGAATACGAGGATGAGGGTAAGTCCAATCAGTCCAAAGATGATGTCTATGAACAAGAAGGTAAATGAAAAGCCAGGGGAGGTCGGGAGTATGGGGTGCATTCAGTTTCTTCGGTATTTAGTAATGATCGTACCCCAATGCAGAGCCTAGCGCTAGAGAGGATAATGACGATCTGTTACTACTATTTGCACTGTTGATCCCACTTTGAGTACTGTTCGCACCCCCCAGCAAGAACGTTTCTTTTTGCTTGCCTTGGCCGGAATACAGTTCACTCATATTCTCGATTTCATGATCATGATGCCTTTAGGACCGGAGTTCATTCGAGTTCTAAACATCAATACACATCAGTTTGGTTTATTGCTTTCTTCGTATACCTTTGCTGCAGCAGTTGCGGGCATCTTTGCGACGTATTACATAGATCGCTTTGAGCGTCGTCAGATCTTATTAAGTCTGTATGCCTGTTTCATTGTGGCTACGCTGGCCTGTGGATTTGCCCCTAACTATCACACCTTATTTATAGCAAGNGCATTTGCAGGNGCCTTTGGNGGGATCCTCGGNTCTTTAGTNCAAACCATTGTGGCTGATTCCATACCATTTGAGCGCAGAGGTAAGGCCTTAGGAACTGTCATGGCAGCATTTTCTGTCTCAACAGTGGCAGGTGTTCCACTCAGTTTATTTTTAGCCAANCACATTTCATTTTTAGGATGGCGTGCGCCATTCATTTTTATCGCGCTAGTTTCTGTGCTCATTTTGTATTTGGCTTATCGCAACATTCCCAAAATTGCAGGGCACCTTGACCATATTCACGAGGGCAATCGCTTTAAGCAAATCTACGACATTGCCATTGCCCATCACCACCTGAGAGCTTTTATGTTCATGGGGCTGATTATGATTACTGGCTTTTCTGTGATTCCGTATATCGCGCTGTATCTGACTTCCAATGTGGGTATTGATAACTCCTATATCTCGCTGATCTATCTATGTGGGGGAGTCGCTACCTTGATGAGCTCCCGCTATATTGGTTATATGGCAGATAAGTATGGCAAGGTGAAAGTCTTTAGGGTATTGGCGATTATTAGTTTGGTGCCGCTATTGGTGACAACCAATCTTCATCCCGTACCCTTGTGGATGGTCTTAATTAACTCAACCTCCTTCTTTATTCTGATATCGGGTCGCATGATTCCGGCAATGGCCATGGTGAGTCAAGTAGTTGAAGCCAAAATCCGTGGCACCTTTATGAGCCTGATTGGATCAGTGCAGATGCTTGCTTCGGGTATCGCCTCTGTTGCTGCTGGAGCGATAGTCACCATCGGTGCTGATGGCAAGATGGAGCATTACAACTTGGTAGGCTATGGGGCAGCAGCTTGTGGCTTGCTCACATTCTGGTTGGTGGGATATATTCATNCTGATCAAAAGATCGCTAAATAAAGGTTCATATGGGTGATACTGTTCGCGCTGAGTTGCTTCAATCNGGTTTTATTGTTTGGTTTATCTTAGGGCTTATGTTGCTATTGGCTGAGATTGGTTGGCGTGTAGGGAATCACATTGCACAAAAAGAAGCGGCTGAAAAAATTACNACCCATGACACTTACCAAGGCGCCTTATTTGGGGTGATGGCGCTACTGATTGCGTTTAACTTTTCCGGCTCGGTGAGTCATTTCGATGCGCGTCGGGACTTGAATGAGCAAGAGTCTATTGCGGTTAGTAAGGTTGGAAAGATGATCAAAGCTTTACCTTCGGATGAAACCAAGGATATTGGAGTCACATACCAGCATTACGTTGATGTTCGAGTAAATTTATTTAAGAAGCCCGTCAAGCTTGAGCAGTTGGAGGCACATCTATCTGAACTCAGTGACTTATCTGAAAAAATGCTGAGGGATAAGGGAAAGATTGTTCGAGATACGCGCGGCTCTAGTCCAGAAGTCATTGATTTGGTTAGTAGACTCTCCGTTGCAGTGGATTCTATGGTGAGCATTCATGAGAGGCAATTGATTGCCAGTAAACGTCATCCGCCGGCAATTCTGTTTGCCGCTACTTTTTTACTATGCTTTATCACCTCCTTTGTTGCTGGCTACACGCTTGGGATGAAGATGAAGCGAGATTGGATATTGACTACTTTATTTGCCGTCGTGACAACGGGCGTCATCTTTATGATGCTCAATTTGGAATTTCCAGCGGTAGGAATGATTGACTTTGATTCATTCGAAGAGAATATTGGTAGTACGTATAAATTGACTGACAGGAAATCATGATGATTNAATACAAACGNCCAGACGGCCAATTGGTAAATGCCTATTTAGCCGAACCCAAGATAGAAAATGCNCCTGGCATTGTGGTGATTCAGGAGTGGTGGGGTCTAAATGATCAGATTAAAGGGGTAGCTGATCGCTTGGCTGAAGCAGGCTATCGCGCTTTGGTACCAGACTTATATCGAGGGAAATTGGCACTCGAGGCGAATGAGGCGGAGCACTTAATGAGTGAGCTCAACTTTGGTGAGGCTGCTGGTCAAGATATCCGAGGTGCGGTTCAGTACTTGAAATCCACCGCTAGCTCTAAAGTCGCGGTGACGGGCTTTTGTATGGGTGGCGCCTTAACAGTGTTATCAGCATGCATTGTTCCCGAGCTTGATGCGACTGTTGTATGGTACGGCTATCCACCGCTTGAGTATGTTGATGCCAACGCAGTCAGCAAGCCGATGATGGCTCACTGGGCTTTGCATGATGATGCTTTTGCTATTGGCGGTGTCGATCATTTAGAAGCAAAACTCAAAGAGGCCGGCGCTCAGTTGGAGTTCTATCGTTACGATGCTAAACATGCCTTTGCCAACGAAGAGGCTGACTCCAGAAATCTACCATTCTTAAAGTATCAGGCTGATGCAGCTAAGCTTGCTTGGACTCGCACGATGGATTTTTTAAAACGCGAGCTATTAGCTTGATTACTTGTAATAAATGCTCGGAGATTAGTAATGTTTTTTAATTGGATATATCGCAGAACCAACGTTCAGATTTTAATTATTCTAGTTATCTTTTCTATCCTCTATTTAGGTCTCATTCCTAGAGTGTTGCAATCGATACCATTTTTTTCCCCAACAGAAGATAGCACTCGTTTAGGCTTAAGTTTGTTTGGTTCAATCATTACTTTGAGTGGTTTACTGATTGGTTTTTTATTGAATCAGGCGCAAAGTAATTTTCGTGAAGTTCAGTCTTTAGTTTCACAAGAAGCTGGCCGGATCAATAACTTAGATCGCCTATTGACTAGATATGGCGATCTTGCGATAGCACAAATTCGTAAAGAGTTATCTGAGTACATCCACTCAATCATCAACGACGAGTGGATCTGCTTGCAAAAGGGGAATGGTAGTGCAAAGACGCATATGTTGTGGCGCGGGATATCTCGCAAGATAATGACCCTCGAACCTGCCTCTAATCGACAAATTGCGATGTACACAGACATCATTAAAAAGTCGGAAGAAGTGGCTGAGAGCAGAGAGGCCCGAATTGAACGGTCAGCCATTCGACTGCCTAACCTTTTTTGGGTAGTCATCCTCATTTGTATGACTGCGCTAATGGGTATTAATACTTTATTTGTTGCATCAGATTCATTCCACCTTGGTTTGAAAATTCTTCCCATGACACTAGGCGCCTTGATCTCGCTCCTTATCATTACAGACCAGCCATTTAAGGGTCAAAGTTCTGTTCAGCCGGACGCTCTTAATAAAATTGCTGAATCCATCAGAACTCGCACTGAGTAATTTTTCAATCTTTTTTACATAAATATGCATCTCTTCGCCGAAAATCTAGCAGTAGAAATTTCTAGTTACTATCGCAATTTAGCCTTAGCTCATGGTGTGATTCCCAAGGTTTTCACCTTAGTGAATAGCGATGGCGATCAATACCTCTTTTTCATTGATGATCTGCGCATGGAAGAGGCTGAGGAATCACAGTTCTTGGCATACATTGTTCAAGCACATGATGCCGTTTGTTATGCCAGAGGAACGCTTGTGATCCTAGATAAGACGCAACAACTCATCGAGTTTGCTGTGATTGATCGGGATAACGAAGAGGCTATCGTGTGCTCTGCTGAGTTAACGCGCGATATGGATGACAAGCCAATTGGCCTTACTGAGTTTGAGAAGACCTTGGCACCTAAGAAGTCAATCTTCTTTGCGGGTTTGTTTATTCCCAAAATCTTTCGGAAGAAAAGACTGAAGACTTTCAGAGCCTATGGGATGAGATGAAGGGCAAGATTCTTCATAGAACCATGGGCATATAGCCACCTAGAATGACGCCTCAACAGAAGCAGTCCTTTATAGAGGGCTTCAAAGAGATGTCGCACTCAGGTGTGACGATCTTAACTTGGGGATTTGTCACCGGCATTGCCATGGCCAAGTCTACCCTAACAGTGCACCAAGCACTTGCAATGAGTCTCTTAGTCTATGCAGGCTCATCACAGTTGGCAGCGCTTCCGCTGATTGCAGTAGGCCTGCCGATTTGGATGATCTTGATCACCTCATTCATGGTGAACTTGCGTTTTGTTATTTTTAGTCTAGGCTTACAAGCCCATTTTTCCTATTTGCCTCTGTGGCGCAGAATCTTCGTTGGGTATTGCACGGCAGATTTCGGTTACCTCTTATATATCAAGCGTTATCCAAAGCCACAAACAGCACAAGAATTACGCGCTGATCATCAGCATCTACGTTTGCAATGGATGCAGGGTATGCAGTTCGCAAATTGGAGCATATGGCAGGTGGGCTCTATTAGCGGGATTCTGTTAGCCAGTCAAATACCAAATAGTTGGGGGCTTGAATTTGCTGGCGCCATTGCTTTACTAGCCATCATCGTTCCTATGCTCGATCGAGCATCTGCTCGTTGGGCGGCCCTAACTGCAACAGTTGTTGCTGTTGCCACCTATGGCATTCCGTTTCGACTCAATATTGTTTTGGCAATTGGGGCAGCATTGATTGTGGGCATGATGACCGATAGGTCGCCTAAAGGGAGTACGCCTTAATGCAGATCGATCTGAACATTGCATTCCTGCTGATCGGGATGGCCGTAGTGACAGTTTTGACTCGCGGCTTCTTTCTGATACTGGGTGAGCGAGTCAAAATCTCTCCTTTGGTTTTAGAGGCAATACGCTTTGCACCATTGGCAGCGATGATCGCGATCTTGGCTCCTGAGATCTTTTTGCCAGCTAATGCATCCAGCGCTGCTCAGTTTGATATCCATCTCCCGAATATCTGGGGTGGCATAGCAGCCCTGATTACCTTTTATTTCAGCAGAAAAATGGTCTTCACCTTGGTTGTCGGAATGGCAGTCTTTACGGCTATCCGATTTTGGGCTTGAAATAGGGGTTATTCGCCCCCATATAAGGTCTAGCAAGAGTATTTGGTGCCCAGGAAGGGACTCGAACCCCCACAACCTTACGATCGCCAGCACCTGAAGCTGGTGCGTCTACCAATTTCGCCACCTGGGCATGCCACTATTATAGAGGGATGGGTGAATTGGTGACTTTTCTAACCCAAATGGCTTTTCCCTTCAGACTTGATGGTTTGATACAGTGGGCTTATTCGTAACAAAGATAGATATCTGTAGATATCAATATATATAAACACAGGGCAAGTATTGCCGAAGGAATTAAATGCGTAAAGCAAAAGACTTGGTGCCTCGCGAGGCTGACCGCTTAGGGACAGTTCAAGGACACCGAGATGGATTTGGATTTGTGATTCCGGATGATGGCGGTGAAGATATTTTCCTTTCGGAAAAGGAAATGTCACGCGTCATGCATGGAGATAGAGTCAATGTACGGGTATTAGGAACTGATCGACGTGGTCGCCCTGAAGGGCAGATTGTTGAAGTTGTTCTGCATGCAAACAAGGTAGTGATTGGCCGCCTCTTAAATGAGAATGGTGTATTAATCGTTGCGCCAGAAGATATGCGGATCGGTCACGATATTTTGATACCACCAAAAGCGCACGGCAATGCGAAGTTAGGTCAAGTGGTGAGTGTCGAGATCATCGACTATCCAGATAGCTATCGACAAGCAGTTGGTCGGGTTGTAGAGGTGTTGGGTGAGATTGATGACCCAGGCATGGAAATAGAGATTGCTGTACGCAAGTATGGCGTTCCTCATGAGTTCTCAGCTGCTGCGATGAAAGAAGCTGCCGCGTTGCCGGATACNGTTCAACAAGCTGACCTTGAAGGCCGTGTTGACTTACGTGACATACCCTTAGTTACCATTGACGGTGCAGATGCGCGTGACTTTGATGACGCCGTCTATTGCGAACCCGTAATGTACGGCAAAACCAAAGCATGGCGCCTGATTGTGGCGATTGCTGACGTTTCTCATTATGTAAAGCCAGGCCATCCATTAGATGACGAAGGTTTGTTGCGAGCAACATCGGTGTATTTCCCAAGGCGGGTGATTCCGATGCTGCCCGAGAAGATCTCCAACGGTTTGTGTTCTCTGAACCCCGGCGTAGATCGCTTATGTATGGTCTGTGACTCGGTTGTGGACAATAACGGTATTGTTTTGGCTTATCAGTTTTATCCGGCGGTCATGCATTCAGCTCAGCGCTTTACTTATGACACGGTGTGGGAGATTCTATCTAATAGCAAGGGGCCTGAAGCTGCACGCTTTGCTGATTTCAGACCGTTACTGGGCAATCTCTATTCTCTGTACAACATTTTGCTGGAAGCCCGACATAAGCGTGGCGCTATCGAGTTTGAAACGACTGAGACACAGATTATTAGTAATGAGCTTGGAAAGATTCTCAGAATTGAGCCGCGTCTGCGCAATGATGCTCATCGCTTGATTGAAGAATGCATGTTGACGGCGAACGTTTGCGCAGCTGATTTTATTGATAAGAACAAACACCTCAGTCTGTATCGTGTTCATGGCGAACCATCGGAAGAGAAGTTAGTAACTTTGCGCCAGGTATTACGTACATCCGGCTTATCTCTAGACGGCGGCGAGAAACCCAAGCCAAGAGATTTTGCCAAGCTCATGCGTGAGATCAAAGATCGACCTGATGCCAATATGTTGCAATCGGTTGTGCTGCGTTCTATGCAACAAGCGATGTATCAGCCAGACAATGAAGGCCATTTCGGTTTAGCGTATCCAGCGTACTCTCATTTCACCAGCCCAATTCGCCGCTACCCAGATTTGCTCACACATCGGGTGATTAAATCGATCCTAGCGAAGAAGCCTTATGTACCCGTGTTGCCTCCGTTGGTTCCATTGAATCTAACATTGCCACGTAAGGGCAAAGGCAGGGAGAATGCAGTCAATGCCAAGAAATCCCATAGCGATGGAAAAGATGCTGCCGCTAAAGGCACAAGATTACCGAAAGGCGCCAATGCGGCTTTACCGATTTGGGGGCAATTAGGCGTTCACTGCTCNTCGAACGAACGNCGCGCTGATGAAGCATCCCGCGATGTTGAAGCGTGGTTGAAGTGTTACTACATGCGNGATCATTTAGGTCAAGAGTATGCGGGCGCTGTTACTGGTGTCGCTAACTTTGGTCTGTTTATTCAGCTGGAGAATCTTTTTGTTGAGGGTATGGTGCACGTGACCGAACTCGGTGGAGATTATTTCCAATACGACGAGGCACGCCAAGAGTTACGGGGTGAAAGAACGGGGATTCGTTATCGCTTAGGCGATCGCGTGCATGTGTTAGTCAGTCGCGTTGACTTGGACGCCCGCAAGATCGAATTTAGTCTGGTCAAGGCTACTGGCGCTGAGGGCGGTGGATCTAGTAGACGCCAATTGATTTTAGCGAGCGATACTGGCAGACCTAATAAGACTGCTGCTTCCAAGAAGAGTCGACCCTCAAGTAAAACGCCTACCAAACATGGTGGCGTTAATGTGAATGCCGCTAAGTCAGCAGGCAATCTAGGAGCCTCTCAGTCAAAGAGTAAAGCAAGCCGCAAAGGTGGAAAGCCGGGTGGAAAATCATCCAACCCTGGAAGATCTTCAGGTAAGCCCGCCGGCAATAAACCGCCAGTACGCAGTACCAAGGCTAAGCGAAAGTAAGTAAAACAGAATGAAACAAATATTAGTAGGTTTTCATGCAGTACAAGCGAGGCTTCGAGTAGATCCAGCAAGCTTGAAGTCAGTCTATTTTGACTCTGGTCGTCGCGATCGCAGGATGGGTGATTTTTTAAAGCAAGCCGAAGAAGTATTGGGCGAACGCTTGCATGCTGCTGATGCAGAAAGACTCCATAAGCTCACTGGTCATGATCGTCATCAAGGGGTTGTCGCCTTGGCTGAAAAAATGACTGTATCTCGAACGATTACGGAGGTCATTGAAGATGTTGCGGGCACACAGGAGAAGCCACTGTTCTTGGTACTCGATGGTGTTACTGACCCCCATAACTTTGGTGCCTGTTTGCGAGTTGCCGATGGTGCAGGCGTGGATGCGGTAGTCATTCCTAAAGATCGCTCAGCNTCCATTAATGCAACAGTGAGTAAAGTATCTAGCGGTGCCTCTGAGGTGATCCCGGTACTGACCGTTACCAATCTAGTGCGTAGCATGCGTGAGATGCAGGAAGCGGGCGTCTGGTTGATTGGTACCGATGATGAAGCTACTAAATCCATCTATGACATTGACCTCACTGGTCCAATTGCGATTGTGATGGGTGCTGAGGGTGAGGGCATGCGGCGTCTAACGCGTGAGACTTGCGATGAGCTCGTACGCATTCCTATGCAGGGTGTAGTTGAAAGTCTGAATGTCTCAGTTGCAAGTGGCGTATGCTTGTATGAGGCCTTAAGACAGCGCTTGTCTAAAGCCGCAAAGTAGTCCTATCCTTGTTATAACAATAGGGGGTTATATGAAATGCAATATTGGACACACTGATCGTGTACTACGCATGACCGTTGGCGTTACTTTGATGGGTCTTGCTGGGTACGGAATTGTAGGTGCTTGGGGCTGGATTGGCATCATTCCGCTGGTAACTGGAATGATGGGCAATTGCCCTGCGTACAGTCTACTCGGCTTGAATACTGCTAAGAAGTAATTAATAAAACTATTTAACAGCCTTGTTATGAAAATAATTAGCAAAGCCATCCTGCGGGGTGGCTTTTCTTTACCGCCGATAGTCCGCTGTCGGCCACTAAGAGACAAACCGTTGAGCTCAAGATGCGCAATACTAAAGAATCATTTGAGTTTTGATGTGCTAAAGCTATATCACCAATAAATGATATTAAAACTACCACTTGTTTTGCTAACTAAGGATGTTTATCTATGCAATGCCGTTTCTCTCACTTGCTTGCTCTTGTCGTCTCGCTACTCCTCTCCCTATCCTTCTGTTCGCCTATCAGTGCACAAGCCCCAACTGTTGACCAAATTACTAAACAATTAGAAAGTTCTGGAGCACTAGATAAAGCTGTGGAGCGGAGTCTTAAGCGAATACGTCAAAAGCAGATGGCTGCTGAAAAACTAGAAGAGGATAAAGCTGAGCAACGAAAGAAGAGTCTTGCTAAAAATGCACGCAACGTAGATCCCAAGATAGAGTTTATATATGGTAAGCCTGATGCTACTATTTCAATCATTGAGTACTCTGATTTTGAGTGCCCATACTGTCAAAAATTTAGTGAAGTTCCCTTGAAGCTTGTAGCTGAGATGCCAGAACAGGTGAATGTTATTTGGCGTAATTTCCCATTGCCTTTTCATAATCCAATGGCAGTGATTGAAGCGAGCGCTGGAATATGCATCGGAAGATTGGGTGGCAATGATGCTTTTTGGAAATTTTCTGAAGCTGTGTTTAAAACAACGCGTTTAAATGGTCAGGGTATGCCGGTTGAGAAAGGTGAGGAGCCCAATTTAAAGTTAGCTAAATCACTTGGCATCAATTCAGAGCAGTTTGAGGCATGCTTTACATCTGAAGAAGTTCAAAAACAGATTAACAGTGATCTTCAGGATGGTATCGCTGCGGGAATCAATGGTACCCCAGGTGTCATTTTGGTAAATCATCAATCTGGGAAGATGGATGTACTTCCTGGCGCCGTTCCTTTGGAATATTTAAGGGATGCCGTGAAGGAGTTACTTGCAAAATAGATCTACCAACGAGTTGGAATGATGGCGTTCAAGTTAGTAATTTCCAGCTTGCCCCCACCAAATTGAATTGCTAGAGGACCCTTTTGAAAGCTTTGATAATCCAATTTATTTGCCACAGTAACGCCATTGAGAATCACGGTGAGCTGGTTTGATTCTGAACTAATGAAAACTGTATTCCATTGGTTGGCTACCGGTATATGGGGAGCCTTAATCATACCCATTACTGATCCAGGCCCATACCCTTTTTTGGGGGTATCCGATAGGTTTATCTCTAGGGCTGATTTGGGTGAAATGGCATTCAAGTCTAGGCAATGTGTAAACAGACTGAATTGTGTCGTCCCATCAATCCTATAGTTAAATTGGATTTGATAATCGGTAAAGTAGTATTTACCTACTAGCATTCCCGAGCCTTGATCTGCGGAAACCCCATTTTCAATTGGGTGCCAATTAGCGTTTCCAGTTTGAGTCCAGGCAGAAGTATCTTGCCCATTAAATAGGGGAAATGAGCCCCCTACGCTGGTAACTATCACCTGGGGCATGCAGGGCGCTGCCACAACAAGAGCCAAAAAACAGATCATCCAAATAAATTGCTTGATATTTACTGATTGTCCAACAAGTTTTCTCATAGGTTACATTTCAACACATGCTAACAGCCAAGGCCCAGTGTTCCTCGTCAACATCTGCAAATAAGTCCAGCAAAGAGCGTAATAGGGGATACCCTTGGCGCGAATAAATATACTAAAAACAGTTGACCGATAGCAAATCGATTGGCATTATATCTACAACAAAACTCCTCCATCGGCTCAATTGTTATTGAGCATCTTGCCTGAGAATTCGAATATACACGGGGTTGCGTCATCGGGAATTTTTTCCGACCCTGCAGTTGTATGAAACTATTCAGGGGCTAGATGCGCATGACTAAAGTCATAATTGAAGTATTGCATGGGCTAGATTTTTATATTTCTGTATTAGCACATGCCAAGTTATGTTCAGCATCCTCTACTAATTCAGCTCCCAATTTGTCATATTTTTGGACATGCCCATGAATTCCATGGGCAGTCAAGTTCGCTTTGTTGTATTTGCAGGAGCGATCATCGCTATGGTCGGCTGCGCAGCAATCAATGGCTCAGGCGCGCAAAGAAATGTGAGCTCAACAGATGATGATTCCAAAATTAAAGCCGTACTTACTCCCAAAAAGAATATCAGCCAAGAATTAGTGAGGCAGGGTGTTATTTACTTGCGCGAGGGTAATTACGAAGATGCGCAAAAAGTATTTAGTGCGGCTATCAAAGTCAATCCCAATAACTCTACTATCCATGTGTTAAATGGAATTAGTTATCACTTAGAGTACATGAATGGCGCCCCTGATAGTAAGCCACTTGCAGAAACAGCTTATGGACTTGCCAATACGCTAGATAAGCTAGATCCATTACCCTTGATTCAATTGGGTAGACTGCATATGGAGGCGGGAGACTATCCTCGGGCTGGTAAAGAGTTTATCAGCGCATATGCTTTAAGCCCAACCGATCAAGATGCGCTAGCTGGATTGTTGCAAGCATCCTTACTACAAAAAGATTTTAAAACTGCTCTTTGGGCAGGTGATAATCTGAAGACTTTGAAAATATCGTCTGCCGATAATCAACGTCTATTGGCCTTGATGTACTCTGCCGTTGGTCAAACTGTAGAGGCCAATAAACATCTGGCACTGTATGCAAAGCTAAAAACAAACGACTCCAAATCAATTGAGTCTCTCCAGCGTCAAGTGCAGTTCATTGAAGAGCAGCGAATTGTCTTCGCCAATATTAAAAATGATCCAGCGTTAACCAGCGTCAACATGAGTAATGCAGGTATCAACCCATCATCGCAAAGTCCGAAGATGTTAAAAATAGCTGCTGCTCCAGCTGCTCGACCACCTAAAACAACCAATCCTGCAGCCATAGCTGAGGGCATGGCTGTAGAGCAGCAAAATAGCACTGATAGTTCTTCATCTAGTTCAGGCTCCAGCACCTCAGGCGCTCCTATGCCACCCCCAGCTGCTAGTGCGGGGGCTCCTGCTACTTCTAGCGGAGGGGGAGGGGGCACCTACTCAGCGGTATCAATGAAGAATCAAACTGACCGCTGGTTTGATTGTGATACCAAGCCAGGTCTTGGTAAGGCGCCAGGGGGAAGTTATGGTGTCCCAGTCGGTGGTACCTCTGGAGATCAAACGCTTTATCTTGAGCCTTTGCCAAATCCTTGTGCAAACAACCTCCCTAAGATGGCATCCATAGATGCCGTACTCATCAGGACTGTAGACGTGCAGGGCAGTAGTTTTGGTATTAATCTTTTAACTGGCTTGCAAATTTTTGCTGGATCACAGAGATCATCGACTACTACTACTATCGGAGCCGTCTCTGGAACTTTAAATACAAATGCCAGTGTATTGGGCATCGGTAATGCCACTACTGCGACCTTGAATGGAGTAAGTGGCTTATTAAATTACACGCTCAATATTGCTAATTCGACCTCTTCTAATACTCAAGTGGTCGCTAGACCAACACTGACTGCCTTAGATCGCATTCCTTCAACTTTTTATTCGGGTGGCGTTCAGACTGTAGGCCTCAATGGTGGCGGTGTGTCAGGCGCTCAAGTCAGTAATATCCCAACAGGGATCAGCCTTTCAGTTACGCCTACATTTGTAGATGATGAAACCATGATGCTGGCCGTAAAGGTTTCCCGCTCTTTTATCAATGCCTCTAGCCCGATCGGCGGATTTAACGCTGGACTATCCGTTGCGCAGCATGCCGTCACCTCAAACGTTCGAATTAAATATGGTGAAACATTAATTCTGGATGGGTTGACTCTTAGAACCTTTTCAAAAGAGGAGGATGGGGTTCCAGTTCTACAAGATATACCCATCATTCAGTATTTATTTAACCAGTCACTGAAGCAACAATATGTCGAAAATGTGCTTGTCATGGTTACTCCTCGCAAGTTAATTTCTAATGCGAATGATTTAAAAAAGATGGAAGAAGATTTTGCAAAGAGGGAGAGTGAGTTAACCCCGCAAGAAAAAAATGTCTACGATTCAATAAAAAGTTACCAAGATTTAATAAAGGGCATGTATCCGAATATCAACGGAACGCTTTCAGCCTTGCAAAGAGATAGCTCGTATTTTAGGCAGTTTAAATTAGCAGTCTTGTCCGATGAACAGGATAGTTGGGTTACCCAATCAAAGATGTCTAGATTTCTGAATAGCGTTGCCGACACATTGTATTTTACTAGGTAAAACATATTGTTACCAATATGTTTTATTGATTTCTTAACTGATTTCAATTCCCATGGGGGTATGTCATGAAGTTTTATAAAGTAATTTTTCTAAGTATTATTTTGGCCAGCTCAACAGCATTCGCTGGTGATCCCATTGATTTAAGTGCGTCAGATCGAGCCTATTTACTAGCCCAAAATGATGTTAGAAATCCCACTGATCGACGTCTTGATCCGATTGAACAGAGGCGAGATGCAGATAAAACAAAAAAAACGGACTCTAGTGATAGTTCATCGTCTGATAAAGGGGCAACTAAAGCTGCTATAGCTGTCTGCTCAGGCGAATTTGCTTTTTGTGCCTCTTCAACCTGCGTGAAAACTGGTAAGCAAATTACTGTTAAAGAAAATGGCGGAAAGACTACCAAGCAATATCCTGAAGTCGTTTGCAAATGCCCAATTATTACGAAAAAAATTGCCGTTGAACAAAACGGCCAGCCCTTGGTTGGGATCGCTGCATTAAATGAAGGCAATATGAATGGTTCTTGTGAGCCACCAGCTGCAGGTAAGGTGTGGTCGTACTTTTCTAATGCAATCACTACGTATCCACAAGAGAGTGCCGGTTTTGAAAGTAAGGCTGCCGTCTCTCAAAGCTGCCCTGCTAGCGATGGCGGAGGTTCAAATTGCTGGAGTTATTTATGCTCCATTGATCCAAAAGTGGTTAAAACGAGTACCGGTGATGTTCGCACCGCTACTTGCTCATGCCCGTTCAATGAAGGCCTGTTTGGTAGTAAAGCACATAAAACGTCTACTTATACAACCTTTGCTGGCACCTATTCGCCACCAGCTAGCAATGCCTGCAAACAAGCTCCAGTCGGATTCCCAAACCAATTATTGCAGTAGCAATATCTTTTTTAGATTTCAACAAGAACCTCGCCTAGGCGAGGTTCTTGGTTTTTATAGCTAACCCAGGAATATATTGGTCTATCTATTGGCCTTAATTTAGTACATTACTACTGTAATAATTCTCTAATTACTTATGCCGCATTTAGCAATCTCTATCATGATTACAATTAGTATTGAGGTACTCAGTTTTTAATTTGCCTATGGCTCTACTTCTTCCTTGTAGAGAATTTTTAGAATTCTTTTTTAACCAAGTGCTTAAATTTCTACAAGAAAGCTAGCCATGAAATTTCTCTCAATTGCGCCAATTTTCTTGGCCTGTTTTCAATTCAATGCTTATTCTTTGGGGCTTGACAATACTCCCACTCCTGGATAAGTACTTTGTAACTTTAGCGCTTCAAACAGTCTAAATTTTAGAGCGACTATAAAATTTTGGGTGTAACGGCTCAAAACGGCCACTAAGAGTCAATGAGGTTAATTAATTACTCCCTCAAACTATTGCTTACTAAGATTTTTTAGGTTTAATTGCATGAAACCCTATTTGGTAATAGACAACGCATTGGCATTTAAAAGGGATTTAATTGGCTCAGTCACTAATTCCACATTTACAGTGTCGTTGTGTCCAGCATTGGAGGCCGAAATAAAACGAGCATTAATACCTCGCTCGCTTAAGGCGGCAACATAATCTTTAGCTAAATACCCTCTAGTATTGTCATCGCCATCACCGGTAATGGCTATTACCTTTGTATTCGGCGGTACTGATTTGTAAAAATCAATTGGAGAGAGTGATCCCCAAGGTTTAGCCTGGTGATCTGACCGCCAACTATTAATATCACAGGGGCAAGATAGCAGGAGTGCACCATTTGCAATGCCTGGGGTTCGTCCAATCATCACGCCAGAATAAGCTGCACCCCCAGAGTGCCCAACAAGTACTGTATTTTTTACACCGTAATATTTTTGTAAAGATTGAATTGCTGCAGTTACCTCATCAACATTTTCTGAGGTATAGCTATCTCTACGTCCAGAATTGTAACCAGTCGATTCATTGCCTTGAGCGTCGAAATAACCTGGCCTGAGGATCGCTACCTTGACCACATCAGCAGGAAGTTGAATATTATTAGCAAGGCGTGGCATGCTCGTGACCGCCTTCATATCACTTTGATCACCATGAATAAAAATTACTAATGCTGAGGGTTTTTGAGCTGTTGTATCTCGGTATGTCGAGATGGCTAAACAGTTATCTATACCTTTGACCCGGGTCACCTTATCATCAAGACACTCACCAGCTATTGCTATTTGACTACAGGTTATTGATGTCAAGAAGAATAAACTGAAGGTATGATTTTTGCTCATAGTTTTGTCCAGATAGGTGGATATAAATCAATATAACAGCACACGTTTCCATGCGCCATCCCGGGAGATTGCAGCTACTTCTGCGTCCGCTTTGGGTCGGTAGCAGTCATTACGGAGACGACGCACGCAAAACATCATTGCTTTCGAAAGAAGATTCTGGATGTAGAGTGTTAGACACTCAATAAGTATTAGCCTCAATCTCCATTTATTTAGCGAGTAGTGCTTCTAGTTTTTCTGTATCGATGCAGAAATTGCGGATGCCTTCAGCAAGCTTCTCTGTTGCCATGGCGTCATTATTCAATTGCAGGCGGAAGTTCGATTCATCAAGCTTAAGCTCAGTAGTATTTTCATCGGCCAAGGCCTTGGCAGCATTGCTGGGGTCAAGCTTTTGATTGACCGCTGTGTTACTAGTCTGCAGTTCGGCAAGTAGCTCTGGGCTGATCGTGAGCAAGTCGCAACCAGCCAATTCCAGAATCTGGCTAGTGTTTCTAAAGCTGGCACCCATAATTTCAGTTTTGATGCCAAAGTGCTTGTAGTAATGAAAGATGCGCTTGACAGATGTCACGCCGGGATCATTGGCACCACCGTGATCGACATCACTCCAGTTGCTCGCCAGTTTGGCTTTATACCAATCGGTAATGCGTCCGACAAATGGTGAAATCAGTT
>Ga0007880_1000046_pt1 | contig 21562 bp, 20 predicted proteins | sample CryBogCBH29Jun09_FD_54999 | JGI IMG/M metagenome (GOLD analysis project Ga0007880, IMG submission 54999) | Freshwater microbial communities from Crystal Bog, Wisconsin, USA - CBH29Jun09 | ecosystem: Environmental > Aquatic > Freshwater > Lake | place: Crystal Bog, Wisconsin, USA | collected... | reverse complement strand
GCCGATGCCGCAGCCACCATCACGACCTCGAGCGGCACTTCAAGCTGGGCGAGGACGACGTCAAAGGAGTGGAGGGCCTCGGGATCGACAGTCACCGTGTCGTTGGCCCCAGGAGAGACGACGATGGTGTTTTCACCGTGGTCATCAACAACAATCAGCGCAGTGCCGGTGGGGCGCTCGTCGAGTCGAACGGCGTCAACGTTCACACCGCGGCTGGCGAGTTGCTCTTTGAGCCACGCCCCTTGGGCGTCGCTGCCGACTGCCCCGAAGAAGGTCGTGGTCGCGCCGAGCGTGGCGCAGGCGGCAGCTTGGTTCGCACCTTTGCCGCCAGAAAACTGCGAAAGATCGCCGCCGAGTACGGTCTCCCCCGCTTGAGGGAGAGACCGTACGCGGACGACGAGATCGACGTTGGCGCTACCGACGACGCCCACCGAGGGTGAGGTCGCCGACATCACTACTGCGCCGGAACGAAGGCGTTGGTGTAGTACGTCGTGGGAGCCGGAGCAGACTTGATCTGCTTGGTCGCAAGGAGACCCTGGTCGAGCGTGGCCCACTGCGACGACGACTGAACGAAGAACTTGCCAGCAGCGTTCGTCAGCAGCGGAATCGTCAGTGACCAGCCCGTGGTGCTGTACGCCTTGGTGTAACCACTGTTCGGGTACATCTTGACGAAGTCAGCAACGGCCGCTGCGGGGTTCTTGATGGCCCACTTGGTCGCGGCCAGCGTGGCCGACAAGAAGGCCTTGGCCGTTGCGGGGTGCGCGGCAGCGTAGGCCTTGGTCACGGCGTAGACCCAGATTGGAATGTTCGGAACACCAATCTGCGAACCGGTGAACATCACGGGCTTGAGGCCGTGGTCGGCTCCTTCGATGCCGGGAACCGCGTAGTTCGTGGTCGAGGTGTCGAAGTCGACGCTGCCGTTCATGAGCAGCGGGATGTCGTTCGAAGCCGTCACGATGGTGATCTGCTTCGAGGTCAAACCGGCGTGCTTCAGCACGAAGCTCATCATCGTGTTGGTCCAGTTGTCACCCCACGAGAAAATCTTCTTGCCCTTCAGGTTTGCGGCGGTCAACTTCGAACCAGGCTTGGCGAAGATTGTCCAGTTGTTGGACATCGAGTAGTTGGCGATGGACAGCAGTGGCGCACCGCTGGCGATGGCGTCAGCCATGTCGGCGGTGGTGATGAAGCCAACGTTGGCGCTACCGGCGGCGAGCATCGACGACGTGGTGGCGGTGTTCGCNGGGAACTCCGTCTTCACCGTCAGGCCGGCGGCCTTGTAGAAGCCCTGGTCCTGTCCCACGACAATAGGAATCAGTTCCATGTCGGGGCCGGGAAAGTCATAGGCAAAGTTCACCGTGGTGGTGCCCATGCTTCCCGCCGACGCGGCGGTGGTCATNCTGGCGGCGACGATGCCCGACGAGGCCAGAACGGCCGCGGTCAGCGTTGCGCGTAGGAAATGCTTTTTCATTACTACTCCCCTTGTTTGTTAGTTACTGCAGAACTGTTCTTAGCACCGCGCCACCCGCGACGAGCGACGGAGCGTCGACGCCATGGCGTGCAGAGGTATTCGGCTCCCAGCGTCAGCAGGAACCAACTCATGCCGATGGCGGTCATCAGAATTGTCGTGCCGTACACGCCAGCGGCGTTCAGCTGGCCGGCCTCGGTGTGCTGGTACAGCGCCAGCGAGGAGCCGGTGGATGCAGCCAGCTCGGCGATGATCGCGCCAGTGACGGCGTAGGTGGCGCCGATCTTGAGGCCACTGAAGAGCGGGGTGATGGCCCCAGGGATTTCGATAACCACAAACGTTCGGAACTTGCTGGCCCCGAGCACGCGCGACAGCGTCAACAGGTCCTTGTCGACATTATTAAGTCCGTCAAGAACGTTCACGGTGACGGGAAAGAAGACAATCCACGCGACGATGACCACCTTGGGCATCAAGCTGAAGCCCAGGATTAACACCAGCGGAAGCGCCAAGGCGACGATAGGAATTGCCTGGGACATGATCAACACGGGATAGATCGTGCGCGCCAAAAACGGAATCTTCGCCATGATTACGCCGAAACTCACACCAAGCACCACGCCAGCTACGAATCCGTAGACCGTCTCCTTGATGGTCCACGAGGTGAGTGGCCACAGCACACTCCAGTTGCTGGTGATCGCCCGGAAGGCCGCCAGCGGACGCGGGGCGATGTAGGGCGCCACGTGCCCCCATACGACGATGGCCTGCCAAATCGCCACAACCGCGACCAGGGAGATGATGGGACCGAGAACGCCCTTTAGGACGCGACGCCAGGTCATTGCGCCCGCTCCGCGTGAAGCTGGTGCAAGATCGTGGCCTTGAGCGCGGTGAACTCTGGCGACGTCAATGTTTCGAGGGTGCGCGGACGAGGGAGATCAATCGTCAGATCATCGACGACGCGACCGGGTCGTGGCGACATCACGAGGACTCGGTCCGACAAGAAGACTGCCTCATCGACGTCGTGGGTGATGAACAAGACGGTGCGCTCCGAGTCGCGCCAGACCTGCAGGAGCCACTGCTGCATTTCAAAACGCGTCTGGGCGTCGAGTGCGCCGAAGGGCTCGTCGAGCAGGAGGAGTGGCTGGTTGAGTGCGAGGGTGCGCATGAGGGCTACGCGCTGGCGCATGCCACCCGACAGCGACCCGGGATAGTGGTTGAGGAACTCGCCGAGTCCGTAGCGCGAGGCGAAGGCACTAGCCTGCGCTCGGTCATCGCTGGTCACCCGTCGCGTCAGTCGCGCGCCCAAGGTGATGTTGCCCAGTACGGTGCGCCATGGCACCAGCAAGTCTTTTTGCAACATGTACCCGACGTGGCCGGTCTTGCCCCGAACACTGCGCCCGTCGAGCAAGATGTCACCCTTTTCGGGGGTCAGGAGTCCGGCCACCACATTGAACAAGGTGGACTTACCGCAGCCCGACGGGCCAACGATCGACACAAAGGAGCCCCGGTCAATACTGATGGTGCTCTCCTGGAGTGCCACGGTCTCGCCGAAGCGCTTTTCAACGCCGTCGAGACGGAGGAGTTCGGAGTTGCTCACTCCACCAATGTAGAGCCCCTGCACGGGTCAGTGACGAACGCGTGAACAAACCAGTGGAGTAGCCTTGAAAGCCTTATGGCACTTTCAATTGGCATCGTCGGCTTACCAAACGTTGGGAAATCAACCCTCTTCAACGCCTTGACCAACAACGACGTTTTGGCCGCCAACTACCCCTTCGCCACCATTGAACCCAATGTCGGCGTCGTCGCCGTTCCGGACACTCGACTGGCNAAGCTGGCCGCCGTCTTCGGCTCCGAGCGCATCCTGCCCGCGTCGGTCACTTTCGTCGACATCGCCGGCATCGTCAAAGGTGCTTCCGAAGGCGAAGGCCTCGGCAACCAGTTCCTCGCGTCAATTCGTGAGTCCAACGCCATCTGTGAAGTCGTGCGCGTCTTCGAAGATGACGACGTCATTCACGTCGACGGTCGCATCGACCCCGCCAGTGACGTCGCGACGATTGAGACCGAACTAATCCTGGCCGACCTGCAGACCATCGAGAAGGCCATCCCCCGTCTCGACCGCGACGCCAAGCGTCTGCCCGAGGTTGCGGCCAAGCTCGCCGAAGTCAAGAAGGCCCAGTCCTTCTTGAACGAGGGCAAAGTACTTTCGCGCATTGGNGACGCCATTGATCACGACGCNGTGGCCGATCTGCACCTACTCACCGACAAGCCCTTCATTTACGTCTTCAACGTTGACGAAGAGACGCTCGGCAACGCCGAACGCCGCGCCCAGCTCGAGGCGTCGGTCGCCCCCGCCCCCTGCGTCATTCTTTGCGCCAAGGTGGAGGCCGAATTGGCGGGCCTTGACGAGTCCGACGCACTCGAGCTGCTCGAGTCCTTTGGCCAGACGGAGTCGGGGCTCTCGCAGTTGAGCCGTGTCGGCTTCGCCACGCTGGGACTCCAGACCTTCTTGACNGCTGGNCCNAAGGAAACGCGCGCNTGGACGATCCGTCAGGGTGCCACCGCCCCTGAAGCGGCCGGTGAAATCCACACTGACTTCCAGAAGCACTTCATCAAGGCCGAGGTTGTCGCCTTTGACGATCTGATGGAACACGGCACCATGGTGGCNGTCCGGGCTGCGGGCCGCGCCCGTATTGAGGGCAAGGAATACGTCATGCGTGATGGTGACGTCGTGGAGTTCCGCGTCGGCGCGTAATCTAGGTAGGACATGGCGGTCGCGACAGAGGTCCACGCCGGAGAACCCAGCCACTACCTAGGAGCATCATGACCTCACCATTCGACTTCAAGGTCGCCGACCTTTCCCTTGCCGACTTCGGCCGCGCCGAGATTGCCCTCGCCGAACACGAGATGCCCGGCCTCATGGCCATGCGCGCCGAGTACGGCGCCAGCAAGCCACTCGCCGGTGCCCGCATCTCTGGTTCGCTGCACATGACCATCCAGACCGCCGTCTTGATCGAGACCCTCGTGGCACTCGGCGCGGACGTGCGTTGGGTCTCTTGCAACATCTTCTCCACCCAGGACCACGCCGCGGCGGCGGTTGTGGTGGGCCCCAACGGCACCCCCGAGAACCCGCAGGGTGTCCCAGTCTTCGCCTGGAAGGGTGAGACTCTCGAGGACTACTGGTGGTGCACCGAGCAGCTGCTGCGCTGGCCCGGCTTTGACGGCCCCACCCTCTTGCTCGACGACGGTGGCGACGCCACCCTGCTCGTGCACAAGGGCCTCGAGTTCGAGCGCGCGGGCTTCGTGCCATCGCCCGACACCGCCGACTCCGAGGAGTACCGCGTCATCCTCGAACTGCTGACCACGATTGTCGGCAGTGGCGAAAAGATCTTCGAACCCATGGCTGCCGGCATCATCGGCGTGTCCGAAGAGACCACCACCGGCGTGATGCGCCTTTACGAGATGGAGCGTGCCGGCACGCTCCTCTTCCCCGCCATCAACGTCAACGACGCCGTCACCAAGTCGAAGTTCGACAACAAGTACGGCTGCCGCCACTCGCTGATTGACGGCCTCAACCGTGCCACCGACACCCTGATTGGTGGCAAGGTCGCCATCGTCTGCGGTTACGGCGACGTCGGCAAGGGCTCGGCCGAGTCACTGCGTGGCCAGGGTGCTCGCGTGATCGTGACCGAAATCGACCCCATCTGCGCCCTGCAGGCGGCGATGGACGGCTACCAGGTCACCACCCTTGAAGAGGCGCTGCCCGAGGCTGACATCATCATCACCGCGACGGGCAACCGTGACATCATCACCGTTGACCACATCTTGATGATGAAGCAGCAGGCCATTCTCGCCAACATTGGTCACTTCGACAACGAGATTGACGTGGCCGGCCTGACCNCGCTGCCCGGTGCGCAGCGCATCAACATCAAGCCGCAGGTCGACAAGTGGGTNCTCCCCAACGGCCGCTTCATCATCCTGCTGTCCGAAGGTCGTCTGTTCAACCTCGGCAACGCCACGGGTCACCCCAGCTTCGTGATGAGCAACTCCTTCACCAACCAGGTGATGGCCCAGGTCGAACTGCACACCAACACCAGCGCCTACGAAAACAAGGTCTACGTGTTGCCCAAGCACCTCGACGAAAAGGTTGCTCGCCTGCACCTCGACGCCCTCGGTGTCAAGCTCACGAAGCTCACCAAGGAACAGGCCGACTACATCGGCGTGTCGGTGGAGGGCCCCTTCAAGGCGGACACCTACCGCTACTAAGCACACCGCGATTCGAACAACACCCCCGGGGCCTCGCCTCGGGGGTGTTTGTTTTTAGCGGTACCCCGCAAAGATGTCGGAAACGACGCCCTCAAGACCCTGGGGGTTCGTGACCCGCTTGAAGGCCTCGCGGCCCATCATCTCGCGAAACTCCTCCCGAGACATCTTCATCCAGAAGGAGTCGGGACTGATCTGTGAGGCGTGCGCCGACAGCGCGTCGTACTTAGCGTCAATGGCCTCGGTGACGTCAATCACGGCACCGATTTGGTCGTCGGGCGTGCCCATATCGATTTCGTTCCCGTGCTCATCAACGGGACCCTTGTCGGGCTCGCGGAAGATGCCCTGGGCCTCTTCTTCGGCGCGCTTGCGGCGGTCCTCTTCGGCCCACTGCTCGCGACGAGCGTCCATAATCGACGACGGGATTGCGTTGAAATACAGAGTGGGTTCGTAGTCGAGCAGCTCAAGTGCCCGCATCGTGATGCGGTGGGCCTGGATGTGGTCGGGGTGACCGTAGAAGCCGACTTCGTTGTAGGTCATGACTACCTGAGGGCGCTCCTCGCGCAAGATGGCGACCAGGCGCTGAGCGGCCTCCTCCACCGGCGTGGCCCAAAAGCTCGTGGGGTCCTGGTTTTGCGGCCAGCCCATCATGCCGGAGTCGCGGTAGCCCAGTCGCTCAAGGCGCGAAATTCCGAGAATCTCCACCGCTCGATCGAGTTCGACCTTGCGAATCGCCGCGACAGCGTCGCCGTCGTGGTGGTCCTGGTCGGGCTTGGCCCCGTCGAGGCTGTCCCCGCACTCACCGTTGGTGCAGGTCACCAGGACGGTGCGAACGCCCTGATTGGCCAGAAGGCGAAACAGACCACCCGTTGACGACGCTTCGTCGTCCGGGTGGGCGTGCACCGCCAAAAANGTCAAATCACTCATGCCAATCCTTCAAATAAATCGGTGGCGCCGGTCAACGAGACCTGGTCGCGCTGCCACCCCAGCTGGTAGTACTCAGTGCCAAAGAGTAGTTGGAACAACGCGGCGTCCATTGCGACGAGGTCCTGATTGTCGACCTGGCTCGCGTGGGTGGCGATAGCGCGCTGCTTTCGTTCGCTAAAGCGCGAGACGTCCATCACCACGTCGACGGACTCATCAGCAACGTCGGGCACCGCGTCCTCGATCCACGCCGGCAGGTGCACCGCGGCCGCGCGGGCACGGGGCAGAAAGTTCTCGAGGACGCTGCGGGGCGTGACGGGATAGAAGAGTCGCTGGGCGTGCGCCGAAAGGGCGACGGCGGCGCGCGTCACCTCGTTGGTCTTGATGTGGTCAGGGTGCCCGTAGTAGCCGTGTTCGTCGTAGGTGACGACAACCGAGGCTCGCGTTTCATCGATGAGGTTGGCCAGCACACGGGCGACGGCGTTGACGTCGGCGCGCACGAAGGCGTTCGGCAAGTCGTTCTGGGGCCAGCCGACCATGCCCGAATCGTTGTAACCCAGCGAGACGGCCCGCTCCACCCCCACCAGGGCAGCGGCGGCGACCAGTTCACCCGCGCGCGTGGCGGCGGTGGTGGCGTCATCGTGACCGAGTTCATCGCCACCGCGGCCGGCGGCGTCAATGCCGAAGCGGCCATTGGTGCAGGTCACCAGGACCACGCGGTAGCCGAGATCGGCGTAGTGCGACGTGATGCCCGCGGTGAAGAGTGCTTCGTCGTCGGGGTGGGCGTGCACGCACAGCAACGTCGGTCGAGAAGTCATAGGTCGAGGCTACCGGTCACGGGAAAAATCGCGTTAGCCGATCTGGATGATGCGCACCACGAGGAGCACGCCAGCCACCAGCAAATAGGTGCTCTGGCCGCGCATCAGCCACTTGCGTGAACGCAGTGGTGGCAGGGGTTCGACCAAAGTCAAGCGAGGTGTGCGCCAGTCGCGACGGTCGATGTCGACCTTCGGCGGGTCACTGAGACGGCGCAGGCCAAAGGGCAGTCCGATGGCGAGCCCCACCGCCAGGAGCGCACCTAACGACTCGAGCAGAGCCACCACGTTGACGTGCGGGAACAGTGTTGAGATCATCATCGTGATGGACAGCACGACGAGGATTGACACAATCGTGATGGCAATGGCGTTGAGCCATCGTGGATTTACCCACGGCCCCATCACGGCTCGGTCGTTGCACAACAGCAGCACGATAATGGTGGTGCTCGGCAACATCAGGCCACAGATTGCCTGCACCGCCAAGGTAATGAGACCCAGCGGCGCGTGCGGAATCAGGGCCACGGTGCCGGCGAGAGCCAGCAGCAAGGCGAAGGTGGCGTAGAAGCCCTTGGCGTCCTTGAAGCGGGCGTTCAATCCCTGCTGTGAGTTCGAGAGGTCATTGAGCGCATAGGAGCTCGCGAGCGTGACCGCCGCCGCACCGATGATTGACGCGTTCAGCAGCAAAATGGCGAACATGGCACCCACACCGTGGCCGGTGTAGTGGTTGAGGCCACGAGCGACCGCCAGGGCGTTGGTGTAGCTGTTGGTGCCGCCGTGCGGTGCGAGTACCGCCGCGCAAATGGCCATCAACGCACTCGCCCCAATGACGACAATGAACGAACCGATAATGGTGTCGGCCCGCTCGTAGTTCAACCAACGCGGCGTAATGCGCTTGTCGACAATGTTGGACTCTTGGAAGAACAACTGCCACGGGGCGACGGTCGTGCCGATGATTGAAATGATGAGCAACACGGCCGACGAGCTGGCGCCCCCACGGATGCCCGGCACCGCGAAGTGGGTCGCGATGGCGTGGTAGTTCGGGTGGCCAAAAATGACGTAGGGCACGGTCACCAAGTTCGTGGCCACGAAGAGCATCATGAAGCGCTCCCAGCGCTGAAATGAACCCGAGGCGGTGACCGCAAAGAGGAGCAGCACGGCTACCGGCACCGAGAGGTAGGGCGACACGCCGAAGTACTCCATCGAGAGAGAGACGCCAATGAACTCAGTGATGATGATCAAGAAGTTCAAGAACAGAATGGAGAGCACCGAGAGGTTTCCCCAGTAGCGACCAAAGCGCTCGCGAATCAGACGACCGTGGCCGAGGCCGGTAACGGCACCCAGGCGCACCACCATCTCTTGAATCACGACGAGAACGGGGATGAGGAGCGGCAGGACCCACAGCAGCGAGTAGCCGTAGTTTTGTCCGGCCTGGGAGTAGGTTGACACGCCACCGGCGTCGTTGTCGCCGACCATGACAATGAGACCGGGGCCAATAATGGCGAGCAGGGTCAGCAGGCGTGCGCGAATACCGCGGCGGCCGCCGAGGTCGTGGGACTTGATTGTGCCGAAGGCACCGGTGATCTGGTTTTCTGGTGACGCGCTCACTGCTTCTCCTTTCTCGTGTGGTGATGGGGGCCACCGCGAGACAAGGGCGTTAAGCGCTGGTCGTCACTCGGTGGCGTCGGTCGGGCGTGTTCGAGGTGGTACTGGGGGGTTTCAGACAAGCCCCCTTAGAACGAGCGACAGGGTCACGGTCATTCTTCGACCGTGGTCATTCCGAACTCGCGACGCCATCCCTGGGGCAGCAGTTCTTCAATCAAGTCGTCAACAGTGACGAGACCAATCATCGAGCCGTGCTGGTCGTCAAGGACGGGCACCACGGTCAAATTGAAGTCACTCATCGTGCGCGCCACACGGTGCACGTCCCAGTGCGCGTGAACGTGGCTCATCTTGGCCGACGCAATGCTGAGGACCGTGTCGGTCTCGCGGGCCTTGACGAGTGACCCCAGCGACACTTCGGCCAGCGGCGTACCGGCGTCATCCATGACGAAAATGGCGTGCAGTGACGCAGCGGGCACCTTCGACACACGAATCGCGGTGAGGGCCTCGGCCACAGTGGCTTCGGTGCTCACCGAAACGAAGTCGGTATTCATAAGACCACCAGCGGTGTCGGCGTTGTAGGAGAGGAGCTGACGCACCTTGCGCTGGGTGTCATCGGGCAGGTTCTCGAGAATCGGAAGGCGTCGCTCCTGATCAACCTCGTTAATCAGGTCGGCCGCGTTGTCGGGCTCCATACGAGCGAGCAGNCGGGCGGCTTCCACNTCGGTGCGCGACTGGAGAAACTCCAACTGGTGNTCGGTGTCGAGCTCCTCGAAGACGTCGGCCTCNAGCTCACGGTCCAGACCCACGGCCTCGATGATCTCTTCNCCCTCTTCGTGACTGGCCTGTTCGACGAGGTCGGCGATCTGTGCGGGGTGCAGCTTGGCCAACTTGCGGTACGGGATGCGCAGGCGTGCCGAGGGCACGTGCGAAACGAAGGGCTCAATCGAGGCAAAGTCCACGATGGCCTCGGCCTTGACGCGCTGGCCGAGGTTCTTCCCCAGAATGCGGCGGAAGAAGGGACGGCGACCCGGGTCAACACCCACGACTTCCCACTGTCCGTCAATCTCGGCGATTTCGATTTCGTTGGCGATGATGAGGCGGCCACGGACCAGGTTGATCAAGTTGCGGGCCAAGAGGTCTTCGGCCAAGAGCAGCTCACCGGGGCGGCGCTCAAAACGGCGCAGGTCCACGCGCTTGCCCTGGAAGGTCATGCGCCCCTGGGCCAAGCCGCCGATTTTGCGGATGGGCACGAAGGTATTTCGACCCTCAATCTTGATGACCGCGCCGACGATTGGCGGGTGGGCGTCATCGCCGAGACGAGCGACAAGGTCCTGGACTCGTCCGATACGTCCGCCGTCCTGGTCGTAGATCGGTCGTCGCAGGAACGTGGAGAGGTGAAGGATGTCGGTCATAGCGTGCTCGTTTGCCCTCAAGGTTACCCTTCGCCCTGTTCAGGCCGAAAAAGAATTGGGTGAATTTCGTGAAACGACTAGCCCCGCGGGTGGAAATCCTTGAGCACATCGACGGCGTAGGCGACGTCGTCGTCCGAAATGCCGGCGTGGACCACAAACCGGGCCCGACGCGGGGCCACGGTACCGCCCGCAACGCCTCGTTCGGCCAGTTCGTGGACGATTTGGCGGGCCTGCGGGTGCGTAAAGGCCACGATGTTGGTCTGGCACGTGGCGGGGTCGTAGCCCGACTCGGGGAAGGCTGCCGCGAAGGCCTGCGCCAGCGTGGCGGCACGAGCGTGGTCCTCGGCCAGGCGATCGATGTTGTCGAGGGCCAGCAGTCCGGCCGCGGCCAAGAAGCCGGCCTGGCGCATGGTGCCACCCAAGCGTTTGCGCTCAATGCGGCCACGCTCCATTAGCGCTGCTGGTCCGGCGAGCAGTGAACCCACCGGGGCGCAGAGCCCCTTCGACAAACACGACATCACGGTGGTCGCATTGGCGCAGATCTCGGCGGCCGAGACCTTGGTGGCAACGACCGCGTTGAAGAGGCGCGCGCCGTCGAGGTGGATGGGGCGCTCCCCCGCCACGGACTTCAGCGTGCGCAGGGCATCGAGCGACCACGGCGTTCCGCCCGAGGGCATGTGGGTGTTCTCTATGGACAACAGGCCAATGTGGGGTTGGTGGTCATCTTCCGCGGCGAGGTACTCGCGCACGTCGTCGAGGTTGAGTTCGCCGGTGCTGTCATCGACGAGCGCGAACTGCACTCCGGAGTTACGTGCAGAGGCACCGTATTCGTAACTGACGACGTGCTGGGACTTGCCCGCAATAATCACGTCACCGGGCTGGGTGAGCACGCGCACGGCAATCTGATTGGCCATGACGCCTGACGGCACGAAGATGGCCGCCTCTTTGCCGACGAGGGCGGCGTAGCGAGCCTCAAGCGCCGCGATGGTGGGGTCTTCGCCGTAGCCGTCGTCGCCGACCACGGCCGCGGCCATGGCCTCGCGCATGCCCGGGGTGGGTTGGGTAACGGTATCGGAACGAAGATCAACGAAGCGACTCATAATCAGTAACCATACCGGCAGCCCGTACACTGAAGAACATGACGACCTGGTCCGATCGCTTACCAAAAGTGCAGAACGTGCACGACACGCTGGGCATTACCGCGACCGAAGTCACGCCCGACCGCGTCGTCCTGACGCTCAACGTCACCCCGGCCGTTCACCAGCCCTTTGGCATCATGCACGGTGGCGTGTCAGCCCTGTTGGCCGAAGGCGCCGCCTCCATTGGCGGTGTNGTGAGTGTGGCGGAGGACGAAATCGTGGTGGGCACCGAGCTCAACTGTTCGCACCTGCGCCCCGTGAAGTCCGGCGAGATTCGCGCCATTGCCACCCCCATTCGCAAGGGGCGCACCGTGCACGTCTGGGCCGTCGAGATTCGTGACGACCGTGATCGCTTGGTCTGCACCGCACGGTGCAGCCTGCAGGTCCTCAAGGCACCCCAAAACGGCGGTGCTGGGGCGTAGACTGGCACCTACGTCGAGCCAGTAAAGGGGCTATGTCTATGGGTGTTCGTTTCACTGGCTGGGGTATTGGTATTCCCGACCGTGTCGTGACCAACGACGAACTGTCGCTGACCATGGACACCTCCGACGCCTGGATCTCGGAACGCACCGGTATTCGCGAGCGCCGCATCGGCGGCACCACCCGTTCGCTCGGCACCGAAGCGGGCCGCGCCGCCATCGCCGACGCCGGACTGACCCCCGCGGACATTGACTTCATCCTGCTCGCCACGACGACGCCCGACCGCATGGCNCCCGCCACCGCGGCGATGATCCAGGCCGACCTCGGGGCCACCTGCCCGGCCTTCGACCTCAACGCTGCTTGCAGTGGCTTCATGTACGGCGTCCGCGTCGCACAGGGCCTGCTCGAAACTGGCGCCAAGCGCATCTTGCTGATTGGTGCCGAGCGCCTCTCGGGCTGGGTTGACTGGACCGACCGCAACACCGCCGTCTTGTTCGGTGACGGTGGTGGCGCCTGCGTCATGGAATACAGCGCCGACACCAACGACGTCCTCTCCTTCTCGCTTGGCGCCGACGGCACCGCCGCCGACATCCTCGCCTGCGCCCACGGTGGCACCTTCGAGATGGACGGCCGCGAAGTCTTCCGTCGGGCCGTGCGTGCCGTGGTCGACTCGGCCGAGGAAGCCATCGCCCGCGCCGGTATCTCGGCCGACCAGCTTTCGCTCATCATTCCCCACCAGGCCAACGTGCGCATCATTCAGGCCGTCGCCGAGCGCTTGAACGTTTCGATGGACAACGCGGTGATCACGCTCGACCGTTACGGCAACACCTCAAGCTCGTCGATCCCGCTGGCCTTCGACATTGCCCGCAAGGAAGGTCGCATCAAGCCGGGTGAGTACGCCCTGCTGACCGGCTTCGGTGCCGGTATGACGTGGGCCTCGTCCATCATTCGCTGGAGCTAAGGAGACGTATGTCAACCTGTACCAATGAACAGTGCCGCTGCAATCCCTGCACGTGCGTTGACTGTCAGTGCACCGACGACGCACCCACGCCCACGGCGAACTAGGGCCGCACTAGCGCCAGTCCCGCGAGGGCACCGTTGCCCCCAGTGACAGCGCCTCCACAAACTCGGCCGTGAGGGCCAGCGAGCCCTGACCGCGCTGGATAGTGCCACGAATAATCAACGCCGGTGACGACCGTGCGCACTCGCGCCACCGGGCCCACGCTCCCTTCGAGAAGATCACGTTGACGTGACCGGTCTCGTCTTCGAGGTTCAAGAAGACCGCGCCCTTGGCCGTCTCGGGGTGCTGGCGGTGCGTCACCACTCCCGCCACCGCCACTCGCGGACTCTCCACCGTTCCCAGGGCGCTCGCGCGCACCACGCCACGTTCGTCGAGGGCCGACCGCACGAGGGCCAGGGCCGTGGCCTCGGGCGTAAGGGTGAGCGCCCACAGGTCATCGGCGACCCGTTCGAGTTCACTCGGCGCCGTGAGTCGCGGTGCCACCAACCCCGTCACCACCCCTTCGAGTCGGCCCGGAGTGCTCTGCGCCGCCGCACCCGCCGTCCAGGTCAACTCCCGTCGACTGGCCCCAAAGCAGTCGAGGGCCCCCGCGGCGGCGAGAGCTTCGAGGTGGTGTTGCTGACAGCCGGCCCGGCGAACCAAATCCTCACTGTCGCGCCACGGCGCCCCCGCCACAATGGCGGAGGCGAGCTCGTCACCAATGGTTCGGATTGCCGACAGCCCCAGCTGCACCTCAGGGTGCTCCGGTGACCCCACCAGCGTTGCCCCGACCCCCGAGGACTGCACGTCGGGGCGGTGCACCACGACGCCGTGACGCTGGGCGTCGGCGACCAGGGACTGCGGTGACCAGAACCCCAGTGGTTGGGCGTTGAGCAGCGACACCAGAAACGCCGCCGGGTAGTGCCGTTTGATCCAGGCCGAGCAGTAGACGAGGTGGGCGAAGGAGACCGAGTGGGACTCGGGGAATCCAAAGTTGGCGAAGGCCGAGAGGGCGTCGAAGAGATGGTCGGCGGCGGCCCCGGTGATGCCGTTAGCCGCCATGCCGGCGTAGAAGCGGCTCTTGAGTTTGAGCATGCGAACCTCGGAGCGCTTGGCCGCCATGGCCTGACGCAGTTCGTCGGCCTCAGCCGGGGAGAAGCCGGCCACCGCGACGGCCATCTCCATGAGCTGTTCCTGGAAGAGGGGCACCCCCAGTGTGCGGTTCAGGATTGGTTCGAGTCGCGGGTGCAGGTACGTGACGGGCTCCTCACCGCGACGGCGGCGCAGGTAGGGGTTGACGGCGTGCCCCTGGATGGGGCCGGGGCGGATCAGGGCCACCTCGATAACGAGGTCGTAGAAACAGCGCGGCTGCATGCGCGGCAGGGTGGCCATCTGGGCGCGTGACTCCACCTGAAAGACCCCCACGGTGTCGGCCTCGCACAAGAGGTCGTAGACGCTCGGGTCCTGCGGCAACGCGCCGAGGTCCAGCGTCACACCGTGAAAGGCCTGCACCACGTCAACGGCACGGTGCAGCGCCTCGAGCATGCCGAGTCCCAGCAGATCGAACTTGACCAGGCCAATGGCCGCGCAGTCGTCCTTGTCCCACTGCAGCACGGTGCGCCCGGGCGTGCGTCCCCACTCCACGGGGCACACCTCGAGCACGGGCCGGTCGCACAGCACCATGCCCGCTGAATGGATCCCGAGGTGGCGAGGTCGATCCAGGAGCTGATTGGCCATAGTGACGACGAGGGGCGGCACGGCGTCAGAGGTCACGGTCATGGTCGAGCGATCGACCCCGTCACGAATCGCGTTGGCCTCGGCTTCGGAGTAGCCAAAGGCGCGCGCGACGTCGCGCAACGCCGAGCGTGGTCGGTAAGTAATGACCGCAGCCACCTGGGCCGCGTGGTGACGTCCGTAGCGCTCGTAGACGTACTGAATCACCTCTTCACGCCGACCCGACTCAATATCCACGTCAATGTCGGGGGGTCCGTCGCGAGCCGGCGAGAGGAAGCGCTCGAAGAAGAGATTCAGCGAAACGGCGTCGGCGTTGGTGATACCGAGGGAGTAACAGACGGCCGAGTTCGCGGCCGAGCCGCGGCCTTGGCAGAAGATGTTTGAACGGCGACAGAACTCCGTGATGTCCCACACCGTGAGGAAGTACCCCGCGAAACCGAGCTGGGCAATGACGTCGAGTTCGTGATCGATTTGGCGCCACGCTCCGGGCACCCGCTCGTTCTCCCGGGTGCCGTATCGCTGTGTCGCCCCCTGCTCGACCAGGTGACGCAAGTAGGCCTGCTCGTCCATCCCGACCGGTGTGGCAAAGCGCGGCAACTGCGGTGCCACCAGACGCAGGTCGAAGGCCAGATCGGCCGCGATCTCACCGGCTCGGTCAACGACCCCTGGCCAGCGAGCGAAGCGACGCCGCTGCTCGGCGTCACTGCGCAGGTGCGCCAGTGGTGAGGCGCTGAGCCAGCCCTGCATCTCGTCGAGATCACGGCGAGCCCGAATAGCTGCCAGTACATTGGCCCGCGCGAAGTCGGCGGGGGTTGCGTAGTGCACGTTGCCGGTTGCCACCACCGCGACGCCGAGGCGAGTGGCGATGTCCGCCAGGGCGTCATTGCGGGCGACGTCGTCAATGTCGCCGTGGTCCCAGATCTCAACGGCCACGTTGTCGCGACCGAAGCGCTCAAGGAGTCCACTCAGGGCGCGCTCCGCTGCCCGGGGTCCCTCGCGGAGCAGTGCCCGCGTCAAAGGCCCCTTGCGACACCCCGTCAGCACCAGCTGGTCAGTGGTGCGCCGGGCCACCTCGTCGAGCAGGAAGGTTGGCGTCCCCTTCTCCCCGCGCGCGAGGTGGGCCTCACCAATCATCGTGGAGAGTTCGCGGTACCCCTGGGGTGAGCGAGCCAGAAAGACGAGGTGCTCACCGGAAGGGTCACACACCCCCACCCGATCGTCGTGTGCGCCAAAGGTCAGCTCCGTACCAAAGACCGTCTCNANCCCCAGNGCNCGGGCCGCCTCACTAAAGCGGACAACGCCGTAGAAGCCGGCGTGATCAGTCAGCGCCAGCCGCGGCAGGCCGAGCCGCACCGCCTCGGCGACGAGCTCCTCGGGGTCGCTCGCCCCATCGAGAAAGCTGAAGCCAGAGTGAGCGTGCAGTTCACCGTAGGTAGCCATCAGTCGTAGACCCCCGTGAGCCACCACCGACCCGCCTCGGTCATCAAGAGAAAGGCTTCGCCGGTATCGAGCAGTACCTGCAGGTGGGCGCGACGACGAGGCGTCTGCCACCAGCGCTCCACCATGGGCCACGGCCCCGCACTCCAGCGCACCCGGTGACGCGTACCGGCACGAAGCACTACCGCGCCAGGCACAGCGCTAAGTGTGCCCCGCGCACTGAGCTCGAGGCGCTCACCGGTCTCGCTCACCACGTCCACCGCGACGGGCTGACGAAACGAGGTGGTCGGGGCGGGAGCGCCGATACGACCNGGCCACGGGGCCTGGTCTCGTGACGTTGCTCGAGGCGCACCCCAGGGCACCAGCGTCGCCCGATCATCGGGTGTGCGCCCCCCGAGCACCTCGGCCACCAAGACACTCTCAACACCAAGTCGGTGGCGCAGACGGTGCGCGGCCGCTTGGGCTCGGTCGTCGCCCGCGCTGCGCTGTCCGAAAAAGCCCATTTGCTCGTCGGCGTGCACCTCCTCCCCACGGCTCCGACGCAAGCGCTCGGGAAGTTTCGCGTCGCGCTGACCGGGCATCTCTTGCAGGTCCCCTCGCGCCACCCGGTGCAGCACGCGCACCGGTGCGCTGAAACGTTCGGCTACTCGCGCCGGCGGGAGATCGGCGAAGGCGCCCACGGTATGGATACCCAGTCGACGACACGTGGTCATGAGATCACGCCGACCCAGGACCTCGATTGATTGCGCCCGACGAAAGGCCGGCCCCTCGCCCGCCGGCANCACAACGCCCTGACGCGCGGCCAAATCGGCNCAGAAGAGCCCCTCGGCAACACCGAGCTGGGGCGTCACACCAGCGACGTCGTGCACCGTGGCGCGAACGACCTCAAAGACGGCCTCGTCCCCGCCAAAGAAGCGACTGGGTCCGCGAAGCGGCAACGTGAGCAGTCCGAGTCGAATGGGTTCTACGAAGGGGCACACGCTCACGAGTGCGTCGAGGAGTGCGGCCATCGTGCGTAGTGACGCACCATCGGCCTTCTCCTCGGCGTACTCCGGCACCCAGAGGGCGAGGAGTCGTTCCACTTAGCTCGCCGCCCTCCCCTGCTCATCAGGCAGGCGTACGACGTGCTCGCCCGCGCGAGCGGCACTGCCGCGTCCACCGACGCGCACAGTGAGGGTGCGCGCCACGAGCCGTGACGTGGCCTCCCACTTCGACTCGGTCACGACAAAGGAGAGATCGGCAGGTAATGGCCACGGCGCACTCGGTTCGGTCACCACAATCAACACCGTGCCCCGCTCACGCACGCGGTCCATGAGCCGACGAGCCGACCCGTGACTCGCGCGCGAGGGTGCACGCACGATCAAGAGGTCGACCCCGTCGAGGAGGTCGGCGGCCGATTCGGCCCACGCACCCCGAGGGCGCGGTACGAACAGCACGCGACGTAAATCAATGCCGAGGTCAGCAATGGCCACGACGCCAGGATCCTCAATGCCCACCACGCCAACCCAGTGGCCGCGCGCACTCGCCTCACTCAGCAAACTCAGGGCCACGCTCAGGCCGCCGTGGCCCGCCGCGGCCTGGACCACGACCGTGCTGCCACGGCGCAATCCACCCTCCGGTACGAGTGGTCCCCAGGGGGCGCCAAGGGGAATTGTCTTGGATTTTGCCATCGAGACGGGGCGAAATCGGGCGCGCACGTCCTCCGGCAACGGGGGTCGAGATGAAGAAAAAGCGAACATATGTTCGTAAGAGTAGTCAGTCGCCGTGACATGCGCCAACCGGCTGAAAACGTGGGAAGATTGTGGGGATTTCGAGCGGAGAGGAGGCGGGTATGTGCGGTCGCGTGGCCCTCTTTACCCCACCGAGCCGGCTCTCGCGCTTTCTCCAGGCCACCCTGGACGCCGGCCTTGATCCCGAGGGTCACCCGAGCTGGAACGTTGGCCCACAGCGCCAGCTCGTCGGGGTCCGCCTCAACGAAGGCCAGCGCATTATGGAGGGCTTCTCCTGGGGCCTACTCCCCTCCTGGGCCAGCGACCCCACCATCTCGAACAACCTCATCAACGCCCGATCGGAAACCGTCGCCGAGAAGCCCTCGTTTCGCGAGGCCTTCCGTTCGCGTCCCTGCGTGCTCCCCGTTGACGGCTTCTACGAGTGGGCGATTCACGGCGTCCACAAACAGCCCCACTACTTCACCCGACGCGACGGCAACCCCGCCCTCTTCGCGGGCCTCTTCGAATACTGGCGAGACCCCTCACTGCCCGCGACCGCGCCGGCGCGACAGACCTGCACCGTCCTCACGACGGAACCGAGTGACGACATCGACAACGTGCACGACCGTATGCCGGTCATTCTCGATCCTCGCGACGTCGATCAGTGGTTGACCAGTGGCCCGAGCGGCGCCGAAGAGCGGCTCGCGCTCCTCAAGCCGGCGCCCGTTGGCACACTCCAGCACCTCGCCGTCAACATTGCCGTTGGTTCAATTCGCAACGACGGCCCGGAACTGCTTGAACCCATCAGCGTTGTGGCGGAACGGCTCTTTTAGTTCTGCTTCGTGATGTTCGACAGATTTACGTACTGCGCGTCAATCGGAACGACGGTAAACGTCAGCGTGTAAGTGGCGTTGGCCGGCGTACCGGTGTAGTTGTATTCCGGCAATGCCACCACGGTGCCGTCACTCATCGTGAAGAACCGTACTGCAGCGTGGCCGACGTGATGGTGATTGCCTCGGGTGTCACAGAGACGCCATTGGTGCCCGTCGTGCCAGTGGTACCGGTGGTGCCTGACGTACCAGTGGCCCCCGTGGCCCCCGTCGCGGCGGCCAGCGTCGAGGTCGTCACACCATCAGCTTCCGCTGAGCGTGCTCCTGAGGCGGCGCTGTACATGATTGGGTGTGGTGCCAGGACGATCACGGGGTCGACAGGCAAGCCCGTAGTGCCCGTAGTGCCCGTCGCTCCTGTCGCGCCGGTGGTGCCTGTCGCTCCGGTTGCACCGGTGGTGCCCGTCGCCCCTGAAGTGCCAGACACACCAACGGAGGGCGGTGTGCCCGTGGTGCCGGTTGCACCTGAGGTACCCGTGGTGCCCGTGGTGCCGGTTGCACCTGAGGTACCCGTGGTGCCCGTGGAGCCAGACACACCCACAGACATCGTCGTCGCGGTGGCACCCGTTGCGCCTGAGGCCCCAGTAGTCCCCGTTGCACCGGTGACACTGCTGCCGGTCGTTCCGGTCACCGACGTGAGCTCGGCGCGAGAAAGCACCACGCGGGCCTTCAGGCCGCTCGAATGCACCGTTGAGTACATCACGACGCCTCCAAGGTTGCCCATGCCAAAGGAGCGGCTGGTCAAAGTGTGTTGCGGGGTGATCAAGGAGACGGCGTCAGCGGGCGACAGTAGTGGATACGTGGCCAGCGGTGTCAGCGTGAACGAAGCACCAGTGGCGGCCTCAAGCTGTCCGGAGGCGTTGTAGTTGAAGGTGTCCGAAAGCGACGTCGGCGCATTGTCGATGAGAATAGGAACAGTCACTTCGACCACGTCTGGTCCGTAGACGAGGACCGGCTGTCCGAAGGTCAATGTTGGCGACACCGCCGCCGCGTCCGCCATCGCCGTGGCGATTGTGGTCGCGCGGCTCACGGCAGAAACAGCACCGCCACCGCTCCCGGTGACGCCACTGGTTCCCGTCACCGTTGGACTCGCACTGGTCTGACCAATGGTCCACGAGGCGTAGCCGCCCACGAGACTTTCCGATCCGGTGAAGGCCACCCCATTGGTTGCTGGTCCAGTGCTCGTGACGCTGCCGTCTCCGGCCGAGGTCGGTGTTCCCACTAGCAGGTGCAGAGCACCCGCAACGCGAGTGAGATCGCTCGCGAGGTCGCTCGGCGCCTGCACCGTGTAGGCGGGCGCCGACGAAGGTGCGGTCGAAAGATCGGCACTGGCGGTGAAGGTGTAGTTCCAGAGTGGAATCATGGCGCCATGCGACGTGCCCATCATGCCCTTGGCGGCCGTCGCTGACGGGGTGGGCGACGTCGAAGCGGCAAAGTCGATAACCGGCAGTGAGGTGTTGGTGACGGTGAGCAGGGCCACCAGGCTGGCGGTAACTGCTGCAGATGCCGCCACCGCACCCGCCATGCGGAGCTGGAACGCGCGCCAGAATGACGTGGTAGTGGACCGGGCGCTCATCGCTCGGCTGTAGAGGTGAGTGAAGTCACTACTCGGAAAATTCTCGGGCACGGGATTGGCACTGCGGAGTCGATCGTCGGCGTTCGTCATGGCACTCCCCTTTCTTTCTTCTTTATGTCGCGGGCGACGGATTTTTTCAGTCGGCGAAAACGGGCGCCAGATGCTGGCGAAAACGGTCCTGTGCCCTGGTGAGGCGCACCGATGCGGCATTGGTGGAAATGCCAAACGTGAGGGCCAGTGACGCGGCGTCTAGGCCGTCCCAAAAGTGCAGAAGGAGGAGGTCACGATCGTCGCCACTGAGCTTTTCGAGGGCGTGCCGCACGCCATCGTCGGCAATCACGTGGTCTTCGGCCGACGCCGTCGACGCGCGCGGCGTCAGCTGGGACTCGGCGTGCTCCGCGTTGTAGTGCTTACGCACCGCGTTGCGGCGGACGTTTCGTGCGACGGCAATAAGCCAAGGAATTTCGGCCCCCGCGGGGATGTCATCGAGTCGGCGCCACGCCACAATCAACACCTCTTCAACGAGGTCGTCTAGGTCGTCCTTCGCCAGCGGGTACATGCGGCGCGCGAGGTAGCTCGCAACGTGGGGCGTTACCGCATTGGCTACTGCCCGAAATCGTTCTTGTCGTGAGGCCGGCACTCTGTCTTCTTGTCTCGAGGTGTTACTTTCTTACACCCAAATCGAGAGGCGACGCGACTCGCTGCCTTACGCGCGGACTTCCTTTGGCTTGTCGATCTTGGTCACCGCGAGGAAAGTGACGAGTCCCAGAATTGCCGCCAGGAAGATCAGGCTCGTGGTGGTCGTGCCCAAGCCGACACCACTGGTGTTCTTCGGCTGTGCCAGGAAGTCACCCGTTGAGGCACCCAGCGGGCGCGTCGCGATGTAGGTCAACCAGAAGCTCGCGATTCCCCCGAGGAGGCGGAGACGGTACGCGATACTGACCACGGCAATAACACCGGCAAAAATTACGAGGCTGGTGAAGTACCCCAGGGCAATCTTTTCGGCAAACAGGTCACCGGCGGAGGTGTTCGGCATCACTAGCCCCGCCGATGACTCCGTTCCACCACAGCTGATTCGGTACCTTGTGGGCATCCCCGCACCCGATGACTACTCAGGACAGCTCGCTGACATAACGGTGGCACCGGGAGCGTATTTCGCGGTTACCTACGAGGGGACCATTACCAATT